>Ga0190271_10002908_pt1 | contig 10589 bp, 10 predicted proteins | sample Popmic356T_FD_133747 | JGI IMG/M metagenome (GOLD analysis project Ga0190271, IMG submission 133747) | Populus adjacent soil microbial communities from riparian zone of Weber River, Utah, USA - 356 T | ecosystem: Environmental > Terrestrial > Soil > Riparian zone | place: USA: Utah | collected... | reverse complement strand
GTCCCGATCACCTTCCTGCTCGCCGATGCGCTTGACGTCGATCCGATCCCCCTGATCGTGATCGAGGTCATCGTCTCGAACATCGGCGGCACCGCGACGCTGATCGGCGACCCTCCGAACATCATCATCGCCGGCGCGACCGACCTGAGCTTCAACGACTTCCTCGTCAATCTCGCGCCGATTGCCGCAATGACCTTCGTGGTCGTGACCGGCCTGCTGTACCTCTGGTATCGGCCCCAGCTTCAGATCGTGCCGGAGAACCGGCGCTATGTGATGGAGCTCGACGCCGCGGCCTCGATTCGCGATGCAGCTGAGCTGCGGCGGACGGTGCCCGTGCTCGTGGTCACGGTCCTGTTCTTCTTCGCCCACCAGGCGCTTCACATTGAGCCGGCGACCGTGGCGCTGACCGGAGCAGCGGTAGCGCTGCTGGTCACGCGCGTACCCCTCGAGCAGGCCCTGTCGAAGATCGAATGGCCAACCCTTTTCTTCTTCGTCGCTCTGTTCGTGATGGTTGGTGCGCTTGAGGAGACCGGCGCGATCAGTGAGGTTGCCGATGCGGTGAAGGATGTCACCGGAGGTGACCGGACGGCAGAGTTGCTCGGCACGCTCTGGATCGGGGCGGCCGGCTCCGCCGTCGTCGACAACATCCCGTTCACGACCGCGATGATCCCGGTCGTCCAGGAGCTTCAGGGGGCGGCCGGGGCGGAGGCCGACGACGCCTACTGGTGGGCGCTGGCATTGGGAGCCTGCTTCGGGGGCAATGCGACGTTGATCGCAGCCGGCGCCAACGTCGCCGCCGCCGGGCTTGCCGAGCGAGCCGGACGTCCGATCGGCTTCGTCGCCTTCCTCAAGGTTGGTCTGCCGGTCACCATTGTCTCGGTGGCGATGGCGACTGCCTAGGTGCTGGTCCGCTATGTGGCGTTGAATTGAGGAGAGAACGATGGATTCAATCGCCAAGCAGACGTTGCGGGAGGTCACGCCCCTTCGGGCGGACGACCTGATCGGGGCGGCCGCCAGACGCGTGCTGGATGCCGACCTGCCGGCGCTTCCGGCCGTCGAGAGCGACGGCCGGTTCGCGGGGATCTTCGGCGAGCGTGAGTTCATGACCGCGCTTTTTCCTGGCTACGTCGGTGAGCTTGGCTCGTCCCGGATGATCTCTCGAAGCATGGAGGCCGCGATCGAGCGCCGGCTCGACTGCGCGCGCGAGCCGATCAGGCCGTATCTCACCACCGAGGCGGTCGTCGTCGAGGACGACTACTCCGACACGCAGCTCGCCGAGCTCTTTCTTCACCACCGGGTCTTGATCATCCCGATTGCTACCGACGGCAAGGTTCACGCGCTCGTGACCCGCCACGACTTCTTCTCCGAGCTCGTGGGCAGGTTCGTGGAGCAGGCGGAGGAGTCCGATGGCTGATCCGCATGGCAGACGAGCACCAATGACCTGAGGTGCGTTAAGGACGTGACAGAAGTCGGCGGTCGGGCGTAAGGAACGCGTCAAGATCGCCGGCCCGGGCGCTTGGCGCGGCTAGAACCACGGCATGTTCTCGACCGCCCGGGCGATTCCGCGCGCGATTCTCGGTCAGCCGCTGCGCAGCGACCGTCTCGAGGAGACGTTGCTGCCGAAGCGACTGGCGCTGCCGGTCTTCTGCTCGGACCCGTTGTCGTCCGTCGCCTACGCGACCGAGCAGATCATCCTCGTGCTCGGGCTCGGAGGACTGGCGCTCCTCGGCTACACGCCGTGGGTTGCCGCGGTCGTCGTGTTGCTGCTGGTGATCGTGGTCGCGTCCTATCGGCAGACGTGCCAGGCGTATCCGAACGGTGGCGGCGCCTACGCCGTCAGCCGCGCGAACCTGGGCCAGAACGCGTCGCTGACCGCGGCGTCAGCGTTGCTGATCGACTACGTGCTGACCGTCGCGGTGTCGGTCGTCGCCGGCGTCGCCGCGATCACCAGCGCGGTGCCAAGCCTCGCTCCGCAGGCCGTCGCGCTCTCGCTCGGCTTCGTCGCCTTGCTGTCGATCGCGAACCTCCGCGGGGTCAAAGAGTCTGGTCGGGCGTTCGCGCTTCCGACGTACGGCTTCGTTCTCTGTGTCTTCGTCATGCTCGCCGTCGGGTTCGCGAAGGTCATCTTCGGCGACGGGCTGACGGCCGAGAGCGCCCACTACGAGCTTCGGCAGACCACCGAGACCGGAGGGCTGGCGCTCGTCTTCCTGCTCCTCCGGGCGTTCGCGTCCGGGTGCACGGCGCTGACCGGAGTCGAGGCGGTCTCGAACGGCGTGCCGGCCTTCGAGGAGCCGAAGAGCCGCAACGCCGCCGCCACCCTGGTGATCATGGGTTTTCTGTCGATCTCGATGTTCGCCGGGATCACTGCGCTGGCGATTGCCTCGAACGTGCACATGGCGGAGAACCCGGCCAACCTGATCGGCTTGCCCGCGGGTGCCGAGCAGCGGACCGCCATCAGCCAGATCGGCATCGCGGCCTTCGGTGAGACGTTCCCCTTCTACCTGCTGCAGGGCTTCACAGCGGCGATCCTCATCCTGGCCGCGAACACGGCCTTCAACGGATTCCCCGTCCTCTCGTCACTGCTCGGACGCGACAACTACCTGCCGCACCAGCTCGCCAACCGCGGCGACCGGCTGGTGTTCTCGAACGGCATCGTGCTCCTCGCCCTGGTCGCCGGCCTGCTGATCGTCGCCTTCAACGCGGACGTGTCGCGACTGATCCAGCTCTACATCCTCGGGGTCTTCCTCTCGTTCACGCTGAGCCAGGCCGGGATGGTGCGCCACTGGTCTCGCGCGATGGCGAGCTCGGGCGAGGCGGAGCGCCGCGAGCTGCATCGCAAACGGCTCGTCAGCGGAGTCGGCGCCGTGGCGACCGCGGTCGTGTTCGTGATCGTGCTGGTGACCAAGTTCTCGCACGGAGCATGGATCGTGGTCGTCGCCGCTCCGGTGCTGTTCCTCGCGATGAAGGCCGTCTCCCGCCACTACGCGAACATCGGTGAGCAGCTGGCGCCCCCGGCGGCGGGGGTGACGCTGCCGTCGCGCGCGCATGCGGTTGTGCTGGTCTCGAATCTGCTCGCGCCGACGCTGCGCGCGCTCGCGTTCGCCGAGGCGATGAGCCCAGCGACGCTGCGCGCGGTCAAGGTGGCCGCCCAGGAGCCCGACGACCCGCTTCCGGCGGAATGGCGGCAGCGCGGGGTGCCCGTGCCGCTGGTGGTGATCGAATCGCCGTTCCGGGAGACGGTTCGTCCGGTGCTTCGCTATGTGCGCCAGCTCCGCCGCGAATATCCCGGAGACGTGATCTCGATCGTGATCCCGGAGTACGTCGTGGCGCATTGGTGGGAGCATCTCCTGCACAACCAGACCGCGTTGAGGCTGAAGGGCAGGCTGCTGTTCGAGCCGTCGGTCGCGGTCACCAGCGTCCCATGGGTGCTGGGCGCAGCGGGGAACCGGCCATAACGATGAGCGATCCCGTTACCTATATCCGCACCGAGGACATGCTCGACGAGTCGCGTCCCGAGCGCTTGGCGCGCAGCTTCGGCCTCACCCGGCGCCGACAGATCTCGGGCCTGGTCCTTGCGCTCCTGCTGCTGCCGCTGCTGACCCTCTTGCTCGAGACGGTTGACGAAGACCTCGCCTTGGATGGCCAGGTGCTCATCTACCTGCTCGCGGTCGTTGTGATCGCGATCGTCGGCGGCGTGATCGTCGCCGTGGTCGCCGCGATCGCGTCGGCGACGCTGATCAACTATTTCTTCGTCGAGCCTGTCCACACCTTGACGGTCGGCGATCCGGACCAGATCGTTGCCCTGATCGTGTTCGTGATCGTCGCGGTGCTGGTCAGCGGCGCGATCGAGTTCGCGGTCCGTCGCGCGCAGGCGGCCGAGCGAGCGCGTGCCGAGGCGGAGACCATGTCGGCGCTCATGGGCCCCGACCTCGAAGCCGAGGAGTCGCTTCGCTCGGTGCTGCGCCGCGCACGCGAGACGTTTCGCATGGAGTCGGTCGTGCTGAAGGCACGGCCCGGCGGTGCGGATGAATGGCTGGAGGTGGAGCACGTCGGGTGGGCCCCGGCGGGCGAGGAGGCACCGCTGCGCTTCGACGTGCCGATCGGTCCGCGGCTTCGGCTCCTGGGCCGTGGCCCAGCGCTGTTCGCCGAGGACCAGCGCGTTCTCGAGGCGTTCGGCAATGCCGCTCGAACCGCCTACGAGGGCCAGGTCCTGAGCGGGGAGGCCGAGCAGGCCCGCTCGCTCGCGGTCGTCGACGAACAGCGGACGTCGCTGCTGGCGGCCGTCGGACACGACCTGCGGACGCCGCTTGCCGGGATCAAGGCAGCGGTGAGCGGCCTGCGCCAAACGGACGTCGAATGGTCGGAGGAGGAGCGAGGCGAGCTCCTCGAGACGATCGAGCGCTCGGTCGATCGCCTCGACAGTGTGATCGGCAACCTGCTCGATGCGAGCCGCCTGCAGACTGGTTCGGTGAGCATTCGCCCCCAGGCGGTTGCACTCGATGAGGTGGTCGCGAGTGCGCTGCTCGCGCTAGCGGACACGGAGAGCCGGGTGAGCGTCGACGTGGCGGAGGACCTGCCGCTCGTCTTCGCGGATCCCGGGCTGCTTCAACGTGTGCTCGTCAATGTGCTCGACAACTCGCTTCGACACAGCGGGCTTGACGGCAGGGTGGAGGTGGTGGCTCATCCCGGGTCGGACACCGCGAAGCTCGAAGTGATCGATCACGGTGCCGGCGTCCCGGACGAGCAGAAGGCGCAGTTGTTCGAGCCGTTCCAGCGCCTGGACGACCATGGGCCGGAGGGGGTCGGACTCGGCTTGGCCGTGGCTCGCGGATTCATCGAGGCGATGGGAGGCGCGATGGTCGCGGACAACACGCAGGGGGGCGGCTTGACGATGCGAATTCGCCTGCCGCTTGCGAGGTTCACATCCGGCGAGCACGAGGCGGCATGACGCGCATCCTCGTCGTTGAGGATGAGCCCGGGCTGCGCAAGGCCCTGGGCATCAACCTGAGAGCGCGGGGGTACTACGTGACGCTGGCCGGCGACGGTCGGACCGCGCTGACCGTCGCCTCGAAGCGTCCTCCCGATGCGATCATCCTCGACCTCGGCCTACCCGACATGGACGGCGCGGACGTGATCGAGGGCCTGCGCGGCTGGAGCAAGGCTCCGATCGTGGTCCTGTCCGCGCGCTCGGAAGAGCCGGACAAGGTCACGGTTCTCGACGCGGGAGCGGACGACTACGTCACGAAGCCGTTCGGCATGGACGAGTTGCTCGCGCGCTTGCGCGCTGCTCTGCGCCGGGGGATGGGCTCGGACGAAGTCGCGGCCGTCAGGACGGAGAGCTTCACAGTAGACCTCGCCGCCAAGCAGGTCTTGGGGATCGACGGCCGGCAGGTTCGACTGACGCCGACCGAGTGGCACGTACTGGAGGTGCTCGCGCGCAACGAGGGAAAGCTCGTGTCACAGCGCCAGCTGCTTCAGGAAGTCTGGGGTCCGCAATATGAGACCGAGACGAACTACCTGCGCGTGTATCTGGGGCAGCTTCGACGAAAGCTCGAGCCCGACCCGTCTCATCCGCGGCATCTGATCACCGAGCCGGGTGTGGGGTATCGGCTGATCGCGGGGTAGCTCGGCAAGCCGGCTGCGTGATCCACCAGATCGGGCCTGCGTTCATACGGTGACCACCACCTTCCCTCGGGCGTGCCCTTCCTTCATGTAGCGAAAGGCCGCAGGAACCTCGCTCAGCGGGTACGTCCGGTCGATGACCGGCATCAGCGCCCCGGCGTCGATGAGCTCTTTCGCGGTCAACAGGTCCGCCAGGTTCTCCGTCGAGGACAGGGGAGTGAGCTTCTGGCTCACGAACGGGGACAACGCGAGCGCCTGGAGCCAACGATCGGTGCCGCCAAGGAACCGATTACCACCCTCCCCGCCAACGAGTACGAGGGTTCCCTTGGGCTGCAGGGCGCGCCTGACATCTGACAACGAGCGGTGCCCGCCCATGTCAAGCATCAGGTCATACCGTTGCCCGCTGCGGGTGAAGTCCTCCTTGGTGTAATCGATGACATGGTCAGCGCCGATCGAGCGGACCATGTCCAGCTTCGTCGTGCTGCAGACGCCGGTCACCTCAGCGCCGAACGATTTGGCCATCTGCACGGCGAACATCCCCACGCCTCCGGAGGCGCCGATGATCAGGACCTTTTGCCCCCGCTGGACCCCTCCCTTGTCCCGAAGGGCCTGGAGAGCCCCGAACGCGGAGGTCGGCACGGCGGCCGCCTGCTCGAAGGTGAGCTTGGCCGGCTTCGGTGCGAGCTTGTCCTCCCGGGCACCGACGTACTCGGCGAAGGTGCCGTCGCCGATGCCGAACACCTCATCGCCAGGCTGAAAGCGGGTCACGCTCCTGCCGACCGCCTCGACGCTCCCTGCGACATCCATGCCTCGCACGTGGGCCCTTGGCGCCCGGAGGCCGAACCCGACGATGCGCAGCATATAGGGCAGGCCGGTCATGACGTGCCAGTCACCGACATGGAGGCCGGCCGCATGGACTCGTACCAGCGCCTCGTCGTCACCGATCTCGGGCCTGTCGATCTCCTCGAGTCGCAGGACGTCGTCGGCTTCGCCGTACCTGTCCTGAACGATCGCCTTCATCGTGCCCTCGTCGAGTCTTCCGCGCCGTAGGGTCAGGCGGCCACCAAAGGAGGTGGCGAGGTGAGACGTCCCGTACGTAGTCAGCCAGTCAGCGTCCGCCTGGCGCTCGATCGAAAGTAGCAGAGCGCACGAGCGGCGGCCGGGGCTAACTTCAAGAGCATGAAAGCGCGTTCGACGCAGGCGGCTCGAAACGGCTTGTCGGTCCGTCAGCCGCCCTCGGTCCCCGCCGAGGTGTTCAAGTTCGCCGCCGCGGCGTTGGCGGTCCTCGCGGCTCTCGCGGTCGGCGCCGCCCTGATCCTGCGCGACGTGAGCGAGGACGAGGCGATCGACCAGGCCCAGCAGGTGACGGAGGTACTGGCGCGATCGGCGGTCGAGCCCACGATCGACGCCGGCCTGCTCGCCGGCGACCCGCGGTCGCGGGCGCGTGTCGATCGGGTCGTTCGCGAGCAGGTGCTGGGCCCCGATGTCGTGCGGGTGAAGCTCTGGACCCCCGGCGGCCGGATCGTCTACTCGGACGAGCCACGATTGATCGGCGCCCGCTACCCACTCGGTGCGGAGGAGCTTGCGGCGTTCGAGACCGGGCAGGCCGACGCCGAGCTCAGCGACCTCTCGGAGCCCGAGAACCGTTTCGACCGCGGCCGCGGGGATCTGCTCGAGGTCTACCTGCCGGTCGACGTCGGCCGCCGTCAGCTCCTGTTCGAGACCTACCAGCCGTTCAGCTCCGTGTCCGCCAGCGGTTCCGAGCTCCTCGGCGAGTTCGCGCCCGCGCTGATCGGGGCCGCCGTCGCGCTGGCGTTGCTGCTGCTGCCGCTGGCGTGGTCGCTGGCGCGGCGCCTTCAGCGCGAGCACGCGGCGCGCGAGGCGTTGCTGCGCCGCGCCCTGGACGCGTCGCAGCTGGAGCGCCGACGGATTGCGGCCGACCTTCACGACGGGATCCTTCAGGACCTGACCGGTGCGGCGTTCGCGATCAGCGCCGCCGGGGAGCGGATGACCGACGACGCGAACGGGTCGAAGGCCCGCGTCGAAACCGCCGCGGCGACGTGCCGGAGCGCCGTGCGGACGCTACGCAGCACGATGGTCGAGATCTACCCGCCGCGATTGCATGAAGCCGGATTGGAGAGCGCCCTCACGGACCTCCTTGCGCCCCTTGAGGAGCGCGCGATCGAGACCAGCCTCGAGGTCCAGGACCGGCTCGAACTGACGCCCGAGACCGAGGCCCTGCTCTTCCGTGTCGCACAGGAATCGCTGCGCAACGTGGTCGCCCATTCGGGCGGGCAGAACGCTTTGGTCCGAGTGAACGCCGACGACGCGACCGTGACCCTGCTCGTCACCGACGACGGCGTCGGGTTCTCGCCCGAGGAAGCGCTGGCGCGGCGCCGCGAGGGCCACATGGGCCTCCACCTGCTTCAGGACCTCGTCGCCGACGCGGGCGCGTCGATCGAGATCGAGTCGCGCGTGAAAGAGGGGACGACCGTGCGGGTACGGGCGCCGCTGTGAGCATCCGGGTCGCGATCGTCGACGACCACGCTCTGGTTCGCGCGGGCCTAGAGGAGCTCCTCGAGGGCGACGAAGAGATCGAGGTGGTCGCGACCGCCTCGAGCGGTGCCGAGGCCGTCGACGTGGTGGAGCGCGAGCGGCCCGATGTCGTCCTCATGGACCTCTCGATGCCCGACATCGACGGAGTCGAGGCGACCAGGCGGATCGCCGCCTCCGACGCGCAGACGCACGTCGTCGCATTGACCTCGTTCGCCGAGCGTGACCGTGTTCTGGCCGCGCTTGACGCCGGGGCGGTCGGCTACCTCCTGAAGGACATCGAACCGGATGAGCTGCGGCGCGCGATTCGGGCGGCCGCACGCGGCGAATCGCCGCTTTCCCCCAAGGCTGCGGGCGCCCTGGTTGCCGCGCGGAGCGACAGCTCGGATGCGTCCGAGCTCTCGGGGCGCGAGCGCGAGGTCCTTGCCCTCGTTGCCGAGGGAATGCCGAACAAGCTGATCGCGCGCCGGCTGGAGATCAGCGAGAAGACCGTGAAGGCGCACCTGACCAGCGTTTACCAGCAGATCGGCGTCACCGACCGCACTCAGGCCGCGCTGTGGGCTCGCCGGCACGGGATCGCCGGCGAGCCCTCGTAGTCCGTGGCCTCAGTCGTCGGAGCCGCCGTGGTCGTCGCCGGGCTCGTTGCCGTGTCCGCCGTGGTCGTCACCGCCATGGTGGTGGCCGTGATCGTCGCCGCACCCGCGACCGCGTCCGCGGCCCTGGCCGTGACCACGCCGCCCGTCGTCTGACCGGCCGTCGCCGCTGGGGTTGTCGTCGGTTGTGGTGGTGCTGGTGGTAGAGGTGGTGACCGTGCTGTCGTCCCCGGGCGGGTCGTCGGCGCCCTGGCTGGCCAGCGCAGCGCCCGTGCCGATTGCAAACGCCGCAATCACGGCGACGACGGCCTTGATCCAGTTGCTGTTCCTACTCATCTCGGTAGCTCCGCATCGGTTGTGGATGCGGTCAGAGTGCGCCGATCGATGTCCGGCTTTCAATGGGACCTTGGTCGTACGACCGGGGTCCTAGGACCAAAGTCGCGTTGAAAGCCGGACCGGTGAACGCCCAAGCTGCTGGCGAAACCGGAATCCACCGAAAGGCGACGAGATGAAAAAGACGATGATGATCCTCACGGCGGGCGCCGCGACAGCCGCCCTGGCGATCCCCGGGGCAGCGGCCGCGTCCGACGACGAGGTCGAGAACTCGGGCCAGTGCACTGGCGGGACCACGTCCAAGATCAAGGTCAAGCCCGACGACGGCCAGCTCGAGGTCGAGTTCGAGGTCGATCAGAACCAGACCGGCGATCGCTGGAAGGTGAAGCTCAAGGACAACGGTGACAAGGTGTTCAAGGGCTCGGCGACCACGCGAGGCCCCAGTGGCTCGTTCTCGATCGAGCGGAAGATCCCGAACAAGTCGGGCACCGACTCGATCACCGGGATCGCGCGCAATACCGACGGCGGCGAGCGCTGCGCGGCGAGGGTGAGCATCTGAGCGACCAGTCGTCGATATCGAACGACCTCCGGACGTGACGTTCGGCCGGCCGGATACACCCGTCCGGCCGCACGTGCTTTTCGGCCCGTGTTGGCGCACCTCATCGCTTTGGCGTTGCTCGCCACTGTGGCTGAGCCGCCGCCGATCTGGCGCGACGGAGCGGGGATACGATCGGTCTCGTGATCGACGTCGAGGTCGGCCCCGACGGCCGCGCGCGTTGTTGGTGGTGCCTCGGCGCCCCCGAGTTGATCGAGTACCACGACAGGATCTGGGGCCGGCCACAGCGCGATGATCGTGCGCTCTTCGAGATGCTGGTCCTCGAGTCGTTCCAGTCGGGCCTGTCGTGGCTGACCATCTTGCGCAAGCGCGACGGGTTCCGTCGCGCGTTCGACGACTGGGACGTCGACCGCATTGCCGCGTACGGGGAGGGCGACGTTCGGCGTCTGCTCTCAGATGCAGGCATCGTGCGCCACCGGGGGAAGATCGAGGCGGCGATCGCCAACGCCGCGGCGGTCCGGTCGTTGCACGAGCGCGGCGAGACGCTGAACGGCGTCCTGTGGAGCTTTGCGCCGAAGAGCGGTGGCGCGCGGGCACCGGCAAGCGGCGACGACCTCGCGGCGATGACACCCGAGTCGACGGCGATGGCGAAGGAACTCAAACGGCGGGGATTCCGCTTCGTCGGTCCGACAACCGCCTACTCGCTCATGGAGGCCGCGGGACTGGTGAACGATCACCTCGTAGGGTGCGAATTCCGGGCGCTGGAATAGGGCTCGGCGAGGCCGAAGGAGACCGATTGTCCCCCGGAGAGAAGTCCGCCGCTTCGCAGGGCTTCGCGATGCCGGAGGAGGGACTCGAACCCCCGACACGCGGATTATGACTCGGCGCGGGTGATCGATCTCCGCTCATCCAACCGGTGGCCCGCCAAGCGC
>Ga0190271_10002906_pt1 | contig 10591 bp, 8 predicted proteins | sample Popmic356T_FD_133747 | JGI IMG/M metagenome (GOLD analysis project Ga0190271, IMG submission 133747) | Populus adjacent soil microbial communities from riparian zone of Weber River, Utah, USA - 356 T | ecosystem: Environmental > Terrestrial > Soil > Riparian zone | place: USA: Utah | collected... | reverse complement strand
TACAGTCTATTTCCCCTATGTTGCAAATAGGCACAGCATACTTGCAATATAAAAGAAGACTGTCCCGCCAAGATACATTGTCTTCATGAGGGTGTACCATTCTGGTCAATCAAATGATCAAGGCCAAATGGACTAGCACCCCCAAAATGGAGTAACACTAGTTAAGGGTTGCCTGCTTTAACATTCGTTAATACATGCCGCTTTGATTATCATGCAAAAGTGGTAGGGCCAGATGGTTTGATCTAGGGAGCGGGGGTCGCCACAGCGATTGGAGGCCGTAGGACAGGATAGGGCCATGATACGACCCTCAGAAACCGGCATGGCTTGCCGTCCCCTCTCCTGCTTTCTGGGCGATTCGCGCTGAACCTCTCACGCCGCCGCCGAACCCTGATGTGATCGCCGCTCCCGATCTGACACAGCAGGGCGAACCCGATCCCCTGGAAGACAGAGGGTGGGAGCGCCGTCCGATGATGCCGCGGCTGACCGGGTCACCCTCATCAGGGCCTTAGGCCTGTTCGTGGCAGAGGTCCCGGAAATGCGGTATACTCGCCGCCGGGTAACGGGGAGAGAGGCATTCTCCGATGAAGCAAGTTTACCTGGCTGTTGCCGCTCTTGAGATGACATTGCTCGCTGCGGCGACGACACCATCCCTGGCGGATGAGCTTCCCGCCTTGAACTCGCAGTGGCGCGAAACGCAACGGGGAGCTTGCTTCCAGATAAGCCAGATTTCGGATCCCCTTCCTGGACCCAACGGTTGCGCTCAAATCGCCGGTCGGATGAACCAGGGTGACCTGATGATCGGCTACGCGTGCAAGCAGGGATCGGAGATAAGCTTCTTTTCCGGGCTCCAGACCGATAATTCGATCAAGCCCGAGATCTATATCGGCCAGTATAATTCCGGGGCGATATCAGTTCAGTATTGCGCGAGATTTAGCAACGATTGGCCGCCGGAATATAATTGCGAGAACAAAATGACGTTCAACAGCGTCAGCAGTTGCAAACCCTAGGAATGGAATAGGTAAACCCGGGCTTCGCTTGCCTTTCTTGAGAGTTGGGAGGCGCCAAAGGGCCCTTCTTGTTCGCGGCGTGGCCCAACGCTCGACCTGGGACGGGTCGGCGCTGGTGTAGACTGCGGAGCGCCTGGATAAGGCCGGGCAAGGTCGAACTGTGGCGGGGCATTCGATGCGCGACCTTCGGGATTTCGACGTTCTCATCCTCCCCGGCTGGCACAATTCGGAGCCCGGCCACTGGCAGTCGGAGTGGCAGGCGAGTTTTCCCAACATGACGCGGGTCGAGCAAGCCGTCTGGGAGACGCCGGTCTTCTCCGATTGGGAGGCGAATCTTGCCGCGTCAGTCGCTCGCTGTCGCAAGCCTGTTCTGCTGATCGCACACAGCCTGGGCACCGCTCTGGTGATGCGGTGGGCACAGCGCGGAGACACCGTACGTGTCGCCGGGGCCTTCCTCGTTGCGGCGTCGGATCGTGATCGCTTCGATCATCTGCCGGATGCCCCCATCCGTGGCTTCGCGCCGATGCTGACGGACCGGCTTCCATTCGCCTCGATGTTGCTCGCAAGCCGGAACGACCACAAAGTGACTTTTGAACGGGCGAGATTTTTCGCCGCGTCCTGGGGTTCTACGTTCGTCGATACAGGCGAAGTGGGACATATGGATACAGAACTTGGAAGGTGGCCCCAAGGTCTTGTCTGGCTTGGGCAGTTTATCGGATCGATCCCGGCGGTTTCAACCTGACGCGCCCCCCGATCAGTTTATCGCATCACTTTCCTTCCAGCATCCACGGCTCCAGCAGCACGCGATCCGCATCGCTCAGCCGGTCGCGCGCGGTACGGACCTGGTGCCAGTACGGATAGAGCAGCGGCAGGGCGCTGGCCTCGTCCAGGCGCAGGCGCTCAGCATCCGAGAGCTTCAGCTCGGCGGCGCCGAGATTGTCCTTGATCTGCGCATCCGTGCGTCCGCCGATGACCACCGACGTGATTGTCGGGCGGCCGAGCAACCAGGCCAGTGCAACCTGCGCCGCCGACACGCCACGCTCCTCGGCGATCGCCACCAGCGCGTCGACGACCGTCCAGAGACGGTTCTCGTCACGAATCGGCGGTTCGTCCCAGCCCGCCAACTGACGACTGCCGGCAGGGGCAGCCTTGTCGCGCCGATGCTTGCCGGACAGCAGCCCGCCGGCGAGCGGGCTCCACACAAGAACGCCCAAGCCCTGGTCCGCGGCGATGGGCAGCAATTCGTACTCGGCCTCACGCGCCTCCAGCGTATAGTGGATCTGCTGGCTGACGAAGCGCTGCCGATGGCCTGCGTCGCTCGCCGCGAGCGCCTTCATGATATGCCAGCCGGAATAATTGGAGCACCCGACATAGCGGACCTTGCCTTGGCGCACCAATGTATCGAGGGCCTCCAGCGTCTCCTCCAGCGGCGTTTGTCCGTCCCACTGATGCACCTGATAGAGGTCGATGACATCGGTGCGGAGCCGCTTCAGGCTGGCCTCGCAGGCGCGCATCAGATAGTGCCGCGACAGGCCGCGATCGTTGGGCCCGTCACCCATGGGAAAGCGCGCCTTGGTGGCGAGCAGCACGCCGCCCTTTCGTTTGCCGCCGAGCGCCTCGCCGATGATTTCTTCACTGGCGCCGCCGGAATAGACGTCTGCCGTGTCGATCAAATTGACCCCCGCATCGATCACCATGTCGATCTGCCGGCGGGCATCGTCCAGGCCGACATTGCCGACCTTGGCGAACGCGCCCTTACCGCCCATTGTCATCGTGCCGAGGGTCAGCGTGGAGACTTTCAGGCCGGACCGGCCGAGCAGACGGTATTCCATAGGGGCTGTTCCTTGGTGGAGGGATGGGGCGCTGGCGCGGCAGTGTCGCGCGGCGCGCAGGTGAACTCAATGGGTGAGGTTTGCAGGAGCGCCGGCCGGTCGGCGAGTCGGCACCACGGTAGTTGCCTGCGGCCCCTGAACCGATCAGACGATACCGCCGCCGCCGCCGGCCACGGCCGGGCGTTCGGCCGCCACCTTGGCGCGGTAGCCGGCGGCGCGATAGACGCCGATGGGATCGACAGCGCCGCCGCGCTTCAGCCGCGCCATGGCAAGGATCGGATCGACGTCGGTGCGGAACGCGGTCTTCAAGGTCTGCGTCGCCATCAGCGCATCATTCTCATCCTGAAAACCGGCCAGCGCCTTGCGGTCGACAAGCAGCGCGGCGGCGTAGGCGCGTTGCACCTCGATGGCCGACAGCATCAGGCTCTCGATGGGATCGGTGACATTGTGGCTCTGGTCGAGCATGTGCGCCGGATCGAAGCCCTTCGCCTCGTTCAACTCGGCGTCGACGAGTTCGTTGAAGACGAGAAACAGCCGGTAGGGGTCGATCGACCCGGCGTCGAGATCGTCATCGCCATATTTGGAATCGTTGAAGTGGAAGCCGCCCAGCTTGCCGAATTGTATCAGGCGCGAAACGATCATCTCGATATTCACGTTGGGCGCGTGGTGCCCAAGGTCGACGAGACAATAGGCCTGCGGGCCGAGTTCGCGGGCGACGATGTAGTTCGTGCCCCAGTCCTGCACGACCGTGGAGTAGAAGGCCGGCTCGTACATCTTGTGCTCGGAGAACAGCTTCCAGTCGGCAGGCAAGGCCGAATAGATGTCGCGCATCGCATCGAGATAGCGATCGAAGGCGCGGGCGAAATTGACCTGACCCGGAAAGTTCGACCCATCGCCGATCCACACCGTTAGCGCCTTCGAGCCGATCACCTTGCCGATCTCGATGCATTCGAGATTGTGCTCAACCGCCTGCCGGCGGGTCGCCGCATCGGCATGGCTGAGCGAGCCGAATTTGTAGGAGTGCTTCTGGTCCGCCGCGTCGGAAAAAGTATTGGAGTTCATGGCGTCGAAGCCGAGGCCGAAGCGGCTTGCCGCCTGCTTGAGGCGCTGCGGGTCCGCCCTGTCCCACGGAATGTGCAGGGAGACGGTGGGGGTGACGCGCGTCAGTTGCTGGATGACGGCGCAATCTTCGATCTTGTCGAAGACGTCGCGCGGTTCGCCGCCGCCGGGAAAGCGCGCGAAGCGGGTGCCGCCCGTGCCGGCGCCCCAGGACGGCACGGCCACGCCGAACGCCGATACCTTTTCGAGGATGGCCGCGATGTCGATGCCGCGCCGGTCAAGCTTTTCGCCCAGCACGTCGTAGTCGCGCTGGAGGTCCGCGCTGCGGGCGGTGTTGTCACGCTCGACGATATCCGCTGCGATGATTGTCTCGGTCATGTTCCCTCCCAGTGCAATAATTCGCTTTGTGCCGTGATCATCGAAAAGCTATTGAGGTGCAACCGTTCGTTGAACCTGGTTCTTCCGCAAATGCCCATGTGGTTTGTTGACGCCATTGGCACGCTCGCCGCGATCATCGGGACGATTTGCTGGCTGCCCCAGTCCATAAAGACCATTCGAAGCCGCGAAACCAAAAACCTTTCCTTGTGGTCGAACGTCCTGCTGCTCAGCGCCGTCACCTTGTGGTTCATCTACGGCATCGCGATCGGTTCTTGGCCGCTTATTGCAGCCGACACGGTTTCAATGCTGTTGGTCGGCACCATTGTCGGCCTCAAACTCAGGCATGGTTGACCTTACCGTGTGAACGCCTGCGCGTTGCCGGCATCCACATTGATGATATTGCCGGTCGATTTCGCGGACATCTCCGAAGCGAGGAAATAGATCGCCTCCGCCACGTCTTCCGGGAACACCGAGCGTTTCAGCATGGAGCGCGAACGGTAGTGCTCCTCCAGATCGTCGGTCGACATCTTGTAGGCTGCGGCGCGCTGCTCTTTCCAATCGCCGGTCCAGATCTTCGAGCCCCGCAGAACCGCATCCGGATTGACGACATTGACGCGGATTTGTTCGCTTGCGCCTTCCAGCGCCAGGCAGCGTGCAAGGTGGATTTCGGCGGCCTTGGCGGTGCAGTAGGCGGCAGCGTTTGGTGAGGCGGCAAGTCCGTTCTTGGACGCCACGAAGACCACATTGCCGCCGATGCCCTGAGCGCGGAACAGCCGGAAGGCCTCGCGCGAAACCAGGAAATAGCCCTTGGCGAGAATGTCGAGGTTGCGATCCCACAGCTCCAGCGTCGTTTCCTCGATGGGGGCGGAGGAGGCAAGACCGGCATTGGAAACGAGAATATCGATGCCGCCGAACTCGACCGCGGCACTCGCATATCCGGCCGCAACGGCGGCCTCATCGGTGACGTCGATATGGGCGGTGCGAACGACATCCGCACCGAAGCGGCCTGACAGTTCGTCTCTGGCGAGCCCAAGCGCTGCTTCATCGATGTCGGCAAGCACGACGCAGGCGCCTTCCTGCGCAAGCCGCGTCGCGGTGGCCTTGCCGATCCCGCCGGCGCCGCCGGTCACCAGCGCAACCCGCCCGGCGAGCGCCTTGGGCTTCGGCATGCGCTGCAGCTTCGCTTCCTCGAGCAGCCAGTATTCGATGTCGAACGCTTCCTGCTCCGGAAGCCCGACATAATCGGACACGCTCGACGCGCCGCGCATCACATTGATCGCGTTGACGTAGAATTCACCCGATATGCGCGCCGTCGCCTTGTCCTTGGCAAAGGTGAACATGCCGACGCCCGGCATCAGATAGACCACCGCATTGGCATCGCGGATGGCCGGCGAGTTCTCATGGCGGCAACGCTCGTAATAGCCCTGATAATCGGCGCGGTAGGCCGCGACGTTATCCGCCAGGCGGGCGACGACCGCATCGACATCGGGCTTCGCCGGATCGAAGTCGATCACCAGCGGACGGATCTTCGTGCGCAGGAAATGGTCGGGACAGGAGGTGCCTAGCGCTGCCAGCGGGCGCAAAGTGTTGGAATTCACGAACTCCAGCACGGCAGGCGAGTCATCGAAATGGCCGAGCATATGGCTGTCGGCGGAGATCAAGCCGCGAATCTTCGGCATGAGCCTGGCGGCAATCGCGCGGCGCTCGCCGACATCCAGGGCCTTGACCGCAGCACCGCCAAAAACCGCCTTGCCCTTCGTGTTGCTGGCAAACCAGTCCATGGCCTGGTTTATGAAGCTGATCGTCGTTTCGTAGCACTCCTTGGGCGTGTCACCCCAGGTAAACAGCCCGTGGCTCTCAAGCACCACACCCTTCGCATCGGGATTTTCCATGCAGAACTTTTCCAGCCACAGCCCGAGCTCGAAGCCCGGCTTCTTCCAGGCCAGCCAGCCGATGCTGTCGCCGAAGATCTGGCGCGTCAGCGCCTTCGAATCCTTGGAGGCGGCGATCGCGATGATCGCGTCGGGATGCATATGGTCGACATACCGATGCGGCACATAGGCGTGCAGCGGCGTGTCGATCGACGCCGCGCGCGGATTCAGGTTGAAGGTGCAATGCGGCAGGTAGCCGACCATCTCGTCTTCATGCTCGAGGCCGCGGTAGAGCTTCTTCAGCGCAACGAGCTTGTCGAGATAGAGGGTCGCGAAGCCATCGAGCTTGATCGAAGCGCTGTCGCCGCCCGAGCCCTTGACCCAAAGCACCTCGACATCCTCGCCGCTCAGCGGATCCTTCTGGACGATTTTCGAGGAGGTGTTGCCACCGCCATAGTTGGTGACGCGCTTGTCGGAACCGAGGATATTTGACCGGTAGACGAGCCTTTCGGGCTCGGTCATCGCCGCTGCCTTTTGCTCGTCCCAAAGATTGGCAAGGCCTTGGGCAGGCTGCATATCGGCCATCTGTCTCCTCCTGAACGAGCGGCGCTGCGATTTACGTGCAAAATCACACACAGACCCGATCCTGTCAATCGACTTCGATCAAATTCAATCATTGTGCGCTGCAACAAAGGAAATATGATCGAAGGTGATTGACAATGCGCGTTATTGCTGGGCAAATATATGAGCAAGGGGAGGAGAACCATGCACGAGAAGGAGCGCCATCGCGTCATCCTTGCCGCCGTTCAGGACAAGCCCGTCGTCACCGTTCCGGAAATGGTGAATCTGACCGGGGCGTCCGAGGCGACGATCCGCCGCGATATCTCCGCCCTGCATCACGAGAAGCGTCTGCGCCGCGTGCGCGGCGGCGCCGAGGCCAACAGCCCGCCTCAGATCATCGGCCTGTCCGGCCGCCCTTTCAGCGTCAACGAAACTCTCCATGCGCCCCGCAAGCGGGCCATTGCGCGCGAAGCGGTCGAACTGTGCAAGGACGGCGAGCCTATCATCATCAATGGCGGCACGACGACCTTCCAGATGGTGCATTTTCTCACCGCGCGCCGCCTGCCGATCTTCACCAACTCCTTTCCCATCGCCGAGCATCTGCTGAAACACTCGAAGAACACGGTCATGCTGTCGGGCGGCACAATCTATCGCGAGCAGAACATCATCCTGTCGCCGTTCGAAAACGACGTGACGCGAAATTTCTACGCCCGCCGCATGTTCATGGGCGCGCAAGGTCTGGGGCCGCTGGGGCTGATGGAGAGCGATCCGCTGCTGATCCAGGCCGAGCAGAAGCTCATCGACCAGGCGGAGGAGCTGATCCTGCTGATCGACTCCTCGAAGTTCCAGCAGCGCTCGAGCCTCATCCTGTGCCCGCTGAAGCGCATCGCCACTGTGATCACCGATGACGGGATTACCGACAAGGACGCCAAGATGCTGGACGAGGCCGGCGTCGGACTGATCGTCGCCGGCACCGCCGGGCGGTCGAAAGAAGAATCTTCGCCGGCAGCCGAGACGCATTCGGACGGGCAGCGCTGATATCGAAGCAAACCAACGGAGGAACTGGAAATGCGCATTATAAGTAAAATGCTCGCGCTTGCCGCCATCTCGGCAGCGGTATTCATCAGCCCGGCCTATGCCGACAACGTGAAGATTGCCCTCGTCGTGAAGTCGCTGGGCAACGGCTTCTTCGACGCTGCAAACAAGGGTGCTGAAGAAGCAGCCAAGGAACTGGGCGATGTGGAACTGATCTACACCGGCCCGACCAAGGCCACCGCCGAAGCGCAGATCGAAGTGGTCAACGCTCTCATCGCGCAGCAGGTCAACGCCATCGCCATTTCGGCCAATGACGCTGACGCCCTTGTACCCGCCCTGAAGAAGGCGATGGACCGCGGCATCACCGTCATCTCCTGGGATTCGGGTGTAGCGCCGGAAGGCCGCCAGATGCATCTCAACCCGTCGGACACCAATCTGATCGGTGAGACCATTATCAAGCTCGCGGCCGACTACCTGCCGGAAGGCGGCGATGTCGCCATCCTCTCGGCGTCCTCGACGGCGACCAACCAGAACGCCTGGATCGAAGCCGCCAAGAAGGCGCTGCCGGAGAAGTTCCCCAAGATCAATCTAGTTACCACTGTGTACGGCGATGACGACTCGGCCAAGAGCACCGACGAAGCCAAGGGCCTGCTGAAGACCTATCCGAACCTGAAGGCAATCATTGCGCCGACCACCGTCGGCGTCGTTGCTGCCGCGCAGGTCGTCACCGACGAGAACCTGATCGGCAAGGTGAACGTTACCGGGCTCGCCCTTCCGTCGGAGTTCAAGAAGTTCATCGACAATGGCGCATCGCAGGCGGTTGCCCTGTGGAACCCGATCGATCTCGGCTATTCCGCAGTCTATCTGGCGCATGACATCGCCACCAAGAAGGCCGAGGCAAAGCCAGGCGCCAAGCTTTCCATCGGCCGCGTCGGCGAAGTGACGCTGGACGATACCAACTCGGCCGCCATGGCCGCACCCTTCAAGTTCGACAAGTCGAACATTGAAGAGTTCTCCAAGATCTACTGATCTGGAGCGTTTCCAGGAAAAGTGCGTAGCAGTTTTCCGGTTCGGAAACGCGACAAACAAATACCTAGAGCGGCTGAACGATCCTGTGAAATCGTGAACCGCTCTAGGAGCAGCGGCGGAGCGCCCTGTCGTCCCGCCGCACTTGATCCACCAGCGCCGGACCCCGCGTCATGACGATACAAGCCAAAGTCGCGCGTGAAGCGCCGGCCGAGACGGCCCCGCGCCTCGTGCTCGATGGCATCGGCAAGAGCTTTCCGGGCGTGCGCGCGCTGCACAATGTCAGCCTGTCCCTCTATCCCGGCCAAGTCACCGCCCTGATAGGCGAGAACGGCGCGGGCAAGTCGACGCTGGTGAAGATCCTGACCGGCATCTATCAGCCGGACGCCGGCACGATCAGCATCGGCGGCCAGCCTGTCCACCTTTCCAGTGCCCATGAGGCGTTCAAGCACGGCATAACCGCCATCCACCAGGAAACGGTGCTGTTCGACGACCTGACCGTGACCGAGAACATCTTTCTCGGCCACGCCCCGCGCACACGCTTCGGCACCATCGACTGGAAGACCATGCGCGCCAATGCACGCGAGGTTCTGGATACGATGCATGCCCGGCACATCGACGCCGACACCAAGCTGAAAGACCTCGGTATCGCCAACAAGCACCTGGTCGCGGTCGCCCGGGCGATGTCGATCGACGCGTCCGTCGTGATCATGGACGAGCCCACAGCCGCGCTCTCGGCGAAGGAAATCGAGGAACTCTATCTGCTCATCGAGTTTCTGAAAGAGGAGGGCAAAGCCATCCTCTTCATCAGCCACAAATTCGATGAGATCTACCGCATTGCCGACCGCTACACCGTCTTCCGCGACGGCGAGATGGTTGGCGAAGGGCTGATGAACGGAACCCCGCAGAGCACCATCGTCCAGATGATGGTCGGCCGCGCGGTGGATCACATCTTCCCCGAGCGCACGCCAGCGATCGGTGCCACAGTTCTGCGCGTCAGCGGCCTGTCGCACCCGACCGAGTTTGACGGCATTTCCTTCGATTTGCGCCAGGGCGAGATCCTTGGATTCTACGGCTTGGTTGGCGCCGGACGCAGCGAGGTGATGCACGCTTTGTTCGGCATCACCAAGACATCATCGGGATCGATCGAACTCGAAGGGACGCCTATCGCCCCTGCTTCCGCCGCTGAGGCCATCGAGGCCGGCATCGTCTATGTGCCGGAAGAGCGTGGCAAGCAGGGCGTCGTCCTCGGCATGCCGATCTTCAAGAACGTCTCGCTGCCATCTCTGCGCGCGATATCGAAATCCGGCGTGCTGCGCCTCAAGGAAGAGTTCGATCTTGCGCGTAAATACACCGAGCGCCTCGACCTTCGCGCCTCCTCGCTGAGCCAGGATGTCGCCACGCTGTCCGGCGGCAATCAGCAGAAGGTTGTCATTGCCAAATGGCTCGCCACGAGGCCAAAGGTGATCATCCTCGACGAGCCGACAAAGGGCATCGACATCGGCTCCAAGGCGGCCGTGCACGGCTTCATGGCCGAACTCGTCGCGCAGGGCCTGTCCGTTATCATGGTCTCGTCCGAACTTCCGGAAATCCTGGGAATGTCGGACCGGGTGGTCGTCATGCGGGAAGGCCGCATCGCTTCCGTCTTCGAGGGCAAGGACGCGAGCGCCGAGACGCTGGTTCGCACCGCTGCGGGGATCGCATCATGACCGGCACGCTGATCAAGCAACGCGAGGTCTGGCTGGCGCTGGGGATCGTGGCGATGATCGCCGCCGTCTCGACGCGGTTCGCGTCTTTCGCCCAGCCGCAGAACCTGTTGCAG
>Ga0190271_10002905_pt1 | contig 10592 bp, 12 predicted proteins | sample Popmic356T_FD_133747 | JGI IMG/M metagenome (GOLD analysis project Ga0190271, IMG submission 133747) | Populus adjacent soil microbial communities from riparian zone of Weber River, Utah, USA - 356 T | ecosystem: Environmental > Terrestrial > Soil > Riparian zone | place: USA: Utah | collected... | reverse complement strand
TTCGACGGGGCCTGGCCGTATCTCAGCGCCATCGCCGACGCCGCCGGCCGGCCGGATCCACTCGACGAGCAGGTGGTGCGCAGTTACTGGGTGGGCGGGCCGCTGCTGGATCACGTCGACCCATCGGCGCTGCTGGCCCGGCTCCGGGAGGCGTTCAGCGGGCAGGTCACCGGCCTGCTCGCCGACGTCCCCGCCGACCACGTCTTGGCGAACCACAGTTTCCACGTCTTCGTGGTCTACCCGTGGGCACGATTCCTGGATCGCGACCCGGGCACACCGTTGAAGGTCATGCAAGACTGCAGGATTCGCTGGGGCGTCGTCGATGAGGTGCACGACGAGCATGCCGTGATCGTGTCCCGTCCGCTGGCCTTCGACTCCGGTGATCTCCGACTCGGCGAACCCGCGGCGGAGTGGGTGCGGTGGTGCCGGGACGGCGCCTCATTGGCGCCGGCGCCGCTACCCGGGCAGACGGTGTCGGCGCACTGGGACTGGATCTGCGGCGCCCTGTCCGGCGCGCAGGCAGCCGATCTGGAAGCCGCGACGCGGGCGGCCCTGACGCTGGTGAACGCGGCGAGGCCGCGCGCGTAGACCGATTCACCACTGGTCGCGCGGGACGTCGAAGTCCACGCACAACGCCCGCCACACCTCGCGCGGATCGACACCGTCCTCGATGGCCTGGGCCCCGGTGCGCCCGCCCAGGCTCGACAGCACGTGGTCGACCAGCATCGACGAGGCCCGCACCGCACCGAACTGGCGCTCCACAAGCCCCGAGAATTCCGTCAGCCGCACACGCCCAACCTACGCCGACGGACCGAGAGCGTCGTGGCACACCCGTACCGGATCGGCGACCTGCGCGGCGCTCGCCCCGGCCTGCCGCGCGGCGTCCCGGTAGCGCCCCGAGCCGAGCACTTCCCGCGTCGCAGCGGCCAGAGCCACCGCGGTCAGCGGTCGAACCAGCCGCGCGCTACCTTGGCGCACAACACGATTGGCGATCTCCCATTGGTCGCCACCGCCGGGGACGATCACCATGGGCACGCCGGCAAGCAGCGATTTCGCCACCGTCCCGTGGCCACCACCGCAGATCAACAGATCCGCCCGGGAGAGCAGTTCGTCCTGGCGTCCGAGTCCGACCACCGCCCACGGCGGAATCTGCCCCTCGGGCCCCTCGAGCCGCGACACCACCACCCGCGAACCCTCCGGCAGCACATCGCCGGGTACGAGAGTTTCCAGCGCCAGTTCCGTGAGCCCGATCGCTCCGGTATTCGCCGTCGACGGGGCCACCACCACCAGCGGTCCGTCGCCGGCGGGCAGTGGCAGCACCGAGGTCGTCGGCTCGAAATGCAGCGGACCCACCACGACGGCCTCCGCAGGCCAGTCCGGTCGCGGCACCTCCAGGGCGGGCAGCGTGGCGATCAGACGCCGCAGCGGCCCCGGATCCTGCGCGGGCAAGCCGATCCCGACACGGGCAGCGGATCGCTGGCGCAGACCGGTGCGCCACGAGCGGGCACTCAGCGCCCGCATCACCGAGTCACGCAGCCTGCCGCGCAGTCCGATACCGGGCGCCAGGCCGCTACCCAATGGCGGCAGGCCTTTCGACGGCCGGTAGAGCGGATGGGTGTTCAGCTCGATCCACGGCAGCCCGAGCAGGTCGGCGGCCAGACCGCCGCAGGTGGTGATCGAATCCGAGATCACCAGATCAAGTGCCAGGTCGCCGAGTCGCTGCGTGTTCAGCACCGCCATGCGCGCGGCACGCTGATGGATCTTGGCCCCGGCATCGGCATCGTCGTCGGCCGCCGTCGGATCCAGCCCGTCCAACTCGACCGCGTCGATGCCTTCACCGCGGGCCACGTCGAGCCATTTCCTCCCGGTGAGCAGGGTCGGGATATCGCCGGCGGCCAGGAACTTCAGGCACAGCGCGATCGCCGGAAAGGCGTGTCCGGGATCGGGTCCGGCGACCACGGCGACGCGCATGCGGGCTACCCTGCCACAGGGTCCGCCGTTAGGCTCGGGCGATGACTGACGAGGTACTGCAGAAGCCGCTCACGACGACAACAGCCAACGCGCGCACGGTGCAAGCGTTCTTGTTCGCCCTGGCCGACGAGGACTTCGACACCATGGCGTCGCTGGCAGCACCGGAGTTGGTCTGGCAGAACGTCGGCTTTCCGTCCATTCGCGGTCGCGACCGGATCATCAAGCTGTTGCGCAACGGTGAGGGCAAGTTCGGCTTCGAGGTGAAGTTCCACCGAATCGCCCAGGACGGCGTTGCGGTCCTGACCGAGCGCACCGACGCAGTGATCATCGGACCACTGCGCCTGCAGTTCTGGGTGTGTGGCACGTTCGAGGTGCGCGACGGCCGGGTCACCCTGTGGCGCGATTACTTCGATTCCTTCGATTTCCTCGTCAAGGCTCCGCTGCGGGCGGTGGCCGCGGCGGTGTTCCCGTCGCTGCGCCCGACATTCTGAACGCGGCGTTGCGGGCGGGGCCGCCCGCCGAGATCGACGAAAAGGCAGACTTCTCTCGCACTTTCACGCCCAAATGTCGGTCTGGGCGAAAAGAAGTCGGAGCCTAGGCCCCTTTGAGCCTGCCCAATTCGTCGAATGCCTGCGCCCAGCCCGTCAGTCGGTCGGTCGCCAGCACCAACTCATCGCGGAAACGCCGCTGCGACATCGGCGAGCTCGACATCGACCCCGAGTTCGCGGCCGACACCAACTGCGCTGCCGCGGAAACCATCTCGCTGTACTGGCGGGCGCCTCGGTCGAGTTGCGTCCTGAAGGCCGCAACCGTCGGCGCAAGGTGGGCACGCGACTGCGGGGCCGAGTTGATCGCCCGCTCCATCGACACCACCTCGGTGGCGGTGGCGGCCATCGTCGCCACTGTCTGGTCGGCGGCGACCCGGATTTCACGCAGTTCGTCTGCGGGCAGCATCCGGCCCCGCTCCATCACACCCAGAAGCGAGGACAACCCGCGTTCGGAGGCCGCCAGCGCCGCCATGGGCTGACGGGCGGCCGACCCCCACGGCGGCAACCGCCGCGCTGCCCGGGTCCGCGGCGGCGGCAGCGGTTCGCCACGCAGCCAGCGGTAGCGCAGGAACGACAGGGTCGCCAGGAATGCGGCACCGACGGCGATCGGCGACGGAATGAACAGCGCCCAGACCGGCGTGCTCCACGACGCCAGCAGTGCGGTCACACCCACCCAGAACACCGCCGAGACGGTGAAGAACACGCCGAGTCGAAACGCCCAGCGGCGCTTGCGCAACAACTTCGCACGCGGATCGGCGGCCGCGTTCAGTTTCTGGGCCAGCATGTCCGACCACTCCGCGGCGGTGTCGACCCCGCGTTGCGCCAACGACCGCCACGCTTCCGGTCTGCTGCTCCGGGTACTCATCGGGAATCTCCGAAATCTCCAAAGTTACTGCGACAACGGGTTTTCCGGTGTCGGGTTCGGGGTGGCGGCCGGCGTTGCGGGTGCCTGGGCGGCGCCACCCGCAGGCAGCTGCTCCCCGCGCATCGACGCGCGGATCTGCTCGAGCCGCGAGTGACCGGCCATCTCGACGCTGGCCGACTGCACCTCGAGCATCCGACCCTGCACCGAGTTCTGCGCCAGCTCGGCGGAGCCGATCGCGTTGGCGTAGCGCCGTTCGATCTTGTCGCGCACCTCGTCGAGGCTCGGCGTGTTGCCGGGCGCGGCGAGCTCGCTCATCGACCGCAGCGACGCGCTGACCTGCTCCTGCATCTTCGCCTGCTCGAGCTGGCTGAGCAGCTTGGTGCGCTCGGCGATTTTCTGCTGCAGCATCATCGCGTTCTGCTCGACCGCCTTCTTGGCCTGTCCGGCGGCCTGCAGCGCCTGATCGTGCAGACCCTTGAGGTCCTCGACGCTCTGCTCGGAGGTCACCAGCTGCGCGGCGAACGCCTCGGCCGCGTTGGTGTACTCGGTGGCCTTGGCGGCATCACCGGCGGCGGCGGCCTGATCGGCCAGCGTCAGCGCCTGACGGACGTTGACCTGCAGCTTCTCGATGTCGGCGAGCTGGCGGTTCAGCCGCATCTCCAGTTGGCGCTGGTTACCGATCACCTGGGCGGCCTGCTGGGTCAGCCCCTGGTGCTGCCGCTGAGCCTCTTCGATGGCCTGCTGGATCTGCACCTTCGGGTCGGCGTACTCGTCGACCTTCGAGCTGAACAGCGCCATGAGGTAGCGCCATGCCTTGCTGAACGGATTGGCCATCGGTTCGCTCCGCCTTCGTGTCTGGATGTGTGTCGAACTGTGTCAGCTGTTATGCGGAAGTGCCTTGAATACTGGAAGTGCCCTGCACCCAACTTATCGGTTCCGCGCAGATCACCACACCCCTGCTGGCCTTTTGCGCGGGGAGCCGGTCGGGCCGTCGGGATCAGGCCACCGCCATCGACACGACCTGCGGGATGACCACCTTGGTGGTGACGTCGATGCCAGCCGTCCCGGCCGGCGCTGAAGCCGTGGTGACCGTCGAGATCGCGGCTCGTGACTCCGCGAGCGCCAGGTCATCGCCGGCCTCCGACAGCACCCGCGACAGCGGGATGTCCAGGGCGCCACAAATGGCGCCGAGCAGCTCGCTGGAGGCTTCCTTGCGGCCGCGTTCCACCTCGGAGAGGTATCCCAGGCTGACGCGCGCCGAATCAGACACCTCACGCAGGGTCCGTCCCTGCTCGACCCGGGCGCGACGCAGCACGTCGCCGATCACCTCGCGCAGCAATGCCGTCATCGCGTTCTCCTGTTCGCTTGGCTATTCACCCCAACGCTCGGTGTCGCCGGGATGGTTCCCGAACCGCGCGGGTGATCCCGTACCGCCGACGAACGTTCAGTGTCGCTCGACGAGCAGGCGCAGCCTGCTGATCGCCGCGCGCACGGCCGCCAGCCGGATGTCCCAGCGCGTGCCCTCGCAGACCAGCCGGACCACGTCGGTGCCCATCGGCCCCGCCACCCCGAGGAACACCGTCCCGACGGGATGCCCGCCGTGCGGGTCGGGGCCGGCCACCCCGGTCAGACCGACGCCCCAGCTCGCGCCGCAACGCTGCATCGCGCCGACGGCCAGCGCCCGCGCTGTGGGTTCGGCGACAGGACCGACGTCGTCGAGCAGCTCGTGTGCGACGCCTGCCAGTGCGATCTTCGTCTCGACGGTGTAGGTCACCAGCCCGCCCCGCAGAACGACGCTGGCCCCCGGCACTCCGGCCAGCGTGGCGGCCAACAGTCCTGCGGTCAGCGACTCCGCGGTCGCGATGGTCTGGCCACACACCGTGAGGTCGGCGACCAGCGCGCGGGCGTCGTCATTGACCAGCGGGTCGTCCACGCGAATCCCTGACCGCCGAGACGAAGTAGTCGATGCCGGTGAGCACCGTCAGCACCACCGCGGCCAGCATGATCACCCAGGCTCCGGTCAGCCAGCCATCCGACAGCGGCAGCACGAACAAACCGATCGCGACCGCCTGGACCAGCGTCTTCAGCTTGCCGCCCCGGCTGGCCGGGATGATGCCGCGGCGCAGCACCGCCAGTCGCAACACGGTCACACCGAGTTCGCGGACCAGGATCACCACGGTCACCCACCACGGCAGATCGCCCAGGACCGACAGGCCGATCAGCGCGGCCCCGATGAGCGCCTTGTCGGCGATCGGATCGGCCAAGGTGCCGAACTCGGTGACCATCCCATAGCTGCGGGCCAACGCCCCGTCGAATCGGTCGGTGATGACGGCTACCGCAAACACGATGAATGCGACTACCCGCCAATACGTTTCATGGCCGTCACCGACGAACAGAACCACGAGGAACACCGGAACCAGAACCAGGCGCACGCCGGTGAGGGCATTTGCGAGGTTGGCCACTCGAGCGCGCGGAACCACAGGATCGGTATGTGGTTGGCCCGGCACCGCCACAGAATACTGGTTGCCAGGACCGATACCCTTCGGTGTGTGAGCCCAGTTCCGGATGAGCCCGCCGGCCGGCTCGTCGTGCGGCGCGCCAGGACATCCGACGTGCCCGCCATCAAGGCCCTCGTCGACGTCTACTCCGGCAGGATCCTGCTCGAGAAGAACCTGGTGACGCTCTACGAAGCCGTGCAGGAGTTCTGGGTCGCCGAGCTGCACGGTGAACTGATCGGATGTGGCGCCCTCCACGTGCTGTGGTCGGACCTCGGGGAGGTCCGCACGGTGGCGGTGCACCCCAAGGTGCGGGGGCAGGGTGTCGGCCACGCGATCGTCGACCGACTGCTCTCGGTCGCGACCGAACTGCACCTGCAGCGCATCTTCGTGCTCACCTTCGAGGTGGAATTCTTCGGCGGGCACGGCTTCACGGAGATCGAGGGCACACCGGTCACCGCCGAGGTCTACGAGGAGATGTGCCGCTCTTACGACACCGGTGTGGCCGAGTTCCTCGACCTCTCCTACGTCAAGCCGAACATCCTGGGCAACACCCGGATGCTGTTGACGCTTTGAAGAAACGCAGAAACGCCCCGCCGGAATTGCATTCCACGCGGGCCTCACTCGGAGTTTCGCGCGTGGAATGCAGTTCCGGCGTCAACAGTCGGGGTCGGCGTTAGAAGTCGGGGTCGGCGTCGCCGCCAGACGCGTCACTCCCGCCGCGGATCAACGCCAGCGTGCCAGCGAGCTCGTCGGGCTTGACCAGCACCTCACGCGCCTTGGAGCCCTCCGACGGACCGACGATGCTGCGCGTCTCCATCAGGTCCATCAACCGACCGGCCTTGGCGAAGCCGACACGCAGCTTGCGCTGCAACATCGACGTGGACCCGAACTGGCTGGACACCACGAGCTCGACGGCCTGCAGGAACACGTCCATGTCGTCGCCGATGTCGGGGTCGACGTCGGTGCGCTCGCCGGTGGGCTTGGCGGTGGTGACACCCTCGGTGTACTCCGGCTCGGCCTGGTCCTTGCACGCGGCGACGACGGCGTAGATCTCCTCGTCACTGATGTAGGCGCCCTGGAAGCGGACCGGCTTGTTGGCCCCCATCGGCAGGAACAGCCCGTCGCCCATCCCGATCAGCTTCTCGGCACCCTGCTGATCGAGGATGACGCGGCTGTCGGTCAGCGACGACGTCGCGAACGCCAGCCTGGACGGCACGTTGGTCTTGATCAGGCCGGTGACGACGTCGACCGACGGCCGCTGCGTCGCCAGGATCAGGTGGATGCCCGCCGCGCGCGCCTTCTGCGTGATCCGCACGATGGCGTCCTCGACGTCGCGTGGCGCGGTCATCATCAGGTCGGCGAGTTCGTCGACGATCGCGACGATGTACGGATACGGCTTGTAGACCCGCTCGCTGCCCAGCGGGGCGGTGATGACGCCGGACTTCACGTTCTTGTTGAAGTCGTCGATGTGACGGACCTTGTTGGCCTGCATGTCCTGGTAGCGCTGCTCCATCTCCTCGACCAGCCAGGCCAGCGCGGCCGCGGCCTTCTTGGGCTGCGTGACGATGGGCGTGATGAGGTGCGGAATGCCTTCGTAGGGCGTGAGTTCCACCATCTTCGGGTCGATCAGGATCATCCTGACCTCGTCGGGGGTGGCGCGTGACAGCAGCGACACCAGCATCGAGTTCACGAAGCTCGACTTGCCGGATCCGGTGGAACCGGCCACCAGCAGGTGCGGCATCTTGGCCAGGTTCGCCGAGATGAAGTCGCCCTCGATGTCCTTCCCGAGTGCGATCACCAACGGATGGTGGTCCCGGCGGGTGGACGGCGCGGTCAGCACGTCGGCCAGCCGGACCATCTCACGGTCGGTGTTCGGCACCTCGATGCCGACTGCCGACTTGCCGGGGATCGGCGCCAGCATGCGAACGCTCTCGGTGGCCACGGCGTAGGCGATGTTCTTCTGCAGCGCCGTGATCTTTTCTACCTTGACGCCGGGGCCCAGTTCGACCTCGTAGCGGGTGACCGTCGGCCCGCGTGTGCACCCGGTGACCGCGGCGTCGACCTTGAACTGGTCCAGAACCGAGCCGATGACCTCGACCATCTTGTCGTTTGCCGCGCTGCGCAGCTTCGGTGGATCACCCGCGGTGAGCAGGCTCAGCGACGGAAGCGTGTACGGGCCCTCCACCACCCTGTCCAACTCGATCGGCTGCCTGGGCTTCTTCTTGCGCGAGCGGGCGGCCGGTTCGGGGGTGGTCGGTGCGTCGTCCTCGATCGGGTAGTTGTCCATCGGCGTTCCGGTGGGCGCGGGTAGCGGCTGCGTGAGTTGAGTCGCCGACGGCCACGCCTGGGCCACGTCCTGTCCGTAGCCCGTCGGGTCGTCGTAGTAGCCGTCGGAGAAGTCCTCGGACTCCGTGGTGGCCCCGGAGTTCCCGTCGTCCGCGTCGTGCTCGTCGTACTGGTCATACTCGTCGCGCCACCGCGTGGAGAACATCGTCCGCAGCGTCGAGGGCACTTCGCGGATCGTCGTCCCGGTCACCAGCAGCAGCCCGAACAGCACACCGAGCAACAGCAGTGGCGCGGCGATCCACGCCGTCAGCCCGTCGGAAAGTGGGCCGCCGATCGCGAAGCCGAAGAAGCCGGCGGCATGCTGGCGCCCGACCGGATCCTGCGGCGACCCCGACCACAGATGCCACAGGCCGAGCGCGGGCAGCACGATCATCGCGGACCCCAGGATCAACCGCGGCCGCGATTCCGGGTCCGGCTCCGACCGCATCAGGCCGACGCCCAGCGCGGCGAGTGCGATGGGAACCAGCACCACGGCTGCGCCGATGAGCACACGCAGGAACGTGTCGATCCACTCGCCGACCGGTCGTGCGGCGTCGAACCACGAACTGGCGGCGACGACGACGGCCAGGCCCAGCAGTGCCAGCGCGATGCCGTCGCGGCGGTGTCCGGGTTCGAGTTCCCGCGCCCGGCCCACCGAGCGGGCAGTGCTGCCGGCCCCCTTGGCCACCATCAGCCAGCCCGCGCGTACCCCGCGACCGACCGCGGTGCCCGCAGCCGAAACCGCGGACGCATTGCGGCGGGCCGGCTTGCGTCGCGGCGCGGCTGGCCGCGACCCACCCCGTGAACTGGCCTTTGACCTGGTCGGACGGGCAGCAGATCGGGCCGCGGTCTTACTCGCCATGCCGGTAAGCCTAGTCGCATTCGCCTCAGATGCACCATCTGCCACACAGGTCACAGAAGGGTGTCGATTCGACCGAAACGCGCAACTCGGCGAGCCGACCACCTTTCTCGCACTGCCGCGGGCGTAATAGGGTGGACACCTGTCCAACTCAGCGCCGAGATCGGAGCCCGCCACATGCCGATAACCGTCATCGCCACGCTGACCGCAAAGCCCGATTCCGTGGACGCCGTTCGGGACGCATGTAAGCAGGCGATCGAAGCGGTGCACAACGAGCCCGGCTGCGATCTGTACTCGCTGCACGAATCCGACAACACCTTCGTGTTCGTCGAGCAGTGGGCCGACGGTGACGCGCTGCAGGCACACAGTGCGGCACCGGCGGTGGCCACCCTGTTCGGCACCGTCGGCGAGCACCTCGACGGCCAGCCGGACGTCAAGATGTTGCAGCCCGTGGTCGCGGGGGATCCAGCCAAGGGCCAGCTGCGACCGTAGTCTGCGCATCATGGGTGAGCTAGCCGGCAAGGTCGCATTCATCACCGGTGCCGCGCGGGGGCAGGGCCGCGCGCACGCGGTCAAGCTGGCGTCGGAGGGCGCCGACATCATCGCCCTCGATCTGTGCGACCAGATCGACTCGGTGCCCTATCCCCTGGCGACGCCCGACGACCTGGCCGCCACCGTCAAGCTCGTCGAGGAGACCGGCGCGCGCATCGTGGCCTGCCAGGCCGACGTACGGGACCGCGACGCGGTGAAGACCGCATTGCGCGAGGGAACCGAGAAACTCGGAAATCGCCTCGACATCGTGGTCGCCAACGCGGGGATCGCACCGATGGCGGCGGCCGACGCGTGGCAGGACGTCATCGACGTGAACCTCACCGGCGTCTACAACACTGTCGACGTCGCGATGAAGCCCATGATCAAATTCGGCAACGGCGGTGCGATCGTGTTGATCAGCTCGGTCGCCGGCCTGGTCGGGGTGGGTGCGCCGGTCGCCGGTTCCGTCGGTTATGCGGCCGCCAAGCACGGCATCGTCGGGATCATGCGGGTGTACGCGAATTTCCTTGCCCAGTACAGCATTCGGGTCAACTCGGTGCATCCGGCAGGCGTGAACACCCCCATGATCGACAACGACTTCACCCGTTCCTGGCTGGCCGGGGTGGCGCAGCAGAGTCAGGGCGGTCCCGACATGGGCAATGCGTTGCCGGTGCAGGCGCTGGAACCCGAGGACATCGCCAACGCGGTGTTCTGGTTGGTGTCGGACGCCGCGCGTTACGTCACCGGGGTCACGCTGCCCGTCGACGCGGGGTACGTCAACAAACGATGACACCTCGAAATCCGGCAGCGCAGACGGCTTTCGGGCCCATCGTGTTGTCGGCCATCGAGCATCAGGAGCCGCCCGGGCGTCGCCTGGTCGACGACGATCTGGCGGCGTCCTTCCTTCCCGCGCGCCTTCGGCTGCTGGTCGCGCTGACCCGCGTCGACGCACTACGCCGGGCTGCGGTGGCGGCCTCGGACCGGTCGGGGCCCGG
>Ga0190271_10002904_pt1 | contig 10592 bp, 9 predicted proteins | sample Popmic356T_FD_133747 | JGI IMG/M metagenome (GOLD analysis project Ga0190271, IMG submission 133747) | Populus adjacent soil microbial communities from riparian zone of Weber River, Utah, USA - 356 T | ecosystem: Environmental > Terrestrial > Soil > Riparian zone | place: USA: Utah | collected... | reverse complement strand
CGCGAACAGGACTTCGGGGGCTGCTTCGGTGCGCACCGACGCCGTGACGTCCACGACGTTCAGTCTCGCGTGTGGTCCCGCGTGGCGATGACCGGCGGGCACCAGCCACTCACGGTGGCCGGGACCGTGGGTTGAATCAGGGGGCGGACGCTGCCGGATCGACCGCAGGCGGAGGCGGGAGGACGACCACGCCGGGCGGGATGATGCCCTGGGCCACCAGCCGCAGTCGCGCCGCGTCCAGGGCGGTCTGGTCGACCTCGACCCTGACCATCGGCTTGGCGCCGTACGCCGCCTTCAGCAACGGATACGGGTTCACCGCGTTGCCACCACCGGGGTGGACCTCGAAGTGGAGGTGGCTCGGCCCACCGGCGGCGTTGCCCGTGTTGCCGACCAGGCCCACGACGTCACCGGCGTTGACCCGCTTGCCCTCGACGGCGCCTGCGGCGAAGGCCGAGAGGTGGGCGTAGTAGTACTCGGTGCCCGAGTCACCGATGACCCACAGGCGGTTGCCGCCGAGTCCGGCCGGGCCGATCTTGGTCAGCGTGCCGCTCTCGCACGCGATCAGCGGCGTTCCCATGGGCGACATGATGTCGGAGCCCTGGTGCCAGTGGGCACTCGACGTCCCCATCATGCGGGGATAGCCCCAGCTGTCGATGAACTCGACCTCCCCGGCGACGGGGAACACGAACCCGTTGACGTACACCTGGGCGCCGGCCCGGTACGCCTCGACCTCGACGGTCTTGTTGATCACGTCCTGCGCGACGGCCGCGGCCATGGCGGTCAGGTTGGCGAGCTCGCCCTTGGCCACGGCGAGGTCATTGGCCAGTGTGGCGTGGTCGCTCGAGAGCTGCCGCTCCGCGGCACGATGCTCCGCCACGACCTGGTCGTCGGACTTCACGACGTTCTCGAGGTACCGCTTGGCGACATTGGCCTCGACCGGGTCGGACACCGGCACGCCCGCGAGCCGTTGTTCCTTGGTTCCCGACACGAACGCGCTGACAGCATGGCGACGCAGTTCGTCGTGGGCGTTCGTCGCGTTCCGGACGGCGTCGGCCAGGGTCGCACCGAGTGCGTCGACCTTCGCCTGGAGGTCGTCCACCCTGATCTGTGCGGCGGCGATCCGGACCTGGAGGTCGGCGGCACCGCGTTGGGCCTCGGCGAGCGCGGCCGTGGCGGCCGCCAGCTGCTCGGTGAGCACCGCGTTGTTGATGCTCGAGAAGACCGGTTGGTTGATCGGAATGTCGCCGCTGTCGTCGTCGCCCGGGTTCACCAGAAGGGGTGCCCGCGGATCGTTCTGCAACGCGAGGGGAATCGTGGCGGGAGGAAGTTCGAGCGGGATCGTCGTGGTCGGCTCGCCCGGAACCGTCGTCGTGTCGCCCGGGACGGTCGTCGTCGTGTCGCCCGGGACGGTCGTCGTCGTGTCGCTCGGGACCGTCGTCGTGGTGTCGCCCGGGACCGTCGTCGTGGTGTCGCCCGGAACCGTGGGCTCAGCGGTCGGCGGCTGCGCGCCCGCCACCGGGACACCGAACGCCACCGTTGCGACCACCGCTACAGCTGTGAGTCGTATCTTCATGTCTCCCCGTTGCCCCAGACTCGTCGACACTGCGCGCCCCGGGATCCGCTCGGTCTCGGATCCCGCCGTGTCTCACACTCGGCGGCCCTGGGTCAGCTGACCCGGGCCATCGGCGGAGCACTGTAGGCAAGAAGCCGTGCCCACTGCACGTCGTAATCTGGCACCTGAGTGAACACTCCGGGTGGGAAAGTGGCCCCGGGATGTCCGGCAGGGGTCAGCGGGCGCCCGGCTGGGCCGCAGGAGGTCAGAACCCCAGGTGGAAGCCGTCGTCGGCGGCCAGATGGTCGATCAGTGCGACGACTCCGGCGCAGAGCAGCACGAGAATGCAGCTGAGTGCCATGGCCTGTCCGAAACCGGCGGATCCCGGCCGGGACATGAGCCGCTCGATCGCCACCGGGACCGTCACCCGGTCGGACCGGGTCAGGAACGCGGTCGCGCCGAACTCGCCGAGGCAGGCCACGAGCGCGAGGCCGGCCCCGGCTCCGATGGCCGGGCGGGCCAGCGGGAGATCCACCCGCCACCAACGGTCGCGGGGTGACGCTCCGAGCAGCGATGCCGCCTCGGGAACCGACCTCGGGATCGATGCGAGGGCCGGTGCGACGACCCGGACGACCAGGGGCATCGCGACCAGCGCCTGGCCGAGCGGCACCAACCACCAGGAGCCACGCAGATCGATGGGTGGTCGGCCGACGAGGAGCAGCAGACCGAGCCCGATCGTGGTGGCCGACACCCCGAGCGGCAACAGCAGCACCCGGTCGGCCCGTCCACCCGGTCGACGCGCCACGGCCGATGCCGCCGGGACCGCCACGACGACAGCGATCACGGCCGCCGTCGTGGCGGTGGCGATCGAGGTCAGCACGGCATGGAGGGGCGAGATCGACAGGCCCGTTCCGGCCGTGACCGACCCGAGGTTGGTCCAGTGCTCGAGGCCGTGCCCGCCGGGGACGCGCAACGAACGCTCGACCAGGGCGGCGAGGGGCACGCCGGCGACCGCCAGCGCGACGAGCGAGGCGAACGCGACGGCGGACCACTCCAACCCACCGCGTGGCGCCCGTTGGGGCACGCGCCGAGCGCCCGACACCACCGGCGCCCGACGGGCGAAATGTGCGTGCAGGGCGAGCGCAGCCACCACCGTGACGACCTGGATGACCGCGAGCACCGCCGCACCCGAAAGATCGAACTGCCGGGTCGCCCTCACCCAGATCTCGACCTCCACCGTCGTCACCGACCCGCCGCCGAGAATCACGATCACACCGAAGCTGGCGAGGCAGAACAGGAATACCACCACCGCGGCCGACATCACGGCGGGACGAATCGCGGGCAGCACGACGCGGCGGGCCGCCTTCAGGGTGGAGCACCCGAGCGTCCGCGCCGCGTCCTCGGTCCCGGGGTCGAGACCGCCGACCGCGGCCCCGACCACCCGGACCACGACCGCGATGTTGAAGCAGAGGTGCGCGGCGAGGACGGCGAACCAGGTGCCGCGCAGGTCGACCGGTCCGCTCGGCCCGAGCACCGTCGCGAAGGCCGCCCCCACCACGACACTCGGCAGCACGAACGGGACCACGACGAGGGTCCGCAGCGGCCGACGGCCGGGGAATCGGAATCGGGACAACGCCCACGCCACCGGCACGCCGATCACGATCGTGATCGCCGCTGACACCACGGCCTGGCCGACCGTGACGGCGATGAGTCGCCACGTTCGCGGCTCGCCGAGGATTCGACCGATCGCCTCGGCATCGATGGAACCGTCGACCCAGACGGAACGGACCGCCACGGCGACCACGGGGAGGCCGATCGCCACGACAACCACCCCAACGGCGATCCCCGCCGCCAGTCGCCCCCGTCGCGGCCGTGCGCGGGCCCACCCGGACGGGGCGAACGAGTCGGAGTCCGCGGCCGGCCTCACTCCATGATCGATCGCCACGACTCGATCCACGCGTCGCGCTGTTCGCCGATCGTCTCGGCATCGACTGCGAGCGGCGCGTCCGCCCGGACCGCCCACTTCTGGAACTCCTCCGGCAGCGGCGTGTCGGCAACGACCGGGAACACGAAGTTCGTGAGGGGGATCTCGGACTGCCACTCAGGACCCTGCATGAAGTCGACCAGCTTCCGGGCCAACTCCGGGCGATCGGTTCCGCTCAACACGCCGGCGTACTCGACCTGTGACACACAGGAATCGGTCATGACGGTCGACACGGGTTCGGTCCGCTTTCCCTCGCTGAAGACCACCTCGGCGGGCGGGCTCGACGCGTAGGAGACCACCAGCGGCCGATCGCCGCCCGACACCGTGTAGTCGGTCGAGTAGGCGTCGTCCCAGCTCTGACGGACCGAGACGCCGTTGTCCTCCAGTTGCTGCCAGTAGTCCATCCATCCGTCGCCGTACCGGGCCACGGTGCCGATCAGGAACGCGAGACCGGGTGACGACGTGACCGGGCTCTCGACGACCAGCAGGTCGCGGTACTTGGGGTCGGTCAGGTCGGCGAGCCTCGTCGGCGCCGCGATGGACTTCGACTCGAACCACGACTGGTCGACGTTGATGCAGACGTCACCCAGGTCGATCGGGCTCAGGTGGTTCCCGGCCTCACCGTCGAGGGCGACACCGGGTTCGACCGAGTCGGTCTGCGGACCGAGGTAGGGCTCGAGGAGGTCCTCCGACATCGCGCGGCTCGCCAACGTGTTGTCGATTCCGAAGATCACGTCGCCCTCGGGTGAGCCGGCGGACAACAACGCCTTGGTGAGCATCGCCCCCGAGTCGTCACTCGCGATGACGCGGATCTTCGCCCCGGTCTCCTCCTCGAACTTCTCGGCCGCCTTCTCGGGCAACGCGAACGAGCTGTAGGTGACGAGCCGCACCTCCGTCGCGTCCGCCCCTCCGCTCGACGACGATCCGTCGTCCCCGCAGGCGGCGACTGCGCCGCACATCGCGAGGACCACCAACCCGCCCACCAGCCTGCCCCTCGGGTTCCGCGCCTCGTTGCGTCGGGGCCGGGATTCACGGGACCTCATGCTTCTTCCTCCATCTCGATCATGACCAACAGGCATCCCTCGTCGAGGGACACCGCCGCATCGGACGACACGAATCGGTTCGACACCCCACGGGTCGTCCCGACCTCCAGGGTCTCCCCCACGAGCGGCCACGCCAGGTCCTCCGTCGTGACCCCTCGTGCCGGTCCGCCGACCGGGAGCAGCGAGACCAGCTGACCCGGGCGGCCGAACAGCGGCCGTCGGCCGCGGACCACGAGCACCCTCGTGGAACCGACCAGCGCATCGATCTCGAGATGGGCGTACGCCTCATGCGTGAGGACCAGGAGTCCGCCGAGCAGGTGGTCCAGCCGACCGGCGGGACTGGCGAGCACCACGATCCGTCCGACCCCGCGGGCCGACGCGAGGTCGAGGGCGAGCTCGAGGTCGGTCGCATCCTTGTCCTCGGGATGTCGCTCGACGCGGACGCCCAACGCGACGGCCCGTTCCAGTCGCTCGGGATCGACCGAATCCATGTCGCCGACGACCACGTCGACCGCCAGCCCGGCCGAATCGGCCCGATGCAGTCCCCCATCCGCCGCGATCACAACAACGACATCTCCGAGAATGGCGGGATCGACAACGGATCCGGCATCGGACGGCTCGAAGCCGGTCGGATCGGACCCGCCGGGCCCACCGGTGACGATCACCGCAGTGCGCATCGCTTCCTCCGCCGGCATTACCCGGATCAGGTATGCGGGTCGGCGACACCAGTCGCCCTCTCAGCCCGGTTGTCCGAGCTCCCCGGTTCGTGCTTTCTGTTCGGGACCCTACCCGAGCGCGAGCGGTGGCACGGAGGCACCGAAAGGTTGAAGGTTTCATCCGACGAGTTCGCCCGTCGCCGGCATTGGGGCGGGTTGACGCTCGTGGGCCCGACGAAATTGGCGCCGGCGCGAACCGCGTGGGCTAGCTTCCCCGACGGAGCGAAGGGCACGGAGGGGACAACATGAAGCGGTTGGGGATGTTGCCGTTGTTGGCGGTCGGGTTGGTGGCGGTCGGGTGTTTCCCTCAGCCGCCGCCGGGGTGGCAGCCGCCGAAAGTCCAGTCGGTCGTGTTCTCCACCACCGAGATCGACGCCGGCTCGAGCTTCACCGTGACGATCACCGTGACCGACGACCACTCCGTGGCCGAGGTGGGCTTCAGCTTCTCCACCGATGACAGTGGCTTTGGGATGGCTGTGCCGTGCCAGGGCGCGGACTGGGAACCCGGACCCGTCGTGACGATCGAGGCCACCTGCACGATGCCGGCCATCGCAGCCAACGGGGGGTGGCGGCTGAAGGTCTCAGCGATCGATGCCGAGTTCTCCGGCGGCGGGGAAGGCGCCTGCGGTTGTGGGTGGTCGAACACGGCGTTCACCGTCACCGGTGGTACCGAGGACCGGCAGCGTCCGACGGTGGAGTCGATCGTGATCTCGCCGCAGCCACCATTCACCGTCGGCACGCCATTCACCGCGACCGTCCAGGCCTCAGACGAACACCCGGGCGACTGGGACCAGCCGCTGTCGATCCAATACCACCCTCAAAACGCCAACGTCGTGTACTGCGTACAGACGTCGCACACGACGCTGACGGCCAACCTGCACGAGTGGACGTTCAGCTGCCCGGGCGTCGCCCCGCCGGCCAGTTTCGCGGTGCTGACCGGGTTCATCTCGGACGCCATGGGGTACACCTCGCAGATCTATCAGTGGCTCGACCTCGCGGCCTAGCCCGAAACGTTCGCCGCGGTGAGCGTCAGTCCCCGATGATGCCGTTCATGCGGGCGAGCGTGCGAAGCATGACCTCGTCCGCGCCGCCGCCGATCGACCAGAGCCGCGTGTCGCGGAAGAAGCGGGCGGGCCAGTTCTCCTCCACGTAGCCCATCCCGCCGTGGTACTGCACGGCGACGTCGGCCATCCGACGGGCCAACCGGGCCGCCTTGAGCTTCGCGACGGTGGCATGACGGGTGATGTCGTGACCGTCCGCCGCGGCGGCGACCGCGGCCCAGTTGTGGTGGCGGATCAGGTCGAGGTCGGCCGCGATGTCGGCCAGCTCGTACTGGAGCGACTGATTGGCCATGAGCGGTGCTCCGAACGCCTGGCGATCCTTGAGGTAGGTGATCGTGCGCTCCAGGGCCAGCTCCACCGCTCCGACCATCTGGTAGGCCGCGATCATCCGCTCGTTCTGGAACTGGGCCATCTGCTGCTGGAAGCCCTGACCGACCTCGCCGATGGTGTGATCGACCGGAACACGGACGTCGTCGAAGACGAGCTCGGCCGTGTCCGACGACCGCATTCCCAACTTGTCGAGCTTGCGGCTGACCGAGAACCCGGCGACATCGGTCGGAACGATGACCTGGGACATGCCCCGGTAGCCACCATCGTCCGACGTCCGGCACAGGAGGCACAACCAATCGGCCTGGGTGCCACTCGTGATCCACATCTTCGACCCGTTGATCACCCACTCGTCGCCGTCACGGACGGCGCGCGTCCGGATCCCGGCGACGTCGGATCCGGCGTCGGGCTCGGAGACCGCGATCGACGTCACCATCTCACCCGCGATCGCCGGGCGGAGGTACCGCTCCTTGAGCTCGGGGCTTCCGAAGCGATGGAGGGCGGGCGTGGCCATGTCGGTCTGCACCGCGAGCGCCATGGACACTCCGAGCGACGCCGACCGGCCGATCTCCTCGCCGAAGATCATGGTGTAGGAGTGGTCGGCGCCTCCCCCGCCGTAGGCGGGGTCGTACTCGAGCCCCAGCAGGCCGAGCTCACCGAAGCGACGGAACAGATCGTGGGCCGGGAAGTGGCCGGCCGCCTCCCACTCGTCGGCGTGAGCATCGATCTCGGTGTGGACCAGGTCCCGAACTGTCTTGCGGAACAGGTCGTGGTCCTCGGTGAAGCGCAGCATCGGCGTATCTCGATCCTCGGCTCGGCACGGTTGAACGTACGTTCACGTCGGCACGGTTGAACGCACGTTCACGGTACCCGTGGGGAGGTGGCTCCCCGAAGCCGCCTCCGTGGGGGAAACTGTCGAGGTGATCACAATCGTGATCTGTGCACTGGGATGGTCACTCGGCTGGTGGGCCATGGGCCGCGTCCGGACAGTCGAGGACCTCGAGCCGACACCCGGGACCGGCGAGTCGGTGTCGATCATCATCCCGGCCCGGGACGAAGCGGGGAGCCTCCCGAACCTGCTGCGGGACCTCGATCGCCAGCGCCCGGCCGGCTCCGAGGTCATCGTCGTCGACGACCACTCGGTCGACGGCACCGCGGCGCTCGCGGCGCAGTTCGACTTCGTCCGGGTCGTCGAGGCATCCGAACTCCCACCCGGCTGGACCGGAAAGTGCTGGGCCTGCTGGACCGGAGCATCGATCGCCCGAGGTGAGGTTCTGGTGTTCCTCGACGCCGATGTCCGCCTCGACCCCGGCAGCCTCGACCGCCTGTTGCTCGAACGATCACGCAAGGGCGGACTGGTGTCGGTGCAGCCGTGGCACAGCATCGAGCGGCCGTACGAGCGCCTCTCCGCACTCTTCAACGTCGTCGCCGTGATGGGCGTGGGGGTCGATGGACGCAAGGAGCCGGCCGGCGCGTTCGGGCCGTTGCTGGTGACCTCAGCGGCCGACTACCACTCCGTCGGCGGTCACCGATCGGTGTGTCGGATCGTGGTCGAGGACCTTGCGCTCGCCCACCGCTACCAGCACGCCGGCCTCAGCCTGTCGGTCATGGCGGGGGGTCACGGCGTGCGCTACCGCATGTATCCCGACGGCATCCGCCAGATGGTGCAGGGTTGGACAAAGCACACCGCAAGTGGTGCGCGCTCCACGTACAGTCCACGTATGGCTGCGATCGTGGTGTGGGTAGGCGGTCTCGGCAGCGCCGTCAGCTCGCTCGCCCAGGGTTTGGCCCACGACATCCCGCTGTGGCTGGGGGTCCTCGCCTATCTGGCGTTCGTCGCGCAGCTCACGCACTTCTTCGGTCAGGTGGGAGGGTTCGGGTTCTTCACGGCGTTGGTGTACCCGGTGCTCATGCTGTTCTTCTTCGCTGTGTTCTTCTGGTCGATCTGGCGCACGTTCGTCCGCCAGCAGGTGTCGTGGCGGGGTCGCACGATCCCCGTGGACGTGAGGGGGACCTGAGGTGCTGATCTACCTGCCGCCCGTGACGGCCCTCGTGGCGTCGATCATGTTGTGGGTCGCGATCGGGTTCATCTCGGGCTACTTCGCGCATCGCCTCCCCCTCGACCGTCTCGATCATGACACCTGGCTCACCCGACCCCGTGAGTTCGAGGACGAGGGCCGGTTCTACGAACGGCACCTCCGCATCCGGCTCTGGAAGGACAAGGTCCCCGAGAAGGGCGACATGTTCAAGGGCGGCTACTCCAAGCGGGAGCTGCCGGGATCCAGCGACCACGACCTGGAGCGGTTCGCGGCCGAGACCCGGCGGGCCGAGGTGGTCCACTGGCTCAACGCGGGGTCCGGACCCTTCTTCGTGCTGTGGTGTGGGCCGATCCTCGCCTTCATCATGGTGGTGGTCGGCGCGTGTCACCTGCCGTTCGTCATGATCCAGCGCTACAACCGGGCCCGGATCGACCGGACACTGGCACGACGTCGGGTCAGGCGGGGATGGCCGACGGGATCGTCGCGCCAGCTGCCGGCCTACGGGGCTCCTGCGGATTCACCGCCCCCCGATCCGACGTCTCCACCCGCTCCGGCGTGACTGAGAGGCCCCTCCACCGCACTCCGGAGGACGACTCGTAGCCTGCGCGAATGGCAGCGATCCGCACGCGGGCGTACACGTCGGGCAAGTTGAGCGACCAGGACTTCCCGCTCGACCTGGTCTCGGAGCACCTCGAGGACGAGCACACGATCGTGTGGGTCGACTTCGAGCGACCGACCACCGCCGACCTGGCCACGTTGTCCGATGAGCTGGGCATCCACGAGTTGGCGGTCGAGGATGCGCTGGAGACGAACCAGCAGCGGCCGAAGGTCGACTTCTACAGCGAGCAGATCTTCATGTCGGCTCGCGTCGTCCGCGTCGACGCCGACTCCGGCGAACTGGACGAGAACGAGGTGGACGCCTTCATCGGGAAGCGCTTCCTGATCACGGTCCGGCCGAACGACTGCTTCGACATGGCTCCCGTGATCCAGCAGTGGGACCACAACCCGCGTCGGGTCGAGATCGGGGCGGGCTACCTCCTGTACGCGCTCCTCGACTCGATCATCGACACCTATTTCGATGCGATCGAGACGTTCGACGACTTCTACGAGAACGTCAGCGACGCCCTGTTCGAGGAGACGCCGATCAACCCGACGAAGCAGCGCGAATGGTTCGAGATGCGCCGAGCCCTGGTTCGACTCCACCGGCTCGTATTCTCCACCCGGGAGGCCGTGAGCGCGCTGCTCCGACGCGATCACGACGCGATCGACGACTCGCTCCGGCCCTACTTCCAGGACAGCTACGACCACGTGATCCGCGCCTCGGAGTCGACCGATGAGTTGCGCGATCTCGTCTCCACGATCGTCGACACCAACCTGATCCTTCGTGACTACCGGCAGAACCAGGTGATGAAGAAGGTGACGAGTTGGGCGGCCATCATCGCGGTGCCCACGCTCGTGACCGGCTTCTACGGGATGAACGTCCCCTACTTCGGCTTCGGCGACAACAACGGTGTCTGGCTGTCGATCGCCCTCATCTTCGTGTTGCCGATCATCCTCTTCGTGCAGTTCAAGCGGCACGACTGGCTGTGATCTCGATCCGCCCGGGAACCGCGGCGGATTCGCCGGTGCTCGCCCAGATCGAGGTCGCGGCCGGAGCCCGCTTCCGCGAGGTCGGGATGGATGCGATCGCGGACGACGAACCGATCGACGTCGCAGAAATCGCGCGCGCGGCTGACGATGGACGTCTGTGGGTCGCACAGGACGACGATGAGGTCATCGGCTACGCCCTCGGGGTGATGGCGGGGCGCCAACCGCACCTCGAACAGGTGTCGACCCGTCCCGATCGCCAGGGCCGGGGTGTGGGGCGACT
>Ga0190271_10002903_pt1 | contig 10596 bp, 8 predicted proteins | sample Popmic356T_FD_133747 | JGI IMG/M metagenome (GOLD analysis project Ga0190271, IMG submission 133747) | Populus adjacent soil microbial communities from riparian zone of Weber River, Utah, USA - 356 T | ecosystem: Environmental > Terrestrial > Soil > Riparian zone | place: USA: Utah | collected... | reverse complement strand
CCGCTGAACAGCGCGTCATAGTCCGGCGTCCGGAGGAAACGGACGATGCGCAGCTTCTGGACCAGTTGATCCCACAGCTCCTGGGCGCCGGCTTCGTCGAGCTTGCCTTCGCGAAGATCGCGATCGATGTAGATGTCGAGGAAGGTCGAGATGCGACCGATCGACATCGCGGCCCCATTGGCCTCCTTGATCGCGCCGAGGTAGCCAAGATAGGTCCACTGCACGGCCTCGTGCGCGTTCGACGCGGGCTCGGAGATGTCGCAGTCGTAGAGCTTGCCCATCGCGGCGAGATCTTTCAGGGCCCGAAGCTGGTCGGCCAGTTCCTCACGGATGCGAATGATCTCGTCCGTCGGCCACATTTCGTCGACCTGAGCCCGTTCTTCCTGCTTGGCTTCGATCAGGCGCTTGACGCCATAGAGGGCGACGCGACGATAGTCGCCGATAATACGGCCGCGTCCGTAGGCGTCCGGCAAACCGGTGATGATGCCAGATCTGCGGCAGGCCCTGATTTCCGGCGTATAAGCGTCGAACACACCATCGTTGTGGGTCTTGCGGTATTTGGTGAACGCCTCGTGTACTTGCGGATCGGCTTCGAAGCCGGCCGCCTTCAAACCTGTCTCGACCATGCTCAGTCCACCGGGCGGGAAAATCGCGCGCTTGAACGGCTGGTCGGTCTGCAGGCCGACGATGATTTCGTTGTCGCGGTCGATATAGCCGGCCTTGTGGGCAAGCAGCGTGGACGGCGTCTTTGCATCGACGGCCAGAACGCCTTTCTTCTGCTCTTCCTTGAAGTAAGGCTGCAGCTTGGCCCAGACCGCCTTGGTGCGCTTCGATGGCTCGGCCAAGAATTTTTCATCGCCAAGATGCGGGGTAAAATTGCCGACAATGAAGTCGCGGACATCGATGGTGCTCTGCCAGGCACCGGGCTTGAAGCTCCTCCAGCTATCCTGACTGATCGGCTTTCGTGCGGCGGCTACACTCATGATGGCCTCTCCCTGACTTTCTTGCTGTCCGGAATGTCGCTCACCGGCGCGGTCGCCCAGACCTGCGCTCCGGTTGCCACTTCCGGCCTATTTGCGCGGCGACTCTCGGACAACCCCGCGCAAGGTTCTATTGCCCTTTAGGGAAGCTATTCGCGCCATTCCAAGGGTCGGATACTAGCCTGGGCCGTCGCCGCGACGCAGCGAGCAGGCAACGAGACCGATCGGGTGTCAGCCGTTCCGGAGTTCAATCATGAGAACCGTTTCCATCGAAGACGCCGTGTCGATGATTCCGGACGGCGCCAGCATCATGGTCGGCGGATTCATGGCCATCGGCACGCCGGTTCGCCTGCTCGATGAACTGGTCCGGCAGAAAAAAATGGGCCTGTCGGTGATCAGCAACGATGCGGCGACGCCCGGCAATGGCGTTGGCAAGTTGTTCGACAGCGCGCAGGTATCGCGACTGATTGCGAGCCACATCGGCCTCAACCCCAAAGCGCAGCAGCAGATGCTGGCGGGGCAGACCGCCATCGACCTGATCCCGCAGGGCACCTTCGTGGAGCGTATTCGCGCCGGCGGCTGTGGCCTTGGCGGAGTGCTGACGCCGACCGGCGTCGGCACGCCCGTTGAAGAGGGCAAGCAGAAGATCGAGGTGAACGGCAAGACCTTTCTGCTGGAGACGGCGCTGCGCGCGGATTTCGCGCTGATACACGCGTTTCTAGCCGACTACTCTGGCAATCTCTCCTACGCGCTCACCGCGCGCAACTTCAATCCGGTAATGGCGATGGCCGCCGACACCGTCATTGTCACTTCGGAGCACATCGTCCCGGTCGGCGTCATTGGACCGGATCACGTCGTGACGCCTGCCCCACTGGTCGACTACCTCGTCGCGAACGGGTGAATCATGGATCCACAAACGATCATAGCCCGGCGCGTCGCGCAGGAGCTTCGTCCCGGCAGCCTCGTCAACCTCGGCATCGGCATTCCGACGCTGGTTACCAACTACGTCCCCGCCGGAATGGGGGTATTCTTCCAGTCGGAAAATGGCCTGATCGGCACCGGACCTATTCCCGAACAGGGAATGGCGCACCCGTTGCTCACAGACGCCGGCGGGCGACCGATCAGCGCATTGCCGGGTGCTGCCACCTTCGACAGCGCGATATCCTTCGGACTGATCCGCGGCGGCCATGTCGACCTCACCGTGCTTGGCGGCCTGCAGGTCGATGCCGAAGGCCATCTCGCAAACTGGACGATTCCCGGCAAGATGGTGCCGGGCATGGGCGGGGCGATGGACCTCGTCAGCGGCGCGAAGCGAGTCATCGTTGCGATGCAGCACGCAGCCAAAGGAAAGTCGAAGATCGTTCGCAAGTGCAACCTGCCATTGACCTCGGCGCGGCCGGTCGATCTCGTCGTCACCGACATGGCTGTGATCGCGTTTCCGGGCGGCAAGGCCACGCTGATGGAAACTGCACCCGGCAAGACTGTCGCCGATGTGCTGGCAGTGACCGAGGCTGACCTGGTCGTTCACGACAATACGCCCGAAATGAAACTCTGACGGGTCAAGATCGCGGGAGTGGACCAAAGTGCCCATGCGGATATTCGAAGGTTTCGAGGAGATCAGGGCCGCGGTCGGAACTGAAATCGGCGTCACCGACTGGATCGAGATTACGCAGGATCGCATCAACCGTTTTGCCGAGGCGACCTTCGACGAGCAGTGGATTCACGTCGATCAGGAGCGCGCAAAGACTGAACTGCCGGGTGGCAAGACGATCGCGCACGGCCTGCTGTCGCTGAGCCTCACCCCGATGTTTATCCGCGAAGTGATGGGCCTGAAGGGTCTGAAGAACACCCTGAACTATGGCGCCGATCGCATCCGCTATCTGGCGCCGGTGCCGGCGGGCTCAAAGCTGCGCGGCCGCGTCGGCATCGCCGAAGCGGAAGATGTGCCGCCGGACGGGCTCAGAGTCCATTATCGCGTGACAATCGAAATCGAGGGCGGCAAGCGCCCCGCCTGTGCCGCCGAAGTGATCGGCCTGCACTATCGCTGAGGATGCTGCGCAGGCTGGGCGGCCCGAAAAACGAGCGCTGAACGTTTCGTCCGAAAAGGTGGCTATCCATGCATCGACCCATCAGGCGCCCCGAGGAAATCCTCGCCTACCGTTCATTGCAGACCATTATTGCGTCCAAACCGGCCGCGGTGTGGTCGGTCGCTCCCCCCGACAGCATCCAGGCTGCGTTGCAGCTGATGTCGGACAAGGACACCGGTTTTCTGGTGGTACTGGACCGCGGAGGATTGGTCGGCGTGCTGTCGGAGCGCGATTGCGCGCGCCGAGTGGCGCTGGCAGGAAAGTCACCTGCCGTGACAACCGTGGCAGAGATCATGGTCCGCACGGTCGTCACGGCGAGCCTGGCTTTCACCTTCGCCGACTGTCTCAAGCTGATGCATGACAACAAGGTTCGGCACTTGCCCGTTGTGGACGGAAGCAAGGTCGTTGCCGTTGTCTCGGTCCGGGACCTTTTGAGTGAGGCGGTCGCACATCATGCGCGAATTATCTCCGAACTCGAGCGTGAACGGATGATGATGCTCACGTCTATGGCGTAGGTGTTTTTGCAGGCGCGCTTTTTTTCCTTGGGCTGACCAATGCCAACAATGGGGCAAGGACAATGAATCTCCTGATCGTTCTCGGCTCGCTTGCCTTTCTCATGTTTGTGGCCTACCGCGGCTACAGCGTGATCCTGTTTGCACCGATTGCTGCGCTCGGTGCTGTCTTGCTGACGGACCCGTCTCTGGTCGCACCGATGTTTTCGGCCGTCTTCATGGAGAAGACGGTCGGATTTCTGAAAAACTATTTTCCGGTCTTCATGCTCGGCGCCGTCTTCGGCAAGGTGATCGAGCTGTCGGGCTTCTCCAAGTCGATCGTGTCCGCCGTGATCGGTGCGCTCGGACGCGAGCGGGCGGTGCTGGCGATCGTCCTCGTCTGCGCGATCCTGACCTATGGCGGTGTCTCGCTGTTCGTCGTCGTCTTTGCCGTCTATCCGTTTGCGGCCGAACTGTTCCGCCAGAGCGCCATTCCGAAACGGCTCATTCCGTGCACCGTCGCGCTTGGTGCATTCAGCTTCACAATGGACGCGCTGCCGGGAACACCGCAGATTCAAAACATCATTCCGACGACGTTCTTCAACACGACGACCTGGGCAGCACCGTGGATGGGATTGATCGGCAGTGTCTTCGTGTTGGTCGTTGGCCTGCTCTACATCAACAGCCGCCGCCGCGCGGCGCAGGCCCTGGGGGAAGGCTATGGGACCGAGCTGCTTAACGAGCCTGAGGCCTTTGAAGAAGAATCGTTGCCCAGCCCGTGGATCGCAGCGTTGCCACTGATCATGGTCGGCGTCTCCAACCTGATACTGACGTGGCTGATCAAGGTGAGCTATGGCGCCGAGCACACGATCACGCTCGGTCCGAAGCCGATCGTCACCCAGGTGGCAAGCGTCGCCGCGATCCGGGCCGAGGAAGGGGCTCCGCTCCTCGGCATACTCACGGTGTTCGTCTTCGCCTGGCGACCCGTCCTTGCCAGATTCGCCGATGGCAGCAAGGCGGCGGTCGCCGGAGCGTTGCTGGCGTCGCTGAACACCGCGTCGGAATACGGATTCGGCGGAGTGATTGCGATGTTGCCGGGGTTTGCAACGGTTTCGAGCGCGCTGAGGGCCATTCCCAACCCGCTCATCAACGAAGCGATCAGCGTAACCGTCCTTGCCGGAATCACCGGGTCGGCATCCGGCGGAATGAGTATTGCGCTGGCCGCGATGTCGGACACGTTCATCGCCGCCGCCGACGCCGCGAAGATCCCGCTGGAGGTGCTGCATCGTGTGGCCGCCATGGCCAGCGGCGGCATGGATACGCTGCCCCACAACGGCGCCGTCATCACGCTGCTTGCCGTCACCGGGTTGACGCACAGGCAGGCCTACAAGGACATCTTTGCGATCACGGTGATCAAGACGATCGGAGTGTTCTTCGTGATCGGCGTCTACTACCTGACAGGCATCTACTGACACTGGCGCGGTTTGATCCGCACGACACTGTTTGCGAGAGGCACATATGGACAGTCAGTCATCGCCGTCCTCGGCGCTGGAAAACCTGATGCGAGCCGGCCAGCGGGCGACGCAACAATTTGACGATGCGCTTGCGAGCATCATGAACGTGGACGGAAAGCCAGCCACGGGCAAGGACCTGACGCCATTCGCAGCGGCCGTAAACCTGCAACGGTGGTACTGGACCGAACTGGCCGGCTTCTGGAAGAAATTTGTCAACGTCTCTCCCGCGGGCGCTCCGCCGGCAGGCCGGGACCGGCGCTTCAAGGACGAGGCCTGGCAACACTCCCCTGTGCATGATCTCATCAAGCAGTATTACCTGCTGACTTCCAAACAGCTCACCGACTTTGTCGATCAGGTCCAGGTCGACGAAAAATCGAAACTGCAACTTCGCTTCTACGCCCGCCAGTTCATCGACGCGATGAGTCCGTCGAATTTTCCTGCGACCAACCCCGAGGTCATTCGGACTGCAATCCAGACACGTTCGGCCAGTCTTGTCACCGGCATGCAAAACCTGATCGAGGATCTTCAGAAGGGCCGCATCACCCGGGTCGATGAATCAGCGTTTGAGGTCGGCCGCAATCTTGCAACAACGCCGGGATCGGTCGTCTTCGAGAACGAGTTGATTCAACTGATCCAGTATTCGCCGCAGACAGCTGAAGTCGAGAAAACACCGCTCTTGCTGGTGCCTCCGTGCATCAACAAATACTATCTGCTCGATCTCGGTGCAGGAAACTCGTTCGTCGAATATGCCGTTGCCTGCGGCCATCAGGTCTTCCTGATCTCATGGCGCAGCGCCGTTCCCGAGACCCAGAAGCTCACCTGGGACGACTACCTCAACCTCGGACCGCTCAAGGCCATCGATGTCGTGCGCGAGATCGCAAATGCGGATCAGATTCACGCGCTGGGGTTCTGTGTCGGCGGCACCATCCTGAGCTGTACCGCAGGCGTGCTGGCCGCGCGCGGCGAAAACAAGCTCGCGACCATGACGCTCCTCACCACCATGGTCGACTTCGTCGAAACCGGAGAGATCGGCCTTCTGATCGACCAGGGTTACGTGGCCTTGCGCGACGCGACGATCGGTACAGGCGGCATAATGCCGGGGAAGGAACTCGCGCTTACGTTTGGCACGCTCCGGGCCAATGATCTGATCTGGCGCTATGTCGTCGAGAGCTATATGAAGGGCGCGGAGCGTGACTCCTTTGACCTCCTGTTCTGGGACTCCGACAGCGTCAGCCTGCCGGGGCCGATGTATTGCTGGTACACGCGCAACACTTACCTCGAAAACAGGATCAAGCAGCCCGGTGCCACAACGCAATGCGGCGAGCAGATCGACCTCTCGAAGGTGAAGGTCCCTCTGTATCTGCTGGCCTCCCGCGAGGACCATATCGTTCCCTGGCAGAGCGCGTTTGGCTCGAAAGATCTGATGGGGAAAGATCCGCGGATCATCCTCGCCGCCAGCGGACACATTGCCGGCGTGATCAACCCGCCGGCCCGCAACAAGCCGAACTACTGGTCCAACGACGATCTGAGCAGCGACGCAGCAGGCTGGCTGGAAAAGGCAGAAGAGAAGCCAGGGAGTTGGTGGCCGGATTGGGATACGTGGATGAAAAGCCATTCCAGCGGCACGGTTCGTGCACCGTCTGAACTGGGAAACGCTGCCTACCGTGTCGTTGAACCGGCGCCCGGGCGGTATGTCCGAGAAAAAACGAACTAATCAAGGCAGGGCACCCCCTCACCCTCACTACCGCGTCTCTGGAACAAGGAATAACACAATGTCACTGGACAAACTGCCGCTCCCGGGAAACGCAATGTCGGGGCTGGTTGCCTCCGCTGTCGAATACATGGTCGATGCGGGACAGCGTTCGGTGCTGTTCCTGGACGTCCTGCGCCAGCGCGGCGACCAGTATCGCGAGCACGCCGCGCAGGCCGCACCGCACGTCCTGAACTATGCGGCCGAACTGATTATCGACGGCCGGAAGCTGGCGCAGCCGGTCAACTATGCGCTGGTAAACATCATCCCACCCAAGGGCGTGGAGATCGATCCCGAGCGCCGGCCATTCATTGTTGTCGATCCACGCGCCGGTCATGGCCCCGGCATTGGCGGCTTCAAGGCCGACAGCGAGATCGGCGTCGCCATGCAGGCTGGCCATCCCTGCTACTTTGTCGGCTTCCTGCCTGAACCGATGCCGGGCCAGACAATCGAGCTCGTCGCCCGCGCCGAAGCAATTTTCATCGAGAAGGTGATCGAGCGCCACCCGGACGCCGACGGCAAGCCGTGTGTCATCGGCAACTGCCAGGCCGGCTGGGCAATGATGATCCTCGCGTCGCTTCGCCCCGAGTTGTTCGGCCCGTTGATTGTCGCCGGAGCACCGCTCGCCTACTGGGCGGGCGTGCATGGCAAGTATCCGATGCGCTATTCGGGCGGCCTGCTCGGCGGCAGCTGGCTGACCGCGTTATCCGGCGACCTCGGCGCCGGCAAGTTCGACGGCGCGTGGCTGGTCAAAAATTTCGAGGGCCAGAATCCGTCCAATACCTACTGGAGCAAACAGTACAACGTCTATTCCAAGATCGACAGCGAGGCCGAGCGCTATCTCGATTTCGAGCGCTGGTGGGGTGGCCACGTCAATCTGAACGCGGAAGAGATCCAGTTCATTGTCGACGAACTCTTCATCGGCAACAATCTCGCTGCCGGCCGCATCGAAATGTCCGATGGAAGCAAGGTCGATCTGCGCAATATCAAGTCGCCGATCCTGGTGTTTTGCTCCAAGGGCGACAACGTTACGCCCCCGCAGCAGGCGCTGCACTGGATCCTCGAACTCTACGCGGACGTCGACGAGATCAGGGCCTATGGGCAAACCATCGTCTACACCGTCCATGAGTCGATCGGCCACCTCGGCATTTTTGTTTCCGGCGGCGTCGCCAAGAAGGAGCACGCCGAGTTCTCCAGCAACATCGATCTGATCGATGTGTTGCCGCCCGGACTGTACGAAGCCACGTTCGAAGCCCGAGGCGCCGATACAATCAACACCGACCTTGCGGCTGGGCAGTGGGTGATGCGCTGCGAGGCGCGCACGCTTGACGACCTCCGCGCCATGGGCGGCAATTCGCCGGAAGACGAGCGCCGATTCGAAACCGCAAAACGTGTGTCCGAGATGAATCTTGCGGCCTATCAGAAATATCTTCAGCCCCTGATCAAGTCGGCGGTAACGCCGCAGATGGCCGACATGATGCGGAACTGGCATCCGCTGAGGATGCAATACGAGGCCTTCAGCACCAAAAACCCGCTGATGAACGTCGTGAAGGACGCGGCCGACAAGGCGCGCGACGAACGCAAGCCGATCGCCGAAGATAACCCTTTCCTTGCGTGGCAGGAGCAACTCTCCAAGCAGATCGTCAGCTCACTCGACCAGTGGCGGGATTCGCAGGAGGCGCTCAGCGAGGCGATTTTCCTCGCCGTCTATGGATCGCCGGCGCTGCAGGCGGCCGTCGGTGTCGATCCGCAATCCGTACCCTCGCAGCGACGCGAAATGGACACGAGCTACCGCGAGCGCCTCAACGCTCGCATTGCCGAGCTGAGGTCCGCCATCGACAAGGGCGGCTTGAGGGAAGCCGTCGTCCGTGGCCTGCTCTATGTCGGCGCTGCACGCGGGATGGTGGACGAACGCAGCCTCGAGGCGTTGCGCCGTGTTCGCCGTGATGACAGTGCTGCGGCGCTGACGCTGGCACAATTCAAGATGCTGGTGCGCGAGCAATTTTTCATGCTGCTGATAGAGCCAGAGGCATCGCTGTCGGCGATTTCGAAGCTCCTGCCCGCGGACGCCGAGCAGCGCCGCGCCGGCTTCGCTGCGATCCGTGACGTTCTGTCGGCCAGCGCCGCAATCTCCGGTGAAGTCGCAACGCGCCTGAAGCGGATCGCCGATCTGTTTGGCGTTGATGCGAGCCTTCCGGGCGGCTCTTCGAACGTTACCCCTTTCGACCCGAAGGCCAAGGCGTCCTGAATCAAGGTGTCCTGAACCACCTGGCGTTGCTCAAAGGAAGAGAGAAAGTCCTATGAAGAAAGTTCCGGTTTTTCCAGAAACCAGCGTCGCATTGAAGGGCAAGAAGGGACTGATCGTCGGCATTGCCAACGATCAGTCGATTGCCTGGGGTTGCGCCAGGGCGTTTCGCGCGCTCGGCGCCGATCTTGCAGTCACCTACCTGAATGAAAAGGCGAAGAAGCACGTCCAGCCGTTGGCCGACGCGCTGGAATCTCCGCTTTTCATGCCGCTCGACGTGATGGTCGAAGGTGAAATGGAGAAAGTTTTCGAGCGGATCAAGACGGAGTGGGGTCAACTCGATTTCCTGCTGCATTCAATCGCCTTTTCGCCGAAAGGCGCACTGCACGGCCGTGTGGTCGATGTCGACCGGGATGGCTTTCTGAAGACCATGGACGTGTCGTGCTGGTCGTTCATTCGGATGGCGCATCTCGCAGAGCCGCTCATGAAGAAGGGCGGCACCCTGTTCACGATGACCTATTACGGCAGCCAGATGGTAGTAAAGAACTACAACATCATGGGCGTGGCGAAGGCCGCACTCGAGGCGTCGGTGCGCTACGTTGCGGCCGAACTCGGTCCGAAAGGCATTCGCGTCCACGCCATTTCACCCGGACCGCTGCAAACGCGCGCGGCATCCGGCATCCCCGAGTTCGACGCGCTGATGGACAAGGCACGGTCGAAGGCCCCGGCTCGCAGCCTGGTCAGCATTGACGATGTCGGCAAGGCGACTGCGTTCCTCGCACTCGATGGTGCCAAGCTCATCACCGGCAGCGTGCTGTACATCGACGGCGGCTATCACATCGTCGATTGATGCCGGATCGGCAGCACTGTTGGCGCTGGCCGGTGACCGATGCTGCCGTAAAGCCGGGGGTGGGTCCGCTTGATCGTTTCTTTGGCAGTCCGTCGCCGCTGAGAGGAGAAAACAGCCGCTTGCGAAGTCTCTGCGCACCAAGCAAGCATGCTGTGGTCAGGCGACAACCAAGATTTGACGAAGGAATTCCTGTGAAACGCCCGTGGCTTGGCATCGACCAACTGACGCGCGTCGAGGATGGGTCGGTGTGTCGGCATCAGGTCAGCATCAAAGCGGATCGAGGCTGCTGACGTGTTGCACTGGACAACAGGGACAACGCAACTCGCCGTTCGCGCTTCGGTCGCGGCGATGGTGTCGCTGGCATTGGCCCGATACCTGCAGTTCGATTACCCAATCTATGCGTTCCTGGCCGCTATCATCGCCACGGATCTCACACCACAGCAAAGCACGCAGCTCGGCATCCGACGGCTGATCGCCAGCGTGGTCGGCGCAGCCTGCGGTGCGCTCGCAAGCCCAGTCCTTCCCCAAGCAGCGTGGGCTATCGGTTTCGGCATCCTGGTGGCCATGTTCATCTCCCAGCTGCTGCAGGTTCGCACCGGCGCCAAGATGGCAGGTTACATCTGCGCGGTTGTCATGTTGCACTACAGCTCGGACCCTTGGACGCATGCGTTGCACAGGT
>Ga0190271_10002902_pt1 | contig 10596 bp, 9 predicted proteins | sample Popmic356T_FD_133747 | JGI IMG/M metagenome (GOLD analysis project Ga0190271, IMG submission 133747) | Populus adjacent soil microbial communities from riparian zone of Weber River, Utah, USA - 356 T | ecosystem: Environmental > Terrestrial > Soil > Riparian zone | place: USA: Utah | collected... | reverse complement strand
TTGTGCCAGTCCGTTTCGATTTCCGGTCCGTCGGCAACGTCGAACCCGATCGAATGGAAAATTGCTTCGACCCGCTGCCAGGTGCGGATCACGGGATGGATGCCGCCGAGGCCATGCCCACGCCCCGGCAGTGTGACGTCCAGGGCTTCCCCAGCGAGTTGTGCGTCCAGGGTATGGGACTGAATGGCTTCGCGCCGGGCGGAAAGCAGAGCCTCGACTTGCGCCTTGGCCACGTTGATCCGGGCGCCTTCGGCCGGACGCTGTTCTGCAGGAAGCTTGCCGAGGCCTTTGAGCAATTCGGTCAGCACGCCGGTCTTGCCAAGGTAGCGCGCCTTGACCTGCTCGAGTTGCGCCGCCTCGGCTACGCCGTCGAACACCGACTTTGCTTCAGCGACGATGGAATCGAGATCCTGCATCTTCCTCTAAAAGCTTGTTCCTGCGATGAAGGGATAAAAAAAGGAGGCCCGTGAGCCTCCTTTTTTGTGTTGCTTCCGACTCAGGCGCCGAGGCTGGCCTTGGCCTGGCTCGCGATTTTCTCGAAAGCCGGCTTGTCGAACACAGCGATGTCGGCCAGCACCTTGCGGTCGACTTCGATCGCCGCCTTCTTCAGGCCGTTGATCAGGGTGCTGTAGGTCATCCCGAAATCCCGCGCCGCGGCATTGATGCGGACGATCCACAGGGCGCGGAAATCACGCTTCTTGTTGCGCCGGTCGCGATAGGCATACTGCCCGGCGCGCATGACCGCCTGCTTGGCGATCCGGTAAACGTTGCCACGGCGGCCTCGATAGCCCTTGGCTTTGTCGAGGACCTTCTTGTGACGCGCATGGGCTGTTACACCACGTTTGACTCTTGGCATGGTTTCCTCCCTTTACGCGTAAGGCAGCATCGCGCGGATGTGCCCGTGATCAGATGGATTCACCGCAGTCGCGCCGCGCAGGTGACGCTTGCGCTTGGTCGACTTCTTGGTGAGGATGTGTCGCAGGTTGGCCTGCGTGCGCTTGAACTTCCCGTTGCCGCGAGCCTTGAAACGCTTCGCGGCGCCGCTCTTTGATTTGAGCTTGGGCATTTTTCCCTACTCCTTACGTTTTAGCCTGACTCCAGGCGTCCCCGACGGGGCGCTTTGTTGCCTGGGAATCACTTGTTATGGATCGTGTTTCATCGGTCAACGACTACAACCGCGAAACCGTCCGCCTTCCGCGCAGCGTCTGCCGCTTGCGCTTACTGCTTCTTCTTCGGCGACAGCACCATGACCATCTGCCGCCCTTCCATCTTTGGAAACTGCTCGACCACGCCGTGCTCCACCAGGTCCGCCTTGACCCGCTCCAGGAGCTTGATGCCGAATTCCTGGTGCGCCATTTCACGGCCGCGGAAGCGCAACGTGATTTTGGTCTTGTCGCCTTCGGTCAGGAAACGAATCAGATTGCGCAGCTTGATCTGGTAGTCGCCCTCGTCCGTGCCCGGACGGAATTTGACTTCCTTGACCTGTATCTGCTTCTGCTTCAGCTTGGCTTCGTGCTTCTTCTTGGCCTCGCTGTACTTGAACTTGCCGAAATCCATCAACCTCGCTACCGGTGGTTTGGCAGTGGGCGCAATCTCGACCAGATCAATTTCCAGTTCCTCGGCCATCGCATTTGCCTGCGCAGTGGCGACAACTCCAAGTGACTCACCCTTGATTCCGATGAGCCGGACCTCCGGCGCAGTAATCTCGGCGTTGATCCTTACATCCCTGTCCTGAGCGATAAGCAGGCCTCCATTAAAAAATTAAGCCGCACCATCCGTCCGGGGCAACTCGGATTTCAGCCGCTCGACAAAAGCTGTCTGCGACATCTGACCGAGATCACCACCTGCACGGGTTCGCACGGCAATAGCGTTTGCAGCAACCTCCTTGTCACCTACGATGACCTGGTAGGGCAGCTTCTGCAAACTATGTTCCCGAATTTTATAGGTAATTTTCTCGTTTCTCAAGTCCGCCACGGCCCGGAAGCCGGCTTGGCGCAGGTTTTCTGCCACTTGCCCGGCATAGGCGGCCTGGTGTTCGGAGATGTTAATCACCACTACCTGCTCCGGAGCCAGCCATAAAGGCAGTGCTCCGGCGTAGTTTTCGATCAGAATCCCGATAAATCGCTCCATGGAGCCCAGAATTGCCCGGTGCAGCATGACCGGCAGCCGGCGGCTGTTGTCCTCGGCTATATATTCCGCTCCCAGCCTGCCCGGCAGGGCGAAATCCAGCTGGAGGGTGCCGCACTGCCAGACCCGGCCAATGGAATCCTTGAGCGAAAACTCGATTTTCGGGCCGTAAAAGGCCCCTTCGCCCGGATTCAAGTCCCATTTCAGGCCTTTTGCGTCCAAGGCGCTCTTCAGCGCCGATTCCGCCCGGTCCCAGGTTTCGTCGCTGCCGATGCGCTTGGCCGGCCGGGTCGAAAGCTTGATCAGGACCTCGGTAAAGCCAAAATCGGTGTAGATCTTCTGCAGCAGGTCGATGAAATCGGCCGCTTCGCCTTGCACCTGGTCCTCGGTACAGAAGATGTGCGCGTCGACCTGGGTGAAACCGCGTACCCGCATGATCCCGTGCAGGGCCCCGGAAGGCTCGTTGCGATGGCAGGCGCCGAACTCCGCCAGCCGCAGCGGCAGGTCGCGGTAGCTTTTGAGGCCCTGGTTGAATATCTGCACATGGCCCGGGCAGTTCATGGGCTTGACCGCGTAATCGCGCTTTTCCGACTCCGTGGTGAACATCAGTTCCCGGTAGTTCTCCCAGTGGCCCGAACGCTCCCAGAGCGAGCGGTCCATCACCTGCGGCGTGCGGACTTCCTGGTAGCCATGCCGGGACAGCGTGGCGCGCATGTACTGCTCCACCTGCTGCCAGATCGCCCAGCCCTTGGGATGCCAGAACACCATGCCGGGCGCTTCTTCCTGGGTGTGGAACAGGTCGAGCTGCTTGCCCAACTTGCGGTGGTCGCGTTTCTCGGCTTCCTCGATACGGAACAGGTACGCATCCAGGTCTTCTTTTTTCGCCCAGGCGGTGCCGTACACCCGCTGCAGCATCTCGTTCTTAGAGTCACCGCGCCAGTAGGCGCCGGCCACTTTCAGCAGCTTGAAGACCTTGAGCTTGCCGGTCGACGGGACATGGGGACCGCGGCACAGGTCGGTGAAATTCCCTTGCGAGTAAAGCGAGATCGGCTCTTCGCCTGGGATCGCCTCGATGATCTTCGCCTTGTAGACCTCGCCCTGCTTCAGGAAAAAATCCACCGCCCGGGCGCGATCCCAGACATGGCGCTCGACCTTGATGTCGCGCTTGGCGATTTCGCCCATGCGCTTCTCGATCGCTTCCAGGTCCTCGGGCGTGAACGGCCGCTTGTAGGAGAAATCGTAATAGAAGCCATCCTCGATCACCGGGCCGATGGTGACCTGGGCATCGGGGAACAGTTCCTTCACTGCGTGAGCCAGCAAATGCGCGGTGGAATGCCGCAGCATGTCGAGACCCGCCGGGTCCTTGTCGGTGACGATCGTGAGGTCGGCGTCGCGGTCGATCGAATACGAGGTATCGACCAGCTTGCCGTCGACTTTGCCGGCGAGCGCGGCTTTGGCGAGGCCGGCACCGATCGAAGCAGCGACTTCGGCAACCGTCACCGGCTTGTCGAAGGGCTTCTGCGATCCGTCTGGCAATCGAATGTTGGGCATGCGAGGGCTGCAATCAAAAAAAAAGTGCGGTCGAACCGCACTTTTTCTCAAACAATGGAAAGGGGCTCGGGTACGAAGCTACAGCACCGTCGTGCAAGTTCGGAAAATCATCGTTCGCCTTCCCATCCAAGGATGCTGGTAGGCGCGATTGGACTCGAACCAACGACCCCCACCATGTCAAGGTGATGCTCTAACCAGCTGAGCTACGCGCCTACGGAACGGCGGATTCTAGCGGAAAACCGGGCCGGTACAAACCCCGGCGGGCGACTTTTTTGCCAGCCCGCCGTCAGCGACGGCGAGCGGATTCCACGCCCTGGATGTCCCGCACCAGCGCCAGCAGGCGCTTCAGCTGGCCCTGGTCCCCGACCTCGAGCGTGAATGCCATGCGCGCATTCAGGTCGTGACTATAAGAGGTGCTGGACAGCACCCGCACCTTCTCGCGCGTGAAAATATCGAGGATGTCGCGCATCAGCGCCGGATGGCTACCGGCGAAGATCTCGATGTCCACCGGGAAACGCGATTCGCCGGTCTTGCCCCAGTCGGCCGCGATCACCCGCTCCGCAGGCAGCCTTCCCACGTTCGCGCAATCCTGGCGGTGCACGGTCACGCCGCGTCCCCGGGTCACGAATCCGACGATCGGATCCGGTGGCACCGGCTTGCAGCATCGCGCCAGCACGGTCAGCAGCTTGTCGACCCCGACGACCAGCACGCCGCTGGCCGTGGACGGCCTGCGTTGGGAGTCCGGTGCGGGCATTGGGGCGGGCTGTTCCTGGGCAGGCTCTTCCATGCCGAGGCCGGCATGGATCTGCCGCGCAGTGACCTCACCCCGTCCGAGGGCCGCAAACAGTTCATCGACCTTGCCGAATTCCATCTGATCCGCGAGCTGGTCGAGGTTCTGACTGGTCCTGCCCAGCCGCTGCAGTTCCTTTTCGAGCACCGCCCGGCCGGAAGCGATGGCTTCGTTCAACTGCTGGCTGTTGAACCACTGCCTGACCTTGGCGCGGGCACGGTTGCTCTTGATAAAACCGAGCGCAGGGTTGAGCCAGTCGCGTGACGGCCCACCCTCTTTCGCCGCGATGATTTCCACCCGCTGGCCGTTGGACAGGACATAAGTCAGCGGCACGATCTGCCCGTTCACCTTGGCGCCCCGGCAGCGATGCCCGAGCTCGGAGTGCAGGTGATAGGCGAAATCCACGGGCGTCGACCCCCGCGGCAGGTCGACCACCCGCCCCTGCGGCGTCACCACATAGACGCTGTCCTGGAACAGTTCGGTCTTGAAGAACTCCGCAACCTCGCCGGCATCGGCCAGTTCATCGCGCCAGTCCAGCACCCGCCGCAACCAGGAAATCTTCTGGTCGAAGGCCGCATCGCCGCGAATCGCTTCCTTGTAGCGCCAGTGCGCCGCCACGCCCAGCTCCGCGTGCTGGTGCATGTCCTCGGTGCGGATCTGCACTTCCAGGACTTTTTCCTCGGGTCCCACCACGGCCGTGTGCAGCGACCTGTAGTCGTTGGCCTTGGGTTTGGCGATATAGTCGTCGAACTCGCGCGGTATCGGCGTCCACAGGTTGTGCACCAGGCCGAGCACCGCGTAGCAATCCTTGATGTCCTCGACCAGCACGCGAACGGCGCGCACGTCGAACAGGTCTTCCAGGCCGACACCTTTGCGCTGCATCTTGCGCCAGATGCTGTAGATGTGCTTCGGGCGTCCGGTGACTTCGGCCCTGATGCCGGCGCGCGCCAACTCCTCGCGCAGCATACTCATGACTTCCGAGAGATAGGACTCGCGGTGAGTGCGCTTCTCGTCCAGTTGCCGCGCGAGGCTCTTGTAGGTCTGGGGCTCGATGCAGCGGAAGGCCAGGTCCTCCAGTTCCCATTTGAATTGCCACACGCCCAGGCGGTTAGCCAGCGGGGCGAACAGGTCCAGCGCATCGCGAGCGGCTTCCGCCCGCTCGCCCTCGCCCCCGTTCGCAGCCAGTTCGCGCATGCACTGCAACTGGTCGGCAAGCTTGACCAGCACGACGCGCACATCCTGCACCATTGCCAGCAGCATTTTGCGCAGCGACTCCAGTTGCGACGTGCGGTCGGCCTGCTTCGTCCCGGCTTTCTCCACCTTGCCACGCAGTACCTGGATCTGCGCCATGCTGAGCACGCCGTCGACCAGCCCGAGAACCGGGGCAGCAAAGGCCGACTCGAATTTTTCACGCTCGGCGCGGGTGCCGACCGCCGCCCCCAGCAGCAGGATTGCCGCGATGGCTTCCCCGTCCACCTTCAGGCCGGCCAGCACGCCGGCCGCACCGCGCGCGTGCTCGATCAGCGGAGCGCCATCGGCATGCAACCGGGCTGCGTAGTTCTCCTGCGCCCAGGCATCGGCGCGCGCGACCAGGTCCCGCTCGGGCTGCGACAGGCGCGACGTGAGGGCCTCCAGCCAGCCGGAGGACTGCACATCGCGGGTTATTTCCGTGACCTTGACCATTCCATTCATCCACAGGCGCCGGTCAACGACCGCGCCAATAACGCTGCTCCCTGTCGCGCCAGTTCTGCATGTCGATGCCGGCGGCAGTCATGCGCACGGAAACCGCACCCGCGGCATCGGTGCGCACCATGCTCACGCCGTGCCGGCGGTACTCGGCCACCACTGCAGGATGCGGATGGCCGAAGCGGTTGCGGTAGCCCATGGCGAAAATGGCGATCCGAGGCGAAACTGCGCCGACAAAATCTGGCGTGGAAGAAGTCCGGCTGCCATGGTGGGGTACGACCAGCACATCCGCGGACAATTCCCCGCGCCGGTCGCGCAGCAAGGCAAGTTCGCCGGCACGCTCGACGTCCGCCGGCAGCAGCACGCTTCCATGCGGCGAGACGATCCGGATCACGCAGCTGCGATCGTTGTCCTTGAGCTTCGCATCATTATAGCTTTCCCCCTCCGGATGAAGCGTTTCGAAACGCACACCATCCCACTCCCAGTTCTGCCCCGCTAAGCACTGGCGATTTCCCGCGCCAGCCGCCACGCTGATGGGGTGGGCCGCTGGAAGGGACGACGAAAGCCAGTCCACCGGCATGGCGCGCAAAACCGACAAAGCGCCGCCGCTGTGATCGAGGTCATCGTGGCTGATGATCATCCCCTCCAGCCGAGTGATGCCCACGGAGCGCAGGTACGGCACCACGATGCGGTCACCGGCACCGAGGTCGTCGGAATAGGCCGGTCCCGCGTCATACAACAACGTATGGCCGCTGGTACGCGCGACAACCGAAAGGCCCTGGCCAACGTCGAGCACCGTAATCCAGAGGTCGCCTGGCAAGGGCTTCCCGGGAATGGCCAGGAACAGCGGCAAAAACAGCAAGGCCCCCACCCAGCGCGCGGGCACCCCGCGAGGCAACAGCAACCAGATGGCACCTGCAACAGCGAGCGGGATCGTCCACGATGGCGGCGCGTGTTGTTGCCAGACGGCTTCCGGCAATGCATTCAACCATTGCAGGTAAGCCATGCAAATGCTCATGACGGAGTGCGCGACGATGGCCACCGAATCGAACGGCAGGATGGCGGCCAGCAGCGAGAGCGGCACCACGACCAGGCTTACCAGCGGGATCGCCAGTGCATTGGCCAACGGCGAAATGAGCGAAATCTGCTGGAACATCGCAAGCGACAACGGGATCAGGGCAAGTGTCACCGCCCACTGGATGCGCAGCCATGCGACGGCCCAATGCAAGCGCCCCACGCGCCCACCCGCCGCGAGCATGATCACTGCCACGGCGCCGAACGAAAGCCAGAAGCCCGGAGAAATCACCGCCATCGGATCGATGGCGACCGCTACCGCGGCAGCGACGGCAAGTACGACGATGGGTCGCACTGACCAGCCGATCCACAAGGCGATCGCCACGACCGCCAGCATGTACACCGTCCGTTGTGCGGGCACTGCAAATCCGGCAAGCGCGGCGTAGCCGGAGGCGGCCAGGAATCCGGCAACGGTGGCTGCACGCAATGCCGGCAACCGGCTGACCAGCGCGCCTGAGCCACGCCACAGTCGCAGGACCGCCACGAATACCAGACTCGCAACCATGGTGATATGGAGGCCCGAGATGCTCATGAGGTGGTTTACGCCGCTGCGCGTGAAGACCTGCCATTGCGGCGGCGGGATGGCGCGCTGGTCACCGATGACCAGAGCCACGATCACCCCTGCATAGGGCCGCCCGCCCAACGCGACCAGCAGTTTCGCGCGGATCGATTCCCGCAAGCTTTCCAGCAGATAGCCCGGCCGGATCACCCTGGGAGACAGCAGGCCGGGCGACGGCTTGGCCAGCACATAGCCCGTCGCGCGTAGGTTCCGCTCCAGCATCCAGGCTTCGAAATCGAAACCTTCCGGGTTGGCGGTGCCGTGTGGCCGGCGCAACCGCACAACCAACCGCCAACGCTGTCCGGCCTGCAGGTCCGGTATCGCCTGCCCGCTTTGCGGCTGGTACCAGGCGAGCGAAATTTGGGAAGGAACCGCCGCGCCGAGGGAATAGACCTGCTCGACGTCGAAACGGAACCGCACGCCGCGATCGAAAGGCTGTGTCATTTCGGCGACAACGCCGCGCAACTCCACGTCACGCCCTTCCCACGTTTCATCCAGCGCATCGCCGAGTTTCCAGTGCGCAACCGCCGCAGCCCAGAAGAATCCCGCGAGCGTGAAAACCAGGATTGCCAGCAATCGCGCAACACCGGCGGCCGCTGCGGATTCCTTCCGCCGACCCAACCACCAGCCCAGGACCGCGAACGGAACCAATGCCACGGCACCGGTCCAACCGGGAAGGAGGGATTGTTGCTGCAGCCACCAGGCCCCCAGGACAAAAGCGGCCGACTCAGCGATCATCGGGGGCAGCGTCCGTTCCGGTACAATCAGCCACGCTCATGCCTCGCAAGTATTTCCGCAAGTACCTCCCCAGCAGAGACAGCATCCGCGAGAACCGGTATCTGCGTTTTCTCGGATCTACCCTGCACCATCCGAACCTGTGGCACTTGAACCGCAAGTCGGTCGCGGGCGGCGTCGCCGTGGGCCTTTTCTGCGGCCTTATCCCCGGCCCGCTGCAAATGCTGTCCGCGGCCATGTGCAGCGTCCTGTTCCGGGTAAACCTGCCCGTCGCGGTGATCCTGACCTGGTATACGAACCCGTTCACCATCGTCCCGCTTTACTATGTCGCCTACAGGCTGGGCATGTTCGTCACAGGCGGCGGGGACAACCGCCTGCCTCGCATGGAAATCGAACTGCTCGACCTGCCGCTGGCGCAATGGGCGCCGGCATTGATGCACTGGATGGCCTCGCTGGGAAAGCCTTTTCTCGCCGGCCTGATCCTGCTTGCCCTCATCCTCGCCGTAGCAGGCTATATCCTGGTCCTCGTGGGTTGGCGCACTTACGTCGTGGTGTCCTGGAACAGGCGTAACCGCGCGAGGGCCGAGGCCGGCCGCCACTGACCGTCGCGTGCGGCTTTGGCGTGTATACTCGATTCATCCCCATGAACGCCCTTCCGACGTCCTGCCAGACAGCGTAGCAACCCGCTGAATCATGACGCCATCCTACTGGAACGATGCCACCGGCGAACTCGCGCGCCGCGATCCGGTACTCAGGATCCTGATTCGCAACCATGATGGCCCGTACCTGCAATGCCGCGAGGATGCGTTCAGCACCCTTGCCCGTTCCATCATCGGCGAGCAGATCTCGGTACAGGCTGCGGAAAGTGTCTGGGAGAAATTGCTGGAATCGGTTGGCGCCCTCGGTCCCGCCGCCATCGTGCGCATGGATCCGTCGAAACTGCGCGCTTGCGGACTGTCCAGCAAGAAATCGAACTACCTGATCGACCTTGCAGAACATTTTATCGATGGCTCCCTTGCCCAGCAGGAATGGGGCGAACGCGACGACGAACAACTGATTGCCGAGCTGACGAAAGTAAAGGGAATCGGCCGCTGGACGGCCGAGATGTTCCTCATCTTCTTCATGTTGCGGCCGGATATCCTGCCGGCCGACGATATCGGACTGCAACGCGCCATGAGCCTGCACTACAACAATGGCAAACCGCTCTCCAAGCTCAAGATCCGCCAGATTGCCACCGAGTGGCAGCCCTGGCGCACGGTGGCGACCTGGTATCTGTGGCGATCCCTGGATCCGATTCCGCTCGAAAACTAGGATCGAAGCCGGATCACCAGGACCCGGCCGTCATTTCAGTTTCCCGTCTTCCAGATGCATCGTCTTCTGCATCTTTCCCGCTATCGCCATGTCATGGGTAACCACGACAAAGCTCGTCGACAGTTCGCGGTTCAGTTCCAGCATCAGGTCCAGCACCCCTTCGGCGGTGCGGCGGTCGAGATTTCCCGTCGGTTCGTCGGCGAGCACGCAGGCCGGCTCCGTCACCAGTGCCCGGGCCAGGGCGGCTCTCTGGCGTTCCCCGCCCGAAAGCTCTCCCGGCGTATGCGTCACGCGCGCGGCGAGACCGACGCGCTCCAGGATCCTCGTCGCCCGGTGCGTCGCCTCTTCAACGGGCGCGCGGCGCACCAGCAGCGGCATCGCCACGTTCTCCAGCGCGGTGAATTCCGGGAGCAAATGATGGAACTGGTAGACAAAGCCCAGTCCCCTGTTGCGCAGCCGCCCCTTCTCCGTCTCGCTCAGTTCATCCAGCCGGTGTCCAAGGATGCTGATTTCCCCTTCACTGGGCGCATCGAGTCCGCCCAGCAGGTGCAGGAGCGTGCTCTTGCCCGATCCCGATGCGCCGACGATGGCAATGGTCTGTCCGCGTACGATCTCCAGGTCGACACCGCCAAGGACAGGCACCGAGTAATCGCCCTGGCGGAATATCTTCTGCAGCCCCCGGCAGGCAAGGACGATGTCACTCATAGCGCAATGCCTCCGCCGGGTTGATGCGCGAGGCGCGGAAACTGGGATAGAGCGTCGC
>Ga0190271_10002901_pt1 | contig 10596 bp, 23 predicted proteins | sample Popmic356T_FD_133747 | JGI IMG/M metagenome (GOLD analysis project Ga0190271, IMG submission 133747) | Populus adjacent soil microbial communities from riparian zone of Weber River, Utah, USA - 356 T | ecosystem: Environmental > Terrestrial > Soil > Riparian zone | place: USA: Utah | collected... | reverse complement strand
TCTCCACCGGCCGCCCCATCACCTGCGCGCGCGCGATGCCGAGCTCCATGCCGGGGGAGATCCCGAAATTTGCGTACACGACTGTCTTGTCCGCCCACCTGCCCCACTCGAGGCCTGCCTGGATGCCGAGCACGCGCTCCTCTGGCACCAGGTCGTCGAGCACGCCGCGCTGCGCATAGGCGAGGTGACTCGCGAACGGTGCCTCGCCACGCAGCAGGCAGTCGCGCATCGCCGCGCGGGCATAAGCGACGTTTCGCTGTATGTCACCAGCATATGGCGACTCAACGAGGACAAGGATCATCGTACCTTCTCCAAACCGAGTGCACGCAACACAGGCCATCCGCGTCGCACTCGACCGTCGTACGTGCCCTTCGACAGCTTCAGTTCCCGCAGCCAATCAGTGATGCAAAGAGTGCGTCCGCCGAACGTCACATAGTGGTTCTGGCACGTGTTCCGGTTCTGCTCGTACCTGGTCGCCCAGTAACAGTTGCCCGGCTCGTAACCTTTCGAGTTGTCCCGTCGCTCGATACTATGGTCTGCGCTAGGACGACGACCCATGTCCTGCAGGAACGCTACGTAGGAGTCGAACCATCGTCTGCACACAGTACGTCCTTGCAAGCCATAGCGACCAAAGGACGAGTGATTTGGATTGTGGCAGCGACTCTTGATGGCGCGCCAGCACCGATACTCGGGCGTTTCCCCTCTGCGCGACTCACCGTGAATCCGATGGGTCTCAGAAGCACGCCTTCGCTGCAGGGCACTCACCGCTGGCCCCGAAGCTGGTGGACGAGCACGAGGAACTCCGACTTCGCTTCCTTGTCGACGAACACGCGCGTCGGGTCACCGCCGACGTGGCGTTCGAACGTCTTGAGGACGTGTTCGCGCGTCTCGTACACGGCCTGCTCGAAAGCCGCTTCACATGACTCCTGGCCTGCGAGGTAGTCCGCGCGGTGCATCGCGGCGATCTCGCGCTCAACCTTGGTGAGCGGCGTCTTACGCTTGGTCATCGTTCCTGCCCTCCCGCTTGGCGATCTCACGGTCGAGGTACCATCGCGCCTTCTTCAGGCACACCAGCGCATCGCCCTTCTTCCCCGCGCGCAGCACGTACTTGACCGTGTTGCCGAGCCGGAAGCCGAGGCCGAACGCCTCGATGACGTCGATGACTTCGAGGCCGTTACCTCGGTAGTGCACCGGCGCGTTCACCTCATCGTGCGCCTCAGTCATTGGGCAGCCTCCGCGAGCACGTGCCGGCGGAACGCCTCGATGCTGACTGGCGCCACCCGCTCGACCATCGCGAGGATGGCTTCGGCGTACACGCGGATCTCGTACTGCGCGTGCGCATGCAGCCTGAGCTTCAGGAAGTGCATCAGGTTGTGCAGATCGACGGTCCAGTACCACTGGGTGTAGAAGTTGGTCGGCAGGACCATGCGCGCGAGCTCGCGGGCGAGGCCAAGGCTGAGAAGGTGGTCGTAGGTCGCGTAGGCAGCGCTGGCATTGGTATCAATCAGGTCAAGCGCGTAGCTCGCCACCTCGGGTGCAAGGGGCTCGCCACTCGCCTGCTTGTTGCTCGCACTCTGCGCCTGCATGCGCGTGAGCTCAGGCACGTAGAACTCGCACGGCAGCTTCGAGTACCGCGCGCTCTGCTCGTTGAACGAGCCCGTCCTATGGCGAATCCACTGCCGCGCGACGAAGATGGGCAGCTTCACCACGAACTCGAAGCGCACCTTCTCGAACGGGCTGGTGTGCGCGTTCCTCAACAGGTAGTCGATGAGCTTCGTGTCCTGTTCTCGCGTCCGCTCTTCCATCTCGGTTTCGAGACCGAGCGACATGAGTACATCGGATGGCATGTGGGCCATCGAGACTCGCGCCGCCTGGACCACGCGCGCATCCGCTGCCCAACCGAGTAAACCCGCTGGACGCAGCCAGTGCGGCATGGCGTCGAGCAGGTGTACGAAGCCATGGTCGAGGACCTTGGCGGTGGTCCAGTCACCCATACTTCCGCCCCGTCACCCAGTAGCTCGAGTCTTCGCGGTCCAGCTCGCGTAGCTCGCGCACGGTGCGCCTCGTGCTGCCGGCGGCGCGGTACGCATCGCAGGTGTGCTCCTGCAGCCAGCACGACGCGCGCAGGCATGCTGCGCAGACCGTGACGAGGCGGTTCTCGTTGCTGCGTGGCAGCCGCCGCGGTGTGATTGGTTCGTTCATCCCCCATCCCCCTTCCCGTGTCCCTTCGCTCGCAGCGCTTCCCTCAGCACTGCGTTCTCCCTCAACATGCGCTCGGCCTCTTCGGTGAGCCGATCAGTTAAATGGTGGAGGCTCTGAATCCCGGCGACGATCTCGCCGTGCTCGAAGATGCGAAGCTCACGGAAGTGAGGCGGCGCCTCGTTCGCGCCGTCTCGGGCCAGACTGCTTCGGCGATGTGCAAGAAGTCCTGCTCATCATCGAGCAGGGAGTTCTCCTTGGCGCGCAGCTCCTGCAGCAGCTCGGCACGAGAGACCGGATGGATGGGAATGACGGTGGTCATGGCTCCTGCCTCCGCTTTCGCGCAGCTTCCTTGAGCAGCTCCTTCGCGAGGGCATAGGTCTCAGCGCCCAGCGCCTCGCGCTCGTCGTAGAGATGGTCTGACGCCGCGTCGTCCCACCAACCGCTACCCTCGTCCCACTCCTCGGCCTGGGCGATCTGGTCGGCGTGTTCCACGGCGCGCTCGACCGCAGCACGGGCGTCGGCGAACCGCTTGGCGTCGGCCTCGGTGGTCATGGCTGCTCCTTGCTCGCGCGCTCGCGCAGCTGCTCGGCGCACTCGTCGTACGCGACAGCCATCGCAAGCCTCTCTTCACGGTCATCGGCATGGTGCTGCTGCTGGTCGACGATGGCGCACTGCCTACGCGATTCGGCCTCCCATTCAGCGGCGAGCGCCGCGACCCATACTGGCGGCGCCGCTCTGCGCAGACGTTCGCACTCGCTCTCCGAAAGAGGCGTTCCGCAGTACGGGCACGGCACAATCGGCTCGTCGAAGTTGCTCACGCGTCCTCCTTGGAGCGCTCGTAGCTCGATTGCATCGCCGCCACGATGGCCTCTGACACGGCGAGCGCGCACCGCGTGCAGAGCAGTGTGGTCACGGGAACGAGATGCGAGGCGATCACCGGCTGCAGGGTGATCGCGCCGTGAATCGCCAGGTGGCTCTGCGCCTTCACGTGGACACAGACTTCGACGTGCTGGGCCTCGACAGGCTTCAGGAGCGGGATGTCCGTCACGTGCCCTCCTTGCAGACATCGTTGTCAGCCTCGATGCGATCGAGCATCGCCGCAAGCGCGTGCATCTGGCTTTCCAGCGCGCCCATTCGGCCTGCTACGAGCTTCACGAGCTCGCCCAGCGTTGTCGGCGCCACCGACTCCTCTTCGGGGTCGCGGACACTCTCGTACGTTGTGAATCGCTCGCTGCATCCGACACACTGGCGACGGCGGCGGACGATCGTGCGACTCGCGTTCGGACGAGAATCCAAGACGCGACACCCTGGCATCGCGCACAGCGGGCACGCGAAGCCCTCGCTGTTACTGCTCGGTTCCGCCAACTTCTTCGCGCGGTCACTCACGTGTCCCCCTTGTCGCGCTCGCGCAGCACCGCGTCCACTCCTGCAAGCGTGCAGACCCGCTCAAGGTGCCGCACCTCGGTAGCGGCGCGCTTGCTCATCTCGTCGCGTTCGGCAACGACCCATGCTTGCTCGAACGTGCTCACGTCGGCGTCCGTTGCCGGTTCCCGCATCCGCGCGAGCTTCGCCTCAAGCTCGGCGACATGGTCTAGCGCTGCTTCTACCCACGAGTCCTCTTTGCGCTTTGCGAGCTTCGCCTCGAGCTCGGCAATGTGGGCATCGGCCTGCTCGAGCAGCTGGACTCCCCTCGCGAGAAAACCGCCGTCCTCCGCTGCCAGCTTCCGCATTTTCTCGAGCTTCGCCTCAAGCTCCGCGAGCCTACGGTCAGCATTCACGAGTGCGGAGGTTTGCTCGTACGGGTCGGGCACGTCCGCGAGTGCGGCCTCGAGGGCGTATCTCGCGGCGGCTGCAGTATCGAGCGCGAAGTCTTCGCGCAAAGACCGCGTCGCGCGCTCCACCATCGCGTCTGTCACGCGCATCACACGACCTTCTTCCAACGCAGACCGAGTCGGATGCTGCGAACGGCAGTCGACGACAGCGCATATACACGCGCAATCGAACAGTCCGACTCGCCTCGTGCGATGCGGGCGCGCACGTCAAGAACCTGCGCCTCCGTCAACTTCGCGCGGCAGTACGTCGGTACATGACGTCCCTTTGCTGTCATGTCGCGCATGTTGTCCGCATGAGTACCCAGAAAGAGATGGGCGGGATTGCAGCAGCGCGGGTTGTCGCAGCGATGACAGACACACATGCCTTTAGGAATCGCAGCAACCATGGTTTCGTACGCAACCCGGTGAGCCTTACGACCGGCACCTAGATACCTGATCACGCCATAGCCGGTTGAGTCGACGCATGCCGTCCACTCCCAGCACCCGCGGTTGTTTGGCACGGTGCGCTCCATGAAGAAGTCCTCCGTGAGCGGGGCGCCACGTTTGCGATAGTTGTTTTCGGTCAACCTCACCGCCGCACCTTCAAGCCGTCCACGTGCCCCCGCATCCGCCGCACGTGCCAGCGCGCACGCCGCATCAGCACCTGGTTGGCGAGCATCGCCGGCAGCGTCGGCGACAGCACGATCAGCCCCTCGGCCGGGCTCAGCGTCACCAGCGCCCACAGCAGAGCGAGCGCGATGTGCAGCTGTACCGCCGAGAGCAGCGCCATGCCCCAGTCGACCAGGCGGTCTGCCGCCAGACTGTGCTCGTCGTAGGTCATCTCCCCCTCCCCTCATCCACGGCCACGATCATCTCGTCCCGCTGATCATCCGTCAGACCGTCCGTGTCCACATCGAGCTGCGCGGCGTTGTAGGCGCTGACGTGCTTGTGCGGATAGCGCCGGGCCAGGTCGCGCACGACGCGCAGACAGCTCGGCCAATCCTCGGCAGCGAGCGCGGTGAAGAGGCCGGCGACATCGTTGACTTCGATGATGTAATCGTCAGACATGGTCCGCCTCCTGCTTCGGCTGGCGCGCGAGCCATGCCTGAAAGTCGCGGTCATGCTCCGCGCGCATCTGGTCGGTGTGCGCGAGCAGGCGGGCCAGTGAGACCGGCTTGATGAGCCCCTTGTCGAACAGGCGATGCAGCAAGAGCCCTGTCGCCCGTGCGTCACCGAGAGCCCGATGCGCTCCGTCGAGCTCGACGCCATGCCGCGCGCAGACGTTGCTGAGCTTGAGACGGCCCTTGCCTTGGACGTACTTGTCGACGCGTGGACTCGCGACGATGACGTAGACGTCGATCCAGGACAGCGCCGCGTCGAAGGCGGGGCAGTCCGTGCCGCAGATGGAGGCGTGGAGCAGTGCGCGGTCGAAGGGCGCATTGTAGGCGCAGGGCACCGCGCCACGGGCGACCTGCTCGAGCTCGGCCGCCACGTCGCAGAGCGTCGGCATCCCCTGCACCATCTCCGTGGTGATGCCGTGCACGGCCGTGGCTTCTACCGGGATGTCGCGCTGCGGGTCGAGCAGGCTCGAGAACTCGGCGGTGATGTGACCGCCCTCGAACCGGACGGCGGCGACTTCGAGAACCCGGTGGCCCTCCCCGATGCCGGTGGTCTCGGTATCGATGACCACAAGCGGCAGCTCATTCCAGGCACGTGAGAGGTCGAGCTCCATGACTCAGCTCTTCGGCTCCTCGGCACGCACCTCACCCGTCGCCTCGTCGTACTCGGCCCGTTCGCCCTCGACCTGCTCGCCCTGCATGGCCTCGCCCTCGGTATCGACGATCGGCCGCATCCCAAGGCGCTCGACCGATTCGTTGACCATGCCGTCGAACGCCTGGCTGCGGCCCTGTTCGACTCGCTCCTCGAGCGCTTCGGCGATGGCGATCTCGCTCGACTTCGGCACCCACTTGAAGAGCGAACGCACCGCTGTCTTGCGGGCCATTGCCTCGAAGTCAGTCTGCCAGGGCCCTGAGTTGCCGGCGGCGGAGCGTTTGCGGCGCTCCTGAATCTGCGCGCTGCTCAGGACCTCGAACACCTTGCCGCCGGTCGTGAGTGCGGCGACGGCGTAGACGTACGAAATCGGGCGCGTCTCGCGCTCTGCGTCGATGGAGGGCTCGTGCTCGATGTCCTCCTCGAGACCGTACTTGACGCGGAAGTGATCGCCCTCGCGCACCACACGGGTCCAGATTTTCTCGACCTTGCCCGACCTGAGCGCAAGCTCGATCATTCCCTGGTAGCCGACGATGAGCGTGCACTCCATCGCGTTGAGCTTGTTGTTGCGGCGCGGGATGAGATAGGCGTGCTGGTTCGGGGTGTTCACGTCGAGCCCGAGCTGCGCTGCCTGCATGACGCAGCCGAAGAAGCTCTCCGGCGTCGTCTTGTCGAGGTCACGCGTGGTACGCAGCGCCGTGAGGACGATGCGCGCCATCTTCTCGGGCGCCACGTGCCGCGGCAGCGCGCGACGCAGCTCCGCGATCATCATCGGGTCGTTGATCTGCTGAGCGAGCGTCTTCTTCGCGAGTTGCGTGCCCCCGCTCTGCTGCTGCCCGTTCTTCTGAATCCGTCCCGTGTCGTCCGTTCGTACGGCCATGGGTCACTCCCCTTTTGCTTTCTTTCGGAGCAGCGTGCGGCTGCCGGTCGCGGTGGCTTTGAAGGTGAACCCAGAACCATCAGGCAGGACGCAGCGCTCGGCGTCCTGCATCTCCTGACGGATCTGGTTTTCGAACAGCTTCAGCGCCTTCTCGAGCCCCTTGCACTCGGCCTTCTGGGCGTCGTACCGGTCTGCGGCGTCGAGGAAGTGGCCGCCGAGCGCGAGGGTCTTCTCGGGCCTCTCGCGCGGATAGAGCGCGGTGATCGACTGGCGCGCGCTGTCCGAGCCATCGACCGGAGGCTCGACGTCAAGCTCGACGTACTGGCGCATGAACAAGCGCGTCAGGTTCACGACCTGGCGCTCGAGGAGGCCGTCGCGCTCGACCGCGATGTCGTCCCACGCAAGCCGCTGGCCGGCGATGAGGGCTGCGCCCGTGACCTTGTCGGTGCCGAACACGAGCGCCTCCTGCAGGCACTGCACGCGGTAGTAGAGGGGCACGCCCTCTGCCCAGTGCTCCGCCGAGCCGAAGCCGATGTTCTTGGTCTGTAGCGGCCACCAGCCGCGCGTTGCGGCGAACAGCACGGTGAGCAGGTGCTTGGTGCTCGCCTTCTTCTTCAGCGCCGTCCTGATCTGGCCGAGGGTGGCCGTGATGGTCTTCGCCCTCGCGGCGGCCGCGGGGTCGTCGGTCACGAGCGCGTCCGGCGTCGCGCTCATCCAGGGCCAGCGGGTCGAGGAGAGCAAGAGGCCGAAGGGGACCGTGGTGCGTCCTGCCCGCTTGCCGTAGCCGGCGACGATCGCGTCCTCGAGCTCGCGGCCCCAGAACACGTACTCCGCGCTGTCCAACTCGGGCTTGCCTTCGGAGCGCGCGGTCTTCTCCGCCCAGAGCTCAAGCTGGCTCGACCAGGGCGAGCAGCCAAGCACGATGGCCGCTTCGCTCGCGCCAATGGTGCGACGACGTGCGCGCAGCCACGGCTCACGGTCGCGCGAGTCACACACCACGTCGAATGGAACCGGCTCGGCGATCGGCGGTAGCGCCTTCGGGCGGTCTCGAAGCGCCGGAGCTTTTAGAGCTGCAGTCACGACTCCACCTTCGGCGACGTCCAGAGCGTCTTGCCGCTGACCTCGTTGTGCACGCGGATCGCGTACGTGCGCGCGTCCAGGTGCCGGTCGAAGGGGCCGTGCACGCGGTAGCTCGCTGGTTCCGCGCGGCGGAAGCCCTCGAGTACGCACCAGCGCGTCGCGAACTGCGCGACGACCAGCCTGCGATCACGACCGCCCGAGAACTCCTCGTGCATCTCCACCAGGCCACGGGCCTGCCGAATCTGGGCGATGACATCTTGCTTGGTCACGGTCACAGGGGATCTCCTTCACGCACCAGGGGTGCATTGAGAACAGTGCGAACGACACATGCACTCAGGCTCACCTGCGTGCGCGTCGTCGTCGTCGGCCATGAGTTCGGCGAAACAGGGCTGACAAATCAGCCCGCCGAAAGGAAGAAGCTCAGATGCGTCCACGAGGAAGTCGACAGCCGTCTGCACACGACAGAGGTTGCATGGACGCTCCCAACTCATCGCGCGCGCTCCTGCACCGGGCCGAAAGCAAGCGGTACAAAGGCATACACATCGACGTAAGGGTTCAGTGCGTCGCCGGCATGGCGTGCGAGGGCGAGTGCCTGCACGGGCACTTCGGAGTCGGGCGGCACCAAGAGGACCGTCTCGGGCTCGTTCACCGGCTGGCAGCTCGGAGCGATGGTGGCGAGCAGCGACGGGTATACCTCCGCGTCGATCCACAGCGCGTCGCGACGCAGACGCTCGGTCAGGTTCAAGTTCATACAGACCTCGACTTCTTCTGTTCGGCCGCGAGCGCCGCCTCCACCTTGAGACAGACCCTACAGAGACACTCTTCCCTGCCGGCGAGGATGGCGCGCGCGTCGTGGACGGCGGCCTTCTCGAGCTCGGCCAGCGTCGGCATGGACGGCGGCTTCATGACGCCCTCACGGCAGCCGCGAAGACTTCGTCAGCGTGCGCAGCCACCCACGCCTCGACGGCAGCCGTCAGCGCGGCGTCAGCACGGAGCACGCGGTCGACTGCGATGAAGCGGAGCCAGGCTAGGTTTTGCTCGACGAAGAAGCAGACCGTGAGGTCGGCCGTGACTTCGCCCGCCCCAGTCTCGAAGACGAAGCGGAAGACGCCGGTCTCCGGGCAGCGGGAGGCCGCGCAAACCGAGAACAACGGCAGGAGAAAATCGGACTGAAGCACGGATTCAATGGTGACAGTTTATGCACCATACCGGATCCGCAAAACAGCGTCTCAGTCGCTGAGGTTACATAAAATGTCCCACACCGCCTTCTGAGAAAGAAGGGGGTCAAATCGTCTTGCGGCCACTGCCCTCAGATCGCGCAGCCGCGGGGGTGCGGTCCGATGCTCTCTTGAGCCCGATGAGGCGCTCGGCCGTAGGGCTTTGCCTGCGCGAGGGGCGATCTAGCCGCTCAAGCTTCTCGATCGTGAGGCGCACGCGATGCACGTGTTCCACCGTACGTACCACCGACCCGAACTGGTCCGGCGAAAGCACGAGTGATAGGCGGCGGCGTAGCCAGCGCGGTAAACCCCGACCATTTTCGCTACGAAGGTAAAGATACAATAAATAGTTACTGTTCTTCCGACGTGTCCTTGTCGCCATCCTGGTGTTTTCGCGCGGGACGCAGGATTAGCGCAATTAAAGATAGGACAGCCTTGATCTGCCGCTTGGTTGGCCGGTCGGTCGGAAACATCCGGTGGGAGTGACGTCGAAGCAAGTCCGCAGCTTCTGGGTCGAGCTCTTTCCCCTCGGTCGTACGGAGATACGCCTCGACCGTCTCGAGGGGATGCGGGACGCCTTCGTCGAAGGCTAGCCAACCGGGGTCGACTTTGAGGAGGTCGGCGAGCTGCGCGATCTCCTCGAGGCTGGGCTCGTACAGATTTCTCTCCCAGCGTCCGACCGTCTGTCGCGCGTCCCGGCCCAGCAGCTTCCCGAGCTTAGCCTGGCTGAGCTTCGCTCTCTCCCGCGCGTACTTCAGTCGGGCGCCGAATGTAGGCAGGTCCAGCCAATGCGCAGACATGGTAATGTCTGCTGTCTAACACGCGGGCATCCAACGTCGAAACGATACGCGATTTGAGGCACATCTCGTCCGCCTCACTACCGCGAATGCTCGTTGCAAGAGTGACGTTTCATGCACCATGCTGATGTTACATGGCGTGGAACGGACTTGGTGAGCGTCTCAAGAGTGCCCGCCGCTCGCGTGGACTCCAGGGATCGGTCGTAGCGGAGGCACTTGGTTGCGACGTGCGCACGCTTTATCGGTGGGAACGGGACGAGTTCGAACCGTCCATCGGCATGCTGACGCGCTTGGCTGAGCTTTACGGCGTGACCTTGCATCACCTGATTTACGGCAAGAACGGCGACGCCGCTTAGCTCTCTTCGCAGCTCAGGCCACGACACACGCTCCGGGGGGAAGCCGTGTTCGACTCAAGCCTCGACGACAGATTGCGCGCGCTACGCCGACTCGAGCGGACGAGTCTCGGCGTGGCGTGCCGTGAGTGTCTGCAGACCGATCGACCCCAGCTCGGTCGGTCTGTAGACGCTCGCCCTATTGGGTGTACGCCATGAATCACTACAGCTGCCTCAGAGCTGGCGACGTGGTGGCCGTGTATGACCACCACACGCATCGCTGGACAGCGGCGACGATCAAGGTCGTCAACCGTGCGAAGGGCCTGTTCACGGCGTGGACGAGCAACCACGTCACCCTGGGCGAGCTTCCCATCTGCTCGGCGTTCGTGCGCCCGGTGCGGCTTGTGTACTGCCGGCAGTGCAGTGAGACGCGGAGGGCGGCATGATGCGCCCACCCGATCACGCGCTCGCCGAGACCATCGGCATGCGCATTCGCGCGCTACGCCT
>Ga0190271_10002900_pt1 | contig 10597 bp, 11 predicted proteins | sample Popmic356T_FD_133747 | JGI IMG/M metagenome (GOLD analysis project Ga0190271, IMG submission 133747) | Populus adjacent soil microbial communities from riparian zone of Weber River, Utah, USA - 356 T | ecosystem: Environmental > Terrestrial > Soil > Riparian zone | place: USA: Utah | collected... | reverse complement strand
TCTCGAACAAGGTGGACGGTCGCCCGGTCTTCGAGCTGTTCCTGGAACGTCTGTCGCCCGACGTGGTGCTCGAGATCGATACCTTCTGGTCGACGGTCGGAGGCTCGGACACACCCGCCCTCCTCCGGTCGCTCGGCGATCGCGTTCAGTTCCTGCACATCAAAGACGGGAAGGTCGCGGGCGATATCGCCACGGCCCTCCCGAGCAGTGAGAGCGCGTTGGTCGTGCCGGACGCGCTGGCTGCCGCGTTCAAGAATCAGACCCCGGCCGGTCAGGGGGACGTCGATGTCAGGGCCGTGCTCGCCGCGGCACCGCACGCGCTGCGAGTGATCGAGTTCGACGACTATTCGAAGGACGTGTTCGACGGGGTGGCCGAGTCGTTCGCGTGGCTCGCGGAGAACGACAAGTGAGCGGCGCTGGGCCCATCGGGGTTGGTGTCATCGGGGCGGGGGTGATCAGCGGGACGTACCTGGAGAACATGAGTCGGTTCGCCGACCTCAAGGTGCTTTTCGTCGCTGACGTCAATGCCGATCGCGCCCGCGCGCAGGCGGAGATGTACGGGGTCCCAGGTCACGGTACGGTAGCCGAGCTCCTCGCGAATGATGACATCGAGATCGTCGTCAACCTCACGATCCCAGCCCTGCACACCGAGATCGGCCACCAGATCGTCGCGTCCGGCAAGCATGTCTGGAGCGAAAAGCCACTGGCCCTTGACCAGCAATCCGGCGCCGAGCTCCTCGCCGCAGCGGAGGGTGCCGGAGTCCGCGTCGCCTGCGCGCCGGATACGGTGCTCGGCGCCGGTATCCAAACAGCCATGCGGGCCATCGCCCGGGGCGAAATCGGTGAGCCGCTCACGGCAACGACCATGTTCCATGTGCCGGGACCGGATGCATGGCACCCGAACCCGGAGTTCCTGTTCGCACACGGTGCGGGTCCGTTGTTCGACATCGGCCCGTACTATGTGACCACCCTGGTCCACGCGTTCGGAGCGGCAAGCCAGGTCACCGCCGTGTCCTCGAAGTCCCGCGAGGTGCGCACGATCGGCAGCGGTCCGCGCGCAGGGACCGAGTTCGCAGTCGACGTGCCGACGCACCACGCCGCACTGATCAGCTTCGAGGGCGGCCAGTCCGCGCAGTCGACGTTCAGCTTCCAGAACGCGATGCCTCGCGAGGGATTCGTGGAGATCAGCGGCACGGAGGGTACGCTCGTGCTCCCCGATCCGAATGTGTTCGACGGAGAGTCTTCCCTGTGGCGGTTCGGGCAGTCCGAGCCCACGATTCTGCCTGCCGTCGGGTCGACCTACGGTCGCGGATCGGGCGTTCTCGACCTGGCCAGGGCCATCCGCGGCGGCACAGGTGAACGCGCTTCAGGCGCGCTTGCCGCCCATGTTCTGGACGTGCTGCTTGCGGTGTCAGAGGCAGCGGAGTCCGGCCAACCGGTCGACGTTCTGTCGACCGTCACAAAACCCGAACCACTCGCCGAGAGCTGGGATCCGGTCGCGGCGACTCTCTAGACCGAGGACAATCTAGACGTGCCCACTCTTCTGAAGCTGGATTCCTCCGCCGATCTCACGAGTTCGCGCACGCGGGCGCTGACGGCCGCAGTCGCAGAAGCGTGGCGCGAGCGCGGCCCTGCGTACCAGCTGGTCGTCCGTGACCTGCATGTCGAACAGTTGCCGCATCTGCGCACCCCCGCGCAGCACTGGCCGGCTCGCCTGCGTGGCGCAGCGATCGTGCCTGACGATCTCGAGGAGTTGCAGAGGTCCGTGCTGCAGGAGTTGCTGTCGGCCGACGTCGTGGTCATCGGTGCGCCGATGTACAACTACTCGATGCCGTCCACATTGAAAGCATGGGTGGATCTGATCCATGTCCCCGGGGTCACGGCACCCTTCGACGAACAGACGCAGCCGCTCGCGGGTCGTCCCGTGGTCATTGTCACCGCGCGAGGCGCTGTCTACGATCCCGGGACCCGCACCGAGAACTGGGACCATGTGATTCCACCGCTGCGACTGGTGCTCGGTGAGGGACTCGGGATGACGGTGCACGTCGTTGCCACGAGTCGCACGCTCGCCGATCGGGTGCCGGACCTGGGGCGTGTGCAGGCCGACGAGGAGTTCCAGTCGGCACTGGCCCAGGCAGCGCAGCTCGGGGCGCGCATCTGAGGCCGGCTACCGTTCGACAGTGGCGGCGGACTTCCACGCGTGCCAGCGGGTGACCTCGACGACCGCTGACCAGCTTTCACGGTCGCGGTCACTGTAGGGATGACCGGTGTAGCGCGTGGAGAGCCGATCGATGTCGACGAGCCCGGGGTCGCGACGGAGTTCACGGACTGTCCCTGTGATCGACACGTGCGCGTACCAGTTGTCGGCGTCGATGACCGTGAGTGCGATGCGCGGATCGAGCCGTAGGTATTTGAGCCGTGCCCGTGTTCCATCCATGTTCAAGAGGATGGTGCCGTCATCCTCCAGGTCGTACCAGGTCGCCGCGGTGTGCAGCTCTCCGTTGGGCTTGATCGATGCGACCACCGCCGGATTCGGAGCCCGAAGGAAGTCCGAGAGTCGGTCGGGAAGCGGGGGCAGTGGCATGGCAGGTTCCGTTCTGGACATCGCGAGGGAGATCGCGCTGCGTCGAGGTCGATGAGTGCCGAGTCTGCGGCATCCGTCCCTCCCAAATCTCTCGCGGAGTCACGAGCGATTCCGGGCAGTGTCCCAAATGTGGACACGTGTCGGCAACCCTGCCGTGTCAGCCTGCCTGGACAAACGACGACCTGAACGGCACTCGGTCCGCCAGGCTCTGAGGCTTTCGTCGTCGGTTCCGGACTCAAGAGCAAAGGACAACGATGTCTACACCGACCTTCGGACTCTGGTACGACTTCCGCAACCCGCCTCAGTACGCGCAGAAGATCGGCCCGCTCTACCGCGAGACCCTGGACCAGATCGTGTGGGCCGAGCAACTCGGGTTCGGATCCGTGTGGTTGAGCGAGCACCACTTCGCGCCGGACGATTACGCGTGCTCGCCCCTGATCACCGCGGCAGCGATCGGCGCACGCACGACGACGATGCGGATCGCGACAAACATCGTCGTCGCGGCCTTACATAACCCCATCCGTCTCGCGGAGGACGCCAACACCCTGTCGTTGCTCACGGACGGTCGATTCGACCTGGGCGTCGGCCTCGGCTACAACGAGCGGGAGTTCACATCGTTCGGGCGGGTTCGCAAGCAGCGACCGAGCCTTCTCGAGGATGCCATCGCCATCATCCGTACGGCGTGGAGCGGCAGCGATGCAGGCTACGAAGGAAGGCGGCTGTCGATGCCTGCCGTGAAGGTCACGCCTATGGCGGAGAAGACGCCGCGAATGCCGATCGGTGCGGTCGCGCCGGCCGGCATCGAACGGGCCGCACGTCTCGGCGACGGAGTCATCACGCTGTCGAATGCGAGCTTCGATGTGTACCTCGACGCCCTCGTCGCAAACGGTCGCGGGCTCGAGGAGGGGGACATCTACGCCAGCCAATGGGTCGTGCTCGCTGAGGACCCCGAGAAGGAGTGGAGCCGCATCGGCGAAAACGTGCTGTACCAAGTGAACAAGTACATCGAATGGGGTTCGTTCGAGGGCTCTGGGGTGCCCGATCACTTCGAGACGCCCGACGAGCTCTTGGACTTCGGCATCTACCAGCTCTGGGACGCGGCCAAGGCGGTCGACGAACTGGTTCCGCTGGCGCGCCGCTACCCTCAGGTCCGCGATTTCCACTTCTGGGCCCAGTTCCCCGGGGAGACCGTCGAGTCGGGATCCGCACGAATCCAGTACATTGCCGACAATGTGATCCCGGAAGTGACCCGGCAGCTCACGAGCGAACCGGCCCACGTATGAAGCGGAACACGAGCCGCGCCGTGTACGCGAGATGTGCGCGGCCGCGAGCGCGAGGCTGATCGGACGGAATGCGGGAATGCTCGACTACTTGAGTGTCTTGAGGACCTTCGTGTCCGTCGTGGAGTGCGGCTCGATGATCGGAGCGGCTCGTCGAAGGGGATACTCCGCGGGGGCGGTGACTCGGCAGATGGGATGGCTCCAGCGCCGGCTCGGGGTGCGCCTCTTCGACCCGGAAGGGCGGTCCATCCGACCGACCGACGACGCGATCGGACTAGTCGAGTATGCGCGTGCGGCGATCGACGAAGCGGACCGCTTCGACCGCATCGCACGACGCCTCGCGCGCCAAGAGGTGTTCAGATAATCGACACACCCGAGCATCACGGCACCACCTCATCCACGATCGCAGTCGGGCGGTGCAACTCCGCGAGACATCGCAATGCCTGCGAGGTCCACGACGACGTGTGAAAGAGGAAGGCCTGAAAAATGCGCGAAGAGATCTACTGGCTGGTGACCTGCGCGGTCAAGCCGGGCAAGTTCGAGGAGTTCACCGGAGTGGTGAGGCCGCTTGTCGCGGCGACGAAGGCCGAGAAGGGTTCCCTGGCTTACGACTACACGGTGAGCGAGGATGAGACCCTCGTGCACATCTTCGAGAGCTATCGCGACTCGAAGTCGGTCGTCAGCCACGTGACCACGGTGTTTCCACGGTTCGCGGATGGATTCCTCGAGTGTGTCGACATCACCGGATTCCGCGTGTTCGGCAACCCGGATGCTGAAGCCAAGCAGATCCTCGATGGCTTCGGGTCCACCTATATGCAGCCCTTCGAGGGCTTCACGCGTAAATAGGAGTGGATTGATGTATACCGGAAACCCTGATGTTCCTGATGATGTCTTTGCCGATGTTCTGGCGGAGATCCGTGATTTCGTGCGCAGTCGCGTCGTACTGCGGGAGACCGAGATCATGGACACGGATGCGATCCCCGATGAACTGCGTCGTCAGGCCGCGGAGATGGGGTTGTTCGGGTACGCGATCCCGCAGGACTGGGGTGGACTCGGGTTGGACCTGGTCCAGGACGTCGAGGTGGCGATGGAGCTGGGATATACCTCCCTCGCCGTCCGGTCGATGTTCGGGACGAACAATGGCATCGCCGGTCAGGTGCTGGTCGGATTCGGGACCGATGAGCAGAAGCAGGAGTGGCTGCCGCGGCTGGCCGAGGGGGAGGTCGCGTCTTTCGCGCTGACCGAGCCGGGGGCTGGGTCTGATCCAGCGGGACTGCGGACCACCGCGACCCGCGACGACGGCGGGTGGGTGATTTCGGGCAACAAGCGGTTCATCACGAACGCGACGGATGCCGACTTGTTCGTGACGTTCGCGAAACTGCGGCCTGCTCCCGAGTCAGGTCCGGGCATCGGAGTGTTCCTCATTCCGGCTGACGCAGCCGGCATCGAGGTGGGTCCGAAGGACGCGAAGATGGGCCAGGAGGGGTCGCGGACGGCGGAGGTCACGTTCACCGATGTGCGCGTCGGGGTGGATGCCCTCGTCGGCGGGGATGAGACGACCGGTTATCGTGCGGCGATGACCTCGCTGGCTCGCGGGCGCATCCACATCGCGGCACTGTCGGTCGGGTCCGCGCAGCGGGCTCTGGACGAGTCGGTCGCCTACGCGGCGTCGGCGACGCAGGGCGGATCGGTGATCGGTGATCATCAGCTCGTGCAGGCGATGCTCGCCGATCAGCAGACCGGCGTGATGGCCGGTCGGGCCCTCGTCCGAGAGGCCGCACGAGCATACGTAACAGGCGAGGATCGACGGATCGCACCGTCCGCCGCGAAGCTGTTCTGTACCGAGATGGTGGGACAAGTCGCCGATCTGGCCGTCCAGATCCACGGGGGCACCGGATACATGCGCGGCGTCGCCGTGGAACGGATCTATCGCGACGTGCGTCTCCTGCGCCTCTACGAAGGCACCAGTGAAATCCAACGCCTCATCATCGGCGGCGGGTTGATTCGCACCGCCAAAAAGTGAATCCTACTCGTCGTCGAGGCGGAAGCCGACCTTGAGGGTCACCTGGAAATGGTGGATCGCGCCGTCCTCGACGTGACCGCGCGTCGAGACCACCTCGAACCAGTCGATGTTGCGCAGGGTGCGCGCTGCTCGTTGGAGACCGTTGCGGATCGCTGCGTCTGGTCCTTCCTCTGAGGTCCCGACTATCTCCGTCACGCGATAGGTGTGGCTCGTCATGATGTGAATCCTTCCGCGGGGGCGTCGTCGCCTCAGGCTGTTCCGAACCTAACGCGCCGCGGCCCACGCTGCTACGTGATCTGCGCGACAGTTCTGTGTAAATCCTGAACAGCACCCACCCCGGTGTGCCGGTCGGCGCGGAGGATGACATCGCGGATCGTAGACGACCGTCACCCGGCTCGTTCGTCACTGGGCCGGCTGCGTACCCCGCAAACGGCTGGACGTCGCTCACAGGTGAGCCCGGCCCGCTTCGCACCAAACGAAGTGATCGCACACTATGCAAGGGAGCACAGTAAAGATGAGAACCAACAGATCAGTCGCCTGGCGGGCGATCGCGGGGTCCGTGCTGGCGATCGGACTAACGGTCGGAGTCCTCGGTTGCAGCTCTGGCTCGGCGAGCTCGGGCGGCGGCAGCGAAGCGGAGGGTGGCACCGGCTCGCTTGAAGGCAATGGCGAACTCCTCAAGATCTTCATGCCGACGACCTCGAACGTGTATCTCGCCGCAGCGGCGAAAGCCGCCGAGGCTCGGGCTGAAGAGCTCGGTTACACCACGAGCATCGTCGAGAACAACTTCAGTCAGACCGAGATGGACCAGCAAGTCCAGGAATGGCTGGCAACGGGTGAGGAAGCCGCCGCGGTGATGTTCTGGCCCGCTTCCGCGGCCAACGCGACGGCGTCGATCCGCGCGCTTTCCAAAGTCGCGCCCGTCCTGCAGTGGAACCAGCTGATCGATCCCGCAGCTGAGGACTTCATCGAGATCGGCTATGCGGGCGTCTCCGACCTCGGAATCGGCGATCAGGCGGGCAAGGACACGCTCGCCCAGATCGAGAAGCTGACGGCGGAGGGCTACGAGTTCCACGGTCCCGACGGGCTGCCGAACGTGCTCGAGATCTCGCTTGGCTCCGGCGACTATGCTGCCGGCGAAGACCGCCACAACGCATTCATGGAAGTTGTCGAAGGCAAGGTGAACTACCTTGGCCGCGAGGGTTCAGCAGAGTTCGATGCCCAGGGCGCCTACACCGCAGCGAGCACCGCGATCCCCAAGTACCTCTCCGAGGGAATCGACTTCATCTATGTCCAGACCATGGACATGGGCAATGGCGTCGTGCAGGCTGCCGAGCAGAACGGACTGAAGCCCGGGGAAGACGTCTTCCTGATGACCGGCACCTCGTCGGGTTCCACCGATAACGTCCGCTCCGGCAAGATCACGACCGCTGTGCTCCAGTCGCCTGCAATCGAGGGCACCCTGATCGTCGACAACGTCGCGCAGTACTTGGCGACCGGCGAAGTGACCGACGGCGAAGTCACCATCGCCTCGGATGAGGAGAAGCCTGAGCTCGAGGTGGTGGCCCCGACGCGGGTCACCTACATGATGAACCCGACCGTCACAGGAGAGAACATCGATTCGTTCAAGATCTGGGGCTGGGATTTCTTCGAGCTGATGGGCGACGCCGCATCCTGAGCAAGATCGCTCGCCCTCGTGGGTTCCGGGTTCGACGACACCCGGAACCCACGAGGTTTCCTGATCTGACGCCGGTACGAAACCGCGCAATCGAACGCGAGGGTAACCCATGAACTCGACAGCTCCCTACCGCCTGGAGGCGACGGGCATCTACAAGTCCTATGGTGCCGTCAGCGCGCTCATCGACGTGCACATCGCACTCAGACCGGGCGAGGTGATGGCCCTGCTGGGTGAGAACGGCGCGGGGAAGAGCACGATCGTCAAGATCATCTCCGGGCTCGTCAGCACCGACGAAGGAATCATCCAGATCGATGGTCAGGATGTCCAGCTGAATTCGGTGAATGCTTCGCAGGCAGCGGGAATCGCCGTGGTACAGCAGGAATTCAGCACGGTGGGCGCACTCACCGTCGCGGAGAACCTCGTTCTCGGTCAGCGTGGCGCGCCCTGGTGGTGGGGGCCACGGAAGCTCAACAGGTCCGCGAAGGCCATCCTCGCCCGGGTCGGTCTCGAAGACCTCGACCCGAGCACCCTCATCGAGAAGCTCTCCGTCGCCGAGATGCAACTCGTCGAAATCGCCCGCGTGCTGGCCAAAGACGCGAAGATCGTGATCTTCGACGAGCCGACCGCCGCACTCTCGGATGCTGAGATCGAGCGAGTCCTCAAGGTGGTCAAGCGGCTCGCCGCCGAGGGCCGCAGCATCATCTACGTCACACATCGGCTGGGTGAGGTGTTCGAAATCGCCGACCAGGTCGTGATCTTCCGCAACGGTCGCAGTCAGCCATCGCAGAATGTCGCCGACCTGAACGTCGAAAAAGTCGTGACGATGATGATCGGCCGCGAGCTCGGAGATCTCTACCCGCAACGAGCCGAGACGCTGGGCGAAGTGGTGCTCGAGACCCGCGGGCTGAAGGTCGCCGGCATGCGCGGCGAAGTGGATCTGATATTGCGTCGAGGCGAGATCCTCGGCCTGACGGGCCAGCTGGGTTCAGGCACGAACGAGATCATGAAGGCGATTGCGGGTACAGAGGATGTTCTGGCCGGGACGGTCGAACTCGATGGTGCGCCGCTGGATCTCAGTGGTCGCCGCCGCGGGATCATCTCCGGAGTGGCATACTGCTCGCCCGACCGTAAGAAGGACGGGATCTTCCGGGGTGCCACCATCCGGCAGAATCTTTCATCCCCGTGGCTGCGACGCGTGTCGCGCTTGGGCGTGGTCAACCGCAAGCAGGAGAACAACGAGGCGGTGCGCAGCGCGTCGCATTTCGCGATCGACCAGACACGGATGAATGCACTGGTCGGCAATCTGTCGGGAGGCAACCAACAGAAGGTCGCCGTCGGCAAGTGGCTCGGCATCCGTCCCCGCGTTCTCCTGGTCGAAGAGCCGACTCGTGGTGTTGACGTCGGCGCTCGCGCGGAGATCTATGCCCAGCTGCGCCGATTGTGCGATTCCGGCGTGGGCGTGATCGTGAGTTCCTCCGACACGAACGAAGTGCTCGGGCTCTCCGACACGATCGCCACCTATTACCGAGGCACCCAGACGGCGCACAAGCCAGCCAGCGAGTGGACTGAGCCCGAACTCGTCCGTGAAGTCATGCACCGTGAGGAAGCGACCAAATGACGACCGTGCAGGGCTCGGCGATCGGATTCCAGGAGCGAGCGGGAATCCGAAGGACGTTCAACGCGATCAGAAACTATTCGCTTCCGATTCTCATCGCGCTGGTGTTCATCGTCGCGAGCATCCTCGTTCCGCAGTTCCTGACGTTTGAAACCATCCGGGCCATTCTGCTGGCCACCTCGGTGACGGGGATCATCGCCGCAGGCATGACCGCCATCACTCTCTCCGGAAACCTCTTCTCGCTGGGTGTCACGGCGTCGGTGGTGCTCTCGGGCGTGGTCTACATCTGGGTCGGCTCTGCGAGCGGCAACATCTTCGTCGGCGCGATGGCGGCGATCCTCGTCGCGCTCGTCGTCGGCTTCGCGCAGGGCTTCATCGTCGGGCTCGGGCTGAACCCGGTTGTGGTGACCCTGGCCGCCGGCGCCATCATCTACGGCACCACCGCGATCGTGACCGGCGGCGAGGTGGTGGCGGCCGAGAGCAGGGAGCTCGGACGATTCGCCACTTTCGCCATCGTCGGCATCCCGCTCCCGGTGTTCGTGCTCGTCGGCTTCACTGCGGTGGCGTGGTTCCTGACCGAGAGGACCACGATCGGACGCAATGTCCACCTGCTGGGCTCCAACAAGTACACGGCTCGCAACAGCGGGATCTCGTTCATGGGCACCACCATCTGGGCGTTCCTCATCTTCTCGGTCGGCCTCGGCATCGCCGCGGTGCTGCAGGTATCGCAGACCCTGCAGGTGCAGGCAGACAATTTCCCCGAACTCACGATGAACGTCGTCGCGGCCGTACTGGTCGGCGGCACCGCCGTGACAGGAGGCGACGGATCTCCGATCAAGTCCGTCATCGGTGCGCTCTTCATCGCCACGATCACACAGATCATGGTCCTGGTCGGCGTGCCGCAGGGAACGCGCTACTTCGTCCTCGGTGTCGTCGTGGTCGCGCTCGTGGTCACTCTTCACCTCTTGCGAAAGGCGGGCTCCCGATGAGATCCATAGCGCATTGGTTTGCTCGCTACGCGCTCCAGCTGGTCGTCCTGGTCGTCGTCATAGCTTCGATGTACGCGCTGTATCCCTCATTCCGCGTGGAGGCGTCGATCGAGCGCCTGATCCCTCTCGGTGTCATCGCGGCCGGGCTGGCGGTCACGATGATCGCGGGTGAGTTCGACCTCTCTATAGCCTCCATGGCAGCGCTCGCAGGCGCTCTGACGGTTGTGCTCTCGGGGCTCGGACTCATCGTGTCGGTGCTGGTCGCCATCGCCGTGTGCACCGTGCTCGGGATGCTGCAGGGCTGGGCGATCGCAAAGCTCGGCATCAACTCGCTCGTCTTCACCGTCGGGACGCTCGTGCTGATCCGCGGCCTCACCTGGCTGGTCTGCGGCGGACTGGCCATCAGCATCGATGACATCGCAGCATCC
>Ga0190271_10002899_pt1 | contig 10605 bp, 11 predicted proteins | sample Popmic356T_FD_133747 | JGI IMG/M metagenome (GOLD analysis project Ga0190271, IMG submission 133747) | Populus adjacent soil microbial communities from riparian zone of Weber River, Utah, USA - 356 T | ecosystem: Environmental > Terrestrial > Soil > Riparian zone | place: USA: Utah | collected... | reverse complement strand
TCGGCGCGTACCTGTTCGGCGGATCGGCCGGTCCCGGCAAGTTCCAGGTGCTCGCCAAGTACGGACAGGCCACCTACGACTACACGCTCGGTGACTACGTCGACCAGGACACGCTCGAGTTCGATCTGAACTACCTGATCAAGACGTTCAACGCGCGCATCAGTCTGTACTACCTGGACAAGAGCTTCGATCCGGATGTCGGTGGCGACAGCTCGACGATCGGTCTCGGTCTGCAAATTCAGATGTAAAGGGTGAAATACATGAAGAACATGAAACTCAAACAAAAGCTTGCGGTCCTCGGCGCCGCCATCGCGATGACTCTCGCGTCAGCGGCACAGGCCGCCGACACCATCAAGATCGGCGTGCTGCACTCGCTCTCGGGAACCATGGCGATCTCCGAGACCACGCTCAAGGACACCGTCCTCATGCTCATCGACGAGCAGAACAAGAAGGGCGGTCTGCTCGGCAAGAAGCTTGAAGCCGTCGTCGTCGATCCGGCCTCGAACTGGCCGCTGTTCGCGGAGAAGGCCGAGCAGTTGCTGGTGAAGGACAAGGTGGCCGTGGTGTTCGGTTGCTGGACCAGCGTGTCGCGCAAGTCGGTATTGCCGGTGTTCGAGAAGAACAACGGCCTGCTGTTCTACCCGGTGCAGTACGAAGGTGAAGAGTCGTCCAAGAACGTGTTCTACACCGGTGCCGCGCCCAACCAGCAGGCGATTCCGGCGGTGGACTACCTCATGAAGGACATCGGCGTGAAGCGCTGGGTGCTCGCGGGAACCGACTATGTGTATCCGCGCACGACCAACAAGATTCTCGAGGCCTATCTTCAGGCCAAGGGCGTCGCGCCGGCGGACATCATGATCAACTACACGCCCTTCGGTCATTCCGACTGGCAGTCGATCGTGGCCGACATCAAGAAGTTCGGCTCGGCCGGCAAGAAGACCGCGGTGGTCTCGACCATCAACGGTGATGCCAACGTGCCGTTCTACAAGGAGCTCGGCAACCAGAAGATCTCGGCGGAAGACATTCCGGTCGTGGCCTTCTCGGTGGGCGAAGAGGAGCTCGCCGGCATCGATACCAAGCCGCTCGTCGGGCATCTCGCCGCATGGAACTACTTCATGAGCGAAAAGAGCGCGGTGAATTCGGAGTGGATCAAGAAGTGGCACGCCTACACCAAGAATCCGAAGCGCACCTTCAATGACCCGATGGAAGCCCACGTGATTGGTTTCCAGATGTGGGTGAAGGCGGTCGAGAAGGTGAAGACCACGGACGTGAACAAGGTGACCGACGCGATGATCGGCCTCGAAGCGCCGAACCTCACCGGTGGCACTTCCAAGATGCTGGCTAACCACCACCTGACCAAGCCGGTCCTCATCGGTGAAGTGCGCGCCGACGGTCAATTCGACACGGTCTGGCAGACCACGGGCCTGGTGCCGGGCGACGCCTGGTCGGATTTCCTGCCGGGCAGCAAGGACATCGAGGCTGACTGGGTCACGTTGAAGTGCGGCAACTACAACACCAAGACCAAGCAGTGCTCGGGCCAAAACTACAAATAGTCGATACAAAAGAACAAGAATTCTGAAAAAGCTGGTTGAAATGAAAATTGAGGTCCCGGGAGCAATCCCGGGACCTTCTCTTTTGTCAGTGCTGATGCTGCTGTTGCTGTTGCTGTGCGCACTGCCGGGTTCGCCCGCCCGCGCGGATTTGCCCGAAGAGGCATTCCCGAATGCGATCGCCGGGCTTGCGACCACGAATTTTCCCGACAAGTCCGCGGCGGTCACCAGGATTTCCGAGTTGCGCCACCCGAACGGTCGCGCAGTGCTCGCCACTCTGCTCGACGGCAAGCTGTATTTCCGCAATGCGGACAACAAGGTGTTCATCACGGATGGCGGCGAGGCGCAGCTCGCACTCACCGATCCGTTGACCATGAAGGGCGCAGGTAGCGGCGCACCCGATGAATTCACGCGCATCACCACCAACAACAGCCTGCGCAAGATGCTTCGCAGCGCGGTGGCGAGTTTTGCGCTTTCCGATCCCGATGCTGGCGTGCGCCTCGCGGCCGTGCGCGAAATGCTCCGGTCGATCGATGAGGACGGCGTCGCGATCCTGCGAGCCAGCCTCGAGAAAGAGAGTGATGCGGATGTGAAGCAGGCCATGCGCGAGGGTCTCGCGCTCGCCGACCTCGACAGCCCCGAGGCCGATACGCGGCTGACGGCGCTGAATTCACTCAAGGATTCACTGAGCCCCGACGTCTACAACCGCCTGACGGCCATGGTCACCGCGGCGGAGGACGGTACGTTTCCGGAAACCGATGAACGCGTGCGCACCACGGCGCGTGAAGTCATCGCGTCGATCGATGGCTCGCGCGCGTTTTATTCCACGCTCGAGACCCTGTTCTTCGGGCTGAGCCTGGGATCGGTGCTGGTGCTGGCCGCCATTGGCCTTGCGATCACGTTCGGCGTCATGGGCGTCATCAACATGGCGCATGGCGAGCTCATGATGCTCGGCGCGTACACCACCTACGTGGTGCAGCAGTACATGCCGAATCACATCGGCTCGTCGATTCTCGTGGCCATTCCACTCGCTTTCGTGGTCTCCGCCTGCGTAGGCATGTTGATCGAACGAGGCGTGGTGCGTTTTCTATACGGTCGCCCGCTCGAGACTTTGTTGGCGACTTTCGGTGTAAGCCTGGTGCTGCAGCAGGTGGTCCGCGACATGTTCAGCGCCAACAACCGTCCGGTGGAAACGCCGGAGTGGATGGCCGGGTCGATGCAGATCAACGAGGCGCTGTCGATCACGTACAACCGCCTGTACGTGATCCTGTTCATGATCATCGTGTTCGTCATCCTGCAGATGGTGCTGCAGAAAACGTCGCTCGGTCTCAAGGTCCGTGCCGTCGCGCAGAACCGCAACATGGCGAAGGCCATGGGCGTGCGTACGCAATGGGTGGATGCAATGACCTTTGGTCTGGGGTCCGGCATCGCCGGCGTCGCGGGAGTCGCGCTCAGCCAGCTGACCAACGTCGGGCCCAATCTCGGACAGCAGTACATCATTGACTCTTTCATGGTGGTGGTGTTCGGCGGCGTGGGAAATCTGTGGGGCACGCTGATCGGCGGCATGTCGCTCGGCGTCGTCAACAAGGTGCTCGAGCCCTGGGCGGGTGCGGTGCTCGCGAAAATCCTGGTGTTGATCGCGCTGATCCTCTTCATTCAGCGGCGTCCGCGCGGGTTGTTCCCGCAGAAGGGCCGGGCGGCGGAGAACTAGCATGAAACCCGGACCCATCCTGAACCTGCTGGTTGGCGAACGCGGCACCGCGGTGTTCCTCGTGATCGTGGCGCTGGTCGGCATCGTCGTGCCGGTGTTGCACCTGGCGCCCGCGGAAGGTTCCGCGCTGCAGTTGTCGGGCTACACGATGACGCTGATCGGCAAGTACATGACGTACGCGCTGCTCGCGGTGGCGGTGGACCTGGTGTGGGGCTACTGCGGCATCCTCTCGCTGGGCCATGCGGCATTCTTCGCGCTCGGCGGCTACGCCATGGGCATGTACCTGATGCGGCAGATTGGCACACGCGGCGTGTACGGCGACCCGGTGCTGCCGGACTTCATGGTGTTCCTGAACTACAAGGAACTGCCGTGGTTCTGGCACGGCTTCGACATGTTCTGGTTCGCCATGGTGATGGTGGCGCTGGTACCCGGCCTGCTCGCGCTGGTATTCGGCTGGCTCGCTTTCCGTTCGCGCGTCACCGGCGTCTATCTATCGATCATCACCCAGGCGCTCACCTATGCGCTGATGCTCGCATTCTTCCGCAACGACATGGGATTCGGCGGCAACAACGGCATGACCGACTTCAAGGACATACTCGGGTTCGCCATCAACACGCCTGCCACGCGTGTGGCGCTGTTCGTGGCCAGCGCGGTGGCGCTGATACTCGGGTACCTGGCCTGCCGCTACATCACGCTGTCGCGCGCGGGGCGCGTGGTCCAGGCGATCCGCGATGCAGAGAGCCGAACCCGCTTCATCGGTTATCGCGTCGAGTCGTACAAGTTGTGGATTTTCACTTTTTCAGCGGTGCTCGCCGGCATTGCCGGCGCGCTCTACGTGCCGCAGGTGGGCATCATCAATCCCAGTGAGTTCCAGCCGATCAATTCCATTGAAGTGGTGATCTGGGTGGCCGTGGGAGGCCGCGGCATGTTGTACGGCGCGGCGGCTGGCGCGGTGCTGGTCAATTACACCAAGACTTTCTTCACCACCGCATTGCCCGAGTACTGGCTCTACGCACTCGGCCTGTTGTTCGTGGTGGTGACACTGTTCCTGCCACGGGGCGTGGTGGGCTTGTTAGACCGCTTTGGCCGCAAGCCGCCGCCGGCGGCTCCGCCCGAAGCCAGGGCGGTGCCCGCGTGAACGCTGCGCAAGTCGTCAAACAAGGCTGGCAGAAGGTCTTCGGCGCGGGCACGGGCAGCGACCGGCCCATGCCGGGTGATGCCTCGCACGGCACGATCCTGTATGTCGAAGACATCACCGTGAGCTTCGATGGATTCCGCGCGTTGAACAACCTCACGCTGTACATCGATGCAGGCGAGCTGCGCTGCATCATCGGTCCGAACGGCGCCGGCAAGACCACGATGATGGATGTGATCACCGGCAAGACGCGCCCGGACGCGGGCTCCGCCTGGTTTGGCACGACCACCGATCTGCTGACTCTCACGGAACCTGAAATCGCGGAGGCAGGCATTGGACGCAAATTTCAGAAGCCGACGGTATTCGAACAGCACAGCGTTCTGCAAAACCTGGCGCTCGCGGCCGCGGGCAACAAGTCGGTCTGGCACACGTTGTTCAAGCCGCTCGCGAGGGCTCAACTTTCACGCATCGATGAAGTGCTGGTCACGGTCGGGCTGAAAGACCAGCGCGAGGTGCGCGCGGGGATCCTCTCGCACGGCCAGAAGCAGTGGCTCGAGATCGGCATGTTGCTCATGCAGGATCCGCGCTTGCTGCTGGTGGATGAGCCCGTGGCCGGCATGACGCCGCAGGAGGTCGAACGCACCGCCGAGCTGTTGCTGTCGCTGGCGGGCAAACATTCGGTGGTGGTGGTGGAGCACGACATGGAGTTCGTACGCTCGATCGCGCGCACGGTGACGGTGCTGCACGAGGGCTCGGTACTGGCCGAAGGCAGCATGGATACGGTGCAGAACGATCCGAAGGTGGTCGAGGTGTACCTCGGCGAAGCGCAGGGCCATTCAAATGGAAAATAGTTAGCCGTGCTCGCGATCCGGGACCTCAACCAGTTCTACAGCGGCAGCCACATCCTCTGGGATGTGAATCTGGAAGTGCCCGAGGGCTCGTGTACCTGCCTGATGGGTCGCAATGGCATGGGCAAGACCACGCTGCTCAAGTGCATCATGGGTCTGCTGCCGATCGCGTCGGGCGGGATGAGTTATGGGCTTGGCTCCGCCAGTGCCGATCTGTCGAAGGTGGCAGCGGATCGCCGCGCGAAACTTGGTATTGCCTATGTGCCGCAGGGCCGCGAGATCTTTTCCCAGCTCACCGTGGAGGAGAACCTGCGCATCGGTTTCGGCGCGCGGCGCGGCAGGAAGATCAAGGAAGTGCCGGAACACATCTTCGAATGGTTTCCCGTGCTCAAGAAGATGCTCAAGCGACGGGGAGGAGACCTCTCGGGCGGCCAGCAGCAGCAGCTCGCGATCGGGCGCGCCATGGTGCTCGACCCGAAACTGCTGATCCTCGATGAACCGGCCGAGGGCATTCAGCCCAACATCGTGCACGAGATCGGCGATATCATCATGCGCCTCAACCGCGAGGCGAAACTCACCGTGCTGTTAGTGGAACAGAAACTGCCGTTTGCGCGCCGCGTGGCGAGCGAGTTCCGCATCATCGACAAGGGCCGCATCGTCGGTGGCGGTGAGATTGCCTCGCTCACCGACGACCTGGTTCACCAGCACCTGACGGTCTGACCATCGTGGACTCCGCCGTTCGACATCTACCCGGATGGCAAGCCGAGCTTCACCTCCGATTTAATGGGGTTGGAGTGCGCCCTTCACTAGAGGGCCTGGCAAATGGGGCCGCACCTCAGACACGCACGCGGTTGGTCGAGCGCCACCACAAGGGTCCGCTCATCGTCCAGCGCCCGTTTTATCCCGAGGGCGATCCTTGCCACGTGTACCTGGTGCATCCGCCGGGAGGCGTCGTCGGTGGAGACGAACTGCGCATCGACGTGCAAGTGGACGCGGATGCGCATGCCTTGATCACTACGCCGGCAGCGACCAAGTTCTATCGTTGCGATGGTCGGCACTCGATGCAGACGCAAGAGTTACGCGCCACAGGTGCGGCGCTCGAATGGTTGCCGCAGGAAAACATCTTCTATCGTGGCGCCGACGTGCGCATCGCCACTCGTGTGCAGGTCGACGCGGAGTCGCGATTCATCGGCTGGGAGATCAATTGCCTTGGTCTCCCCGCTCGTGGCGAGCCTTTCGACGCAGGTGCATTGCGCCTTGATCTGGAACTATGGAGATCGCCTGTTACCAGCGAGCCTCTGCCGATCAGGTCCGGCCCCTTTTGCTACGAAATGGGGAGTGTCCCCATTTTCCTCGACAGGCTGCGGCTCACCGGCGAGAGCCGTTCGCGCGGTGCGGCCTGGGGACTCGCGGGGCAGGAGGCCGTGGGCACCTTGTTGGCCACACCGGCGACGCGCGCGCAGGTCGAATCGATTCGCGAGCTGGTCGCCGACGAGCGATATGCGGCCGTATCGCTGGTCGATGGCGTCCTGGTGTTGCGCGCGCTCGCACCGCAGGCCGAAGCCGTGCGCAAACTTTTCATCGCCGCCTGGCAGCGGCTGCGTCCGGCAATCATCGGTCGCGATGCCGTGCTGCCGCGCATCTGGAATACGTAAGGCCCGTGACATGGAACTGACGCCACGCGAAAAAGACAAACTACTGCTGTTCACCGCCGCCCTGGTGGCGGAGCGGCGCAAGGCACGTGGCCTCAAGCTCAACTATCCGGAAGCCGTGGCACTGATCTCTGCCGCCATCCTCGAAGGCGCGCGCGACGGCCGCACTGTCGCTGACCTCATGGGCTTCGGCACCACCATCCTTTCGCGCGCCGACGTCATGGAGGGCGTGCCAGAAATGATCCCCGAGGTGCAGGTCGAGGCCACATTCCCCGACGGCACGAAACTCGTCACCGTTCACCACCCCATTCCCTGAGGCTCACGATGAACCCCGGAGAAATGTTCTGCGAAGCAGGTGACATCGAAATCAACGTGGGTCGCAAGACGCTCAGGTTGAAAGTCGCCAACACCGGCGATCGGCCCATCCAGGTGGGCTCGCACTATCATTTCTTCGAGACCAACCGCGCGCTGCGTTTCGATCGCGCGCCGACGAAGGGTTTTCGCCTGAACATCGCCGCCGGTACCGCAGTGCGTTTCGAACCGGGTCAGGAACGCGAGGTCACGCTGGTGGCCTATGGCGGTGCGCGCGAAGTGTATGGCTTCGACGCGAAGATCATGGGAAAGCTGCCATGACAAAAATTGACCGGCGCGCCTATGCGGAAATGTACGGCCCGACCACGGGCGACCGCGTGCGGCTCGGCGACACCGAGCTCATCATCGAAGTAGAGCGTGACCACACCATCTACGGTGAGGAAGTGAAGTTCGGGGGCGGAAAGGTGATCCGCGACGGCATGGGCCAGAGCCAGCGCGCGTCGAAGGAAGTCGCCGACACCGTCATCACCAACGCGCTCATCGTCGATCACTGGGGCATCGTCAAAGCCGACATCGGGCTCAAGGAAGGCCGCATCGCCGGCATCGGCAAGGCCGGCAATCCCGATGTGCAGCCGGGCGTGGACATCATCATCGGCGCGGGGACGGAGATCATCGCGGGCGAGGGGCTCATCGCCACCGCCGGCGGCATCGACTCGCACATCCACTTCATCTGTCCGCAGCAGGTGGACGACGCGATGATGTCAGGCGTCACGACCATGATCGGCGGCGGCACCGGACCCGCGGCGGGCACCAGCGCCACCACCTGCACGCCGGGACCCTGGTACATCGGACGCATGTACCAGGCGCTGGAGGAGCTTCCAATCAATTTCGGATTGTTAGGCAAGGGCAATGCGAGCTTGCCTGAGCCGCTCGACGAACAAATCGAAGCGGGCGCCATGGGACTCAAGCTGCACGAAGACTGGGGCACCACGCCGGCCGCCATCGACAATTGCCTGAACGTCGCCGAGAAGTACGACGTCCAGGTCGCGATCCATACCGACACGCTCAACGAATCCGGTTTCCTCGAAGACACGCTGGCCGCATTCAAGGGCCGCGCCATTCACACCTATCACACCGAAGGCGCGGGCGGCGGCCACGCGCCCGACATCATCAAGGCCTGCGGCGAGTCCAACGTGCTGCCGTCGTCCACCAATCCCACGCGTCCTTACACGGTGAACACCGTCGACGAGCATCTCGACATGCTCATGGTGTGCCACCACCTGGATCCGGGGATCGCGGAGGACGTGGCCTTCGCCGAGTCACGCATCCGGCGAGAGACCATTGCGGCCGAAGACATCCTGCACGACAAGGGCGCGATGTCGATGATCTCCTCGGACTCGCAGGCCATGGGCCGGATCGGCGAAGTGATCACGCGAACCTGGCAGACCGCGCACAAGATGAAAGTGCAACGCGGGCCGCTGAATCCCCCCGGTAATTCAGACAAGGACGCGCGCAACGACAACTTCCGAGTCAGACGTTACGTCGCGAAATACACCATCAACCCCGCCATCACCCACGGCATTGCGCACGAAGTGGGTTCGATCGAGAAGGGCAAACTGGCCGACATCGTGCTGTGGAAGCCGGCGTTCTTTGGTGCAAAAACCGCAATGATCATCAAGGGCGGCATGATCGTGGCCGCGCCCATGGGCGATCCGAATGCATCGATTCCCACGCCTCAACCTGTGCACTACCGTCCCATGTTCGGGGCACTGGCCGGAGCGCGCGCCGCCACCTGCGTGAGTTTCGTGTCGAAAGCGGGCATCGACAATGGGATGGCGCAGAAGTTAGGTCTGCGAAAGCGGCTGGTGGCGGTACAGAACACGCGCAACATCCGCAAGAAAGATCTCATCCTCAACGACTATCAACCGAAGATCGACGTGGACTCGCAGACCTACGAAGTGCGCGCCGATGGCGAGTTGCTGCGCTGCGAGCCCGCGAGCGTGTTGCCGCTGTCGCAGCGGTATTTCCTCTTCTGACAAGGATGTCAGTCATGCTGAAGATCAATCTCAAGCTGGATCGCTCCGTCGATCACCCGCGCGCGGCCGAGCGCAGGCTCAAGCTGCCGTTCGGCGAGCGTTCCAAGAGCCGCTTGCTGGCGCTGCTCGACAATGGAGAAGAGGCCGGGCTGTTCCTGGAGCGCGGTTCGGTGCTGCGTCACGGCGATCTGCTGCTCGCCGATGACGGCCGCGTCATCGAAGTGGAGGCGGCAAGCGAGACCGTGTCGACCGTACACACCGGTGATGCAGTGATGCTGGCGCGCGCCAGCTATCACCTCGGCAACCGGCACGTGGCACTGCAGATCGGCGCGGGCTGGCTGCGTTACCAGCACGATCACGTCCTCGACGACATGCTGCGTGGCTTCGGCCTCGAAGTGCGTGTCGATGAGGCGCCCTTCGACCCGGAGGGAGGCGCGTATGTCGCGGCGAATCATTCACACCCGCACTCACACGGCTGAACCACGCCCGGCGGCGATCGCCAACGATGTGCCGCAGCTGTTGCGGCTGTTGCATCTGGCCAGCCCGGCATTGCCGATCGGCGCGTTTCATTTTTCACAAGGCCTGGAATACGCAGTGGAGTGCGGCTGGGTGAAGGACGAAGCCAGCGCTCTCGAGTGGATCGATGGTGTTGCAAGCAGCAGCCTGGCGACGCTCGACCTGCCCGTGCTCGATCGTCTGCATGCCGCCTGGCGGCAGGCTGATCACGCCGGCGTGCAACGCTGGAATGCGTTTCTGATTGCGTCCCGGGAGACGGAAGAGCTGCGGGCCGAAGATCGTCATCTCGGGAGCGCGCTGCTGCGCGTGCTCGTGGAGCTCGAGCTCACGACCGATCTCTTTCCACTCAACGCGGCAAACACTCCGCCCGGCGTGGCGCACGCGAGTGCGTTCGCGTTCGCCTGCGCACGATGGAACATCGCGCCACCATCCTGTGCGAGTACCTACGCATGGGCGTGGGCGGAAAATCAGGTGCTTGCGGCGGTGAAACTGGTGCCGCTGGGGCAGAGTGCCGCGCAGAGGATGCTGCATGCGCTCTGCGCGCGCATCCCTCTTTTGGTAGAGCGTGCACACAAACTCACGGATTCCGACATCGGGATATCCACTGCCTTGAGTGCGGTGGCGAGCGGAAGGCACGAAACGCAATACTCGCGACTGTTCAAGTCCTGATTGGCGGTCGTGATTGGCCGGACGCTGCGCTAGACTAGCGCCACTTCGCCGGCGGCCCTGTCAACCTCCACCGGCCAAAAACAAAATGCACTCACGTGTACAGCTGATTTGCGCGGCTGTGGCCGCTTTGTTAGTCACCGCCTGCGGCAAGGAGGCCGCGCAGCAACAACCGCCGC
>Ga0190271_10002898_pt1 | contig 10608 bp, 8 predicted proteins | sample Popmic356T_FD_133747 | JGI IMG/M metagenome (GOLD analysis project Ga0190271, IMG submission 133747) | Populus adjacent soil microbial communities from riparian zone of Weber River, Utah, USA - 356 T | ecosystem: Environmental > Terrestrial > Soil > Riparian zone | place: USA: Utah | collected... | reverse complement strand
GACGCGCCACCGTCAGCGCCACGATGACGCTGGCCAATGACGCCATCGACTGGATCGACAGGTCGATACCGCCCAGCATGATGACGAAGGTCACGCCGGTGGCCAGGATGAACAGCACCGCCGTGTCGCTGGCGAGTTGCAGCAGCGTCGCCGGCTGGAGGAACACCGGCTGCATAGTCCCGACGAGGATGACAAGCACGGTCAGGGTGGCCAGCGGCAGCCATTGGCGGAGCCGGTCAGCACCAAATCTGTCGATCAGCCGCCTCACACCATATGTCCGATCAAGTCGACCTGCCGCGGCTTCTCACCCGGGTTGGCAGATGTCCGGTGGGTGATTTCACCATCACGCATGACCAGCACCGTGTGGCTGAGACCGATGGTTTCTTCCAGCGTGTCCGACGTCAGGATGACTGCCACACCTTCCGATGTTACCTGCCGCACAAGGTCGTAGACCTCCTCCTTGGCGCCGACATCGAGACCCCGCGTCGGGTGGTCCAGGATGAGGACCCTCGCCTTGGCGTTCAACCACTTCGCCAGCACAACCTTCTGCTGATTGCCGCCGGACAGATTGAGGCACAGCGCGTTGATGCTGGGGGTTCGCACCTTGAGCCGCTTCACCCAGCTGGCCGCAAGCCGCCGTTCCTTATCGGCGTTTATGAGACCGTAGGTGCTGAGATTCTCCAGGTCGGCCAAGGTGATATTGGCGGCAACGGAAAGAAAAAGCACCAGACCTTCGACCCGGCGTTCGCGTGGGATGTAGCCGATGCCGACGTCCACTGCTTCGGCCGGAGAATTGAGCCGCACGTCGTTGCCACCAAGCGAGAGCCGTCCGCCGTCGTGAGGGGCAAACCCCGCCAGGGTGCGGGTGAGCTCTTCGCGGCCGGAGCCGATTACACCGGCAATGCCGAGGATCTCGCCGGCGTGCAGCTCGAAGCTCACATTCTTGTAGGCGTTACCCAGCGTCAGCCCGACCGCTTCGACGGCGATCTCGTCGCGGAACGGCTTCTGCTGCGGCTCGCGGTAATATTCGGCCTGCAGGCTACGCCCAACCATGAGTTGATGAAGCTGGGTCACGTCCGCTTCGCCGGCCTTTAGGTCGGCCACCACGGCGCCGTCCTTCATTACATAGATGCGGTCGGAAAGTTCCAGAACCTCGTCAAGCCGGTGCGACACAAAAATGAATGACGCGCGAGACTTCAACGCCCGCACCCGGGCGAACAGGATGTCGATCTCGGCGCGTTCGAGGACGGACGTCGGCTCGTCGAGTAGGATGATCAGATGTCCGCCGGCTTTCTCCTCAAGCGTCAGCGCCTTGGCCAGCTCGACCATCTGACGGGCCGCGAAACCGAGCTCGTCCGTCCGCGTTCGCGGATCGACGTCGATCTTGACCTTCCTTAGCTGTCGTGCGGCCGCAGCGTACAGGGCACGCCAGTCGACGATGCCGAAGCGGGTGAATTGCCTTTCGTTGCCAAGATAAATGTTCTCACCCACGGTCAGGTTGGTGAGCAGCGACTGCTCCTGGAATACCATCCCGATGCCTTGGCTGTTGGCGTCCGCGGAGTCGAGAAAGCGTGTGGGTTTGCCCGCGACCAGAATGTCGCCCGCGTCGTATTGATAGACACCCGATAGGATCTTCATCAGCGTCGACTTGCCGGCGCCGTTCTCACCGATCAGGCCTACCACTTCGCCGGGATTTATGTCGATCGACACCTGTTTCAGCGCATGCACGCCCGGGAACCGCTTGTCGACACTGACCAGCGACAGCACTGGCTGAACTGCGGCGCTCATTTCACGATCCGCATCAGCTTGCGATCGATCGACAGGGCGACGGCCGCGATGATCATCAGTCCCTGCACGCCGATCTGGACGCTCGGCGGCACGCCCATCAACACCATACCATTGGACAGCACCACCACGATCAACACGCCTACCAGGGTCTGCAGCACGCTTCCCTGGCCGCCGGAAAGGGCGGTGCCGCCGACAACCACGGCGGTAACCGTCGTGAACAGCCGGCCATTGCCAATCTGGGCATTGCCGAGCCCGAGCTGCGCGGCGGCCAGTATGCCGCCGATGGCGTAGAAGATGCCGGCGAGGGTGAAGGCCATGATTCGCACGCGGGCAACCGAAATGCCGGAGAGAGCGGCCAGTTCCTCGCCGCCGCCCAGCGCGTAGATGTAGCGGCCGAGGCGGGTGTAGTTCTGGATGACAAGCGCGACGGCAAGGCAGCCGAGCGCCAGCCATACGCCTCGGGGAAAGCCGAGGAACCGCTCGATGGCAAGACCGCGGATCAGCGGATCGTTAATGCGGACCGCCATGCCGCCCAGCAGCGCATTCGCTGCGCCGACCCCGATGAACCACACGCCGAGGGTGGTCATGAAGGACGGCACCTTCAGGCGGACATGGATGATGCCATTGACGAAGCCGACGCCGGCGCCAACGGCCAGCACGATGAGGATCGCCACCAAACCAAGGTCGTTGGAGTTGGCGCCATTCAGAACGAGCAGCGAAAGGATCACCGTCGACAGCGTCAGCCCGCCTTCGACCGACAGATCGATCGAGCCCATCAGGATGATGAAGGTGGCGCCGAGGCCGAGCACCAACGGGATCATCGCCGCCTGACTGATGCGCACGAAATTGCCGAAACTGAGGAAGTTCGGATTGATCACGCTGATGATGACGCAAAGCAGAGCGAGCACAACGACCGGCGCCCATGACGCCAGCCGGAACCGGCCGATACGCTTTACCGGCCGCGCATCTGCCGCTGGCGAAATCGTCGATATGTCCAGCTTGTCCACCATGCCCTATTCGAGATTTATGGAGTGCAGGCGTTCCCGCCGCGGAAGACATGCCGCGGCGTGAACGGGGGCGGGGATGCGCGGACGAAACGCCGTCCGCGCCATAGTCAGTCAATATTTGATCTGCCCGCTGGCGCGACCCCAGATGTCATTCCAGTCCAGCTGGGGCTCGGCCTTGATGTTGCTGTCGTAGAATGCCTGCGCATTTTCACCGGTGATAGTGACGCCGGTGCCGTAAAACTCTCGATGTTCCTTGCCTTCCTTCGAAGGATCGAACTTGCCCGTCTTGGCCTGATAGCCGATCGACAGGCCCATGCCGCCCTGCCAGAACGGATCCCAGGCCACGGTGCCAGCCATCTCACCCTTGAGGATTGCTTCGACCGCAAGCTGGATGCCGTCAATGCCGGTGACAGGCACCTTGCCGGCGCGTCCATCCGCACGCAATGCCTCCACTGCAGCGAGCGCCATGTCGTCGTTGGCCGCCCATATGCCAGTGATCTCGTCACCAAACTGAGTCAGCCACGCGTTTGTCTTTTCCAGCGCTTCTGTCGCGGACCAGTTGGCCACCTGCATATCGAGCAGCTTCACGTCGGGATTGGCTTTGAGCGCCTCTTCCAGGCCGGCCTTGCGTTCGATCGCCGGTACGTTCGACTCGATGCCGCCCAGAGCCACGATGCCACCCTTGCCGCCCATCGCTTTGATCAGCGCCTCGGCCATTGCCTTGCCGTAAGGAATGCCGCTGAACGAGATGTGCGCAACATAGTTCGGATCGAAGTCCCAAGGGTGAAGGTCCGCAGGCTTGTTCCACTGCGTTACCACATAGGCGCCGGCAGCCTTTGCGGCCTCGACGATGGGACGCGCGTCCGGGCTGTCATTGGGGTCGACGTTGATGACGCAATTGCCGCCGGTCTTGGCGAGAATGGCCTTGATGTCGGCTATGCCCTTTTCGCTGTTGCCCTCAGTCACCAGCGTCACGTACTCGACGCCTACCGATTTGGCGAATGCGGCGCCGCCATTGTTCCAGGTGGCGTGATAGGGGTTCGACAAAGAGCGGATCGAATTGACGACGGTTGGCTTGTCCTGCGCGAAACCCGGGCGTGTAATGATTGCCGGGAATGCTCCCGCGGCGCCCAGCAGGGTCGCGCCCTTAAGGAATTCTCGCCGTCCAAATGGACGGTGCAGCGCACTGGTAATGATCTTCCTCACCATTATTCATTCCTCCCGAATGAAGGGCGCCTTGCACTGGCGTCCAGGTTGAATGTCGTTTCCTCCAGGTCGGCAATGTCCTCCAGAATCATGACGCGGCAAGCTGCCAGATTGGGATGATCCCAAACCGCTTCAACGGCGGCGAGCCGTACATTGACGAAGCCAATATGGCTATGCATAGCTATGCACGATCGAAATTCGCTGTCAACGTAGCGACCGGCTGGCGTATGGGGAGAGGCATGAAGTTGCACAACAAGGTCGCCCTTATCACCGGCGGCGCGCGTGGAATCGGCCGGGCGATCGCCGAGCGCTATGTCGAAGAAGGCGCACGAGTGGTCGTCGCCGATCTCCTGGAGCAGGAAGCGCGCGCGACCGGCAAGGCGATCGGCGCGGATGCGGTCGGCGTCGACGTCGGCAGGCTTTCGTCAATTCAGGAGATGGCTGCGGCCGTGGCCGCCGAGGTAGGTGACGTGGACATCCTGGTCAATGGCGCCGGCGTGTTCAACATGGCGCCGCTGGCCGAAATCAGCGAGGCCGATTTCGACCGCCAGTTCGGCATCAATGTGCGCGGCTTGCTGTTCACCAGTCAGGCCATTGCGGGCCGCATGGTGGCAGCCGGGAAGGGCGGCAAGATCATCAACTTCTCCAGCCAGGCAGGGCGGCGAGGCGAGGCGAATGTTGCAGTTTATTGTGCGACCAAGGCCGCGGTGATCAGCATCACGCAAAGCATGGGGCTCGAACTCATCAAGCACGGCATCAATGTCAATGGCATCGCGCCGGGGGTCATCGACACGCCGATGTGGGAAGTCGTCGATTCGCTGTTCGCCAAATATGAGGGGCGGCCGATTGGGGAGAAGAAGCGGCTGGTGGGTGAAGCGGTGCCGTTCGGCCGCATGGGCGTGCCTGCGGACATCGCCGGTGCCGCGGTGTTTCTGGCAAGTGCCGACGCCGACTATATCGTGGCGCAGACGCTGAACGTGGATGGCGGCAACTGGATGAGCTAGCGGCGCGGTGCGGATCTACGACGCTGCTGGCCGGCGCCCCGTGCGCCAATGGGAAGGGAAGTTTAGTGAGCTCGGGAAGGAAACCCGCTGGCGACGCGGACATTGACGCAGGGCCGGCAGACCACGCGGGTTGGACCTTGGAGGCCGGCAAGAAATACGCTTCGTCTGTCGATGTAGCGCGCTTGGCTGGGGTCTCCCAGTCAGCCGTTTCCCGGACCTTCAGCGGCGGCGCCAGCGTCTCCGACGGACTGCGCAAGAAAGTTCTCGACGCCGCGAAGCAGTTGGACTACCGGCCGAGCCTCATTCCGCGCATTATGCTCACGCACAAGTCGAACCTCGTGGCGATCGTCGTCGGCGTGCTCTACAATCCGTTCTATTCGGCGGTGCTGGAGCAGTTCACGATCAAGTTCCAGGCCGTCGGCTATCAGGTTCTGCTCGTCCATGTGGCCAGCGACCACGCCTTGGACGAGGTCATCCCTAAGCTTGCCAGCTATCGCGTGGATGCCATCGTAAGCGCTTTGGCGATCCTGTCGCCAAAGGCGGCCGCTACACTCGCCAAGCTGAAGATACCGGTCATTTCCTTCAATACGGCCGTCAAGAACGAGTGGGTTGCCTCGGTATCCTGCAACAATGCAGAGGCGGGCCGCACCATCGCCGATCTTTTCGTCATGAGGAACGCGCGCTCGTTCGCATTTATCTCTGGTCCCGGCGAGAGCCATGCCAGCGCCGGCCGCCTGAAGGGGTTTCAGGACAGGTTGAATGAACTCGACGCAGGACAGGCTCGTATCGGCCGGGGCGACTATCGCTACGAGGGCGGATTTGCCGCCGCATTGGAACTCTTCGCGGAAGGAACCAAGCCCCAGGCGCTGTTTTGCGCGAACGACTTGCTTGCCATCGGCGCCATCGACGCCCTGAAGACGCGGCTCGGCCTGCGCGTTCCCGAGGACCTGCTGGTGGCGGGGTTCGATGATATCCCCTCCGCCGCCTGGGCATCCGTCAGCCTCACCACATTTGTCCAGGATGCCGCGGCGATGGTCGAGGAATCGCTTGGCATTGTTCTGTCGGCGCGGAACGGAAAACCGCCGGCGACCGACCCGGTCGTCGTTTCGGCGCGCCTCATCGAGCGGGGAACGACCGAGGCTCGCGGTTTCCAGCAATAGTCAGCGCCCACCGGCGCCAGTCAATCTCGCCGTGGCGGCTATCGCGCTGGATATCTGCCGTGGCATTGATCAGAATTGGGCTGGGGACTTTCTCTCGACGAAAGGTTGAACAATGAATGGCTCAGCTATGGATGAACCCGATACGGATATCCCAACCCATCCCGAGGAGATCAGATCAAATTTTGACCTGCGCATCGGCAAAAGCATTTCGTTGAAAGGCAGCGCCCGCATCACACCGGCCGGTATTGTCACTGCCGGCGTTACCACTCTACTGGTCGCACTGGCGTTTGTAGCCCTGACATCCAAGCGGCGGTGGTAAGGGCCAACCGTTGTACGCACGCTGACGTTGGCTTGCGGGCAGGTCCTCGCAACGACGCCGAGGCGATCAATATCTCAGCGATTTCAACTGGCGGCTGTGACTGCCCTGTTCGGCGCCGACCCTCCCGCACATCAGCGCAAGCGCGTGTAGACAAACTTGACAATCCATGTCTACTTTATCCCACGACGGGTTAAGGTAGGATGCGCCGAGAGTGGTCTCAATACTGTTTCAGAGTGTCGATGCGGCTGAACGCACGATGGCCAACGGGCGCGTCGATCGACGAGACGCCCGGATTCTTGCGGCGGCCATTTCCCTAACCGTCGGTCTAGCCGCCCATTCCGCCAATGCCCAAGTCGTCGAACTCGACACCGTCGTCGTTGAAGGCGGTGGGTCCGGCAGCGCGATAGGGCCAGGCGACGGTTACATCGCTCGGGACACCACGACAGGTTCCAAGACGGACACGCCGCTTGTGGAAATTCCGCAGTCGGTTTCCGTGGTCACGCAGAAGGAACTTGAGGATCGCCGGCCGGCGCAACTCGAGGATGCGATCGCTTACACGGCTGGAGTTGTCCCTTCGCCCTGGGGTCTCGACGACAGGTTCGACGAGTGCCTTATCCGTGGCTTTGATCTCTGCACCTCCGTGCTCTTCCGTGATGGCCTCAATCAGCGAGCGGTCGGCTTCTCGGGTTTCAAGATCGAGCCATACGGCATGCAGCGGATCGAGGTGCTCAAAGGTCCGGCGTCCGTGCTGTACGGAGAAAACGATGTCGGCGGGATCATCAACGCAATCACCAAGCGGCCGCCGGGCGAGCCGATGTACGAGGGTTATGTCAGCTACGGCAGCTTCGAGACTTTCGAAGCCGGCATCGATGTTGGCGGGCCGATCGACGAAGAGGGCGTCTGGAGCTACCGGCTGACCGGATTGTACCGCGACGGATCCACACAGACGGACTACACGCAAAACGATCGTACCTACATCGCCCCGGCGCTGACCTGGGAGCCCGACGCGCAGACATCGCTGACGATCCTCGCCAACTATCAGTGGGACAAGCTGGCGCCGATTTACTCAGTCCCGGTGCCCGGCATGACCGGCTACACCGGGCCGGAGGTATCCCGAAGCTTCTTCACCGGCCAGCCCGGCTTCGACCAGTTCGACGCCGACCATGGCTCGATCGGCTATCAGTTCAGCCACGAATTCGACGAGCATTGGACGGTGCGCCAGAACCTTCGCTATGCGCAGCAGGACACGGACTACAGGCAGCTTTACTACGGCAACGCCGATGGCGGGCCGGCTGTTCTGCCGGACGGTTACACCATCGCCCGCACCGCATTCACCGTCGATGAGACGGCATCAATATTCAATGTGGACAACCAGGCTGAGTATGACGCCAGCTTCGGCGCCGTTGAAAACAAGCTGCTGGTCGGACTGGACTACAATCGGTGGAGCGTGGACGGTCAATCGGGTTATGGCGCTGGACCCGATCTGGACATACTCAACCCTAACTATTCGCTCTCGATCGGTGCACCGCCCATCTATGACGATAGCGACCAGACGGTTGGGCAGATTGGCATCTATGCGCAAAATCAGGCAAGGATCGCCGAGCGCGTCGTTCTCTCGTTTGGCGGCCGCCAGTCCTGGGTCGACAACCGCTTCGACGATCGCCTAGGCGATACAACTACGGTTCAAAAGGATCAGGCGTTCACCAGCGAAGTGGGTGTCGCCTATCTTTTCGACAACGGCGTCACCCCATACGCAAGCTATGCAGAATCCTTTACCGTAAATGTCGGCCAGACGCAGGACGGCGAGAGTTTCGTGCCATCGGAAGGCACGCAATATGAAATGGGCGTGAAGTACGAGCCGACCTTCTTTCCGGGCTACGTGACCGCGGCATTCTTCGATCTTCGTAAGTCCAACGTGTTGACGACCGATCCGATCGATCCGAACTTCTCGGTTCAGACTGGCGAGGTTCGCAATCGAGGATTTGAGCTGGAAGCCAAGGCAAATCTCGATTCGGGGCTCAGCTTCACCGCTTCCTACACCTATATCGACTCGGAGATTACCAGCAGCAATGACGGGACGGTCGGCAACCGGCCGTCACTGGTGCCGGAGAATTCCGCATCGGCCTGGGCAAACTATGAGTTCAGCGAAAACAGCATGCTGAATGGAATGAGTGTCGGCGCCGGTGTGCGCTATGTCGGCTCCACTTTCGGCAATGATGCCAACACCATCCTTGTACCGGGCTACACCGTAGCCGATGCGGCTTTGCGCTATCAGCTTGGGGCATGGGAGGCGGCACTCAATGTCACCAACCTCTTCGACAAGAAGTACTTCTCGACCTGCTATGAGGGCGAGGGCTGCTACTACGGCGAAGGCCGAAACATCAAGGGCAGCCTGAACGTCAAGTTCTAGCATCTTGCGCAAATCAGGGTGCGTTCTCCTATGCCGCCTGTTTCAACCACCCCCCGCAGAAAGAAGCGGTCCGCGCTGTGGCTGGCCATCCATGGTTGGCTCGGCCTCCCGATCTGGGCTTTCCTGTTCCTCATCTGCCTGACGGGTTCGGTCGCAACGATCAGCCAGGAAATCATTTGGCTGATCGAGCCGGCAGCGCGCTCCAATCCGCCGGACGCCAATGCGACGAGGATGCCGTATCAGGCGATCCTCGCCCGGATCGAGCAGCAGGCGCCGGGAAGCGCGGTGATGTTTCTCGATATTCCCGTGAAGGAGCAGTACGCACTCGAATTTTATGTAGGCCGGCCCGACGGCGGCGAGCGGACGATCTACGTCAATCCCTATACGGGCGATATACAGGGTGAGAAATCAACCTTCGATCTGCGGCAATTGTTGCGCGAACTGCATGGCTGGCTTCTTATTCCCTTCACGGCCTCATACAGCCCGGGTTGGTACATCGTATCGGCAATGTCGATCCCGCTGATGGGATCGTTGATCACAGGGCTTTTCGTCTACAAGAAGTTCTGGCGGGCAATCCTGCGGCCGCGGCTGCGCGTAAATCAGGGAAGCCGCATTTTCTGGGGCGATTTCCACAGGCTCGCCGGACTGTGGTCGATCCCGTTCATCGCAATCATGAGCGTTACGGCCTTGTGGTTCCTGATCGAGGCCTCCTTGCATGACACTGGATACAAGATACCTGGTGAAATCGAGCATCCCAAGGTCGCACGTACGCAAGTCAGGCTAGGTCCCGATCGCGAGGCCGTTCAAACGATTTCGCTGGACCGCGCGATCGAGATCGCACGCGGCAGTTTCCCTGGGCTGACCCCAGCCTACATCGAGCTTTCGACTGAGGCGTACCACCCGATCGAGATCGCGGGGCGCAGCGCATATCCGCTCGTTTTCCAGACTGCCTATATCAGCCCGTATTCGGGGAAGGTGGTCTCTACCCATGGGATCGCCAATCGCTCAACTGTGGCGCTTGTCACAGAAAGCATGCGCCCGCTCCACACAGGCGACTTCGCCGGTCTATGGCTGAAGTTCGTCTATTTCTTCTTCGGGCTGCTGCTGACGACGATCAGCTTTTCGGGAATGATGGTCTGGACGAGACGCTCCGTTAACGCCTCGGCGCAACTCTTTCACCAGCGGCGTCGCACCGTTGTTTCCGAGCCCCAGGCGGAGGCGGCGGAATGAGGAGCGTCGTAGCTTCTCCGCGCCTGCGCACGCTCTGGCGGCGATGGTGGTTTCACCTGAGCGCGCTGATGGTGCTTGTCCCCGTCGGATTCCTGAGCAGCTATATCGACCTTCAGGCGATGCTGCTTCGCGCCGACGAGGCGGATTTGCGCTCGGTTGACGTGGTTGTCGGACCTTGGACACTGAAGCTGCAGGAACTCAAATCCGAGGAGCCATATTGGGACCCTCACGAAGGTTTCATAAAACTCTTCCGGGTCGTGCCATGCCAGCCATGCGTTGCGCAAATCCGCGCGGTCTTCGTCAACTTGAAGCGGCCGGGCTCGACGGAATACGGCGCACAGGCAGAAGGCAATCCCTATCGGTCCTTTGTCGAGATGAAGATCGGCCGAAACCCCTCGGCGGATGACTTCGTCTGGATCACGGCAGAGGGATGGGACGGTTCTCGTCACCAGGCGAAACTTCCCCTGCTCTCGGCATCTCCGGT
>Ga0190271_10002897_pt1 | contig 10609 bp, 10 predicted proteins | sample Popmic356T_FD_133747 | JGI IMG/M metagenome (GOLD analysis project Ga0190271, IMG submission 133747) | Populus adjacent soil microbial communities from riparian zone of Weber River, Utah, USA - 356 T | ecosystem: Environmental > Terrestrial > Soil > Riparian zone | place: USA: Utah | collected... | reverse complement strand
CGCTGCGCGGAGCGGCTCGACGAGGACGCCGAGGAGTTCGCCATCCTGCTCTCCGACCTCGGGGCGCTCGACGTCTACGGCCTCCCGCCCCAGGCCGGGGCGGCGCTCATCTCGGCACGCGAGCGCATGTTCTGGGCGGCGAAGGCGTCGAAGGTCGACGAGATCGTCGACGTGGTGGTCCCCCGGGCGAGCATCCCGGCGTTCCTCGACGACGTGCGCGACCTGGCCCAGGCCTCGGGATCGTTCGTCGTCGGCTGCGGGCACGCCGGCGACGGCAACGTGCACATGTCGGTGTTCCAGTCCGACCCCGAGGTGCGCAAGGAGCTGCTCTTCGGCCTCTACGGCGCGGGCGTCGCCCACGGCGGCGCCATCTCGGGCGAGCACGGCATCGGCAGCGAGAAGCGCCCGTACCTCGAGCACTTCGAGGACCCGGGCAAGCTGGCGCTCATGGCCCGCGTCAAGGACGCCTTCGACCCCCACGGGATCTTCAACCCGGGCGCCATCTGGGAGCGGCGAGCGCCTCGCTGACCCCGTCGCCCGCGACCTCGGCCGACCGGGCGAGACCTCACGCGGCGGTCGACCCGGTGACCGCCCGAGCCGGGGTCACACCAGGAAGGCGCGCACCTCGTCGGCATCGGCGGCGGCCTGGCGGCGACCCATCTCGACGGCGTCGGGCACGGCCTGGGGGTCCATGAGGGCCAGCGGATCCATGACCTCGGGGGTGCGGAAGAACACCCCGCTCCCCGATGCGCGCAGCGCCTCGACCTCGCCGGTGATCGAACCGACCGAGATGGTCATCATCCCCTGGTCGTGGCCCACGCCGTCGGTGAGGCCGAGCACCACCACGCGCTCGCACCCGGCCAGCAGGTCGAGGTGCAGGCCCGTGCCGCTCACGCCCCCGTCCATGCACCGGCGATCGAGGATCGGCTGGGGCGTGAACAGGCCGGGCACCGCGCTGCTGGCGGCGACGGCCCGGGTGATGGGCACGCCGGATGCCGCGGTGACCACGCAGCGCTCGGCGGTGTGGGCGTCGACCGCGGTGACCGCGAGCGAGGGCGACGGCCACCGCCGCGACGCGAGGATGAGGGCGACGTTGCGGGGCATGACCGACGGGCCGGGGGCCTGGGCGGCGAGCGCCGCGTGGCCGATCGCCCGGATGGTGGCGGGGTCGGCGTCGGCCGCCAGCCCGAACAGGTCGCGGGCGTACTCCTGGCTCGGGTGCAACCTGCTGGCCGGGGCGAGCGCACCGAGCAGGCGCGGGAGCCGGGCCAGGACCGTGACCTCCTTGTGGGCACGGCCGAGGTTGCCGGCCTCGAGCACCGCCGCCACCAGCGAGCCGGCCGAGGTGCCCACCACCTTCTGCGCACCGCCGAGGTCGACGCCGCGCTCGGCCAGCTCGTGCAGGTACGAGACCTGCCAGGCGACGAAGAAGAGGCCGCCACCGCCGAGCGAGAGACCCGTGTGCAGCCCGTCGCCGTAGCGGGCGGCGAAGTCGCGCGGGACGGCGAGCCCGTCGGGCGCAGGCGGCACCGGCTCGCCGACGAGGCCGGCACTGATCGGCGCCGGCTCCGGGGACATCGGATCGACCATGCCGGCACCGTACCGGCCTCGGCCCCACCGGCCCGGTGCCGAGCCGCCGCACGTCTCACCACGGGCCTACGGTCTCCTTACCTGCGGTGAACCTCGGACACCGATGCTGCACAGGTCAACGAGGAGGCACGGTGCAACACCCCACGCAGGACCCGGCGCACGACCACCGGGACGACCACGACGACTTCGGTGGCCTCGACCGCGATCTGCCCGGCCTCATCGGCCGCCGGCGGGCGCTACGCCTCATGGCCGGGGCCGGCCTCGGGCTGGGCGTCACCGGCCTGCTCGCCGCCTGCTCCTCGGGCGGGTCGAGCTCCACGGCATCGTCCACCACGGCGGGCGCCACCGGCACCACCGCGGCCGGAGCGGCGACCACTGCGACCACTGCGACCGCGGCGACGCAGGCGTGCGTCGAACTGCCCGAGGAGACCGCCGGGCCCTACCCGGGCGATGGGTCCAACGGGCCGAACGTGCTCACCGAGAGCGGGGTGGTGCGCTCCGACATCACGTCCAGCTTCGGCTCGATGAGCGGCACCGCCACCGGCGTGCCCCTCACCGTCCGCCTGCGGGTGCTCGACGCCGACACCTGCGAACCCGTGCCCGGCGCGGCGGTGTACCTGTGGCACTGCGACGCCGCCGGGCGCTACTCGCTCTACTCCGAGGGTGCCACCGACCAGAACTACCTGCGCGGGGTGCAGGCCGCCGACGACCAGGGGTGGCTGACCTTCGAGAGCATCTTCCCTGCCTGCTACCAGGGCCGCTGGCCCCACATCCACTTCGAGGTCTACCCCGACCTCGACGCCGCCCAGAGCGTGCGCAACACGCTCAGCACGTCGCAGCTGGCGCTGCCCGAGGCCGCCTCCGACGCCGTCTTCGCCACGAGCGGCTACACCGGCAGCGCCGCCAACCTCAGCCGGGTGTCGCTCAGCTCCGACATGGTGTTCCGCGACGGCGTCGAGGCGCAGACCCCGCAGATCAGCGGCGACACCTCGACGGGCTACGAGATCACGATGGACTGCGCGGTGCCGTTGTCGTCGTCCAGCGCCAGCGACCGCACCTGACGCTTCCGGCTCGGCGCACGCCGCCGCCCGCGCGCCGTCCGCCCACGAACTAGGAAGGGCGGGTGGACGAGCCCGCGCAGGAGACCGACGGCCTCACGGGTGCCGACCGCTACGGCGACCTGCCCGTCCACCAGCTCGACGAGGTCGTGCACCAGGAGGAGCTGCGCCAGCGGTACTACGGCCTGCTCCAGGAGCTGCGGGTCGTGCTCCCGGGTGTGCAGGTGCTCGTCGCCTTCCTGCTCACCACGCCCTTCGCCGGCCGCTTCCTCGAGGTCGACGAGACCGGTCGGGTGCTCTACGGCATCGCCTTGTGGACCGGGTTGATGGCGGTGGTCTGCTTCGTCTCGCCCACGATCTTCCACCGCGTCGGCGGACGCACCCTGCGCGCCGAGCGCCTCTTGTGGGGCATCCGGGCCACCCGGGCCGGCGTGCTGTTCCTGGCCGCCGCGCTGCTGTCGGCCTCGCTGCTCGTCACCCGGTTCGTGTTCGTCGGATGGGCTGCGGCCCTCTTCGTCAGCACCATCGCAGCGGGGATGCTGCTCGCCTGGGTCGCCATCCCGCTGTGGTCGACCCACGCCAGCACCAAGCGGCGCCGAGCGGCCCAGCTCCCGCCGCTCGACGGCGTGACGCACGACCCCGACGGCGACGTCTGAGCCAACGACAGGTCCCCTGACGCCAGCTGCCGGTCGGCGGGACCGACCGGCAGCAGCTGCGCTCGTTCAACGCTCGTTCCGCGCCCGTTCGACGGGCGCGTCAGCGGGGAGGTGTCAGGCGACGACCTTGGCCTTCATGGCCGTGTACTCGGCGTCGGTGAGCTTGCCGCGATCGTGCAGGTCGGCGAGCTTCGAGAGCTGGTCGGCCGGCGATGCGGTGCCCGCGGTCTCGCGGATGTGCTCGTCGAAGGCGGCCTGCTGCTCCAGCACGACCTTCTGCTGGAACCTGGCCATCTTGCCGCCGTTGATGATCAGGTAGAGGAAGACGCCCAGGTACGGCAGCACGAGCACGACGATGACCCAGAGCGTCTTGGCCACACCGCTGAAGCTGCGGCTGAAGATGTCCACGAACACCTGGAACAGCAGCATGATCCAGATGAAGAAGAGGAAGAACCAGAACATGGTGAGGAAGACCTCACCAGTGCCCCATTCGGCGCCGAACAGCATGGACGTGCTCCCTTGACTCTTGGGGCCCGGCCGGAGCCGTGGCCGTTCCACCTGTTTGGTGGCCGGCTCACTTTACGCACCGTCCGCACCCGGCCACGGACTCACCCGAGCGGTCAGCCCGCTCGTCGGGCGGACCGCCCCCAGGTCAGGCCGGGTGCACCTCGTGCTGCACCGCCGCGCGACCCGCGAGCACCGGGCTGATCAGCTCGTCGATGACGGCTCGGTGCGCGGGGTGGTCGCGGTAGGTCTCCCACCCGGCCTGGTCGGCAGTGTCGGCCACCACTGCGATGGTGGCGTTGGCGTCGTCGATGCCCACGTCGACACCGACCACGTACGAGCGCAGCTCGGGGATCTGGGCGGGCAGGGCGCGCAGCGCGTCGACGATCTCGTCGGCGCGGCCGGCGGGCGCGTCGTCGGCGAGCGTGAGCAGCACGATGTGGCGGAACGGCAACGGGACTCCAGGCTGGGACGCGCCGCACGGACCGCGGCGGGGAGGATGCGTGCAGTGTCGCGCCCCAGGAGGTAGGAAGGGGCGGGCACCGGGGGCGGAGACCCGGGTCTCGCGTGCTGCCGCTGGTCGGTTGGCGATGCGAGGACCGAGACCGGTGCTCCCTCTTCACCCGTCCGCCATCCCCCGTCCCCGTCGAGCACCGGAGCGTGCACCAGATGATGACCGACACCGCCCTGTTGGGCGTCGTCCTCACCCCCCGCCAGATCTGGGAGCTCCTCGACCTCGTCCGCGACACCCCGGGCGACGCCGACGAGGACGTGCTCGACGCCGTGCTGGCCAAGCTGCGCAACCCCCGCCAGTTCACCCGCTCGAGCGCCTCGAAGTACCAGGGGCGCCTCCTGGTGCTGAGCACCGAGGAGCACGCCGCCCTGCTCGAGCTCGTCGAGGACGACGTCACCCCGCCCGCCGACGTGATCGACGGCGTCGGCGAGCGCCTCGAGGGCCTGGTGCCCGACCGCCGGCGCGCCCCCAAGCGCGAGGACGGCTGAACCGGGGGGCGCCACCGCGGTCGGCGCGACGCGGCCCGTTCGACCACGCCGCGGAGCCGACCTCGGTCCGGTACGTTGCGCCGGGAGGGGGCACCACGGCGCGTCGAGGGGACCGTCGTGGGTCGCGCGACGCGACGCATGGCGTGCGAACGCCGCTCCCATCGACCACGACCAACGGGAGGGGACCGGCATGACCAACGTCGTCGTCGGAGCGGGATCGGGCCTGGGGGCGGCGACAGCGCGGCGGCTGGCGCCGCGCGGGAGGCTGGTCGTCGCCGACCGCGACCTGGCGGCGGCCGAGCGCACAGCGGCCGACCTCGGTGGCGACGTGGTGGCCGCCCGGTGCGACATCACGGACCAGCAGCAGGTCGATGAGCTGGTCGCCACGGTCGGCGAGCTCGACGCCCTGGTCTGCGCAGCCGGGATCTCCAGCTCGATGGCCCCCGGCCGCCAGATCCTCGAGGTGAACCTGCGCGGGGTGGCCCGCCTCGCCGAGGCGTTCGTGCCATCGGTGCGGCCCGGCTCGGCCGCCGTGCTCTTCGCCTCCATGTCGGGCTACACCGTGCCGGCCAGCCCACAGCTGCTCGCCGCGCTCGACGACCCGCTCTCCGACGGGTTCTTCGACGCCATCGCCGCCGCCGGCATCGACCTCGAGGCGGGCACGGGCGGTGCCTACCCGGCCTCGAAGTTCGGGGTGCACCGGCTGGTCCGGCGCCTGGCGCCGACCTGGGGCGCTCGTGGCGGCCGCATCCTGTCGGTGTCGCCGGGCATCAACGACACGCCGATGAACCGCCTCGACGAGGACCGCAACCCGATCATGGCCGACTTCATCGCGGCCAGCCCGCTCGGTCGGCGCGGCCAGCCCAGCGAGGTGGCCGCGGTGGTGGCCTTCCTCACCTCCGACGAGGCCTCGTTCATGACCGGTAGCGACGTGCTGGTCGACGGCGGCATGGTGTCGGTGATCCCGAAGGACGCCACCGGAGGGCGGGTCAAGCCCTCCTGACGCTCCTGGTCACCGGCGCCCTCAGCAGGGCGGCTCGTAGGTCGCCAGGAGCTGACGGCCCACCTCACCGAGGGCGGCGCGCACCTCCTCGGGGCCGAGCACCTCGAGCGCCGACCCCCAACCGGCCAGCTCGCCCGCGATCGACCGGACCGAGTACCCGTCGATCTCGACCTCGACCCGCCCGTCGGGACGGGCCGGTCCGATGCGGATCCGGCCCCGAAGCACGCCGCGCACCATGTCGAGCCAGTCGGCCTCGACCGCCGCGTGCACGGCGACGCGGGGCCGGGCCTGGTCGACGTGCTCGGTGACCATCCGCCACGCCTCGTCGAGGTCGAAGTCGGCGGGGCGCTCGACCTGCTCGCCCGTCGTCGTCACCCCCGTGACCCGATCGATGCGGAACGTCCGCATGCCCTTGGTCGTGTCGGCCACCAGGTACCAGACCCCCCGCTTGGCGGCCAGGCCCAGCGGGTGCACCCGCCGGGTGGACTCGGTCTCGTCGCGCGCGGTGTACGCCAGATCGATCTGCTCGCCTTCGACGACGGCCTTCTGCACTGCGCTCAGGTGGGGTGGAGGCGGGCGGTCGCGGAGGCGCTCACGCAGCTCGGGCGGGGCACCCCACCCGGTGGGATCGACGATGACGGCCGACGTCGCCGCCTCGGCGGCGGGGCGGAACGGTTCGGGGATCGCCTGGAGCAGCTTGCGCAGCGCCGCCCGCACCTCGGGCGTGGCCGACGACGCGGGCCCGGCCACGAGGAAGAGGGCCCGGGCCTCGTCGGCGGTGAGCCCGGTGAGATCGGTGCGGGCGCCGCCGATGAGCTCCCACCCGCCACCGCGACCCTGGGTGCTGAACACGGGCACGCCCGCCATGGCCAGGGCGTCGAGGTCGCGGCGGGCGGTGCGCTCGGACACCTCGAGCTCGGCGGCCACCTCGGCCGCGGTGACGCGCCGCCGCGCCTGGAGCAGCATCAGCACCGCGAGGAGTCGGTCGGCTCGCACCCCGCCACGATCTCACGCAAACCGGCCAGGGCCTGGCCGGTTCGTTGGACCTTCACCCGCCCGGCGGAGCCACCAGGTCGATCGGGGTCCCGTCGGCCGCGGCGGCCGGACGCCGGACGGACGGTCGCCCGATCACCGGCGATCTCCTCGAGTCCGATGCCTGAGCTCGTCGATCCATGCCATCTCCCGCCCGGGCAGGGTCGCCAGCTCAGGCGGCTCGAGAGGCTCGTTCGACTCGTCGCCGCAGGATGGTGATGGCGATCTGCTGGCCATCGGGCTCGGTGGTGATGAGGTCGGGTCGTCGGGGGATGCCGTCGGGGTCGTCGAGGTCCCAGTCGTCGGCGAGGCCGTTCTTGCCACGGTTGCGCAGGACGCGGGCGGCGACCTGGGCGGCATGGGTGCTGATCACGAGCATGCCGGGGGCGGCCGAGGTCGGGGGCAGGTCGCAGGTGTGCTCGTCGGATGGCAGCCGGGGTCGGAGCTCGTCGAGGCGGGGATGGTGGAGCGGAAGGACGGGTGGCGGCGCGGCTCGGGGTGGTGCTGCGGAGCGGGTGGTGCCGTCGGGTTTGGTGACGGTGACAACACCGTGGGGGTCGGTGGTGCAGGTCCATCCGTCGCGGTGCACGGTTCCGTGGTGGTTGGCGCACAGGGCGAGGGCGTTGTCCAGGTCGGTGGTGCCGCCGTGGTCCCAGTGGGTGAGGTGGTGCCCGTCGATCCACACCACGGGGGCGTCGCAGGCCTGCCCGGTGGGGTTGGGGAACCGGCAGCCTTGGTCGCGGATGAGCATGGCGTCGCGCAGCGGCCCGGTGACCAACCTGACCTGGCGGCCGTGGTCGAGGATCTGGCCGTCGGCCATGAGCACTCGGGCCATGGTGGACCCGGTGCCGAAGATGGTGGTGATCGCCGCGGGGGACAGCCGATGCCCGTAGGGGGTCACCGCCTTCCCGGTGGCGTGCGCCAACGCGTCACGGACGATCGCTTCCTCGAGCACGGTGAGGTGCGTGACCTGGAGGAACCGTTGGAGATCGTCGGAGGTGTGCACCCCGAGGCCGAAGAGGATGGCCTTGTAGAGGTCGGCGACGTCGAGGACCACGTTGAGGTGCGGGTGGTTGCGGGCGCGGGTGTTGGCGCGTTCGGTGTGGTGGTCGAGGAAGAACTGGCAGATGGTGCGCAGCGCTTCGGCGTGGCGTTGGGACTGCAGGCGTTCCTCGCCGTCGCGGTCGGGGCGTTCGGCGATCTGGAGGGCCCGTTCGACGATGGCGGTGGTGTCGGCGTCGAGGTCGCCGGCGAGGGCAGCGCCGTTGTCGGTGCCGTAGCGGGAGAGCCGCACGTAGTCGCCGACCTCGACCGGCTCCGACGGGTCGATCGCATCGGACGGGTCGGGGGAGGTGACGGCCACTGCCTTGGCCACCCAGTCGTGGATGGCCGCGGACGTGTCGGCGACGCACAGGCCGACCAGCAGGGGCGACACCTCGACGTCGTGGGTGGCGTACAGATCGACCAGATCCTTGGGCACGGCCCGGCAGATCACGTCGATCTGCGCCGAGCTCAGCTCCCGCTCGAAGAACAGTCGGGCGAGCGTCGGCCAGGCCGTCAGGCTGCGGGCCTGGCCGATCCACCGGAAAGCCTCGTGCTTGGTCATCGGGACGTGGGCCTGGAGCCAGCCGACCGGGGACCGGAACCCGTCGACATCGTGACCACCCGACCCGATGAACGCCATCAGCGCTTCCATGACCCGCGCCTTCAGGTCATCCACCGCTGAGAACGCCTCGACCAGCTCATCGGTTGCCGGGGCAACCACCACGGCGTCGATGCGTTCACGCACCTCGCTGATGGTCGAGATCGGCCCCCCGGACATGCACCAACCCTACCGAACGCCAGTACGAGCAACAACCAGAAACACCATATTTTCCATGGGTTCCTGGGTTCACCCCGGGGGCGCCACCAGGTCGATCGGGGTCCCGTCGGCGCCGGTGCCCGACACCGCCCGACGGTCGGCGGGTGCGCCCGCCGCGGTCACCACCGCCAGCGCGTCCATGGCGACGCTGGTGGCGTCGGTGCCGGGCGGCAGCCGCCGCCGACAGCCCCCGCGGTCCTCGTCGACCTGCCAGCCCCGTCGCTCGAGCCAGCTGCCGACGTTGTTGGCCCGCGACCGGGTGAGGTCGCCGTAGCGCACCGCCAGCACGGTGTGGCCGCCGGGCTGGCACGTGACGACCACCCGGTGCCACCCGGTCGGGGCGTGCACCGTGGCGATGGCGGCCTCCCCGACGAGCAACGCGTGCTGGCGCAGCGCCAACACCACATCGCCCAGCACGCCCACGGCGTCGAGGTCGCCCGGATCGACCGTAAGGGGGGAGGAGGGCTCGGTCACCCCGTCAGCCTGCCAGCCCGAGGGCGAGCGCCCACGAGGTCCTGCGAGCGCCCACGACCGGTTGCGACATCCTGCGACCTGTTTCGACGTTCGGGCCCGGCGGCGTCGACGATCAGGTGGGACCAGCCGACCAGGAACCGGGGGCCGGCTGGCGCCGACCATCGGCGTACTCGACCAGCCGGGCCCGGCCCTGGGGGTCGCCGAGGTCGACGACGTCGACCAGCAGCGCGGGGCCGGCCGCACGCAGGGCGAGGTCGGCGTCGCTGCTGCGCCGGGGCAGCTCGGGGGTGAGCACCAGCACGGGGACGCCGCTCACCTGCAGCGCCGCCGCCCGCCCGATCAGGGCGAGGGTGTCGGCGGTGCGGGCCAGCCCACCGCCCTGGGCGGTGGCGGGCCCTCCCACCAGGACGTGCCACTCGCCGCCGGCGGTGTCGCCGACCACCAGGTCGACCGACACGCCGGTGCCGCGCGGGCGACGACTGCGGGCCCGCACCTCGAACCCGGCGTCGACGAGCGCGGCCTCGGCCCACGATCCGGCCGACACCCCTTCGGGCGACGCCAGCCCGGCGTCGGGTGCGCCTTCGTCGGCGACGCGCTGGCGGGCCAGCTCGACGTACGCCGGGTCGAGGTCGTAGCCGACGTAGCGACGGCCGAGGCGCGAGGCGGCGACCAGGGTGGAGCCGCTGCCCATGAACGGGTCGAGGACCAGGTCGTCGGTGAACGTGTAGAGCCGGATGAGGCGCGCGGGCAGGTCGACGGGGAACGGCGCCGGGTGGCCCACCCGCCGGGCGCTCTCGGGCGCCAGCGACCACACGTCGAGCGTGAGGGCCATGAAGTCGTCGGTGCTGATCGTGCTGCGGTGGGGCAGGTCGGCGGCCGCCCGCTTCTTGACGGGCAGGGCCCGATCGAAGCGTCCCTTGCTGGCCACGACGACCCGCTCGGTGAGGTCGCGCAGCACCGGGTTGGTGGCGCCCCGGTAGGAGCCCCAGGCGCACGAGCCGCTGGCCCCCTCGGCCTTCTGCCACACGATCTCGCCCCGCAGCAACAGGCCCAGGTCGTCCTGGAGGATGCGGATGACGTCGGCCGACAGCGACCGGTAGGGCTTGCGCCCGAGGTTGGCGACGTTGACCGCGATGCGACCGCCCGGCTCGAGCACGCGGGTGCACTCGGCGAACACCGACCGCAGCATGTCGAGGTACTCGAGGTAGGAGGACGGCACCCCGTCGCGCTCGAGCTCCTCCTCGTACTGTTTGCCGGCGAAGTACGGCGGAGAGGTGACCACCAGCGCCACCGACGCGTCGGCGACGCCGGCCATGGCGCTGGAATCGCCGCAGACGAAGGGCTCGGCGACGGGCCCGGGCGGGGCGAGGGTGGCATCGGCCGACACCGCTGGGGCCTGGAACCGGTCGTAGAAGCCCGACGAGTCGTG
>Ga0190271_10002896_pt1 | contig 10613 bp, 11 predicted proteins | sample Popmic356T_FD_133747 | JGI IMG/M metagenome (GOLD analysis project Ga0190271, IMG submission 133747) | Populus adjacent soil microbial communities from riparian zone of Weber River, Utah, USA - 356 T | ecosystem: Environmental > Terrestrial > Soil > Riparian zone | place: USA: Utah | collected... | reverse complement strand
CGCAACACCGCCGCGAGCTCTGTCACGTGGACGCCTGCGCCCCCGTAAATGTGGGGCGGGTACTCGCGAGTAAGGAGGTCGACGCGCATACGGGTAACGCTAGTCCTACCGACACGGTGCGCGGCCCGCCACGCCCCCCTGTTGCCGCCTATGCTGGGCGTATGTCAGCGCCGAAAGTCCTCGCCATTGTCCTTGCCGGAGGTGAGGGCAAGCGTCTGATGCCCCTCACCGCGTCTCGCGCAAAGCCGGCCGTGCCGTTCGGCGGCACCTATCGGCTCGTTGACTTTGCGCTGAGCAATGTCATCAACTCGCGCTACCTCCACGTTGTTGTGTTGACGCAGTACAAGTCGCACTCTCTCGACCGCCACATCGCGCGCACGTGGCGCATGTCGCCGCTGCTCGGCAACTACGTTGCCCCCGTTCCTGCGCAGCAGCGCCGCGGCCCTCACTGGTACCTCGGCAGCGCCGACGCGATCTATCAGTGCGTCAACATCATCGAGGACGAGCGGCCGGACATCGTCGTGATCGTTGGCGCGGACCACGTCTACCGCATGGACTTCTCTCAGATGGTCGATGCCCACGTCGCTTCCGGCGCGGCCTTCTCGATCGCGGGCATTCGCCAACCCATCGCGCTCGCGCCGGAGATGGGTGTGATCGACATCGATCCGGAGGACCCGAGCAGGGTGCGCGCGTTCCTCGAGAAGCCTAAGCACCCCGTCGGCCTGTCAGACAGCCCCGGCGAGATTCTCGCGTCAATGGGCAACTACGTGGCCAACGCCGACGCTCTCGTCGACGCCCTCGCCAAGGACTCCGACCGCGTCGGCTCCAAGCACGACATGGGCGGCGACATCGTGCCGTACTTCGTCGAGCGCGGAGAGTGCGGCTTCTACGACTTCCGCCACAACGACGTTCCAGGCTCCACCGACAGGGACCGCGACTACTGGCGCGATGTCGGAACCCTCGACTCGTACTTCGAGGCTCACACGGACCTCATCGCCGTGATGCCGATCTTCAACGTCTACAACCACGAGTGGCCCATTCACCAGGGCCTCATCACGGCCCCGCCGGCAAAGTTCATCCACTCGGAGGAGGGTCGACTCGGCCACGCCGCAGACTCGATCGTCTCGCCCGGGGTCATCGTGTCTGGCGCCACCGTGACGGGCTCGGTGCTCTCCCCTGGCGTGCGCCTCCACTCGTGGTCAACGGTCTCCGACTCTGTACTCCTCGACAATGTGCAGGTGAGCAGGCACGCGCAGATCCACCGCGCGATCGTCGACAAGAACGTCGTCGTCGAGGAGGGTGCGCGGATCGGAATCGACCGCGAGCACGACCTCGCCCGCGGATACACCGTCACCGAGTCAGGCATCACCGTCGTCGGCAAGGGAACCGTTGTCCACTAGCAAGCGCCTGCTCGTGCTGGACGTCGACTCCACGCTCATCACGGCCGAGGTCATCGAACTCATCGCAGAGCGCGCGGGAACGCGCGCAGAGGTCGCCCGTATTACAGAGGCCGCCATGCGCGGGGAGCTCGACTTCGCGGAGTCGCTCAGGGAACGAGTCGCAACTCTGGCCGGCGTCCCCGACACGGTGTTCGCCGACGTGCTCGCAGAGATTGAGTTCTCGCCGGGCGCGCAGGAACTGGTCGCGGCCGCCCAGGCTGCCGGCTGGGAGGTCGCCCTCGTCTCCGGCGGGTTCGCGGAGATCGTGGAGACGCTCGCCGCCCGGCTTGGCATCACGCGTTACCGAGCCAACCGTCTCGAGGTCGCCGATGGCGCGCTTACCGGCCACACCGTCGGGCCAGTAATAGACCGCGAGGCCAAGGAGCATGCGCTGCGCGTATTCGCTGCGGAGCTTGGGGTGGCGATCGAGGACGTCGTGGCGATCGGCGACGGCGCCAATGATCTCGCGATGATGGCCACTGCAGGGCTCGGAATCGCTTTCAACGCGAAGCCCGTGGTGCGCGAGCAGGCGGACGCGTCGATCGAAGGGCGCCTCGACTACGCGCTCGAGCTGATGGGCCTGACGGCCGGCTAGGCCCAGCCGTCTGCAGCAGCGATTTCCGCGGCGCGTGCCAACGTGTCGGCGGCCTCTCCAGTCGCGGGCATCGCCGCGACGGCCGCGATGAGCTCTCTGGTCTGGGTTTGCCAGCGCCCGCGCATCTCTGACGGCGTGCCGTCGCCCCCAACGCGCAATGCCTGTGCCATCGCCAGGGCGACGCTTGCATTGCCCGACGCTGTGGGCACCTCGCGCACCCAGGTTGCGTTGGCGAGGTCGTAGCGTTCTCGGTAGAGGCCCGAGGCGGGGTCCCACAGGTGTTCGCGATGCATGCGGTACTGCATGTCCGCGGGCGCAAAGTCCCCGGTAGACACCAGGAATGGCACGGCCTCGACGAGTGTGTCGAGCCACACTTCAGAGGCTGACGCGGGGTGGTAGAGCACGCCGGAGTCGTGACGCGGACCCCACCGCAGCAGTTCCCACCGGTGCCGCTCGCGCTCCTCGTCAGAAGTGGGCATGCGAGGCGCAGATTGCCGTAAGCACGGCCCCGCGCTGGCCAAGGTCCGCAAGGGGGCCCTCGAAGTCGAGCAGCGCCGCGGTGCCCGTGGGCAGGCCATGTGCGATGCGCTGGAGAGCCTTGGTGTCGGACCCGGGGCCCGCGAGCCACGCCGCGCTCGCGGAGATCGTGGGCTCATGCCCGACGATCGCGACGGTGCCTTCGCCCTCAAAGTCGCGCAACGCACTCACGAGTCCGCCAACGTGCGTCTCGTAGAGCTCGGGAACCGTCGTTGCGATGGCATCGGGGAACGCGGGCGCCATGAGCTTCCACGTCTGCTGGGTACGTGCAGCGCTTGAGACGAGAGCGACAGCAATCTCTACGCCCGCGTCGGCGAGCGCCGTGGCGAGCACCTGCGATGACGTGCGTCCCTCGAGAGTGAGCGAGCGATCGTGGTCGTCGAGCCCGGAACGCGGGGCCTCGGCCTTCGCGTGGCGGACGAGCACGATGCGGGTCATGCCTAGGAACCCATCGCGTGGACGCCGCCGTCGACGTGGATCATCTCGCCCGTCGTCGCGGGGAACCAGTCGCTGAGGAGCGCGGTCACGGCCTTTGCCGCGGGCTCCGTGTCATCAGAGTCCCACCCAAGCGGTGCACGCTCGTCCCAGTGACCTTCCATCTGGTCGAAGCCAGGAATGTGCTTGGCTGCCGTCGTCTTGAGCGGGCCCGCAGAAACAACGTTGCACCGCACGCCGCTCGGGCCGAGGTCGCGGGCAAGATAACGGCTGACGGATTCGAAGGCAGCCTTGGCAACACCCATCCAGTCGTACACGGGCCAGGCGTAGCGCGCGTCGAAGGTGAGACCAACGATGGAGCCGCCGTTGGTCATGAGCGGGAGCGCAGCGCCCGCGAGCGCCTTGAGCGAGTACGCGGATGTGTGGAGCGCCACGGCAACGTCGTCCCACTCACCCGCCATGAAGTTGCCTCCCATCACCGATTGCGGTGCAAAGCCGATCGAGTGCACAACGCCATCGAGGTGCGGAACGTGCTCCCTTACAGAGTCCGCGAGCGCTGCGAGTTGCTCGGGGTTGGTGACGTCGAGCTCTACCGCGAGCGCCTCGACAGGAAGCCGCCTGCCCATCGATTGGGTGACCTTGAGGGTGCGACCCATGCCGGTGAGCACGACGGTGGCGCCCTCTTGCTGGCACAGCTTCGCCACGTCGAAGGCGATAGAAGCCTCGGTGAGCACCCCTGTCACCAAAATGTTCTTTCCCTCAAGAATGCCCATCGTGTTCTCCTCTGTTGGAGCGTAGCGCCGCCGCTGCGCAGAAATTCGTGTTCAGTGACCCATGCCAAGGCCACCGTCTACCGGTAGCACGGCCCCGCTGATGTAGGCCGCAGCATCGGATGCCAAGAAGACCGTAGCGTCGGCAACCTCGCTCGCCGCGCCGAATCGCCGGGCTGGGATGTTCGCCTCGTATTGCTTGACGAGCTCCTCTCCGAGCTCCGCGGTCATCGCGGTCTCGATGAAGCCGGGCGCAATGACGTTCGCGGTGATGCCGCGCGAACCCACCTCGCGGGTGATTGACCGAGCCATTCCCACCAGGGCCGACTTGGAGGCCGAGTAATTGACCTGCCCGGGATTGCCGAGCAGTCCCACCACAGAGCCAACGAGCACGATGCGCCCGTAGCGCTCGCGGATCATCGACTGCACGGCACGCCGCACGGTGCGGAAGGTACCGGTGAGGTTCGTCGCGATAACGTCCTCGAAGTCCTCGTCGCTCATGCGCATGAGGAGTCCGTCACGCGTGATCCCAGCGTTGGCGACGAGCACGCGCACCCTGCCATGGCGCGCCTCGAGTTCATCGAAGGCGGCGTTGACGGCCGCCGCGTCGGTGATGTCGGCGATTGCGCCGTCAACTCCCTCGGGGAGGTCTCCGCCCCTATAGATGGTGGAGACCGTGTCACCGGCCGCAACAAACGCCTCCGCGATGGACCGTCCGATGCCTCGATTGGCCCCTGTCACCACTACGTGTCGCGTCATGTTCGCAACGGTAGCCGAGCACATCGCGGCACGACGAATCAACTGCCCAGCGGCCGTTATCGAAGCGATACGATTCTTTGGGCAAAAGGACCCCTAGACACTGCAACAATGTTGGTAGGGTGCCTCAGACGGTTCGACGAGTGCGCAACGGCGCGAACAAGGGAGTACGAATGACCACCGAAGACGTTGTGTCATCAATGCGGGGCACCGGCATGCGGGTTCGCAAGGCTGGCTATGGCCTGCTCGCGGGCGTTGCCGCGCTGACGCTTGCAGGATGCGCGTCCGGCGAGACGTTTATCGACGGCTGGTGGGACAACGGCGACCCGGTGCTCGTGCCCGCGAAGTCCACCCTCTTCGATGCCGACAGCAATCCCCTGTGCTCCACAATCACCGCGTTTGGCCAGGTCGAGACCCGCGCCCGCGCATATTCGGAGACCGGAGGCGTGGTGAACTCGTTCCTTTTCGAGATCACCAACCCAGAAACCGACCCTGACACCGCGAGCGATCGCCAGGAGCAGAGGAAGCTCGAGGTGCTGCAGGACAGCCCCGGAGCGATGTACCAGCTCACGTTTCCCACGTTCGACAAGGAGCGCGGCATCACCGACGCCTCCGGAATGCGCGACATCAAGACCGAGCTCCAGGCACACCTCCCAGACCTCCTCACCGAGGGTCCTGTGACGAGCTACGTCAAGATCGATGACCAGTGGATCGAGGGTCCGGACGGCACCTTCTCTGTACGCCGTGCGGATGACCCAGAGGCCTACATCAAGGAAAGCGGCATCCCGATCAAGTTCAACGGGATCCAGAACCAGTACTTCGTCGCGATGAAGGATGACGGAACCGAGTACCTGCTCGTTCGTAGCAAGGAGACCGGCCTCTCCGTCCTCATGCGCGCGGGCGAGGAAGACATCCCGCTGGACGAGACGACTGAGTCCTTCACTCGGTACTTCGTCGAAAACGAGTCGACGGGCGTCAACCCCGACCTCACTCTCACGATCGTGAACGACCAGTGCCTGCCGCAAGGCACCGCGCAGGTCGCGCGCTTCTGGGTCTACGACTACGAGATCCTCGACGGCACCGAGCAGGGCCCGAACGTCATCAAGTAGTACCCGTTCGCACAACTACCATGCTGGGGTGGCTCACTCGACGCGTGTAATGCGCCTCCTCACCATCGTGGGAATCCTTGCGCTCGCGCTCGCCGTGAGCGTCGCCGCGATCTTCCTGGGCCGGTGGCAGTGGCATCGCCACGAGAATCGCAGCGCAGAGATCACGGCGTTCGAGGTCGGCCAATCGTCCACAGCCGCACCCCTGACCGACGTGGTGCCTACCGGCGCCGCGACTATGCCCGACGATGCCCGCTGGCGCACGGCGACCGTCAGCGGGCACTTTGCCGCTGACTCCCTCACGTGGCTACGCAATCGACCCGTGGGAGGCGATCCCGCGACGCACGCGCTCGCATGGTTCGTCACCGACGACGGTCGCGCGCTCCTCGTCGACGCCGGGTGGGTCGAGGCCGAGGCAAAGAGTCGCCCTGGGTTGCCCAACGATGAGTTGAGCCTCACCGTGACACTGCGTCCCGCCGAGGCCGACAACGGCACCACGGGTGAGGGCGCGACCCGCATCACGCCAGAGCAGATGCCTCCCGCACCCGCCGACGAGGTGCCAGGGTACGGCGTGCTTGCCGAGGCCTGCCAAGACCCGTGCGGTCCGCTTCCTGGACTCGCGATCACTCCCCTGCCCTCGCTGAGCCTCGGACCTCACCTCGCGTACAGCGCTCAGTGGTACATGCTCGCTGTCGCGGCGCCCGTCATCGCGATCGTGTGGATTCGCCGCGAACTGCGCGGGGAAGCGGGCACGGAGGCGAGCGTCACGCCCGCCAAGCCCAAGCGTCGGCCGGGTGAACTCAGCGACGAGGAGATCGAGGACGCGCTGCAGGAAGGCCGCTAGGCGAGAGTCACAAGGTCGAGGTACGACTGGTTCCAGAGGTCCTCGACCGCGTCGGGAAGCAGCAGCACTCGCTCGGGCTCGAGCGCCTCGACGGCACCCTCGTCGTGCGTCACGAGCACAACGGCTCCCTCGTAGGTGCGCAGGGCGCGCAGGATTTCCTCGCGCGAGGCGGGGTCGAGGTTGTTCGTGGGCTCGTCGAGGAGCAGCACGTTCGCCTGGCTCACCACGAGAGTTGCGAGCGCGAGCCTGGTCTTCTCTCCACCAGAGAGCACCCGCGCGGGCTTGTAGGCGTCGTCCCCTTGAAACAAGAACGAACCGAGCACCGAGCGCACGGCGGTGTCGTCGAGATCCGGTGCAGCGTGTCGAAGGTTCTCGAGCACGGTGGCCTCAAGGTCGAGAGTGTCGTGCTCCTGCGCGTAATACCCGAGCTTGAGGCCGTGGCCCGGCTCGACGGCGCCCGTATCCGACTCCTCGACTCCACCGAGAATGCGCAACAGCGTTGTCTTTCCAGCCCCGTTGAGACCGAGCACCACGACGCGCGAGCCCTTGTCAATCGCGAGGTCGACGTCGGTGAAGACCTCGAGCGAGCCGTACGACTTCGAGAGCTCGCTCGCCCGCAGCGGGGTCTTGCCGCACGGGGCAGGCGTGGGGAACCGCAGGTTCGCGACCTTGTCCTTGGCGCGCTCGCCCTCGATGCCCGCAAGCATCTTCTCAGCGCGCTTCATCATGTTTTGCGCTGCGACGGCCTTCGTGGCCTTAGCGCGCATCTTTTCCGCCTGAGCATTGAGGGCCGCGGCCTTCTTCTCGGCGTTGTCGCGCTCGCGGCGGCGCCTGCGCTCGTCCGTCTCTCGCTGCCTGAGGTAGAGGTCCCAGCCCATCGAGTACTGGTCGATCTCGCCGCGGTTTGCGTCGAGGTGGAAGACCTTGTTCACCACTGCGCGGACGAGGTCCACGTCGTGGGAGATCACGATGAGGCCGCCAGAGTAGCCAACGAGGAACTGGCGCAGCCACACGATCGAGTCGGCGTCGAGGTGGTTCGTCGGCTCGTCGAGCAGGAGTGTCTCCGCATCGGAGAACAGGATGCGTGCGAGCTCCACGCGCCGGCGCTGCCCGCCGGAAAGGGTGCCGATTTCCTGGTGAAGTACGCGGTCGTCAAGGCCAAGGTTCGCTGCGATGCGGGAGGCCTCGGCCTCTGCCGCGTAGCCGCCCGCTGCGCGGAAGCGCTCCTCGAGTTTGGGATAGCGCTCCATGGCCTTGTCACGCACCGCGTCATCCTCGCTCGCCATCGCATGCTCTGCCTCACGCATTTTGGAGGCGACGGTGGCGAGGTCGCGCACCTCGAGGATGCGCTCCATCGCGAGCTGGGTGAGGTCGCCGGTGCGGGGGTCCTGTGGGAGGTACCCGATGGCACCCTTGCGCGAGACGGTTCCCGAGGTGGGCTGCCCCTCGCCCGCGAGGACGCGGGTCAGCGTGGTCTTGCCTGCGCCGTTCCGTCCCACGAGCCCCACGCGGTCGCCGGGCGCAATCTGGAAGCTCACGGGGCTCAGCAAAACGCGCGCGCCGATCCGCAGCTCCACGCCGTTAGCCGTAATCACCCTGTTCTCCTCGCCTCACCGCACGCGGTTTTGTTCACTTCCCACAACGTTTGTGCGGTCTGGAGGCGTCTGGAGCCTCGTTCTTTGTGGGGACGGTAATGTTTCGCCATCCATTATCCCAGGAGGAACCCGTGAACTTTCGCCGCCATCTGACGGGCCAGAACATCGCCCTCGTCACCGTGTTCGCAGGCTTCATCGCGGCGTCGACCATCTGGGGTGGCGTGGAGCTCGCAGCCGGTGTGCCGATCACGCTGCAGACCTTCGCCGTGCTGCTCGCGGGCGCGGTGCTCGGTCCGTGGCGCGGCCTCGCCTCCGTCGCCATCTATCTCATTCTCGGCACGGTCGGCCTGCCGATCTTTGCGGGTCATACGACCGGCGCCGTCGCGTGGGTGAGCCCCACCGCGGGATTCCTCATCGGGTTCCTGCCCGCGGCATTCGTCACCGGCTGGATTGTGCGCGGCCTGCGCCGGCGCAACGCGCTGACCTTTGCCGGCGCATTCGGCGCGGCTGTCATCGGCGGCATCCTCGTGCTGTACCCCATCGGCTGGGGCTACCTTGCGTGGAAGTTGGGCACCGACTTCAGCGCCACCGTTCTCATCGCCGTGCCGTTCGTTATCGGCGATCTCATCAAGTGCACGCTTGTCGCCCTCGTAGCCACCGCCGTGCACCGCGCGTACCCGTGGATTCTGCCCGCGAAGGCCAAGGCGGGCGGTTCGACAGTGCCCGCCGCAGCGTCGGGCACCACGACCCCTGACCCCGCCGAGGAAAGCGACGCCCTCGCGACCGCCTAACCTTTACCCATGATCGAGTTCATGGGCGCGGCCGTCATTGCGCCCGATTCGGGAGTGCCGATCCTCGATGCGACCACCCTCACGCTTGAAGAGGACCGCATCAGCATCATCGGCGCTAACGGCTCCGGCAAGTCAACCCTCGCGCGCCTCATCAACGGCCTCGTCCTCCCCGTGGAGGGAAAGGTCCTGGTAGATGGGCTCGATACCGTCAAGCATGGCGCTCAGGTTCGTCGCAAGGTGGGGTACCTCTTCACCGACCCCTCGGCCCAGCTCATCATGCCGACGGCGATCGAGGACGTCACGTTGTCGCTGCGCCGCATCATCGACGACCGCAAGGAACGCAACGCCGCCGCGATGGCCGCGCTCGAGGAAATCGGGCTCGGCGACAAGGCGGATGTGTCCGTGAACGCACTTTCCGGCGGCCAGCGGCAGCTCCTTGCCCTCGCGGGGGTGCTCGCAGTGACGCCGTCGATCATCGTCGCCGACGAGCCGACGACGCTGCTTGATTTGCGCTGGCGCGCTCACGTGGGCGCCCTGCTCCGCGCTCTCCCTGTGCAGCTCATCGAGGTCACCCACGACCTCGACGCCGCATCGCGCGCCGACCGCACCCTCCTCGTCGACCGCGGCGCCGTTGTGTACGACGGAGACCCGCGAGAGGCGATCGCGATGTACCGCGACCTCATGTTCGGTCGCGCGAGGGACACCACGGAATGATTTCCCTTCTCGGCATCTACCGACCGCGCAATACCCCGCTCCACAAGTCATCCGTGGGTTTCAAGCTCATGCTGATGCTCACCGCCACGGTGTTTGTCATCGTCGTCGACGACCCTGTGACCGCGTGCGGCATCGCGGCTGCCTGCTTGCTGCTTCTCTTGAGCACCGCTCCCCCGGCCAAGGCCACGCTTCGAGGCCTCGCGCTCATCGCGATCATGGCCGGTGTCACGGTGATCTTCCAGGTGTGGCGCGAGGAGTACGCGAAGGCCATTGACACAGCTGCCGACATCATCGCGATCTCCGCGCTCGCCCTCGCCGTGACGAGCTCCACCCCCATGGAGGAGGTCCTCGACGCGATCTCCAAGCTCGCGCGCCCGGTGCGCCGCCTCTTGCCTCCAGAGACCATCGGTCTCATGTTCGCGATGACCCTTCGAGCGATTCCCGAGGCCGCGCGCCTCCTCATCGAGGCTCGCACCGCGGCCCGCGCGCGGGGGCTCGATCACAGCCCACGCGCGATCTTGATTCCCGCCGCTACCAGGTCCGTTGGCTTCGCGCTACAGCTCGGTCAGGCGCTTCATGCGCGCGGCATCGCCGAGGAGGCGCCACCGGAGCGTCGTCCGTCACCACCGCCCAAGGCGGTCTCAAACCCCGAGGGATCGAGTCGCAGGTCTCGCCGCCGGGATAACCTGGATTCGTGACCTTCAACTCCGGCGCAAGAATCGACCCCGGCCGCGTGCAGCGTAGACGCGGCGGCGCGGGCGGCGGAATCGCCATTGGCGGTGGCGTTGGTGGCATCGTCATCGTGCTCCTGTTTGTGGTGATGCAGCTGCTTGGCGGCGGCGACGCGACGAGCGCGCTTAACGGCCTCGCCAACGACACGAGCGACCAGACGACGGACGAGGACTTCGCCACGAGTTGCACCACCGGCGCGGACGCGAATGCTTCCGCGGATTGCCGCGTGGCCGGCACCATCAACTCGCTTGATGCCTATTGGTCCGACGCTATGCCCGCCTTGGGTGCCCAGCTCGCCT
>Ga0190271_10002895_pt1 | contig 10614 bp, 10 predicted proteins | sample Popmic356T_FD_133747 | JGI IMG/M metagenome (GOLD analysis project Ga0190271, IMG submission 133747) | Populus adjacent soil microbial communities from riparian zone of Weber River, Utah, USA - 356 T | ecosystem: Environmental > Terrestrial > Soil > Riparian zone | place: USA: Utah | collected... | reverse complement strand
GAACATAGCCGATGTGCCGCCGTCTTCTGAAGGCTGGTCAACTCAGCCGTTTCGCCTGGTGGCGAAATCGGGTATGTCCTCGCGACATGGAGTCACCGAACGGCGGCACCTCCAGTCTGACGTCCAACCCGTCGCTATGGATGGCGACATCGGAGTGGGCTGAGCGCCCGGTCCTTGGTGGAGACATGTCGGTCCAGGCTGTCGTGATCGGCTCGGGCATCACAGGTCTCACCGCCGCCCGTCTTCTGAGCGAGCAAGGTATGACTGTCGCGGTCATCGAGTCCCGTCGAGTCTGCTCGGGAGTGACCGGGCTGACAACCGCGAAAGTGACCGCCCTTCAATCCACCATTTACAGCGAGCTATCCGAGCGATGGGGTGATGAGACGTCGGCTGCCTACGCCGCGGCCAACCTCGAAGGGCTCGAGATGATTCGTCATCGAGCCCAAGACGACAGCATCGAGTGCGATCTGCGCATCGCCCCGGCCGTGACCTACGCCGAGACCAGCGACGGGGTGGGGAAGATCGAGTCCGAGGTCGAGGCGGCGCGACGGGCCGGCCTCGACGTCTCTTTCACAACAGCATCAGATCTCCCGTTTGAGATCGCGGGGGCGGTACGTCTCGAGGATCAGGCGCAGTTCCATCCCCGCAACTACTGCCTGGGCCTCGTGCGCGGGATTCTGGCTAAGGGTGGCGCTGTGTTCGAGGAAACCAGGGCCACGGATATCGATGCCACGGCGGGCGAGGTGGCCACCGATCGCGGGACCGTCTCCGCCGAACTGATCGTTGTCGCTTCTCACATTCCGTTCGTCGACACCGGTGCCTATTTCGCCCGTATGACCGCCTCCAGGTCCTACGCGGTCGCCTTTCGATCTCAGGGTGAGCCACCGTCTGGCATGTACATCAGCGTCGATCAGCCGATTCGATCCATTCGGTCGACGGGCGACGGCTACACGATCGTGGGTGGCGAGGCCCATCCGCCAGGACAGGACCTGGACACCGAAGATCGTTATAGAGCCCTTGCATCGTGGTCCGAGGACCGCTTCGGCGCCGGGGACATCGATTATCGGTGGTCGGCACAGGACTATCGCAGCGTCGACGGCCTTCCTTTTGTCGGCCCGCTGGGCTCCTCGGGCCGGGTCTTCATGGCCACCGGATTCGCCAAGTGGGGCATGGCCAACGGGACCATTGCCGCCGCGATCATCGTGGATCTGGCCATGGGGCGGGACAACCCGCTTGCGACCGTGTTCGATTCGAAGAGAGCCGCCCTCAAGCAGGCTGCACCGGGCTTGCTCAAGGCCGGCGCCGGTTTCGCCAAGAGCCTCCTCACGGGTCGAGTGCTCCCGTCTGATTTGCCCGGTGTGGGGGAGCTGGCCGCGGGCTCGGGAGGCGTCGTGTCGATCGGTGGCCATAAGGCCGCCGCTTTCCGTGACGATGACGGCTCCGTTCACGCCGTTTCGCCGATCTGCACTCACCGCGGCTGTCAGGTGGGGTTCAACACGGCGGAGCGGACCTGGGATTGCCCGTGTCATGGATCGCGCTTCGACGTCGAAGGCAAGGTCATCCACGGTCCAGCTGTTCGAGACCTTGCCCCGATTGAAGAGAAGACGACGCACGGATCCACACCAGGCTGACCCTGCCGCCATATCATCCCCATGCGGATGAAGCGCGCTTCCCTCCTCCTCTTGGTGCTGATCCTCGCCTGCTCAGGCGCTTCCGATACGACGACCACGACCACTGCCCCGACTACGACCAGTCTCGCCGTCACGACGACCGCCCCGCCGCTGGAGTGCCCGCCACCGCCGTACGAGCTCGCTTTCCTCCCCGGCGGGGTCGGCTCGGCGGTGCTCGATGCCGAGGAGATCGAGCCCGACGTTTGGACCTCGGTGCCCGGGAGCAGTGCGACCCTCTGGGGACGCGACGACGCGGTCGCCATCGCCTTGATACGGGGTGCGCTTCCGGCGGTGGAATGGCCCGGGGATCGAGGCGCGGTGCTGATCGACGGGACCAGGGGGGTGGTCGGCCCCCATCCGGATGGAACCTGGGTGGCAGGCTGGTTCGAGGCCCCCGGCGAGCGTTGCGACCTCTACACGATGGTCTTCTACCCCCCGGTCGCAGACGAGGACGTGGAGCAGACCCTGGCCGGCATGAATCGGGTCGGGGGTTGACGGCGCACCGCACGACGCGTAGCGTTCCGCCCGGATGACCCGAACGAACCTCACGCACGTCGTTGGCACCTGGTGGTGGGCTTGGCGCGCGCCGGAGGTGGCTTCGGTCGGATAGTCCCCGCTCTCTGATCCATACGAACCCATCTCCGGTCTCCGGCAGATGGGTTTTCTCGTTCGAGGCCCAGATGCCGGACCGGCGGAGTAGCCATGAACAACATCTTCGACATACCGGCCGATCTGGACACACCAACTTCGGTGTACCTCAAGCTCGCCCCTCTGGGCCCTCGTTTCCTCCTCGAGAGCGTTGAGCAGGGTGACCAGATCGGGCGGTTTTCGTTCATCGGATTCGGCCCCGGCCTCGATGTGCGCAGCGACGGGCGGTCGATCCAGGCAGGGACCACCACCATCGAGACCGACGGGTCGATTCAGGGGCTGATGGACGGGCTGCGCAAGGTCCTCGTGGAGGCCCCGGCACCAGGCCCCACCTCGACCTCGATCCCGTTCCACGGAGGGCTAGTAGGAGCTATCGGCTTCGACGTCGCCCATCGTCTCGCCGGCTGGGCCCCACCACCTAACCCGCAGCCGGAGATCCAGTTGTACGGGCCACCCAGCGTCATCGTCTTCGACCATCTGAGTCGACGCGCCGCCCTGCTCCACGACGGTCCCGATTCCGATCGTCTCTCCCTCCGGAAGGACGTGATCTCGTTGCTATCGAGGGGGCTGCCTGGTTCGGGGCCGACCGGTGGGTTCCAGCCTGCGGTCGGCTCGATGGAGAAGCAGCAGTACGAGGACGTTGTGCAACGTGCCCGTCATCACATCGGTGAAGGTGACGTGTATCAGATCGTTCCCTCGGTCCAGTTCACCGGGGAGAGCGACCTCGACCCGTTCACGGTCTATCGAGGGCTCCGCCTCCTCAATCCGTCTCCGTACATGTACTTCTGTGACCTGGGCGCGACCAAGGTGATCGGGTCCTCGCCGGAGGCTTTGGTCAGGCTGCGGGGGACCGCAGCAGAGCTGCGGCCGATCGCCGGGACCAGACCTCGTCACAACGACGAACAACGGGACCGGATCGCAGAGGAAGAGCTGATGGGCGATGCCAAGGAGGCGGCGGAGCATGTGATGCTCGTCGATCTCGCACGCAACGATCTGGGCAGGGTCGCCGTGCCCGGCTCGATAAAGGTCGATCCATATCGCGCCATCGAGAGGTACAGCCACGTCATCCATCTGGTCAGCGGGGTGAGCGGGATTCTGGAGACGGGGAGCGATGCCTTCGACCTGTTCGCTGCGGCCTTTCCGGCCGGAACAGTTGTCGGCGCCCCCAAGATCCGGGCCCTGGAGCTGTTGCGGGAGCTCGAGCCGGTGCCCAGGGGCCTCTATGCCGGGACCGTCGGCTATTTCGGGCATGGCGGGACGATGGACCAGGCCATCGCCATCCGGACCATCGTGATGAGCGAGGGCCGCTACACCTATCAGGCCGGTGCGGGCATCGTCGCCGACAGCATTCCCTCGGCAGAATGGGAGGAAGTCCTCTCCAAGTCGGGCGCGATGCGTGGCGCGCTCGAGATCGCGGGGGGTGGGCTGTGAGCCGGGTGCTGCTCGTCGACAACTACGACTCGTTCACCTACAACCTGGTGCAAGCGCTACGGATACTCGGCGCCGACGTGATGGTCCGGACCAATGATGCTGTGAGCCTGGATGAAGCGCGCGATCTCGAGCCCACTCATCTGGTCGTGTCACCCGGCCCGGGGCGACCCGAGGCGGCCGGGGAGTCGATGAAGCTGATCTCCGGTCTCCTCGACGAGGTGCCCATCCTGGGTGTTTGCCTCGGGCATCAAGCGATCGCCGCCGCCTTGGGCGGAACTGTCGACCATGCCCAAGAGCTCAGACACGGCAAGTCGTCGCCGGTGTACCACGACTCCGCCTCGATCTATGCCGGTCTCCCCAACCCTTTCGACGCCGGGCGCTATCACTCCCTGGCGGTAATGGAGGGCGACCTCCCCCCAGACCTGGTCGTGACCTCTTTCACCTCCGACGGCGTGATCATGGGAATCCGTCATCGGTCGATGCCCGTGGAAGGCGTGCAGTTCCACCCCGAGAGCGTGCTCACACCGCACGGCGACCTGCTGCTGCGCAACTTCCTCGATCTGGGGGGGATGCGATGAGCCAGATCCTCGAGGATCTCCTCCGCGGCACCGACCTCACCGAGCCCCAGGCCGACGACCTTCTCCATCAGCTCACCGGTGGCGAAGTCGATCCGGCGGTCGCAGGCGCGATCCTCGCTGCCCTCAGGGCCAAGGGGGAGACTCCGGAAGAGGTGCGTGGGTTTGCCCGGGCAATGCGGGATCTGGCCACCGATCCCCGGGTTGATGTCACTGGGGCCGTCGACGTTGTCGGCACCGGTGGTGACCGGTCGGGCAGTCTGAATCTCTCCACCGGTTCGGCCATCGTGGCGGCGGCGAGTGGAGTTCCGGTGGTGAAGCATGGGAATCGCTCGATGACCAGTGTCAGTGGGAGCGCGGACGTGCTCGAGGCGCTCGGATTGCCCATGCCGATGGATGAGGACCAGGTTCGGCGTCTGTTCGACGCCACCGGCTTCACATTCCTGTTCGCTCCCTATTTCCATCCGGCGATGGCCGCCGTGGGCCCGGTGCGACGTGCCCTTGCGGTCCGAACCGTGTTCAACATCCTCGGGCCACTCACCAACCCGGCGGCCCCTCCGAACATGGTGATTGGCGCCTTCGATGCTTCCGCAGCCCGCCTGATGGCCGAAGCCCTGTCCGGTCTCGACATCGATCGGGCGTTCGTAGTGCACGGGGCGGGCGGCTGGGACGAGCCCTCCCCACTGGGTGAGTTCATCCTCTTCGATGTGAGACCGGGTCTGGTCGAGGAATCGGTCCGGGACCCGGCCGACATCGGAATGGCTCCTTGTGAGATGGCTGACCTGGCCGGAGGCGTGCCGGAGCACAACGCCAGACGTCTGCTCGACGTGCTGGAGGGCGAGCCTGGCCCACACCGGGATTCGGTTGTGCTCGGGGCGTCATTGGCGCTCGAAGTCACCGGCCGAGTCGACAGGCCGGACGAGGCGGTGGCGATGGCCGGAGCTGCCATCGACGACGGAAGGGCGCTTGGTCTTGCCAAGGCACTCTCGGAGTTCGGGGCCTCGGAGTCCGGCGCTTGAGCAGCTTTCTCGACACCATGGCGGCCCGATCCCGGCTACGTGCCGAGTCCTCGGCACGTAGCGGTTCATTGCGTCAGCGTCGTGAGACGGTGCTAGCCGGGCCTGAGCCCCGATCCCTGGGGAGCTTCGGATCGGTGTTCGATGTCATTGCCGAGGTCAAGCCACGCTCGCCCTCAGAGGGCGTCTTCCCCCTACGTCCTGTGGCCGAGGCCGCTCTGGCCTATCAGACAGGTGGCGCTGGGATGATTTCGGTGTTGACCGAGCCCTCCGAGTTCGGCGGGTCGATCGAGATGCTGGAGACCGTGGCCGCCGCGGTGTCGATACCGGTGCTGGCGAAGGACTTCCTGGTTGATCCGATCCAGGTGTACGAGGCACGGGAGGCGGGGGCCGACGGCGTGCTGGTGATCGCCAGGATCCTGAGCGACGAGGCCATGATCCAGATTCTCGATGTCGCTTCCGACTGCGGGGTCTTTGCCCTTCTCGAGGCCTTCGACGAGGACGACCTGGCCCGCATACGGGTGGCGGTGGCCGGGCGGGACAACCTTCTCGCTGGGGTCAACTGCCGGGATCTCGACACATTGGAAGTCGTGCCCGAACGCCATGGCGACCTTGCCGGCCAGATTCCCGGCGATGTCGTGACTGTGGCCGAGAGTGCAATCGGGGCAGGTCCGGATGTCGAGCGGGTCGCCGCTCTCGGTTACCGGGCGGCTCTCGTCGGATCGGCTCTGATGAGGACCGAGGATCCGGCCCGCCTGGTCAGCGAGTTGGTGGACGCCGGGCGACGAGCGGTGACGGTGCTGTCATGAGCCTCTTCGTGAAGCTATGCGGGATCAGGACCGAGGCAGATCTCGAGGCTGCAGTCGACGCCGGCGCCGATGCGATTGGCTTCGTCCTGACCCCCTCCCCTCGACAGATCCCGCTGAATGTCGCGGCGAGGTTGAACGCGAGGTTGCCCGACTCGGTCCTCGGTGTAGCCGTATTCCATGACCCCTCACCGGATCTGTTGCAGCGAGCCCGCGAGGAGGTCGCTCCCGACCTCTTCCAATCCGAGCACTCCACTCTGGTCGGTATCTCCCCGGACCAACTGCTCCCGGTCGTCGTCGATAGTGAGTCTCTCGATCGGGACTTCGCGCTTGCCGTCCGCTCGGCTCGCAGGCAGATGGTCCTCGTCGACAGTGCGGCTCGCGGCGGGACCGGTCTCACACCGAGTTGGGAGCGGCTCGTCGGGCTGGATGGGCCGGGTCGACTCATCCTGGCCGGGGGACTCGACCCGGCCAACGTGGGCGCGGCCGTTTCGCTCGTTCGCCCTTTCGGTGTCGACGTCAGCTCGGGAATCGAGAAATCGCCTGGAGAGAAGGATCCGAAGCGCATGAAAGCCTTTGTCGAAGCGGCGCGAAGCGTGGGTGTGGGAGGTAATTCATGACGACTGCTCGCGAGGAGACCGGGCGCTACGGCCGCTTCGGGGGTCGCTACGTGCCTGAGATCCTGGTCCCCGCCTTGACCAGGCTGGAGGAAACCGCCCGTCTGCTCCTCGATGACCCGGGTTTTCTCAACATGTACGAGGACGAGTTGACCACGTGGGTGGGTCGGCCGACCGCGCTGACCCATGCCGTCCGCCTCGGCGAGTCCTGGGGAGGTGAGGTTTGGTTGAAGCGCGAAGACCTGGCCCACACCGGTGCGCACAAGATCAACAACGCCATAGGTCAGGCCCTTCTCGCCCGGGAGATGGGCGCCGAGCGGGTTATTGCCGAGACCGGCGCCGGTCAGCATGGGGTGGCCACAGCGGCCGCCTGTGCTCGTCTCGGTCTGGATTGCACCGTCTACATGGGCTCGGTGGACATCGAGCGTCAGGCGCCGAATGTCGAGCGGATGCGGATATTGGGAGCGAGGGTGGAACCAGTCACGTCCGGGGATGCCACGTTGCGCGCCGCCATCAATGAGGCACTTCGGGACTGGGTGACCCGACCCGAGACCACCTATTACCTGCTCGGCTCGGCGGTAGGCCCCCACCCCTATCCGTGGCTGGTTCGAGAGCTCCAATCGGTGATTGGCCGCGAGGCCCGGCGGCAGATGCTGAAGCGGGCCGGGCGTCTACCAGACGCCGCGGTTGCCTGTGTGGGCGGCGGCTCGAATGCCATCGGGTTGTTTCATCCCCTTCTGGACGACCCGATCGAGCTGATCGGGGTCGAGGCGGGAGGGACATCGCCCGAGCTGGGGCACAACGCCGCGACCATCGGGAGGGGGACTCCGGGCGTCCTCCACGGCAGCTTCTCGTTCCTGCTGCAAGACGACGACGGCCAGGTCCAGGAGACACACTCGGTTTCGGCAGGGCTCGACTATCCGGGAGTAGGGCCCGAGCACTCCTGGCTGGCGGAGACAGGCCGGGTCACGTACGAGAGCGCTACCGACGGAGAAGCCCTGGCTGCTCTCTATGAGCTGGGGCGGCATGAGGGGATTCTCCCCGCCCTCGAGTCGAGTCATGCCCTGGTCGGGGCCAAGAGGTGGCTTGGCGTCAATCCGGGCTCGACGGTCCTCGTTGGTCTCTCTGGCCGGGGGGACAAGGACATCGACATCCTCAGGGGACTGAGCCGATGAGCGCCCGTGTGGCCGGAGCTCGAGCTCTCGAGACGAGATTGGCCGGTGACGAGACCGCCATCGTCCCCTACCTCACCGGCGGCTATCCGTCGTCGGCCGCCTTCGCCGACGCGCTGCTCGCCCTATCCGGGATATCGATCGCTGTCGAGATCGGAATCCCCTTCTCCGACCCCATGGCCGACGGCGCCACCATCCAGGAGTCGAGCCGGGTCGCCCTGGAAAATGGCGCCACGCTCGAATCGATCCTCGGCGCCATGGAGGGTGTCGGCCGGCTCGATGCCGATCTGGTGGTGATGAGTTACCTCAACCCGCTGCTGGCCTACGGATTCGCGTCGTTGCTGCCCAGAATGGCCGGAGTCGGCGTGGCTGCACTCGTCGTCCCCGATTTGCCACTGGAGGAATCGGCCGATCTTGCCGAGGCCTCCCGGGATCACGGGATCGGCCTGGTGCAGTTGGTCAGCCCGGTGACCAGCCAGGAGCGGCTCGAAGCCCTCGGCATGGCCTCGGAGGGATTTACTTACGCGGTGACAATGACCGGCACCACCGGCGGGACCCTAGGCGCCGGGCCTGAGGTAACCGCCTATCTCGATCGGGTGCGGTCTGCATCGAGGCCCCCTGTCCTCGCCGGGTTCGGGGTGCGGACCGCCGATCAGGTTCGGGCATTGGCCCCGCACTGCGACGGTGTGATCGTGGGTAGCGCCCTGGTCGAGATCATGTCCAACGGACAGGACCCGGTGTCGTTCGTGGCAGGGTTGCGACGATGATCGCCAAGCTCTCGTCTGTCTGCACACTGGGGGAGAAGGCGGCGATCCTCCGGTTCATCGAGGGCCATGGTCTCCGGGTCCATGTAGGGGAGGCGGGCACGACCACGATCGTCAGCATCATCGGCGACCCGGAGCCGGGCATCGCGGAATCCATCGGCGCCCTTCCCGGTGTCGAGTCCGTCAGTCTCGACGCCCCTCGCTACCCCTTCGTGGCCAGGGAGGCGCGAGCCGAGCCAAGCACGGTGAAGGTGGCAGATGTCGTCATCGGGGGGAAAGGTGTCGCGGTCATTGCCGGCCCGTGCTCGGTGGAATCCGAAGAGCAACTGCTGACCATCGCCCGATCCGTGGCCAAGGAAGGAGCAGTGCTGCTGAGAGGCGGTGCCTTCAAACCCCGGACTTCTCCCTACAGCTTCCAGGGGCTGGGGGAGGAAGGTCTGGAGATGCTGGCCCGCGCCCGGGAGGAGACCGGTCTGGGAGTCGTGTCCGAGGTGGTCGCTCCGGAGGACATCGCCTCGATGAACCGGTCTGTCGACATGCTCCAGGTGGGAAGCCGCAACATGCAGAACTTCCGCCTCCTCTCGGCTGTGGGAGAGCAACCCACCCCGGTGCTGCTCAAGAGAGGCCTGATGTCCACCATCGAGGAGATGCTCCTCGCCGCCGAGTACATCGTCGGCGCCGGGAACCCGAGGGTCGTTCTTTGCGAGCGAGGCATCCGGTCATTCGAGACCGCGACCCGAGGCACGCTCGACATCAGCGCTGTCCCCGTGCTCAAGGAGCGGACCCATCTACCGGTGATCGTCGATCCGAGTCATGCCGCCGGGAAGCGCTCCTTGGTGCCGAGCCTCTCGGCGGCAGGAGTCGCAGCCGGCGCCGACGGGTTGTTGATAGAGGTGCACGATCGGCCCGAGGAAGCGCTCAGTGACGGCCCACAGAGCCTGACCCTCGAGGGCTTCGCCCACACGATGGAGACGGTGGCGAAGATCGCCGGCGCTCTCGACCGGCCGCTACTGACCTTGTGACTCGGGTGGCCGGTTCGATGTGCTTCCTTCCCTGAACATCTCCCCGATGGCGGCGACGCTGCCCAGCACCCCACTCGTGTCGAGGGGGAGGAAGATCTTGGTCGCCTGACCATTGGCGACCTGCTCCAGCGCCTCCAGGTATCGAATGGCGATCAGATCGGGGGTCGGGTTTCCATTGTGGATCGCGCCAAACACGCGCTCGATGGCCTGGCCCTCGCCCTCGGCCACCGTGAGTAACTGATATTGCTCGGCGTCGGCCACCCGCTTGATCGCCTCGGCCTGCCCAGTGGCTTCGAGGATCTGGCTCTGCTGGACGCCCTCTGCCCGTAGGACTGCGGCGGCCTTAGCGCCCTCGGCCTCGGTGACCTGGGCCCGACGATCGCGCTCTGCCTTCATCTGGCGGTGCATCGCATCGGTGACGTCGGCCGGTGGCTCGATCCGCTGTAACTCCACGCGGACCACGCGCACACCCCATTTGTCAGTTGCGTCGTCGAGGATCTGACGGAGCTTGGCATTGATCACCTCGCGTGAGGTGAGCGCAGCATCGAGGTCGAGATCACCGACCACGTTCCTCAGGTTGGTCTGGGCGAGCTTGGTGGCGGCCAGGATGAAGTTGCCCACGTTGTACTGGAGCTTCACCGGATCGGTCGCTTCGTAGTAGATGACCGCGTCGACGGTCACCACCACGTTGTCCTTGGTGATCACCTCCTGGGGAGGCACGTCGACAACCTGCTCTCGCATGTCGACCTTGGTCAACCGCTTGACGAACGGAAGGACCCAACGAAGGCCGGAGTCCACCGTCCTCTGGTAGCGGCCCAGGAATTCGATGAGCCCCTTCTCGAATGGGCGCACCACTCTGAAACCGGCGGCGGCAACGAGGATCAGCACCACCG
>Ga0190271_10002894_pt1 | contig 10615 bp, 9 predicted proteins | sample Popmic356T_FD_133747 | JGI IMG/M metagenome (GOLD analysis project Ga0190271, IMG submission 133747) | Populus adjacent soil microbial communities from riparian zone of Weber River, Utah, USA - 356 T | ecosystem: Environmental > Terrestrial > Soil > Riparian zone | place: USA: Utah | collected... | reverse complement strand
CGGCGACCCACGGGCGAGTCGGCGAGCGCGCCGAATCTCACCCAGTGCCGCAAGTTCACGTCGCGCTCAGTTCGTTTCGAAGATCTCCTCGATCTCGGCCTGAACGTTCTCCTCGCTCTTTTCGCGAGTCACCGCGATCTCTTTGACGATCAGAGCGCGTGCGGTCTCGAGCATGCGCCGCTCGCCGAAGGACAACGACTTCTCCGCCTTCAGCCGGTACAGGTCGCGCATGACTTCGGCCACATCGAAGACAGAACCTGTCTTGATCTTGTCCATGAAGCCGCGGTAGCGGCGATTCCACGTTTGGTTATCGAACGCGATCGTTCGTTCCCTGAGAATGGCAAAGATTTCCTCGATCTCCTCTTCGCTAATCGCTCTGCGCAGGCCACAGTTCTTGGCGTTGTTCACCGGCACCATGATCTTGCGGTTCGTGTCGAGGATCCGTAGGACATAGAACTTCAGGCGGTTGCCTGCGATGTCCTTTTCTTCGATGGAAATGACTTCGGCGACGCCTTGCGCGGGGTACACCGCTTTATCGCCAACTTTAAACAACTGCTTATCGGTACGGGCCTGCATTTCGCACTCCCTGATGGTGTGTAATCGGAATCGAAACCCTATCGCACCAGCCCGATGTCATGGTGTCATGAGGAATCAGCCGGTTGTGTGCTGCTCAAACCCTGGCAGCGGGTCGCCGTTCGCCGGGTAACGTGCAAAGCACGGGTCAGGTGTTATCCTACTCAGAACGCGTGTCGGGGTCAATCCGTTTGGACGGCAACTGTCCGTACACTCCGCACTAATCGCGTAACGCAACCGGTCACTCAAACGTCGGCGTGTTCAGTCTCGTGATCGGAGATGCACTGGGTCACGGGAGAGGTCATCGCGACAATCATCCATGGCTGGCTGCGCGTCAGCCGCCATGGATGACCGTCGTGCAGGTCGTTCTGCTCACGTGACCCGTGCTTGCGCTGTGACTCAGGTGGTCATGTCTTTGAGCTGCGACAGGTCGGGCAGCTCATCGAGGTTCGGCATCAACACGATCTCGATGCGCCGATTCTGCTGCCGGCCTTCGGGCGTGTCGTTCGCTGCAGCGGGTTGTGTATCTCCATAACCCGCCGCTGAGAGCCGCGCCCCGGCGACGCCGTGCTCCGAGAGGTACGTCGTCACTGTCAGTGCGCGGGAAGTCGACAGGTGCCAGTTCGACGGAAACCGCGCGCTCTTGATCGGCACGTTGTCGGTGTGCCCAGCGATCTGAAAATCACGGTCGGGGATCGATGAGAGCACCGCGGCGACCTCGGTCAGCGCTTGCTGCCCTTCGGGCTTCAGGTCAGCCCGGCCCGAGTCGAACAAGATGTTCTCGGAGAGCTCGACCACCATGCGTCCACGCACGATGCGTACGCGCAGTTTCCCCGAGGCGATCATCTTGTTGAAGCGCTCGAGCATGCCGCGGAACGTCTGCAAGCGTTGCGATGCCTGCCGCTCCTTGGCTTTCAGCTCCTCAACGAGCTTGTTCATCTCGGCCATGCTGCGCTGCTGATCGGTGACGTTCATGCCCATCTTCCGCAACTGCTCGGTAAGTTGGGCGTTCTGCAGCTCGGTTGCCGTGAGCCGGTCCTGTGTGTCCTTGTTCTGTTTCCCGAGGTTATCGAGCGAGCGGGATAACTGATCCACTCGATCGCGCTGCGCCTGCATTTCTTCTTCGGAGTAGCCACAGGCACCCGCAGCCGCGAGCAGCAGCACTCCGCATAGGAAAGCTCTCGAACGATTCATCGCACCTTCTCTCTAAGAGGTCTCTGAGAGGGCCAAAACCGCCGGCCGCCAAACCGCGCGAGACCTTAGGTCCCGCGACCAGTTGAGGTCAACGATCCGGCGAATCGAGTCCTCAAACGGCATGGTCACGCTCCTAGCCGAAAGAAGCAACCTCACTGCAATGTCAAAAACACAAGTCTTTTCAGTGCCTTGAGAAGTCAAATTCGCTGTGATCATACAAAGACCAATCAGTTACGTATAATTTATGTGTTTGCGTTCTTGACACGTGCCATCACCCTACAATACGTTACGTTCATCCTACGACCATTAGGAGGGTCCGTATGGCTGCAAAGAAGAAGAAGAAGGCCGCCAAGAAGGCGGCAGGTAAGGCGACTGCTGCCAAGGCTGCGAAGCGTAAGGGCGGACGCCGCAAGGCCGCCAAGAAGGCGGGCAAGCGCAAGGCTGCTAAGGCGCCTGCCAAAAAAAAAAGTAGCTAAGTCAGCGACCGGACGGGGCGCCGGCAAGACCGGGCGAAAGCCGGCCAAACGGGCCAAACCGGCCAAAGCCGCCCCCTCCAGGAAAAAGGCCGCGAAAGCCAAAGACACGAGTCCGTCTGAACTAGAGCTGGATCTGCTCGCTCCGAGCGAGGTGCCAGAATTCCCGTCAGACGACGATCTTTTGTCTTCGCCGAACTGAAGGGTTCGAGTCGATTGAGGCTCTCGCGCGGTCGTGTATGGGCCGCCGGCACCTAGTGCCGGCGGCTTCGTTGCGTGAGCGCACGATCGTATGACGCCGCGACTCCGGCTCACGCTGGGCGAGCCGTGAGCGGCTAGCGGCGACCTACGCGATCGCCGCCATTGGCTGCACGCTCATTCGCTGCGTTCGCTCGCGAGTAGGCGCGTGAGTCTCGCGGCTTCGAGGCGCAGCGTCAGCACTTTCTCGCGCTCCAACTGCACCAAGCCAGGTGCTGCGCCGCGCGGCTTGCGCACGTAGCGCTTGGCGACGTAGCTCACGTCCACGCTCGGCTCGCCGCGCGCCGAGCTGAAGTGTGCCGCGAGGTGTGCGGCGTCGAGCAGCAGCTCTTCCGGGCAGACTTCATTGCGCGCGAGTGGCACCACGACGTGTGCGCCAGACACATCCCGGGCGTGCAGCCACAGATCGTGCGGCCTCGCGTGTTCGCGGGTCAGCGTGTCGTTGTCAGCTTGCTGCTTGCCGACCAAGACCGTGCGCGCCTTGAATGCTTGAAACTCGCGGTAAGGTTTGCGCGTCGCACGTGCGGCCTGTGCTGCGCCACCGCGTGGCTGCTCCGCCAGCGTCTGGAGCGCACCGCGCACCCCGAGCGTGCGAGCTTGCCCCGCGAGCTCGATCAGCTCTTCGGCGCTCGCAGTCGTCACGCGTGTGCGCAGCTGCTCCAGGCGCTCGAGCTCGGCGTGGGTCGTATTTTGGCGTTGGCTCGCTAGCTCGGCACCCCGTTCGTAGCGGCGCGCTTGCTTGAACCAGCTTTCGATCTGCTCCTTCAAGCTGCGGGTAGGGTCGAGCGCGATCTCTAGCTGCTCGGGTGGATCGCGCGTGTAGTCGAGCAGCTGTACGCTGCTTTGGCCGCGCTTGACCTTGTGCTGTTGCCCGAGCAGGAGGGTTGCGCGCGTACGCAGCGGCGCGGCTTGTTCGGCGCGGGCGCCGTCTTCGTCCAAGGCCGAGAGGCGCCGCTGCAAGCGCTTTTGAGCGCTGCGCAGCGCGCGGTCGAAGCGTGAGCGCTGCTGCTCCAGGCTTTCGCTCGCCTGGTCTGCGTAAAGCTCGGGCCCCGCTGTGAGCAGGCTTTCGATGCTGTCGGGCCAGTGCACGCGCGCGCTGCTCGCGGATCGCGGTGTTCCGGCTGAGAAGCTGATCAAGAGGCGTTCATCGCGTGTCAGGTGGACGCGCGCGGCAGCGAAGTCACAGCTGAGCCGCGAAGTCTCGTCCGCACGCTCGATCGCGATGCCCAGCGCGGTCTCACTCGGCTGTTCGAAAGCGACGATGCGGCCACCTTCGAGCTCTTTACGCAGCTTCTGAACGAAGCTGCTAGCGGCGAGCCCGTGCGGTCGCGTGGTGACCAGGCCCACACCGCTGCGGGCTGCACCGAAGCAAAACAGCAGCACGCTTCGTAGGCTGGGCGTGGAGAGGCTGATGGCGAGCAGGTCCGCCGCAGGTGCGTCGATGCGCCGGATCCGCGCACCGACCAGCGGAGTTGGGCCGATCACGACTCACGACTCGTCGTCTTCGATCGCGTCCTCATCCCCATCGTCATCGCGTTCAGAGTCGTCGTCGCCAGCGTCTGCGTCCAGCCGGTCAGCTGCGTCGCTCAAGCCGGCCGCTGCATGCGCTTCGGCGCTGAGCGTGGCGAGCCTGCGTGCGACGTCGAAGCCGCGCTCCGAATCCACGGAAATGAACGCTTCCTCGGGGTGATGCGCGAGCGTTCGGCTCAACGCATCGGCCAGTGCGGCGTACGAGAAGCCAGACCGATGGCCGAGCGCGCGCAGGGTGGCGTAGGCCACTGGGCCGGGGCTCGACAGCGTCTCGAGCGGATCGAAGGCGCGGGTGATGCCGAGCTCCTTGCACACGGCGTGCGCCTCTTCGGGCTCCCACGCACCTTGAGCAGCCCAGACGTAGTGGCGGCCAGCCACGCGCGGAAGCCGTGCGAAGTACTCGCGCAGCAGGTCGCGCGATCGCGCACCGGGCGTCAGGTCCGAGGGCGTATGGATGATCACGGCTCGGGCTTGGAGCGCGTCGGCTGCGGCGATCAGCCACTTGAGGCCCGCTTCCAGCTCGGGATCGTTGCGCAGTGCACCGCGGCTGGAGCTTACGGCGTTCCGCGGGGCGCGCAGCGCGAGCACGAAGTCCTCGCCGAGAGCCGCGCGCGCACTGGCGAGCGTGCCGGGGCGGGGCAGTGGGGCACGCAGCGAGAGCTCGGCGAAGCGCAAGGCCGCGGTGTACTTACGCCCGGGAGTCCGGTCGAGGAGAGCACCAACGTGAAGCATGTAGAACGAAACCTCAGTAGGGGGCAGCTGTTCAGGCCATGAACGTAGCCGCGTAGAAAAAGGGCGGACAATGTGCGTGCCGAGCGTTGCAGCTCCGCTGCACCGCGTCTAGCCGGAATTGTGGCATTCGACAGCCTGCTTTCACTCGAATCGCAGGGCCGTGCTCGTGCAGGCAGGCGCGGTTACTCGCTACGACCGAGCGTGTGCGGCTGTGAGTGATGGTGCGACGCGGTGCCGCGTACCGACGCTGAAGCGAGCGCAGCGGGCACGACTGGTGCAGCGCGAGCGCTCGTTACGCCATGAATTGACGCATGCTGTCCGTATCCTCTAAAACATGAACCACGATAGTCGCATTCGTTAGACGATACCGGCCTGACCACGTGACCACGAATTCGAGACTCGCCCTCGAGTCAGGATTCACATCGGACTTGGCGTCGGCGAACGTTGTGGGCGTTGGTGGGCGGACCGCATCGACATGGAACGCGCGTGATTGAATCGGATGTCGGCATCGCTTGCGGTGCCTGCGATACGTGGAATGTGCTCGCAACCGGCGCTTGCCGACGTTGTGGCCAAGACGTCATGTATTTCGGTACTGTAGCCGCCGAGTGTGTGGAATTGCGCCGAAGCGTGGTATCAGGAAGTCATTCTTCGGCAGGGGCGTTGCAGTCTAGGGAAGAAGTGATGGAACAAGCGCGGAACTACGTCTGCAAAGAGTGTTCGACTGCCGTGCCTTCCGGCCACAAGTTCTGTGGAACCTGTGGCGCTGCCGTGCCTGTCGAAGTGGTCGAGCTGCGCATCAAGTACTTCGGCCCAATGCAGGCGCCCGGCAAGGCGCGCTTGACGTTGATCCGCGGTGAAGGCGGCGGCGACGGCCTCAGCTACATGCTCCAAGGCACCGAACATGTGACAGGGCGCGAGGACGGACAGATTCTGTTCCCAGACGACACGTGGTTGTCGTCGCGCCACGCGAACTTCGTGTACGAGGGCGGCCACTTGGTCGTGCGCGACGAAGGCAGCCTCAACGGCGTGTATGTGCGTACGCGCGGTTCGGTAGCACTGCATCACGGCGACACGTTCATCTGCGGCGAGCAGGTGTTTCGCGTCGACCCACCGCCGCGCGACACCGCGGGACCGGCGGCCGATCAAACGTATTTCTATACGTCCCCTCGCAAGCGCTATTTGTTCGGCGTGTCGCAGCTGCTCACTGGTGGCGGGGTAGGGATTGCGCTGTGCTCGACCACGCCATCCGTGCTCATCGGCCGCGAGGAGTGCGACGTCAATTTTCCGAGCGATGTGTATATGTCCGGAGCTCACGCCAAGCTCGAGATCGGCTCGGATGGGGCGCTCGCCATCACCGACTTGGACTCGAAGAACGGCACGTACGCTCGCATCAAAGGTCACCACCGTTTGCAGCATGGTGATTACTTGTTCATCGGGCGCGAGCTCTTGCGCGTGGAGATGACGGGTTGAGCGTGTCGTGCCTTATCCGCTACGAGCGATTCGTTGCACCTCTGCCGACGGGCGGTGCACAGAGGAGGCGCCTGTGATCGTTTGCCCCAGGTGCAGCAAAGAGAACCAAGACCACTACAAGTTTTGCCTCGGCTGTGGCTCGGAGCTTCCGCGCGAGGCGCCTTCGCCACGCGTGCTGTCACCGCAGACACCTGCTTCGTCGGCGCTCGCGTCGGCGCAAGCCGCCGTGGAGCAAGCGGTCCAGCAGCTCAATCCTGCAGTCAGCCCGGACAAGGCGCTGCAGTTTGCGCGCACGCAGGGCGCAGAAGCCGACTCACCTGCGCGCCCTGCGACGCCGCCCGCGCTCGGCGCGTTGCAAGACGTTCCCACCGGCCCAGCACCTTCGGGTGGTGCGGCCGCAGCTGTCGCTGCTGTGCGTGGCGTGGGACCGTCGCCGCTGCTTTCGTCGCCCAGCCTAGCGGGCTCGCCGCGCGGTCAGGAGTCTGCGGGCGGCCTCAACAATTGCCCTGCGTGCGGCAACCCCGTGCCCGTCGACTTCAAGTTCTGCGGCACCTGTGGCCACCGCATGCCGGGTCCGCTGCAGGGGCAGCCCCAGGCGTCCGCGCAGGTCAATACGTCTGCGCGGCCGAGTCGCGGCGCGTTGATCGTGATCAATCCCGATGGCTCTGAGGGCGGCGTGTTTCCGCTTGGCGAGTCTGGCAGTAGCGTCGGACGCAACCACGGCACGCTGTTCTCCGCCGACGCCTACCTCTCGCCCACGCACGCGACCTTCACGCTGCAGGGCACGAGCTGCACCGTCAAAGACGAAAACAGCCTGAACGGCGTGTACGTGAAGCTCAAGCGCGACATGCCCATGAAGCTGCACGACGGCGATATCTTTCGCATCGGGCAAGAGCTGATCCGCTTCGAGGTCTTGGGTGGCCCGCAGTTCGTCAACGGCGTCGAGCCGATGGGCAGCCCGAACCCCGGTTACGTCGGGCGTCTCGCGCTGGTTGTCGGTCGCGAGAGCTACGGCAACGGCTATCCGATTCCTCCAGACGGCATCCACCTCGGTCGCGAGCGTGGCGATGTGATTTTTCCCGAGGATGGCTACGTGTCGGGCCTGCATTGCCGCGTTCACTACGACGGGTCGACCTGCGTGTTGACCGACGTCGGCAGCAGCAACGGCACCTTTTTGCGCGTGCGGGGCAGTCGCTCGGTCGTGACCGGAGACTTGCTGCTCATGGGTCAGCAGCTGTTCCGCTTGCAGTGTTGAGCGCCAGCGCTGCGCCGGGTGAAGCGGTGATCGAGGTCGCCGCTTCGCCATGTGGTGCGGCGATCAAGGTCCCGGTGCGGTGATCGAAGTGCTCGGCGTCGTGGGGTTCGTGCTGCTGCTCATGCTAGTCGGCACGCTGGTGGTCGCAGTCTCGGTCGAGACGCTGGTCATCGCAGCGGCGAGCTGCATCGCGCTCGGGCTGCTCCTGGGCGTTCCAGCCGGCGTCGGCTATCACCTCGCGCTGTACCTATGTCTGGCACAGCGCGGCCCGGTCGATTGGCGCTTTGTGTGGCGCCCGCGCAGCTACCACACACTGCTTGCACCCGCCGAGCTGCGCCGCGTCTTGCCTTGGTTCGTGGCTGGCGCGCTCGGCTTCGGGTTGATCGTCTTGGGCAGTCTGATCTTGGTGCTCGGGTTATGGCGAGCCTGAGCGCGCGTACGTTCAGACCGCGCGGTTGAGCGCTTTCATCGCCACCGCGCGCACGGTCGCGTCGTCGTCCTGGGTCGCCAGCTCGAGCGCAGCAGAGAACAGCTCGCTGTCGAGCTTGCTCATCGCGCGCACCGCGTAGTAGCGGATCAGCGAGTTGTCCGACTTCTGATCTTTCTCGAGGCGCTCCGCGACGCGCTTCTTCACGTCGACCGAGCCGGACTCTTTGAACTCTTTCACCAGCTGATCGTAGGCATCGCGATCCGGCATGTTGGCGTTGACGGGAGCGATGCTGTGCGGACGCAGCGCGCCTCCATTGTGAGTCGCGTTAGTCGCGTTATTCGCGATCGGACGCGGCGGAAGCACGCTCGGCACGCGCGCCGGGGGAACACTGCGCGGGGCACGCACGGAGATCTCTCCCGAGGGGGTCTCGGCGATACGACGACGCAGTGCCACGGGGCTCGCGCGAAAGAGCTCGTACTCGGCGATCTCGCCCAGATCGAGCCCGCTCAGCTCGCGCTGCAGCTTGGCGCGCAGCTGGCCGCCTTCGCGCTTGGCCTGTCCCACCATCTCCTGGACGCCGTCCGGCAGGCTCTGGGACGAGGCAAACACGCGCACGATGGCGCCCTTGTTCTCGGCGTTGGCGCGATAGACGCCCATGTAGATCGCGGCGCCGCCGGTCTCGTCTTTGAGCACCTCGTTGATCTGCTCGAAGACCGAAAACGCGGTCTCCGCGAGCAGCGCGTCGGGAGCCTCGATCACCACGCCGAGGTACGACACGTTCTCGAGCTGGAAACCCTCGGGCTGGATGCTGCTGTGCAAGAGGCCTTCGCGAATCGAGTGCACGACGCTCTCGGCCGTGAGTCGCGGCACCGAGAACGTGAGAAAGCCCATGATGCCGTTCGAGAGCAGCAAGCTGCGGATATCTTGCCCGTCGAGCGAGCGGATCGGCGCGATGTCGTTGCGCGAGTTCAGCCGATTGAGCGCGTCGATCTGCTCCATGATGATCTTGTTGATCTCAGGGAAATAGCGATCGAGTGAGACGTCTCCGTGCTCGCGTGCGAGGCGCGAGTTGTCGATGAAGATCCAACCGAGCACGCTCTCTTTGACGAGCTCGTTGATGGCGCGAACCGCGTTCACCTTGGCGATGCCGCTCTCGTGGAAACTCGGCAGCGTGGCGAGCACGATGATGGGGACCTGAAGATCCGCGAGCACGCGGATGAGCTCACTCACGGCCGAACCGGTTCCGCCGCCGAGGCCTGCGGTCAGCAGCACGACGTCGGCGCTGGCTGCGTGACTGGCGATGCGCTCGCGAATCCTGCTGGCGTGCGAGACGATGCACTCGCGCCCGTAGCTTAGGTCCGCGCCGGCACCATCCGAACCTTCGACGCCGATGTACATGCGAAACTCTTCTGGCAAGAGTGTCGAGCGATGCGAGAGCGACGACAGGTCGGTTTCAGCCGTATTCAGCGCCATTGCGCGGTATCCACGGCGGTAGAGTTCCGCGGCCAGATTGCCCCCAGCTTGGCCCAGCCCAACGGCCGCGATTTCGATGGCTCTACCAACAGGATTCACGTGCACCTCCAATGATCCGCCGCGCACACTATCGCGAGCGACGTGGCCAGTCCATTGTTCTGGCTCGCGCAGCGAGGCTCCTACATTGTGCCAGGTGTCAATGCTCTGGGTATCTACGGCGCACGTGTAGCGCTCAGGGACACCGCACACCGCGCGAGGCTCAGGACGCCGATCACGGTGCTTGCGCCGAGCAGCAGCGAAATCCAATGTTTGGCAGCCGTAGCTCTGCGCCGCCCAAGGTAAAGTCGAAGTCACACGTGAGACCCATCGAGGCGTTGTTGTAGCTGCCTCCGCGTAGTGGGTTTTTTGCGGGTGAATCGGCGCCTTGGGTCCACTCTTTGGCGTTGCCACTCAGATCGAATACGCGACCGGTATCTGTCCCTGTGCTCGAGAAGTCGGTGTAGCAGTCGGGCTTGCTGCCCGTCGGCAGCAACGCATCGGTGTCGGGTTGTCCGCTCATAGTGGCCGCGTTGTGGTCGTTGCAGGTGCCGTTTGTATACGGTGCGCTGCAGCTTGTGGCGGACCACGTGCAGCCTGCGCCGCCTTTGCAGGCCATCAGCCAATCGTCGAGCTTACACAGGCTCATGCCGACGCTCTGACACGCGGTGACCGCTTCCGCGTAGGTCACGTTAGTCCACGGCAAGACGCCGGGCCGCGAGCATGCGCGCGCGCCGATGAGGCCCTCGTTCATGCTGTTCGCGTCGACGCGCGACGCCTCGTACTTGTAGATCCATAGCGCGGTCCCCACCTGCACGACGTCGTCGTGTACGTAGCTCGGGTTCGTGCCCGGTTCACGATGGGGTTCGTCGGCGACGCCATCGCAGTCGTCGTCTAAGCCGTTGCAGACCTCGTCGGCGCCTTGGGTGGGTGTCGCGTCGCAGCTCAAGCCCGTGCGGGCGGTGTTGCACTTGAGCTTGCCTACGGCCTTGCACGCGCCGACGCCGACATCACAGGCGTGCCCGAGCATCGCAAAGGCTTCGTCCACCTTGCCGTCGCAGTCGTTGTCGAGGCCGTCGCATGAGGCTTCGTCTTTCTCGTACTTGGCGCCAAAGCGGCAGACGAACTTGCCGTTCACGCACACGGGGACTGCGCTCACACAGACGCCCGCCTGCGCGCAGGTGTTTGTCG
>Ga0190271_10002893_pt1 | contig 10618 bp, 14 predicted proteins | sample Popmic356T_FD_133747 | JGI IMG/M metagenome (GOLD analysis project Ga0190271, IMG submission 133747) | Populus adjacent soil microbial communities from riparian zone of Weber River, Utah, USA - 356 T | ecosystem: Environmental > Terrestrial > Soil > Riparian zone | place: USA: Utah | collected... | reverse complement strand
CGCCGAGAACGGGGTGGAACGTCAGCTGCGCCGTTCGGCCGATGACCTCGGCGGCCTCGCGCGGGTCGAGCACGCCCGGCAGCTCGACGATGATGCGCTGCTCGCCCGAGCGGGCCAGCGCCGGCTCGGCGACGCCCAGGGCGTCGACCCGACGGCGCAGCACCTCGAGGGCACGATCGGTCGACTCGGCGTCCGCCTGCACGGTGGGCGAATCGCGGGTCTCGAGGACGATCTGCGTCCCACCGCGGAGATCGAGACCGAGCCGCGGGGACGCGGTGAGCACGACGTAGGAGGACACGGCGAGAACGGCGAGCGCCAGCAGGGTGCGGATCAGGGCGGAGCGGGACACAGAGGCCTCCGATGCGGCCGTCGTCACGGTCGCCGGCGCGCGCCAGTGTACGTGGGCCGGCGCGGCGCACCTACAATCGTCGCGGTCCGCCGTTTCCGTCCACCGGACCGCTGCTGCCGACCACCGATCTCCGGCCTGAGGAATCGCCCGTTGCTGTCCGCACTGCCGACCGGCTCCACGCCGTCGTCGCAGACCGTCGATGACGGTCTGACGGGGCTCAGTGGCCTGGCCGCCGACGTCATGACGTCGCTGGGCGAGGTCGGCGTCGGCCTGCTGACCCTGGTCGAGACCGTCTTCCCGCCGATACCGAGCGAGATCCCGCTGTCGCTGGCGGGCTTCCTGGCCGAGCGCGGCCGCATGAACGTCGCCTGGGTATTGGTCGCTGCCACGCTGGGATCCGTCCTGGGTGCGCTCGTGCTCTACTGGTTGGGCGCAGCCTTCGGCGAGCAGCGTGCCCGGCGGTGGCTGACCAGGCTGCCGCTCGTCGACGAGTCCGACTTCGACCAGGCCTCGGCCTGGTTCCACCGCCATGGTCACGGCGTCGTCTTCTTCGGACGCTTCGTGCCGATCGTCCGCAGCCTCGTCTCGCTGCCGGCCGGCGCACAACGGATGCCGCTACTTCCGTTCGTCGTGCTCACACTGCTGGGCAGCTTGCTGTGGAACACCCTGCTGGTGGGTGCCGGCTACGCCCTCGGCACACAGTACGAGCGGGTCGAGGACTACCTGGCCTACCTCGACTACGTGGTCTTCGCGGCGATCGCCGTGGCACTCGGCTGGTGGGTGGTGCGCAAGCGGCGGCAGCGTCGTGCCGCCGGCACGAACGCCTGAATGTCTGCCCCTGCGGCCCAGGCCGCGGGTCTACCCGAGTCGAGGAGCCGTGACGGAGTGAGAGGCACTGCGCGGGTGGGCAGTGTCATGGCGCTGGGACTCGTCCTGGCCGCGTGCAGCGGTGACGACGAGGGCAGCGACGCGGGCGACGACCCCGCCGGCACCGAGGCCGGGCTGAGCGGCGACCTCACCGTATGGATCATGGATCCGGGCAACCCGGAGGCGCAGCAGACGATCGACGCCACGGGCGCGGCCTTCGAGACCGAGCACGAGGGCGTCACGATCGACATCGAGTACGTCCCGTGGTCCAGCGCGCACGACCGGTTCGTGGCCGGTCTTGTCGGCGGTCAGGTCCCCGACCTGGCCGAGATGAGCACGACCTGTATGCCGGAATTCGGCCAACAGGGTGCGTTCGCGCCGACCGAGGCATCGGAGGGAGTCGAGTACGTCGACGCCCTGGTCGCGGCCGGCACGGTCGACGGCACCACCTACGGCTACCCGTGGTACGCGGCCGCCCCGGCGCTGATCTACCGGACCGACGTGCTCGCCCGGGCCGGCGTCGAGCCGCCGACCACCTGGGACGAGATCCGGTCCGCCGGCGACACGATCTCCGCGACCGTGCCGGACATCGCCCCGATGCACGTCGCCGGCGGCCACGCCCACATGCTGGCCCCGATGATCTGGGCGGCCGGCGGCGAGATCGCCACTCGGGAGGACGACACCTGGCGGGCGGGCGTCGACAGCGAGGCGGGCCGCGATGCCTTCAGGTTCTTCGAGACGCTGTGGAAGAAGGGCTGGTCGCCCGCGGGTGCGGTCCAGTGGACCTCCGCCGACGTCCGGGACGCCTTCGCGAACGGCCAGTCCGCGATGATGATCGGTGGCGGCCGGGACCTGTCCGCGATCCTTGCCGCCAACCCCGTCCTCGCGGGCAAGGTCGGCACCGCGCTGATGCCTGCCGGCCCGGCCGGAAGCCGCGACACCCTCGCGGGCGGCAGCCACCTGGTGGTGTTCCAGGAGTCCGACCGGCAGGAGCTGGCCAACGCGTTCGCGCGGTACATGATCTCGCCAGAACAGGTCGCCCCGCTCACCGAGCAGATCGACTTCCTGCCGGGGACCGTGGGCGGCGTCGAGAGGTCCGTCGGCGGCGACGACCTCGACGGCGTGTTCGGCCAGCAGCTCGTCGAGCACTCGCGCTCCTACCCGGCCGCGCGCTGGTGGGCCGAGGTCGAGGAAGCGGTGGTGTTCGCTTCCGTGGTGCAGCAGCTCATGCAGGGACAGATCACCGCCGAGGAGGCGGCGGCCCAGGTGGACGCGGCGATCGAGGAAGCGAGCGCGTAGCTCGATGCGACCGCTCCGGCACGCGAGCCGTCGTCACCGGGTGGTCGCGGGTTCCCGCACGGCGACTCGCAGACTTGCCAGCACGTCGAGCATGTAGCGGAGGCGGCCGAGCTCGCTGCGGTGGAACGAGGGTCCGTCCTCACGGGCGACGGTGAGCATGAGCCCGTCCGGCAGCGGTGCCCGGGCCAGCCGGGCACCGTCGGTCACCGCGACGACTCGGGCAGGTACCGCGTCGGGCAGCCGGGGGTGGGCCGGTGCCTCGGGGCTGGACATCAGCACGGTTCCGGCGTCGCCGGAGACGCAGGCCCAGGTAGCCGCCAGTACCAGGGGTGCAGCGTTCATCAGGGTGGCGAGCGCTCGGCTCGGGTCGGTCACCATGGCGGCCATGACACCGGCCTCCGGCATCGCCTCCGGCGTGGCACGGGCCGGCCACACCCCGACCGGTTGCACGCCGGGTATCGAGCGGAGCGCCGAGAGGAGGCGGTCGCGTGGCTGACCACGCCACTCCAGGGTGATGTCGTCCAGTGCCCGTCCGCCGTTGCGCTCGAGCACGAAGATCTGGGCCACGTCGGCGCCGAGGACGCCGAGGGTCCAGGTCACCCGACCGAGCGAGCCCGGTTGGTCCGGCAGCTCGAGCCGCAGTCGCAGCATCATGGCTCCTCCGCGTGGATCGAGGCGGCCCACCGTCCGCGGAACGCGACCCGGCGGCGAAACCACAGCCTGGCGCGCCGATGTTGCCCACGTGTTTCCCCTGTGCGTCGGCGCCGTCAATCCGAGTGGTCAGCCCGAGAGGACGTAGACGAGTTCGGTCACGGCCAGGACGACCAGCAGGACGGCGACGGCCGCGGGCAGCCGGCCGTCGGGAAGTCGGGCCTGCGTGCGCAGGGCGACGCGGGCCGATCGATAGCGCCGGCCCGCGCCGACGAGCACGGCGACGCCCAGGGGGAGGGCGACCAGGGCGAAGGCCGCCGTGACCAGCCCGAACCTGTCCACCACGACCCGGGTCGCGAGCAGGACGGACCCCAGCAGTGCCAGCGCGGTGCGCGTCCAGGCCAGTGCGGTTCGCTCGTTGGGAGCGCCGTCGCCGCCACTCGGTACGACGTCGTGGCGGTTCGACGCCGGCGTCATCCGGCGAGGACCGCGATCACGACGAGGACGCCCACCACGACCAGCCCGAAGCCGAGGAGGGGCGCCAGCGTCGGCGAGGGCAGCGGACGCGACTGCCGCAGCGCGCGCTCCGCCCGGGCCCATCGCAGATACGCACCCGCGCTCGACACGGCGCCGAGCAGGACCACCGTGACGACGAGCGTGAGCCGGGCACCGTCCGACGCGGGCACGGCCAGTCCCTCGAGCGCGACGCCCACGGCCAGCAGGGCAAGGCCGGTCCGGATCCACGCCAGGAACGTCCGTTCGTTGGCGAAGCTGAATCGTGGATCCGGCTCGTCTCCGACGTCGTAGACCTGCCGAGGCCATCGTCCGTCCCGGGTCATCGTGGCCCGCCGGTCAGTGCTGCGACTCGACCTGGTCGGAGCGCCGGTGGCGTCCGGGAATCCGTGGGCTGGCCAGGGTCGGCACCGTGTCGGGTCCATCGTCGGCGGCGAGGTCTCCGCCCGGAGGCAGCCCGGCCGTCCCCACCGCGGAATCGCGCCGCCTCGCATGTCCGTTGGTCACCAACCCGGGGCCGCCACCGGTCGCGGCCCGAGAACCCTCGGGCTCGGCGGCCACGCCGGGGTCGCCGGCCGAGGACTCGTCGTCGGCGGCAGCGTCGCGCTCCGCCCGACGCCGGGCACGTCGCCCCACCCGCGAGGCACCGGGCACGTCCTCGAGCTCGGTCGCCGGGGCATCGATCCACTGGATGCTCGTGGCCTCGCCGCGCCCGTGGACGGCGAGCATGTCCTCCAGCGACCCCCAGGTGCTGGTGGCCGGATGGCTGGAGCACCACCGCAGCACGACGTGGCCGTCGGAGAACGCGATGCCGAACGCGACGACCCCCACCCCGGAGACGCCGGTGTAGTCGACATGCCTGACGAGTGCGAAACGGCGCGGGAGCACGGCCGTCACCACGGGCCGGTGGGCCAGCGGTCCACCCGGCCCAAGACGGCGAGCGGCGGCCGGATCACGGGGTCATCCTCGTGCACGACCGGACCCGTGTCACGGTTCCACGCCGACGGGCCTGCGGGCTCGCTGCGGGGCCCGCCGCCCACGGGTGCCCGTGCGTTCACGACTCACACAGGGTGTCCATGGCGCTCTGGACGCCGACGTCGCCTCTCACCTCCACGTGGATCTGGGCTCCGCCGTCGAGGCTGAACCAGAGCGGGAAGACGTAGTTCTTCTTGCCCTCGGCCCTGGCGTGCGGATCACAGCGGAGAGCGACCGCCCGCACCGGGACCGACGCAGCGGCCTGCTCGGGCTCCAGGGTCGCGATCGGTTCGGCGTCGTCCACCGGCTGCAGGGTGTAGGCGACGCTGCCCGCCACCTTCTCCAGTGTCACCACGGGCCCGGCGCCCACCCGCTGCAGCTCGATGCTTCCCATCAGCGCCTGCCCGCCGGCGACTGGCGTCCACGTCCCGCCCAGGGCGATGTCGACGACATCGGCGAGCCGTTGGCGGCCGCAACTGAGGCCCAGCAGGCGCCGGAGCACGTCCGATGAGTCGTCGACGCTGATATCGGCGGCGTGGCCGTCGGCCATGAGCCGGGCCGAGGCGGGACCGGTGGTCGGTGTCTGACCCGAGCACGTCGGCTCGCCGTAGGGGACGCGGAAGTTGATCCGCCGTCCCGGCAGGATGACGGCCCGGTCCTGACTGGTCCTCTCGGGGAACGGAGGCGCCGCCAGGGTGAGGTCGTCGACCCGGACCGGCGCCTCGGTCTGGTTGGTCACCTGCACGCGGATTGTTCCCCGGGACAGATCCAGGTTGGACTGGATCACCGTCGCGGTCAGCTGCACGGGCCGCTCCGTCGTGGCGTCCCCACCCGCGCAGGCGGAGATGAACATTCCGGCCATCGCGCACACGGCGATTCGTCGAATGCGCCTGCGCATGCCCACGACCCTAACGGCAGGTCGGTGCGGTCACGTGGGGTCCGGACGGGGGTCGCCCCACAGGTAACGCGGCCCGACGCCCAGGGCCGCGGCCTGGTCGTCGGGGTTGTAGAGGTGGCACGTCCGCAGCGACAGGCAGCCGCACCCGATGCACAGGTCGAGCTCGTCGCGGAGCCGCTTCAGCTCGGCGATGCGCTGGTCGAGCCGCGATCGCCAGGTGCGAGAGAGCCGAGTCCAGTCCTCGGTGGTCGGGGTCCGTGCGCTGGGAAGCGTGTCCAGTGCCGTGCGGATCTCCTCCAGGCTGAGTCCGACCCGCTGCGCCGCGCGCACGAACGCGACCCTGCGCAACGTCGACCGTGGGTAGACGCGATGCCCACCCGCTGTCCGATCGGAGGAGAGCAGACCCCTGGCCTCGTAGAAACGCAGTGCCGACGTCGAGGCACCGCTGCGCGCGGCGAGGTCACCGATCGTCAACCGATGTCCCATGTCACCCTCTGGCTTCATGTTTACTTCAACTTGTAGGGTAGCCGACCCCCGATGGCGCCGATGATCAGCGGCGGCGGCTAGCCTGCGTCACGGCAGCCACGAGACGAGGAGTGCGCATGGAGCCCACCGACGACGTCGACGCGATGGTCGCCGACGCCGTGAGGAACATCAGGGACCGGTTCGGCCCCGAGGGCCTGCGCGACCTGGTCCAACTCGCGAGTCTCGAGATCGACCGCACCGAGCGTGCCGTCGAGAGTCTCGGCACCGAGGCGGAGCCCGGCGGGGCGACCTCGGCGCGGGCCTTCGATGCCGCCGACACCCAGGCCTGGATCGCCTACACCGACCGCGACCCCGAGCCTGCCGCGTTCGGCGACGGTGACGGCGACTGAACCGCTCAGACGGCGCGGAGGGTCTCGAGGAAGTCGCGGGCCCAGCGGGCGACGTCGTGGGTCATCACGTGCTCGCGTAGCCTCCGCATCCGGTTCTCGGCCTGGTGGCCGGGTAGGCGCATCGCCTCGCACAGCGTGCGCTTGAGCCCGTCGATGTCGTGTGGATTCACCAGGAACGCGCCGTCGAGCTCGTCGGCGGCGCCGGCGAACTCGGAGAGTACGAGCGCCCCGCGGAGGTCGGTGCGCGCGGCGACGTACTCCTTCGCCACCAGGTTCATGCCGTCGCGGAGCGGCGTCACCACCATGACGTCCGCGGCGCGCAGGAGGGCCACCAGCTCGGGCCGGTCGTAGGACGAGTGCAGGTACTGGACGGCCGGTGTGCCGATGCGGCCGTAGTCGCCGTTGATTCGCCCTACCTGGAGCTCGATGTCGTCCCGCAGCGTCTGGTAGGCCTCGACCCGCTCCCGGCTGGGCGTCGCTACCTGGACGAAGACGGCCTCGTCGGGCGTCACCTCGCCCTCGGCGAGCAACTCGCCCCACGCCTTGAGCCGGTGCCCGATGCCCTTGGTGTAGTCGAGCCGGTCGACGCCCAGCAGCATGTGTTCGGGCGACCCGATCTCCTCGCGGATGGTCGCACTGCGGGCGCGCACGCCGGGGTCGGCCGCCGTCCGGGCGACCTCCTCGACATCGATCGAGATCGGAAAGGCACGAGCAAGGACCTTGCGGCCGTCGTCGGCCAGCACGAGGTCATCGGTCGACACCGCGTCGGTGTAGCGCGCACAGAGGTTGACGAAGTTGTCGGCGGCACCCCGGCGCTGGAAGCCCACCAGATCCGCGCCCAGCAGGCCCTCGAGGATCTGGCGGCGCCATGGGAGCTGCGCGAACAGCTCACCGGGGGGGAACGGGATGTGCAGGAAGAAGCCGATCGTCAGGTCGGGCCGCAGGTCGCGGAGCATGCGTGGCACGAGCTGGAGCTGGTAGTCCTGGACGAACACGAAGGCGCTGTCCTCGGCGACGGCGGCGGTCGCCTCGGCGAAGCGGCGGTTCACCCGCCGATAGGCGTCCCACCACTCGCGGTGGTATGCCGGCGCCACGATCACGTCGTGATAGAGCGGCCACAGGGTGGCGTTGGAGAATCCCTCGTAGTAGAGGCTGACGTCATCGACGGAAAGCGGGACGGCGACGAGATCCATGTCCTCGGACGAGAAGGGCTCGGGTGCGTCGTCGGGAATGCCGGTCCAGCCCACCCACGCTCCGTCGTAGGCGCGCATGACCGGTGCCAGGGCGGTCACCAGGCCACCGGGACTCCGCCGCCAGGTGGTGTGGCCGTCGGGGGCGGTCACCCGGTCGACCGGTAGCCGGTTCGCGACGACGACAAAGCTGCTCGTGCCGTTGCTCGTCAAACGACCTCGCCTCCCTGCCCTTCACCGTAGCCAACCGTGGCCGTGCTGACACACGTCGGCTGGTTCCGGCGGCACCGAGATGTCCCCGACGACGGCCTGTCGGTGCGTCGGGTCGGCGTTCGGGTTCCGTACGATGCCCGCATGGAACCAGCTCCCGACGCCGCACCGGCCGTGCGCAGGTCCGGTCCACCGGAAGCCTCCGCCGTGCTGGACGAACGCGACCGGGCGATCCTCGACTTCGAGCGGCAGTGGTGGAAGTACGCCGGCGCCAAGGAACAGGCGGTCCGCGACCTGTTCGGCATGTCGGCAACCCGCTATTACCAGGTGCTGAACGCCCTCATCGACCGGCCCGACGCCCTGGTCCACGACCCGATGCTGGTCAAGCGCCTGCGGCGGCTGCGCGCCAGCCGCCAGCGGGCCCGTTCCGCCCGCCGTCTCGGCTTCGATGCCTGAGGCGGGCGTGGCGTAGCCTCCTTGACCGATGACGGTCCGCGAGCGATTCGATCGGGTGTGGCCCTCGCTGGTGGCCCTGCTCGGAACGGCGGCCCTGGTGGCCGGGCTGCTCGTGCTGTTCGGCGAGGACGGTGGTCCGGGAGGCGACGCCGAAACCGTCGCGGGCGGCACGCAGAGCCCCTCACCCCCGCCGTCGGCCCCGGGAACCGCGCCGCCGAGCGAGGGCCCCCCGCCCACCCCCGTCACAGCGCCCCCGGACGTTCGCGGGCCGGTCGGCATCCTCAACGGCACCGACGTCAGCGGGCTGGCGCGCAGTGCCCAGGAACGCCTGGAGGCCGGAGGATGGGAGGTCCCGGTGATCGACACGTACAGTCAGGGGCTGGCGACCACCACCGTGTTCTACCCGGACGGTCTGCAGGAATCGGCCGAGGCGCTGGCCGACCAGTTCCCCGAGATCACCCAGGTCGAGCCCACGATCCCGAACCTCACGACCCAGTGGCTGGTTCTCGTCGTCGGCGACGACTACGTCGAGGTGGTCGAGAACGCCGGGTGAGCATGCTGCCCGTTCCGACGACGGAGAGCGGCCGCGCGGCGCTCGCCGCTCTGCTCGCCGAACCCGCGCGTGCCCTGGTCGCCCTGGACTTCGACGGGACGCTGGCGCCGATCGTCGACCGGCCGGAACTGGCGGTCGCGCACCCCAGAGCGCCTGTGGCGCCGAGTTCCCTCTGCGCGAAGGTCGCCACGGTCGCCATCGTCACCGGTCGCCCCGCCGCCGACGCCGTCCGCCTCGGCGGTTTCGACGACATCACGGGCCTGGTCGTGCTGGGTCACTACGGGCTCGAGCGGTGGAGTGCCGGGCGGCTCGAGACGCCGGCCGAGCATGCCGGAGTCTCGGCCGCCCGTGCCGCCGGCGCCCGGCTGGTCGCGCAGGCCCCTGCCGGGGTGGTCCTGGAGGACAAGGGCCACTCGATCGCCTTCCATACCCGTCGTGCGGCCGACCCCGGAGCCGTCCTCGCCGAGATCCGCCCACTCGTCGACGACATCGCCCGCGACAGCGGCCTCGAGCTGGCTCCCGGACGCTTCGTGCTCGAGCTGCGACCGCCGGGCACCGACAAGGGCACGACCCTGCGCCGGTTGATCGCCGACACCGCCGCACGGACGGTGGTCTTCGTCGGTGACGACCTCGGGGACCTGGCCGCCGTCGACGCGCTGCGGAGCATCGATGTCATGGGCCTGGTCGTGTGCAGCGACTCGGCTGAGTCCCCGGCGGCCCTGCGTCGCGAGGCCGACCTCGTCGTCGACGGCCCGGACGGCGTCGTCGCGTTCCTCGCGGCCGTGGCGGACGATATCTCCACCTGATCTTCACGATCGCCGCCTCGCGATGCCAGGCTGGGCCCATGTGCTTCGGAGACGACGCCCGCCCACCCGATCCTCCCCTGCCCGGCATCGTCGGAGACCACGGCGAGGTCCTGCTGCGGTCCGCGGACGGCACGCAGTTCAACGCGTACTACGCCTACCCGACCGCGCGGGTCCGATCCGCGGTCGTCGTCATGCCCGACGTCCGCGGGCTGCATCCCTTCTACCAGGAACTGGCCCAGCGCTTTGCCCAGGCACACCTGCTCGCCATCGCGATCGACTACTTCGGTCGCACCGCCCCGTTCGCCTCGACCCGCGACAACGGCTTCCCCTACCGCGAGCACGCGGAACAGATGCGTCCCGAGTACGTCGCGGCCGACGTCGCGTCGGCCGTCGGGTGGCTTCGCGGCAACGGCGACCACAACGTGACCTCGGTGTTCACGGTCGGATTCTGCCGTGGCGGCAGCCTGTCGTGGGCGCAGTCCGCCGAGGGCCACGGGCTGGCTGGATGTGTCGGCTTCTACGGGGATCCCTCGTCGGTCACCGACCGGATCCCGGACTTGGCCGATCCGTTGCTCATCCTGGCAGCCGGACAGGACCAGACACCCGTCGACGAGGTCGAGCAGTTCGCCGAACGCGTACGGGCGCAGGGTGTCGAGGCCGAGATGCACGTGTACCCCGACGCGCCACACAGCTTCTTCGACCGGACCTCCGGCGAGTACCAGCAGGAGTGCGACGACGCGTGGCGCCGCATCCTCGCCTTCGTCGAGAGGCACGCCACCTGACGGGCCGCGAGCCGGTCGGGATCACGCCGGGGCACCGGTGAGCTCGGCCCAGCTCCAGGTCACGGCCGCGGTCAGAGGCCGGTCGGGCGTCACGACGACCGGCTCGAGGTTGAGGGCGTCGGGTTGGCCCGGTCTGTGGCTTGACGCAGACGGTGTGCTCGGGCTGGTCGTAGACGACGACGTATCGGGTGTCG
>Ga0190271_10002892_pt1 | contig 10618 bp, 12 predicted proteins | sample Popmic356T_FD_133747 | JGI IMG/M metagenome (GOLD analysis project Ga0190271, IMG submission 133747) | Populus adjacent soil microbial communities from riparian zone of Weber River, Utah, USA - 356 T | ecosystem: Environmental > Terrestrial > Soil > Riparian zone | place: USA: Utah | collected... | reverse complement strand
CATCCGGTAGGCCGTGAGCCAGGCCGTCGGCAGGCAGGCGGCCTCCTCGAACGTCAGCGCTGCCGGCTTGGCGACGAGATTGCGGCGCGGCACGGCGAGCAGCTGGGCGAGGGTCCCCTGGTGCCGCTCGGACAGCAGTGACCGTTGCGGGTCGAGCGTCTCGTCGCCGAGCCAGTCGTCGGCTGCGATCACGGCGTGCACGACGACCTCGTTGCCGTCCTCGTCGACCCCGGCGGCGTCGCAGCCGAGGATCATCGGCAGCCGGTCGGCCGTCAGTCCGACCCCGCGTAGCGACCAGATGTCGTGGTGGTTGAGCGCGGCGGCGCGCACGGCGACCGTCGTCCAGCCCGGGCCGACCACCGGCTCCGGCCGCTCGCCGAGCGCCAGCCCGGTCAGGGGATCGTCGGCGTCGAGGCTGTCGGCGTAGACCGCGAACACGAGCCCGACCCTATCCGGGCGAGCCGCGGTGATCTTCGCCGATCTGGTGTGTTGCCCGGTGGCGCCGAACCGGCAACCATCGTCCGTGTGTGACGAGGACGCCGCGGACTCCACACCGAATCGAGGGAGCGAACATGGCGGGTACCGATCTCACCGGCGCGGTCGCGCTGGTCACAGGAGGCGGCTCGGGAATCGGCGAGGCCTGCGCCGCGATGCTCGCAGCACGGGGAGCGAAGGTCATGGTGGCCGACCTGGACGAGCAGGCCGCCCGGCGGGTCGCGGACGAGATCGGAGACGCGGCGGCTGCTGTGACCGCCGACGTGTCCGATCCCGCGTCGGTGGACGCGATGGTCGCCGCGACGGTCGATCAGCTTGGCGGGCTCGACGTCGCCGTCAACAACGCCGGCATCGGAGGCGCCAGCGCCACCACCGGCGACTACCCGCCGGAGAGCTGGCGATCGGTGATCTCGGTGAACCTCGACGGTGTCTTCTACTGCACGCGGGCCGAGATCCAGCGGATGCGCTCGACCGGCGGCGGCTCGATCGTCAACATGGCATCGATCCTCGGCAGTGTCGGATTCGCCACCGCACCGGCGTACGTCGCCGCGAAGCACGGCGTGGTCGGGCTGACCCGTACCGCTGCTCTCGAGCACGCGACCGACGGCATCCGGGTCAACGCCGTCGGTCCGGGCTTCATCCATACGCCGCTCATCGACGCCAACCTCGATGCCGCGGCGCAGGACATTCTCGCCGGTCAGCACGCCCTCGGCCGGCTCGGCACGCCGGACGAGGTCGCCGAACTGGTCGCCTGGTTGGCCAGCGATGCCGCATCCTTCGTGACCGGCAGCTACTACACGGTCGACGGTGGATACACCGCTCGCTGACCCGTCGAACCCTCATCGCGCAGACGACCGGTGAGGGCTTCCGCCGTGGCGGCCGATCTGCGCATACGGGACGGGGGCGTGGGCGAGCCCGTCCTCCTGCTGGTCCACGGCCTCGGCGCGACCGGGGATGTGTGGAGTCGATGGGCCCCGCTGCTCACCGAGCGGTGGCCAGGTCGCTGGTTGGCGCCGGACCTGCCCGGACACGGCGGTTCCGGCGCACTGCCGGGTTACTCCTTCGGCGCCCTGGCGGGCAGCCTGGCCGGGCTCGTCGGCGGCGTGGAACGGCTGGTCGTGCTCGGGCACTCCCTGGGTGGCGTCCTGGGCCTGACCCTGGCGTCCGGCTGGTTCGGCGTGCAGGTGGAGTCCGTCGTCGGCCTCGGGATCAAGGTCGAGTGGACCACCGGTGAACTGGCCAAGGCGAGGGCTCTCGCGCTACGGCCGGTTTCCTGGTTCGCGTCGCGCAAGGAGGCGGCAGCACGCTACCTGCGCGTGTCGGGGCTCGCCGGCCTGCTGGCTCCGGACGGCGATGCGGTCGGGGCCGGTGTCCGCCACGAGGGCGGGCGATGGCGGCTGGCCATGGACCCGGCCGTATTCGCCGTCGGTGCACCCGATCTGCCTGGCCTGCTCTGTGCCGCACGTTCCCGGGTGGTCCTGGCCCGAGGTGAGCACGATCCGATGGTCACCGACGACCAGTTGGCCGTGCCGTCCTCGACCCGAGTGACCCTGTCCGGCCTGGGTCACAATGCGCACGTCGAGGATCCGGCCGCGACCATGGCGCTGCTCCAGCCGTACCTGGTCTGAGGTCCGCGCGTCACCGGCTCGGCGCCTGCGGAACACCGATCAGGGAGCGCGGCCGTGGCCAGAGCCGGACGAGGGCCACGGCGACGACGTGGTTCGGGGCGACGGCACCGACCTGCCAGGAGTCGACACCTTCTCGGGGGTTGTCGCGTTCGACCCACCAGCCGTCCGTGTCCCGCCATCCGATCCGCTTCACCGACAGATCCGCCCGGCCGGGCAACCGGACGACCACGATCCGACCTGGTCTCGGCCGTCCCCCGTAATGCACGACGAGCCGGTCGCCGTCACGCAGTGTCGGCTCCATCGAGCGGCCCCTGACGACGGCGAATCCCCAGCGTGGCACCGGTGCCCTTCCTCTCCGGGTGGTCCAGGTTCGGGAGTAGTGTCGCCCGGGTAGGCCAGCGGTCAACTGCCCCATACGGAGAGGACCCATCGGATGCTCAAGCGTCTGTTCGCTCGGACCATCGAAGTCTCGGCCCACTGTGATCTGCCCTGCGGCGTCTACGACCCCGCTCAGGCCCGGATCGAGGCCCAGTCGGTCAAGGCGATCTGCGAGAAGTACCAGGACAACGACGACCCCGACTTCCGGACGCGGGCACTGATCATCAAAGAGCAGCGCGCAGAGCTGGTGAAGCATCACCTCTGGGTGCTCTGGACCGACTACTTCAAGCCTCCGCATTTCGAGAAGTACCCGAACCTGCACCAGCTGTTCAACGAGGCCACCAAGCTGGCCGGAGGCGGCGGTGGCGCCAAGGCGTCGACCGATCCGGCAGTGGCTGACCAGCTGCTGGCCAAGATCGACGAGATCGCAGAAATCTTCGCCGAGACCAAGAAGGCTGCCTGACCGGTCCACGAGCGTCGAGCCGCGGAGACACCGGCGGCGGGCCGGTGTGGCGAGTCCTGTCCTGTTCGTGAGGCCCGAGGAGACACGTGAACCACATGCCAGTCGCGCCCGACGACCACGTCGAACTTCGCGTTCCGGCATCGGGCGCCTACCTCGCCGTGCTGCGCACGGCCACCGCTGGGCTTGCCGCCCGGCTCGACTTCACCATCGACGACATCGAGGACCTGCGGATCGCGGTGGACGAGGCCTGTGCGCTGTTGTTGCCCCTGGCGACGCCCGGTTCGCGCCTCGACTGCCGCTTCGACCTCCGGCCTCATCGGTTCCAGGTCGCCGTCTCGGTACCCTCCGCCACCACCGTTCCACCACCCCGCAACACGTTCGCCTGGACCGTTCTCACGGCACTGGCCGGCGAGGTCGAAGCGTCGATCAGCGACGGGCACGTGACGCTCACGCTGCGCAAGCAGCGGAATGTGAGCACCGGGTGACCTCCGCCGGGATGGGGGTGGACCGGGAGGAGAGTCGCGACCTGCTGGCTGAGCTCGCGGCACTCCCGGCCGATGATCCACGCCGCGAGGAGACCCGCAACCAGCTGGTCACGCTGCACCAGCCGCTCGTGGAACACCTCGCCCGCCGCTTCCGAAACCGTGGCGAGCCCTACGACGACCTCGTCCAGGTGGCCACCATCGGGCTGATCAAGGCGATCGACAGGTACGACCCGGAGCGCGGCGTCGAGTTCTCGACGTACGCGACCCCGACGATCGTCGGGGAGATCAAGCGGTGGTTCCGCGACAAGGGCTGGGCCGTGCGCGTCCCGCGCCGGCTTCAGGAACTGCGCCTGGCGATCGGATCTGCCACCAGTGCGCTGACTCAGGAGCTGGGCCGGTCGCCCACCGTCACCGAGCTGGCCGAGCGAGTCGGAGCCAGCGAGGACGACGTGCTCGAAGGCATCGAGTCGGCGGCCGCCTACAGCACCCTCTCGCTGGACGCGCCCGACGCGGGCGAGACCGACGGACCGTCCGTCCTCGACATGCTGGGCAGCGAGGACGCCGCGCTCGAGGGCGTCGAGAACCGGGAGGCGCTCAAACCGCTGCTCGCGAGTCTGCCCGAGCGTGAGCGCCGGATCCTGCTGTTGCGCTTCTTCGCGGGCATGACGCAGTCGCAGATCGCGACCGAGGTCGGCATCTCGCAGATGCACGTCTCACGGCTGCTCGCCCGCACGCTGGCCCGGCTGCGAGAGGGCCTGCTCGCCGAAGGAATCTGAGCGCTGCGGTCCAGGTGGTTCCACGTGGTGCGCACCCTCGCGTTCAGTAGCGGCCGAAGGCTGCCCGGCCCGACGGTGAGAGCAACGACAGCAACGCCACGACCGACGCGAGCCCGAGCGGAACCGCGCCGGCCCAGAAACCCTCTTTGGCCATCTCGTAGGTCACCGCCAGGGCCAGCAGCTGGACGACCACGGCGGCACCCATGGCCCACCCGACGCCGCGCCCGGCGGCCACCGCGACCAGCAACACGAGCGCCCCGGTCACGAACATGTAGGCCGTCGACCCCTGATAGACCGATTCGTTGCTCGGCGTGTCACCCGACCGCGCGACCATGAGCCACGCACCGAATGCCAGCAGGGTCAGGCCCTGGGCGACGACGACCGCAGTGGCGATCGCGGGAGCACGCGCACGGCGCGGAGTGTCGTCCGGGGGCACGCGGCCAGCGTACGGCCACGGGCCGGACCCCCACGCGTCCGGCGTTACGCTGGCCGGCATGCGCGCCCTCGTCGTCGTCAACCACCGCGCGACCACGACATCGCGGCGCACGCGCGACGTGTTGCTGGCCGCCCTCCGCCACGACCTCAAGCTCGACGTCGAGGAGACCGGTCATCGAGGTCACGCGGTCGAGCTGGCCCGCGAGGCGCGCCGCGACGGGCTCGACCTGGTCGTCGTCTTCGGCGGCGACGGCACCGTCAACGAGGTGGTCAACGGACTGCTCGACGGCGCGTCCGGTCACCGGGTTCCCGATCTGGCCATCGTGCCGGGCGGCAGCACCAACGTCCTCGCCCGCAACCTCGGCCTGCCCGAAGATCCGGTGGAGGCGACGGGTCTGGTGCTCGACGCGGTGCGCTCGCACCGCCGCACGCCGCTGGGGCTCGGCCGGCTCGACGAGAGGTGGTTCACCTTCTGCGCGGGGGTCGGCTTCGATGCCGACGTCATCCGCCGGGTCGAAGAGCTACGCGAGCGCGGCAAGCGCTCGACCGTCGGTCTCTACACGCGCGCCGCGATCCGTCGGTTCTTTGCCCAGGAGGACCGCTCGGAGGGCCAGATCGTGCTCGAGTGCGACGGGGCCGACCCGGTCTCGGGTATCTCGCTGGCCGTCGTCACCAACTGTGCCCCGTGGACCTACCTCGGCGGTCGTCCGCTCAACCCGACGCCGCGGGCGAGCTTCGACACCGGGCTGGACCTGTTCGCCCTCCGGCGGTTGGGAATCGCATCGACACTTCGGCACCTCGCCGAGATCACCCTGTCCGCCCGGCGTGGCGCGCGGGGCAGGGACGTGATCCTCCTGCACGACCAGGCAGGATTCACCCTGAGCTCACCGCGACCGGAGCCCGTGCAGGTCGACGGCGACTTCCTCGGAGAACGGTCGACGATGACGTTGCGGTCACAGCCGGCGGCGCTGCACGTCGTACTCTAGCAGTTTGTCCGGTTTGTCCCACTACTGTGACGTAACTGACATGATCCTCGGGAGACGAGCACCACAGAGGCCTTGTTCTCAGGTCACAGATTTGTCACCCTTGCACTGCCGCGCGGACACGGTAGTGCGCGGCCGGATCTATGTGACCCCTCCAGACGTTGTCTGGTTTCGGAACGCATGAATTCGTGAAGCATTTCACGTGAAGTCATCCGCGTCGCCGGCCGGAAAGCCCGACCGACGGCGCCGCCCATACGAGGAGCTGTGAGACTCATGGACTGGCGTCATCGCGCCGCCTGCCGTGACGAGGACCCCGAGCTGTTCTTCCCGATCGGCAACACCGGCCCGGCCTTGCTGCAGATCGAGGAGGCAAAGGCGGTCTGCCGTCGATGCGACGTCCGCGAGGAGTGCCTGCAGTGGGCGCTCGAGAGCGGACAGGACGCCGGTGTCTGGGGCGGGCTGTCCGAGGACGAGCGTCGCGCGCTGAAGCGCCGCAACGCCCGGGCGAGGGCACGCGCCTACTAGACCGACCGGTCAGCGCCCCGCCCGCCCCGCCGGCCGGCGGGGCGCACTGCGTGGCGTCCGGGTCCGGTTCCCGGATCGGTGGAACAGCCGCGACCGGGCGCTCATCCGCGAACCGGCAGGTCCAGGACGACCCGGGTGCCGCCGCCGCGACGCGGGCCGATGTCGAGAGTTCCGCCGAGCTCGCCGACCACCAGCGTCCGGACGATCTGCAGGCCGAGCCGACCCGACTCCTCCGCGTCGAAGCCGCGAGGCAACCCGCGTCCATCGTCGTCGACGGCGACGCGCAGCCGGCCCGCTCGCCGGTCGGCCGCCAGCTCGACGCACCCGGGTTTCCCGCTCAGGCCGTGCTCCACGGCATTCTGGAGCAGCTCGGTGATCGCCATCGCCAGCGGGGTCGCGACGCCGGCCTCGAGAACGCCGAACGTTCCGGATCGGGTCGCCCGGACCAGTGGTTCGGCGGTGGCCACCTCCGCCACCATCGCGAGCAGCTGGTCCGCGACCTCGTCGAAGTCGACGGTGTCGTCGACGGTCTGCGACAGCGTGTCGTGGACGATCGCTATTGTTGCCACCCGCCGTACCGCCTCGTCGAGTGCCGCGCGCCCCTCCGGCGGCTCGATCCGCCGGGCCTGGAGTCGCAGCAGCGCGGCGACGGTCTGCAGGTTGTTCTTGACCCGGTGGTGGATCTCGCGGATCGTCGCGTCCTTGGTGATCAGCTGGCGTTCCCGTCGTCGAACCTCCGTGACGTCGCGGCAGAGGACCAGGGCGCCCACGTGCACGCCGCCCGGATCGAGTGGGATCGCCCGCAGCGTCATCACGGCACCGGTGCCCTCGATCTCGGTCCGCCGGTGTGCACGCCCGCCGACCACGACCTCCAGTGCCTCGTCGACCGGACCCGCTCGCGGCGCCAACCGCGCCGTGACCTCGCCCAGCCGCTCCCCCACGAGATCGGCGGTCAGTCCGAGCCGCCGGTAGACCGACAGCGCGTTCGGGCTGGCGTAGGTCACCACGCCCTCGGCGTCGAGGCGGATCAGACCGTCCCCGACCCGCGGCGCGCCCCGACGGTCCATGCCCGTTCCGGAGCTCGGGAAGCGCCCCTCCGCCACGAGCTTGGCCAGCTGACCCGCGCACTCGAGGTAGGCGAGCTCCAGCCGGCTCGGGGTCCGCACGGACATGAGGTTCGTGTGCCGGGCGACGACGGCCAGCACGTGGTCGTCACGGCGGACGGGGATCGCCTCGACCCGGACCGGCACGTCGTCCCACCATTCCGGATCGCCGTCGCGGCGGATGGTGCCCTCGTCGAATGCGGCCTCGACCAGTGGGCGCCGACCCCGCTGGAGATGCGACCCGACGAGATCCTCGGGATACGCGGTCGCCCCCGTCGTGGGTCGCATCTGGGCGGCCGCTCGGAACCCCTCGCCGGTGCGGTCGGGAACCCACAAGACGAGGTCGGCGAAGGACAGATCGGCCAGGAGCTGCCAGTCGGCGACAAGCGTGTGCAGCCAGTCGAGGTCGGCCTCGGACAGGTCGGTGTACTGGCGGACGACGTCGTTGAGCGACGGCACGTCCGCGAGCCTAATGCGGCTGCGACACCCCTCCGGATCTGCCGACCGATGACCTCGCGGGCCGCGGACCCGCGGCATCCCCGGAGCCCCACCTCTGCGAAGATGCCCCGGTGCGGATGTCCTACTGGGAGCGGGTCGTCGCCGACGGCTACCGGGTCCCCCACGGTGCCGCTCTCGACGACCTCACGACCGACCTGGTCACCATGCTCGGCAACCCCGATCCACGGATCCGCGACGACATCGCCTACTCCATCCTGTCGACGTGGGTGTCCGAGGGCGTCTACGACGAGTTGCTCGCAGGTCTGGGGGACGGCCTCGTCCTGGGCCTACGCGTCGGCCTGGGCGAGGACGGAACCGACACCGTGCTTCGGCGGTCGTTCTCGGCGGTGTGCCTTGCGGCGGTGATCGCCCGTGACAACACCACCCACACCCTCCACCCGACGACCGTGCTCACCTGGGCCGACCGGTCGGTCGCCTGGTTCCTGGCCGAACGGGACCTGCGGGGGTGGATTCCCGGCCGCGGCTGGGCGCATGCGATCGCGCACGGCGCGGACCTGTTGGGCACGCTGGCAGCGTCACGGCACATCGGCTCCGACGAGCTCCGGGTTCTGCTCGACGTCGTTGCCGAACGCCTGCTCATCCCCACGGAACACCGCTTCGCCGCGAGCGAGGACGACCGGCTCGCGTACGCGACGATGTCGCTGCTGCACCGCGACCAGGTGCCGGTCGACGCGCTCGAACACTGGCTGGAGCGCCTGTCGGCGATCTGGGCCGAACCGGTACCGCCCGGCATGCGCGAGCCGGCCGTGCGCGCCAACGGTGTCGCGTACGCACGCGCGCTGCACCTTCAGCTCCTGCTGGGCGTCACCGGAACACCCGCCCAGGACGCGACCGCCACGCCGGCCATCAGCCCGAGCTGCCGCCCGGACCTGCTGATCGCAGTGCAACGCTCCCTGCGGGTCAGCGCTCCGCGGGTGTTCCGCCGTCCCTGACGGCGTACCCGCACGCGTTGATCATGGCGAAGCGGGGGAAATCCCGGGCCACGTCGACCCCGATTCGCCATGATCAACGCAGTGGGCACATGCTGCTGCGCCGGGCGTTCGCGCGTGTAGCGTCGCCCCCGTGAGTGCTTCGCAGCACAACAACGCCGGCCCGGTCCTGCTGGAAGGTCATGCCGGCGACCATGCGCGCGCGGTGTTCGCCAACCATGGCGTCGACACGATGTGGACCCTCTCCGGTGCGCACGTGTTCCCGCTCTACGACGCGGCGGTCCGCGAGCAGCCGCGGATGCGCCTGGTCGACGTGCGGCACGAGCAGACTGCCGTGTTCGGCGCGGAGGCGACCGCGAAGCTCACCCGCCGTCCGGGTCTCGCCGTGCTCACGGCCGGGCCCGGTGTCACCAACGGAGCCAGCGGAATCGCCCAAGCGTTCTTCAGCGGGGTCCCCCTGCTCGCCGTCGGCGGCCGGGCGCCGCAGTTCCGCTGGGGCACGGGCGCGTTGCAGGAGCTCGACCACCCGCCGATGCTCGCGCCGGTCACCAAGCGCTCCGTCACCGCCCGCACGACCGCGGACGTGGCGCGTGTGCTCGACGAGGCGTTGACCCTCGCCGAGGCCTCCCACCGGGGCCCGGTCTTCGTCGACGTGCCGATGGACGAACTGTTCAGCCGAGCGGAAGTCGAGATCCCGGCGCCGGCCCCGCGCGACCCGATCATCCCGGATCCCGACGATCTATCGGCGGTCGCCGCCCTGCTGGCGACGGCGCAGCGCCCGGTTCTGGTGCTCGGTTCGGACGTGTGGATGGACGGAGCCGAGCAGGCTGCCCTGCGGTTCGCGGAAGAGGTCGGCATCCCGGTCGTCGCCAACGGCATGGGACGCGGCATCCTGCGCCGGGGCCATCGGTTGCTCGCCTCCCGAGCCCGGTCGCCGGCGTTCGCGAACGCCGACCTCGTCGTCGTGGCGGGCACGCCGCTGGACTTCCGCCTGGGATTCGGCGTATTCGGCGGGCGCGAGGCGAACCCGCCCGCGCGGGTCGTGCACCTGGCCGACTCTCCCGGAGTGCTGGCGACCCACGTCGACCTCGCGGCGACGGCCGCGGGCGACCTCACGATGGTCTTCGACGGCGTCGTCGCCGCGCATGCCGCACGACACCACCGCGCGACGTACGAGGATTGGCAGGCCGACCTCCGGGCCGGGGTCGACGCCGCCACCGAGCGCGACACGCGCGTGCTCACGGCCGACGCCGACCCGATCCATCCGGCTCGGATCTATGGCGAGCTGATACCGCTTCTCGACGACGACGCCGTGGTGATCGGTGACGGCGGCGACTTCGTCTCCTGGGCGGGCAAGTTCGTGGAACCCGGCCGGCCCGGCTGCTGGCTCGACCCCGGGCCCTACGGCTGCCTCGGCGCAGGGGCGGGCGCCGCCGCCGCCGCACGGCTGGCCCGGCCGTCGAGCCAGGTCGTCCTGCTCTACGGCGACGGAGCGGCCGGGCTGTCTCTGATGGATGTCGACACGATGGTCCGTCACGACCTGCCGGTCGTCATCGTGGTGGGCAACAACGGCGCGTGGGGTCTGGAGAAGCATCCGATGCGTCTCCTGTACGGGTACGACGTCGCCGCGGACCTGCGCCGGGAGACCGGATACGACGCCATCGCGACGGCGCTCGGTGGCGCGGGTGAGCGGGTGACGCGTCCCGACGAGATCGGCCCGGCCCTACGACGGGCCTTCGCGGCGGGCGTTCCGTACCTGGTCAACGTCGTCTGCGACCCCGACGTGGCCTACCCGCGCTCGACGACCGGCATCTGAGCCGGACCGGCAGGCCACAAGGGGTCAGCGGTCGCGGTGACAGAAGGCGGCCCGGTAGGCCTGCGGAGTCGTGCCCAGTCGTT
>Ga0190271_10002891_pt1 | contig 10619 bp, 4 predicted proteins | sample Popmic356T_FD_133747 | JGI IMG/M metagenome (GOLD analysis project Ga0190271, IMG submission 133747) | Populus adjacent soil microbial communities from riparian zone of Weber River, Utah, USA - 356 T | ecosystem: Environmental > Terrestrial > Soil > Riparian zone | place: USA: Utah | collected... | reverse complement strand
GCTGACCATGGGGCCGGCGATGGTCTTCTTCGACTGGGCGGCGAGTGCCCGGGTGCAGGCCTGGGTGTCGAGCCAGCCCGGCGTCGTCCAGTTCCTCGAGATCCTCGTGCTCACTGACGTCTGCCAGTACTGGATCCATCGCGCCTTCCACCGCGTGCCGCTGCTGTGGCGCTTCCACGAGATTCACCACTCGGCCGAGACGATGGACTGGATCGCGGGCGCGCGCCTGCACCTCGTCGACGTGGCGGCGACCCGCGGCCTGACGTATGTGCCGATCTACGTGCTCGGCTTCGATCAGGCCGCGCTGGTCGCCTACGTGATCTTCGTCAGCGTGCAGGCCACCTTCATCCACGCCAACGTGCGCTTTGAATTCGGGCCGCTGGCGTGGCTGGTGGCGACGCCGCGCTTCCACCACTGGCACCACGGCATCGAGCCCGAAGCCGTGGACAAGAACTTCGCGATCCACCTGCCGGTGCTCGACTGGCTGTTCGGGACGTTCCACCTGCCGGCGGGCCGGTGGCCGTCAGGCTACGGCGTGCACACCGACCGGCCCGTGCCCGACGGCTTCCTGAGCCAGCTCGCGCACCCGTTCCGCTCGCGCACCCGGCCGCCTCCGCATCCCGAACCGTAGCTCGGGGCTCGGCTTGCGTGGGTCTCGGCTGACCGACTGGCCGGTCAGGGCCGAGGCCGCGGGAGGATCGTGTGCTCTCGACGTGCGCCGCGCGCGCCACCCGCGGTGACGAGGGACGTGCGGGCGGCGACGATCGGCGTGGCCGGCCGCCCATCCGGTCCCGGCAGGCTGCGGATCGTGGCACTCGGGATTCGATACGACAGCGTCTCGCTGAGATCCGGGTTGGTGGGCGAGGGGTCGACGTCGGCGACCGCCATGACCTTGAAGCGGCCGGCCGGCACGTGGACGAGATACCGGACCATGCGCGAGGAATAGTCATCCACGGGGACCTCCCCGACGACTTCGACGGTCGCGTCGGTGGACGACGGGTTCATCAGGACGAGGCCGCGCTCGAGCTCCCTTTCCCCCTGGAAGCCGTGACGCAGGGCCGGCATCGCCCACTCGGTGGCGGCGTCGGTGGTGCCGGGGGCGCTGTACGCCCACCGGCCCTCAGGCGAAGCGAGGCCGCGCTGGGCGAGCTCGATGACGACCGGTATGCCGGTGGTGCTCGTGGCGATCACGCCGACGATCGCGTCGCGGCCGAAGTCGGCCGTGCGTACGGTGACCTGCGACATCGGGTCCACCGAGACGCGCGAGACGGCGGGCGGTCGAACGCCGTGGACGATCGTGAACTCGACCGTCGTCGAGTGCCCGGTCGGGTTGCCGATGATCAGACGCTCGTCGGATTGCCGGAGCGCGTCGACGTGCGGGAAGTACCAGCGCGCCGACGCCCCGCCCGCGCCGCTGCTGGACGAGTCGTGAGGCGCCGTCCTGCCGGGCGGGTTCCAGCGGAGTCCGCGGTCCATCAGGATCGGCGCCGAGGCGCGGACGACGACAGCCCGGTCGCCGGACGCGAGCGCGGGCTCGTCGGCGTTCACCCAGAAGGTCGTGCGCGCGCGGGGCGCCAGCGTCCGCGTGACCACGCGCGGGCGCTCGCCGGGCGCCCCGTAGAACGTGTACTCGGCCTCGACCTCCGTGTCCTGGGGGTTGTAGGCGAGCAGGAACACGTCGAGAGGGTCCGACATCGAGCCCTGAGCGAAATGCCATTCCTGCGACGGCTGCGTCGCCGCCTGGCCGTGGATCACGTCGTTCGGCCCGTACGAGTAGTACGATGGCCCGCGCTCGAGCAGGCGCTCGACCGTCATCGGCGCCTCGGTTTCCACCTCGATCGCGATCACACGGTCGGCCACGAACCGGCTCAACGCCATCGGGCACGTGGCGTAGGCGTTCCAGCCTTCCACCACGATCTGACGGCCCTCGTCGCCAAGCAGGCGGACACGGGCCTGCTGCTGTCGCAGAGGCGCGACGCTGGTCATCTCCCGTATGTACACGCAGGGCGACATGCCCTGCCGATCGCCTGACGAGCTCTCGCCGAAATACTGGACGTAGCGCGTGAGCGGATGCGTCCCGCGCCGGTACTCCTCCAGGTTCGGAATGCCGTCGCCGTCCGGGTCGTCGGCGGGGCCGCCGTTCTCAACGACGAGGCCGTGCATCGACTCCCAGAGGTTGGGCATGCCGTCGCCGTCGCGATCTTCCGGCTTGCCGATCTCGAACTGGCCCGCGATGGTGCGGGTCCGTCCCTGGCCGTCCGTGGAGACGAACTCGATGTCGTACAACCCCCGGTTCCGTACGTCGGTCCGCAGGCCGGCGACGTAGCACACGGAATCAGCGGGGCAGTCGGCCGTGACTCGCGTGGCCCGGTGCAGGAACGTGTCCTCGCTCAACCCGCGGGTCTCGAACGTGAGGCTGCGGCTGTCCCAGCTCGCCGGCAGGATGACCGAGATGTTCTGACCCTCGCCGGCGGGCGGTGGCGTCTTCGGCGGTCGGACGATCTGCGCGGCGGCAGGTGCCGCTACCGCGCACAGGACGCTGACGAGCCCGACTCGGCGCCCAATGCGCGCCGCCCACCTGCCTGCTGCAACTGGTCGTGCCACCATCGCGCCGAGAGCCATCACGCCTCCCTTGTCCGCCGACGGACCGGACCCGCCGTTCTACCGCACCTCGAAGTCGACCCACTGCCGCACCGGGCGGCTCTTCTTCCCGTCGATGATCTCCGGCGCGACGTCGACCTGCAGCGTGTAGAGCCCGGGCGTGAAGTCGTCTCCCAGCGTCAGCGTGCCGCGGAACGGGATCGGCGCCACCCCCGGCGTGTCCGCGGGCGCGCCGGCGAGCGGCGCGCCCGCGCTTGCGTGAACCAGCTTGCCGTCGCGCAGCACCGTGGCGCTGACCGAGAAGCCGCTGTCGCGCCGCCGGCCGTCGTAGAGGGTGCCCTCGTACTCGATCCGGCTCCCACGGGCGAACGTCGCGGTCATCGATTTCTCGCCGGCGTTCGCCTCGGTCAGGACGACGCCCGAGAGAGCGAGCCGCTTGTCGCCGACGCGCGGCACTTCGACGAACTGCGCGCTCGCGCCGATCGCCTGCGAGCGCTCGTCGAGGATGGCGGCGCGGATCTGGTAGCCGCCCGCCTTCTTGAACGGGAGGCGGACGCTGTAGCGGAGGCCGTGCTGCCGGGCCCGATTGTAGGCGTCGGCGTCGAGCCGGACGGCGATGACCTCGCGCGCCTGGCCGACCACGTCGCCTTCGTCGTCGAGGGCGAACACGAGCATCGTCAGGTTGCCTTCGCGTCCGCCTCCAGGAACTTCGGCGAGCGTGAGTCCGGCCGGATCGACGGCGACGAACGCGCGTACGAAGTCGCCCTCCGCGGTGTCGTGGCCGAACAGCGCGGCGAGCCGCACGTCCAGCGCGCCGGTCGTGAACGGCGAGAGCGCGGCCGAGAGCAGTGGGTCGGCCGGTGGCGTCGGGGGCGGCGCGTCCGGGTCGGCCGGGCCGAAGCGATCCCGGCGCGCCCGCACCTCGAGGTCCTTGCGCTTCACGCGGATCTTGACCTCGTCCTTGTCCATCATGACGCCCGGTGGGATCGCGGTGTCGAAGCCGATCAGGTAGTAGCCGCGGGTGTCCGCGCCGATGCGGGCGAGGCCGCCGGTGAGATCGTTGTTGCTGACGACGGCGAAGCCGCCCGTCTCCCCGGCGAGGTACTCGAGCGACCCCTGCGTCTCGAACAGCGCCCTCGACGCCACGAAACTGGACGGCGCCACTATGGCCGTACTGGTGCCGGTGTAGCTCGGGTCGGACCGTGACCGCTGGGCCGAGAACTCAGCCAAGACCGGGTTCACGAGCCCCTGCGGATCGATGGCGTACATGACGACGCCGCCCCGGTTGGCGGTGTCGATGACGTGGTCGACTTGGGGCAGGGCGTCGTTCAGCCGGTTGTCTGCCGTGGCCAGGTAGAAACCCTCCGACACGAACACCACGGTCTTGCGTCCCGGCAGCGCCTGGATGCCGCGCACGACGTACGCCAGGGCGCCGAGCGAGCCTTCGAGCGTGACGTCGCGCTCGAAGCGATCGGCCAGCCCCTCGCCGTCGCCCCCCCAGGGGCCGTACGGAGTGGGCGACGGCAAGACCCGCGCCGATGCGCGGATCCGCTCGGTGGCGGCCTTGAGCAGCCGGCGATCGGTGGTGAACTGCTGCAGCGCGCCGGCGCCGCCCGCGGTCCGGATAATCGCGACGAGATCGCCCGGCCGCAGCTGCCGGTCGACGTAGCGGTTCAGCATGGTCCGCACGTCGACCGTGCTGCGGAGCGACATGCGCAGGTCGTCGACGACGATCGCCATCACGCGGCCGGTCTGCTCGCGCGACGGCAGCCCCGACGCGCCCGGCATGGCGGGCGCCGGCGCAGCCGGCGCGTCAGCGCCCGCCGCCGCAGTCGGGGCGCCATCCGGTCGCACGGCGTGGACGTACGCCACCTGGCGGACCGTCTGGCGCCTGCCGCGCTCGACCACCTCGAAGTCGGCGGGCGTCAGGTCGGTGACGTGACGGCCCTTGCGATCGGTGACCACCGCGTCGAAGGTGGCGAGGCGCGTCCCGGCACGGAAGGTCGGCTGGCCGCCGGGCGATTGCGCGTCCGGCGCCTGGGCGCCGGGGCGCGCGGTCACGCCGGGCGCGAGCAGGCAGGCGGCCAGCGCGAGCGCGCTGCCCGCGATTCCAAGCTTCGCATCAGTTCGCATCAACGCACCTCGAAGTCCACCCACTGGATCGCGGGCACGGCCTTGCTGCCGTTCTCCGCGACCGTGAGCTGCAGGGTATAGGCGCCCGCTGGCAGGGCATCGCCGAGATTGAGGGAGCCGCGGAATCCCACCGGGGCGACCGCCGGCGCGTCCTTCGCCGCGCCGGTGATCGGCGCCGGCGGGCTCGTATGGACGGCCCTGCCGTCGCGCAGCACGGTCGCGCGCGTGGACAGGGCGCGATCCCGCGCCGTGCGGCCGTCGTAGACGGTGCACCGGTACTCGACCGTGCGGCCCGGCGCGAAGATCGTGGTCAGCGGGGCGGCCGGTGCGTCCGTTTCCGTGAGCACCACGCCCGACAGGGCGAGCCGATCCTTGCCGACGCGCGGAATCTCGACGAACTCGGCGGCGGTGCCCAGCGCCTTCGAGCGATCGTCCCGGACGGCGACGCGGATCTGGTAGCCACCGGCGGTCTTCAGCGGCACCCGCAGCCCGTAGCGCAGACCTCGCTGCCGGGCGCGCGCGTACGCGTCGGCATCCAGGCGCACGGCCACCGTCTCGAGAACCTCGCCGATGATCTGCCCATCGCGATCCACCGCGAGCGCGAGCAGGGAGAGGTCGCCCTCGTGCGGCCCGTCTGCGGCCGGCGTGAGCGTCAGCCCGGCCGGATCGATCGCGACGAGCGTTCGTACATAGGATCCCTCGGCGGAATCGTGGCCGAAGATGGTGGTCAGGCGCACGCCGATCGCGCCGGTCGTGAACGGCGAGAGGATGGCGGCGACGAGCGGATCGGCGGGCTTCTCCTCGGGCCGCGCATCGGGGTCCGCCGGACCGAAGCGCGCCTGGCGCGCCCGCACCCGCAGCCCCTTCCGCTTCAGGCGAATCCGGACGTCGTCGGGATCGATCCGGGCGCCGGGCGCGATCGCCGTGTCGAAACCGATCAGGTAGTAGCCGCGCGTGTGCTCGATGATGCGGGCCAGACCGCCCACGAGGTCGTTGCTGTTGATGACCGCAATGCCGCCCGTCCGGTCCGCGAGGTATTCGAGTCCATGCTGGTACTGGCGGAGCATTTCCCGGCGGCTGTACAGGGGGTTCATCCGGCTCACGCTCGGCACGGCGATCAGCGCATCGCGCACCACGCCGGTCGGGTCCGGCGAGCCGGGACCGGCCGGGAGGTCCGCGGCCGTCAGCTGCTGGGTGGCCAGGCCGCCCGGGTCGATCGGGTAGATGGCGACGCCGCCGCGGTTGGCCCGGTCGATGATCTTGTTCAGCCGCTCCACCGGGTCGCCGGTGACGCTGGGGGGACGAACCGGCGCGCCCCGCTCGGACACGAACACGACGGCCTTCCGTCCGGGGAGTGGCGCCACGCCCCGGACCGCGTATTCCAGTGCGCCGAGGACGCCGTTGATCTCCAGGTCGCCGAGGAACTCGTCGTGGAACGAGAACCCGCCGTCGCTCGAGCCTGCCCGCGGCACGCAGCGTACGCGCTCGATGGCCGCGGCGAGCAGCCGGCGGTCGCTCGTGAACTGCTGCAGGGCGCCGCTTCCGCCGGACGCCCGCAGGATCGCGACGAGATCGCCCGGCGCCACCATCGTGTCGAGATAGCGCGTCAGCATCTGGCGCGTGCGTACGATCGCCGGCAGGTCACACTTCAGGTCGTCGACCACGATCGCCAGGACGCGGGCCGTGCGCTCCGGTACGGCGAGGCCGGCACGACCCGGCATGGCGTCTGGCGGCGCCGTTGTCGTGGGTGGCGCGGTGGCCGCCGGCGGGCCGGTGGTGGGCACGTACGCCGCCTGGCGGACCGTCTGGCGCTTGCCGCGCTCGACGACCTCGAAGTCGGCGGCCGTCAGGTCGGTGACGTGGCGACCCTTGTCGTCGGTGACAACGGCGTCGAACGTCGCGAGACGGACGCCGGCGCGGAAGGTGGGCTGGTCCGCGCCGGTCGTCGGCGGACGTGGCGGCGGCTCCTGTGCCCGCGGCAGCACGCTTGCCGTCGCCACCAACCCGACGCACACGATCCACGACAGCCGTTGCATCAGCGCACTTCGAAGTCGACCCACTGCGACGCCGGCCGATCCCGGCCCTTGCCCGACTGCGGCGCGACGCTGACCTGCAGTGTGTAGGTGCCGCGGGGCAGGCCCCGGCCGAGCGACAGCTTGCCGCCCACCGGTACGGAGCCGACCGGCTTGGCGTCCTTCGGTGCGCCGCCGACCGGCGCCGGCGGCGTGGTGTAGAACGCCTTGCCGTCCCGGATTAGCGTCGCGCGCGTCGAGAATCCGTCCGTGCGCTTGCCGCGCCCGTCGTAGATCTCAAAGGCGTAAACGACTTCGGTGCCGGGCTTGAAGATCTTGATCGCCGGCTCGCCGAGGACACCGTCGGCGATCATGTCGGTCCGCATCGCCGTGGTGGTCGCGGACTCACCGGGCGCGCCGCTGCCGGCCGAAGGGAGATCGGTCATCAGGACGCCCGACAAGGCGACGACATCCTTGCCGACCTTCGGCACCTCGACGAACTGGGCGCTCGTTCCGATCGCCTTCGAGCGATCGTCCTGCACGGCGGCGCGGATCTGGTAGCCGCCGGCCTCCTTGATCCCCAATCGCGCGCTGTAGAGGAGACCGCGCTGGCGCATCAGCGCGTAGTCGTCGTCATTGAGCCGGAGCGGCACTTCGAGGCGGATCTGGGCGGAGGTCTGCCCGTTGTCGCCGACGGCGAGGAGCAGCAGCGACACGTCGGCCTCATGTCTGCCATCGGCGCCGATGGTGAAGGTCAGCCCGGCCGGATCGATGAAGAACAGCGACCGGACGTAGGAGCCGTCCGTCTTGTCGTGCGCGAACAGCGTGGTCAGGCGCACGTCGATGGCGCCGGAGGCGAAGGGCGACAGCGTGGCGGCGACCAGCGGGTCGGCCGGAGCCACGTCGCGCCGGCGCTCCTTCTCGGCCGGCCCGAACAGGCCGCGCCGCGCCCTGACGGTGAGCCCGGGCCGCTTGACGTGGATGCGGATGTCGTTCGGGTCCCACCGCTCGTTCGTCGGGATCGACGTGTCGAAGCCAAGCAGGTAGTAGCCGCGCGTGTCGTCGATGACGCGCGCCATGCCGGCGACCAGGTCGTTGCCGTTGAGCACCGCGAAGCCGCCGGTCTGCTGGGCCAGGTACACCAGCGAGTCCTGCGAATCGAGCAGGTCCTGCCGGCGGCCGTTGGCCCGCGCGCGGACCACCGGGCTGGGGTCGGGGGCGGGACCGTCGGTCGGCATCGAAATCTTCTTGGTCTGCGCGTCGTCCTCCGCGGTGAGACCGCCGGTCTGCAGGCCGCGGGCATCCATCGTGTAGACCACGACGCCAGCGCGGTTGGCGCGGTCCATCACGCGCGTGAACGTCGACCACGTGCGACTGGCCTTGGCGTCACGGATGCCGAGGTCGAACCCTTCCGAGACGAACACCACGCTCTTGCGTCCCGGCAGCTCTTCGATCCCGCGCAGCACGTACTCGAGGGCGCCGAGCGTGCCGGCCGTGTTCACTTCGGTCCGGAGCTCGTCGATGGTCTGGCCGACTCCGGTGACGAGGCTGGTGCTCGGCGCGGGCACGATGGCCTCGAAGGCACCAACCCCCTTGCGGCTCTGCAGCGAATACCGGACGCGATCGATGGCGGCGTGCAGCAGCCGGCGATCGGTCGTGAACTGCTGCAGCGTACCAACCCCGCCGGCCGTACGGATGATGGCCACCAGATCGCCGGGCGCGAGCTTCGTGTCCACGTAGCGCGTCAGCATCATGCGCACGTAGGCGGTGCTCTCGTGCGAGAGGCCGAGATCGTCGACGACGATCGCCAGCACCCGGGCGGCGCGCCTGCCGGACGCGAGCCCGTTGCCGCCGGCCAGCGGCCGGGACGGTGCCGCTGCGTTGGCCGGTGACTGGGATGCCGCTGGCGCTGGGGCCCCGCTCATGGTCGGCTGGAACACCGGCCGTCCGTCGGGACCGATGACCTGGACGTAGACCACCTGTCGCACGGCCTGCGACTTCCCACGCTCGACGATCTCGAAGTCCTCGGGCTTCAGGTCGGTGACGTGCTGGCCCTTCCCGTCGACGACGACGGCGTCGATCGTTGCCAGCCGTGTGCCGACGCGGAACGTCGGCGCGTCGGCAGGGGCCTGCGGTTCCTGGGTGGCGACGATCGCGCGCCCGCCGAGCACGGCGAGCGCCGCGGCGACAGCGACGCTGGCCGCGGTCCTGAAACGACGAGACGGACCAGACACGTATGATGTCGACATCACCAAACCCTCGAATTCGATCTATTGAGTCGCCTGCGGGCGCGTGACGCTGCCCGGCGCGATGCTGTGTGGGAGCCGGCTTCGCCGGAACATCATCGGACCGTCCCCACCCCGACGCACACCATCCACGTCATCCGACGCATGGACGCGACTCCTTCCGCGGCAGCTTGGCGGGCTGCGCGCATTGCAGGCAGGCTGCCTCCAGGGGGTGAGGCGATACCAGCATAGCGCGGGTTCTGGCAGAGAATAGCGGCAACTTATGCTCACGGCCCCCGAACCCACCACATTTCCCAGGCTGCTGGACAGCTACCCGCCGGCCGCCGCGTCGCTCCTGGACACGCTGTCGGCACGAATCGCCGCCGAACCGTTCAACGCGGTGGCATCGGCCATCTTCGGGCTGGCGATCCTGCACACCTTTGCCGCCGCCCGCTTCACGGCGCTGGCGCACGGTGTCCAGCACCGCCACGCCGAGCGGCAGCGGCAGCTCGGCCGTCCCGCGGTGCCCAGCGTCCTTGCCGAAGCGCTCCATTTCCTCGGCGAGGTCGAAGTCGTCTTCGGCTTGTGGGCGATCGTGCTGCTCGTCGCGATCACGGGCTACGCCGGCTGGCACACGGCCGCGGGCTATTTCAACGGCACCGTCAACTACACCGAGCCGCTCTTCGTGATCGTGATCATGGCGCTCGCGTCGACGCGCCCGATCATCCTCCTGGCCGAGAACGCGCTGCGCGTGCTCGCGAAGGTGGGGAAGGAGACCCCGGCGACGTGGTGGGCGATCATCCTGACCGTCGGTCCGCTGATGGGATCGCTCATCACCGAGCCCGGGGCGATGACGATCTGCGCCCTCCTCCTCAGCCGGCAGTTCTACGACCTGCAGCCGTCGTCGCGGCTGAAATACGCGACGCTCGGCCTGCTCTTCGTCAACGTGTCGATCGGCGGCACGTTGACCCACTTCGCGGCGCCGCCGGTGCTGATGGTGGCGCGGCTGTGGAACTGGGACACGCCGTTCATGCTCGGGCACTTCGGCTGGCGGGCGGTCGTGGCGGTCGTCGCGTCGGTCGTCGTCTACGGGCTGATCTTCCGGCGGGAACTGTCCGAGCTCGGCACGCGGCGCGCGGTGCCGGACGTCGAGGTGCCGGAGGAGGACGACGCGAGCTCGGGACTGGTGCTCCTGCCGGTGCCGGCCTGGATCACCATCGTCCATGTCGTCTTCATGGCCTGGACGGTCTTCACGTCGCACTATCCGGCGCTGTTCCTCGGCGGGTTCCTGATCTTCCTCGGCTTCGTCCGGGCCACGGCGCCGTATCAGAGCCGGGTCGAGCTCAAGGCGCCGCTGCTGGTCGGCTTCTTCCTCGCCGGCCTCGTGATCCACGGCGGCCTGCAGGCGTGGTGGATCGCGCCCGTTCTCGCCAGCCTGAGCGAGACCCCGCTGTTCGCCACGGCGACGATCCTGACGGCCTTCAACGACAACGCGCTGATCACCTACCTGTCCACGCTCGTGCCCAACCTGAGCGACGGCATGAAGACCGCGGTGATGGAAGGCGCGGTGACCGGCGGCGGCCTGACGGTCATCGCCAATGCCCCGAACCCCGCGGGGCAGGCGATCCTGGGCCGCTACTTCGACGGC
>Ga0190271_10002890_pt1 | contig 10619 bp, 12 predicted proteins | sample Popmic356T_FD_133747 | JGI IMG/M metagenome (GOLD analysis project Ga0190271, IMG submission 133747) | Populus adjacent soil microbial communities from riparian zone of Weber River, Utah, USA - 356 T | ecosystem: Environmental > Terrestrial > Soil > Riparian zone | place: USA: Utah | collected... | reverse complement strand
TCACGCAGAACGGATCGCCGCTCCAACCCATTGTTTTAGCCGCCTTTACGCGACCTCTAGTGATTCCACTCGGCTGCAAAATGCTCTAGGAACACGCGAACTCCGCCTCTGCCGAAAGCGCCCGCATGAAACAGCACTTCACGATGTTTGCCGCCTACAATCAATGGGCGAACCGGCGCATTTATGACGCAGCCGCGCAGTTGACCGAGGACGAGTTCGAACGCAACGTCGGCGCTTTCTTCGGTTCGGCGATGGGAACACTGAACCACCTGCTGGTCGCCGACCGCATCTGGATGAAACGCTTCACCAATGGCGGCGAAGCCCCGAAGACGCTGGACGCCATTCTGCATCGCGATTTTCAGCCGCTGCGCAAGGCGCGTGAGGCCGAAGACCTGCGTATCATGGCGTGGATTGGCGGCCTCACGGAGAAGGCGATGGCCGGCCGCTTCACCTATATGACAGTGTCCGACATGCGTACCGTGTCGCAACGCCTGGCTCCGGCGCTGGCACATGTGTTCAACCACCAGACCCATCATCGTGGCCAGGCACACGCGATTTTGACGATGCTTGGAAAGCCGTCGATCACGCTCGACTTGGTCTATTTCCAGCGCACGGAAGAGGGCAGGGCGTTTGCGTGATCCGCTGCGTCAACCACCATAGCAGGGCAATCCCAGCTCGGTCTCCATGACCGAGAAATCCCGATCGTTGTGGAGCAGGGGGACCCGGTTCTCGATGCACCACGTCGCAATGATGACGTCGATCGTGCCGCGAATGGTGAGGCCTCGGCTACGCAGGAGGCGATAATTGCTTGCTGCGGCGAGCGCGATCTTCTCACCTCCAAGTGCCAACACGCGAAAGGGTGCAAGCTTCGCCGCGAGTACGCGTGCCGGCGCGCCATCCCTCACGCCTTGCATGATTTCAGTCAGGATGAGGTCGCCCACCGCTATCTCGATATTGCCGATAGCCGAATCGAGAAGCGCGGCCTCTGCCGTTCCTTTGCCACTCAAATAGTCGATCCATGCCGAAGTATCGACAAGGATCACTTGCGACGGCTCCAATCCGGGAAACGATCCGCCCGCATGGCGTCGAGGTCACCTTCCCATTCGATCTTGCCCTGCAGTGAACGGATGCCTTCCTGGGCACGCAATCTCACCAACAACTCCAGCGCATCACGCACCGTCTCGCGCTTGGTGCGCTTTCCGGAAAGGGCCATGGCACGCTCCATGAGCGCATCGTCTATGTCGATATTGGTTCTCATTGCGGAATCCGATGTGTATGATCATCGTCAAAGATACACATACGCTGGTGACACTTCAATAGCCCCTTGCCCTTCCAGTGCGCCTCCGCCAAAAGCCTCCGGCCATGCTTATCATCAATGACCTCTCCCTACGCATCGCCGGCCGCCTTCTGCTGGATCATGCTTCGCTGACGCTGCCTGCCGGCAGCAAGGCTGGTCTTGTCGGCCGCAACGGCACGGGCAAGACCACTCTGTTTCGCGCCATCACCGGCGATCTGTCGGCCGAGACCGGTTCGATCAGCCTGCCGAAGCACACCCGCATCGGCCAGGTGGCGCAGGAGGCGCCAGGCACCGAGGAGCCTCTGATCGACATCGTGCTCAAGGCCGATGTCGAGCGCGCCGCCCTGCTGGAGGAGGAGAAGACCGCAACCGACCCGCACCGCATCGCCGACATCCATACCCGGCTGGCGGATATCGACGCCCATTCGGCGGAATCGCGCGCCGCCACGATCCTCGCCGGTCTCGGCTTCGATGCCGAGGCGCAGCAGCGGCCCGCCTCATCCTTTTCCGGCGGCTGGCGCATGCGTGTTGCGCTGGCCGCCGTACTGTTTGCCGAACCGGACCTTCTGCTGCTGGACGAGCCCACCAACTATCTCGACCTTGAGGGCACGCTTTGGCTGGAAACCTATGTCGGCAAATATCCGCACACCGTCCTGCTGATCAGCCACGACCGTGATCTGCTTAACCGGGCGGTCGATTCGATCGTCCATCTCGACCAGAAGAAGCTCACCTTCTGGCGCGGCGGCTACGACCAGTTCGAGCGCCAGCGAGCCGAGAAGCTGGAATTGCAGGAGAAGGGTCGCGTCAAGCAGGAGGCGCACCGCAAGCACCTGCAAAGCTTCGTCGACCGCTTCCGCGCCAAGGCGTCGAAGGCTCGTCAGGCGCAGTCGCGTATCAAGGCGCTGGAGAAGATGGAGCGCATCGCCGCCGTCACCGAGGACAGCGTCACGCCATTCTCGTTTCCTGAACCTGTAAAGACCGTCGCCTCGCCGATCATCGCCATGGAAAAAGTGGCCGTCGGCTATCGCCCCGGCGAACCGGTACTGAAAAATATGTCGCTGCGCATCGACGCGGACGATCGCATCGCGCTGCTCGGCGCCAACGGCAATGGCAAGTCGACTTTTGCCAAACTACTTTCCGGCCGGCTGAAAAGCGATGCCGGGACGATAACGGTTGCGCCCGGCCTGAAAGTCTCGATCTTCGCGCAGCACCAGCTCGATGATCTGCGCCCGGACGAAAACGCGGTGGAGCATGTGCGTCGGCTGATGCCGGACGCGCCGGAAGCCAAGGTGCGCGCACGCGTCGCCCGCTTCGGCCTGGCGACCGAGAAAATGAATACACCGGCAAAGGATCTCTCCGGCGGCGAGAAGGCGCGGCTCTTGATGGGCCTGTCCTCTTTCGAAGGGCCGAACCTTTTTATCCTCGACGAGCCGACCAACCATCTCGACATCGACAGCCGCGAGGCGCTGGTGCTGGCGCTGAACGAATTTCCCGGCGCCGTGATCCTGATCAGCCACGATCGCCATCTGATCGAAGCGACCGCCGATCGGCTGTGGCTGGTGAAGGATGGGGCGGTCAAACCTTATGACGGAGACATGTCCGACTACCGCATGGAAGTCACCGGCGTTTCCGCCGATCGCAAGGAACGCCGCGAGGCGGAGAAGGCTTCAAAGGCTGACCGCCGCCGCGAGGCCGCCGCCCGCCGCCAGGCGCTGGAGCCGTTGGCCAAGGAAATCCGCGCGACGGAAGGGCTGATGGATCGCCTGCGCAAGCGCCTGGACACCATCGAGGACCAGTTGGCCGATCCGAAGCTCTATGAGAAGGACCCGACCTCGGCCACCCAACTCGCCAAGGAGCGTACCCAACTCACCGCCCAACTCACCGGCCATGAAGAGCGCTGGCTGACGATGAGCACGGAGTATGAGGAAGGCGTGGCGGAGTAAGATGGTCATGTTCGCCGGCGTCTGCTCCTGCAGGCGCTGCCTTTTGGCCCTACACCGGAATACGAATTCACGGTAAAGCTGCCGTATGAACCAGCACGCGCCAGTTCCCGAAGCCAAAGCAAAGATCCGCATCGGTCATTCCGCCTGTCCGCATGATTGCCCGTCGACTTGCGCGCTTGATGTTGAACTGCTCGGGCCGGATCGCATCGGCCGCGTGCATGGGGCCAAGGACAACAGCTACACGGCAGGTGTGATCTGCGCCAAGGTCGCGCGCTATGCCGAGCGCGTTCATCATCCCGACCGGTTGTTGAAGCCGCTGGTCCGCGCCGGCGGCAAGGGCGAGGGTATCTGGAAGGAGGCCAGTTGGGAGGCTGCGCTCGATCTGGTTGCTGAGAAGTTCATCAAGGCGGAAGAGATGTACGGCTCAGAGACTGTCTGGCCCTACTTCTATGCGGGAACGATGGGGCTGGTGCAGCGCGACGGCATCGAGCGGCTGCGCCACGCCAAGAAATACTCCGGCTTCTTCGGCTCGATCTGCACCAACCTGGCCTGGACCGGCTGGATGATGGGCGCTGGCAAGCTGGCAGGTTCGGATCCGCGTGAGATGGCGAAGTCCGATTGCGTCGTGATCTGGGGCACCAACGCGGTCGTCACCCAAGTCAATGTCATGACCCACGCCGTGCGCGCCCGCAAGGAACGTGGCGCCAAGATCGTCGTCATCGACATCTACGACAACGCCACGATGAAGCAGGCCGACATGGGCTTGATCCTGAAACCCGGCACCGATGCGGCGCTGGCCTGCGCGGTCATGCATGTGCTGTTCCGCGACGGCCTCGCGGATCGCGACTATCTGGAGAAATATACCGACGATCCCAAGGGGTTTGAGGCGCATCTTGCATCGCGCACGCCGGAATGGGCGGCGGCTATCACCGGCCTTTCGGTGGAGGAGATCGAGGCATTCGCGCGCCTGATCGGCACAACCAAGCGGACTTTCTTCCGGCTGGGATACGGATTTGCCCGCCAGCGCAACGGCTCCATCGCCATGCATGCAGCGCTTTCCATTCCGGCCGTGACGGGGGCGTGGCAGTATGAGGGCGGCGGCGCGTTCCATTCCAATTCCGGCATCCTGAAACTCAATACCGAGTTGCTCGAAGGATCGAAGCTGCGCGATCCGCGCATACGCTATCTCGATCATTCCCGCATCGGCCCGGTGCTGATGGGCGATGAGGATGCGCTGTTCGGCGGGCCGCCGGTAACCGCCATGCTGATCCAGAACACGAACCCGGCCAACGTCGCGCCCGAGCAGCGGCTGGTCGTGGAGGGGTTCAAGCGCGACGATCTGTTCACCTGCGTGCACGAACAGTTCATGACCGATACTGCGAAGCTTGCCGATGTCATGCTGCCCGCGACGATGTTCCTGGAGCACGACGACATCTACAAGGGCGGCGGCAACCAGCACGTTACGCTGGGACCCAAGCTCATCGATCCCCCCGCCGGGCCGCGCACCAATCATTTCGTCATCGAGGAATTGGCCGAGCGGCTCGGCGTCGCCGACAGGCCGGGCTTCGGAATGACCGAGCGTGGCCATATCGAAATCATGTTGTCGAAGAAGGGCTTGCCGGCATTCGATGAGTTCAGGGATCAGCGCTGGGCGGATCTGCAGCCTCCGTTCGAGGAAGCCCACTTCATCAAGGGCTTCGGCCACCCTGACGGCAAATACCGCTTCCGTCCGCAGTGGACCACGACGCCGGCGCCAAACCGGCCGCCAAAATCGATGGGCCTCTTCGGGCCGATCGATCGCTTGCCGGAATTCCCGGATCATGTCGATCTGATCGAGGTTGCCGACGAGGCGCATCCGTTCCGACTGGCTACCTCGCCGGCGAGGTCCTACCTCAATTCATCCTTCGCGGAGACGCCAAGTTCGATCAAGCGCGAGGGGCGGCCGGAGCTGTTGATCCACCCGCAAGATGCGACTGATCTCGGTCTTGCCGAAGGCGACCGCGTGGAGATCGGCAACACGCGCGGCGAGGTGGTTCTGCACGCCAAACTGTTCGATGGCGTCAAGCGCGGCGTGGTCATCGCCGAAGGCATTTGGCCGAACTCCGCCCATGAACGTGGCGAGGGCATCAATGTGCTCACCGGTGCGGACGCACCCGCGCCTTATGGCGGCGCTGCGGTTCACGACAACAAGGTCTGGGTGCGGGCGGTCTAAAAAAGCGAAGAGACGTCGCGCGCACCGTGAACAACGCGGACGATTTGGACCTCGTCAGAGCCGATTTTGTAGAGGATGAGGTAGTTCGCCTCTGTCAGGCATCGGAGATCGGCCACAATCTCAGGTCTCTGCGGACCCAACTCCGGGAAGATGCTCAGCTGCATTGCCCGGTCGTAGATGGCATCCACCGTACGGTCTGCGGCCGCCGGACTTGCCATGGCGATGGTCAACCATATGTCGTCGAGGTCCGCTTCGGCGGCGGGGAGAAATCTGACTTCAACGCCCATCAAGCCCGCTTGAGCCGGGCAAGCCGTTCACGGCCACGCGTCTTAACATCCTCAATATTGAGGGTCTTAGGCGGCCCGCTGGCGAGGCCGTCTTCCCAGGCCTTGCGTAGCCTTTCGACTTCGGCCTTCCGCAGTGGCTCGCGGATCTGCCAGCCGCGCAATGCCTCACGTATAACCTCACTCGTAGAGCCATATTCGCCAGAAGCGACCGCGTCTTTGATCGCCTTCAATTGCTGGCCTGTGACAGCGACGCTGATCTTCTGCACATCGGACATGGCTTAACTCCCCCTGTGGAGAAAGTAGCAATATTTGCTACCACGCTATTCTCGACACTGGGAACGGTCAAGCGAGGCGTCAGCGTCAACGATCTGCCTGAGACGTCACCGCGCTACGGTGTGATGCGCGCCAGATGTTCGACATCGAGATCCTGAGCCACCGGCGCGGGCGCGGAAATCGAACCCGAGGCACCGTCGCTGATGCCCGAGAACACGACGCGGCCACCGTCCATGCGGGCCTTCCCCTCCGCGATCAGGCGAAGGGCCATGGGGTAGAGCTGGTGCTCTGCCTTGAGCACGCGCGCCGCCAACGCCGCTTCGTCATCGCCGACCAGCACCGGCACCGCCGCTTGCGCGACGATCGGTCCGTCGTCCATATCAGGTGTAACGAAATGCACCGTGCAACCATGCACGCGCACTCCTGCCTCGAGCGCCCGTCTGTGGGTATCGAGCCCCTTGAAAAGGGGCAGGAGCGCGGGATGGATGTTGATCATTCTCCCGCGCCACTTGTCGACGCATGGCGCGGTCAGCAGCCGCATATAGCCGGCCAACGCAACCAGTTCGACATCGAAGGAGCGAAGTGCTGCATCGATCGCCGCATCGTGCGCGCTCTTGGTGGCGAAGTCGGCCCGCTGCACCACGCTGGAGGGAATTCCTTTCGCGGAGGCGACCGCCAGGCCGTGAACCCCCGGCGTGTCCGAAAGCACGACCGCGATCTCTGCCGGAAAATCCCGCTCGGCGGCGGCGTCGATCAGCGCGGCCATATTCGAGCCACGCCCCGATATCAGCACCGCTACTTTCCTGCGCCTGGCGCTCACAGCGAAATTGCCCCCCGGTAGATGACCCCGGTGTCGCGGCGCGGCACGATTCGTCCGATTGGCGTTACGGTCTCACCGGCCTCCTGCAGCACGGCTGCGACTTGCGCCGCCTGGCCATTGGCGACGACGATGATCATGCCGATGCCGCAATTGAAGGTGCGCATCATCTCCTCGGCTGCAACGCCGCCCGTTCTGGCCAGCCAGCCGAAGACCGGCGGCACCTCGATCGCCTCCAGATCGAGCTCGGCGGAAAAATCCTTCGGCAGAACGCGGGGGATGTTGTCGGGGAAACCGCCGCCGGTGATGTGCGCCAGCGCCTTGATGCCGTGCGTATTGCGGATCGCTTCGAGGATAGGCCTCACATAGATGCGGGTCGGCTCCAGAAGGGCTTCGCCAAGTGTCCGGTCTGCCGCGAACGGCGCGGCATCGGACCAGGCCAGGCCCGAAAGCTCCACAATCCGTCGAGCGAGCGAAAAGCCGTTGGAGTGCAGGCCGGATGAGGCCAGGCCCAGCAACACATCGCCTTCGACGATATCATCGGTGGGCAGCAATTGGCCGCGTTCGGCAGCGCCGACCGCAAAGCCGGCCAGATCGTAGTCGCCCTCGCGATATAGGCCCGGCATCTCCGCCGTTTCGCCCCCGATCAGCGCGCAGCCTGCTTGCCGGCAGCCTTCGGCGATGCCTTTGACGATTGAGACGCCGTGCTCGGGGTCGAGCTTTCCCGTGGCGAGATAGTCGAGGAAGAACAGCGGCTCGGCGCCTTGAACGATGAGGTCGTTGACGCACATGGCAACCAGATCGATGCCGATCGTATCGTGCCTGTCGGCGTCGATGGCGATCTTCAACTTGGTGCCGACGCCGTCATTGGCGGCCACCAGCACAGGGTCGGTAAAACCGGCGGCCTTCAAATCGAACAGGCCGCCGAAGCCGCCGATTTCGCCGTCGGCGCCAGCACGCCGCGTCGCGCGGACAAGCGGCTTTATCCGCTCGACCATCTCATTGCCTGCGTCAATGTCGACACCTGCGTCGGCATAGGTCAGGCCGTTCTTTCCAGGGCGCTTCATCTGCGCTTTCATCTCTCCGCAAACCTTCGCGCTCTTGGCATGATCCATCGCCAGCCGCAAGGATCAGCTCTGCCGATCGGCAAGACTCAAACCCACGCACTTGCCCTTCGGCGTTGCGTCGACCATCTATCGTGGGATGAAACCGAGCCCGGCCTATTCCGCCCTGACAGTGCCAAACCTGATTACGGTCCTGCGCCTGGTGTTGGTGCCGTTTGTTGTCTATGCGCTGCTGACAGGTCTGTGGGGCTGGGCCTTTGCCGGCTTCCTCGTGGCCGGAATTTCGGATGGTGTCGACGGTTTCATCGCCCGCCATTTCAATCAATTCTCCAAGCTCGGCGCCTATCTGGATCCCGTTGCCGACAAAGTGTTGCTGGTCAGCGTGTTCATCGTGCTCGGCTTCCTCGGACAACTGCCCCTGTGGGTGGTGATCCTGGCGGTCTCCCGCGACGCGCTGATCGTCAGTGCGGTGCTCCTGTCGACGATCATGGGCCAGCCGGTCGAGATGAAACCCCTGATGGTGTCGAAAGTGAACACGGCCGCGCAGATCGTGCTGGCGACCCTGATCCTGGGCGAAAACGCCTTGGGAGTGGATCTCGGCGTCGGACGCGTGGCGTTGATCTATCTGAGCGGCCTCTTGACCGTCGCTTCCGCGGCGGCCTATCTCGTCGCTTGGCTGAGGCACATGAGCGCGTATGGCGAAGACAAGGCCCCTGACGGAAACTGATCTAGCCACCGCCGCAATCGGCCTGCAGTTTCGGCGTCAGCTGAGATTCTGGTTGATTGCGGCCGCGCTGCTGGCGCTGTTCTTCTATGTTTTCAGCTCTATCCTGCTGCCCTTTGCGGTGGGGATGGTGCTGGCCTATTTCCTCGATCCCGTCGCCGACCGGCTGGAGCGGATCGGTTTCTCGCGGCTGATGGCGACCATCGTCATTCTTATCACCTTTCTTATCACTCTCGTCCTCGGCCTGGTGCTTCTGTTCCCGCTGCTTGCCGCGCAACTCGCCGATTTCAGCCGGAAACTCCCGGAGTATCTGACGCAGTTGCAGGGGCTGATCACGAATTTCAATCCGGATTGGCTGAAGCAGCGTTTCGGCATCGATCCCGCCAGTCTGCGGGAAGGGCTGAATTCGCTGCTGACGAGCGGGTTCACTGTGTTGACGACGGTGTTCACCTCTCTGTGGAGTTCCGCGGCGGCGCTGTTTTCCATTGCCGGCCTGTTTGTGGTCACCCCGGTGGTGGCGTTCTACATGTTGCTGGATTGGGACCGGATGGTGGCAACCGTCGACGCCTGCGTTCCACGCGAGCATGTCGAGACCGTTCGCCAGATCGCCACCGACATCAATGCCGCAACGGCGGGCTTCGTGCGCGGGCAGGGCACGGTCTGCCTCGTGCTCGGCGCGATGTATTCGTTCGGCCTGAGCCTGGTTGGACTGAACTTCGCGATCTTGATCGGCATGATTGCCGGCATCATCAGCTTCATCCCCTATGTCGGCTCGATGGTGGGGCTTGTGCTGGCGATCGGGCTGGCCTTCGTTCAGTTCTGGCCTGACTGGCTGATGATCGTCGCCGTGGCCGGCGTGTTCTTTGTCGGCCAGTTCATCGAAGGCAACATCCTGCAGCCCCGCCTCGTCGGCAAGAGCGTCGGCCTGCATCCTGTCTGGCTGATGTTCGCGCTGTTCGCCTTCGGCGCGCTGTTCGGCTTTGTCGGCCTGCTGATCGCGGTGCCGGCGGCGGCGGCGGTGGGGGTGCTGGTCCGCTTCGCGGTTGCTCGGTATCTGGAGTCGCCGCTCTACAAGGGGCATGACGACGACATCGTCGAAGTGGTCAAGGTCGAGGTTGTCGACGCCCGCATCCTGCACAATCAGGTGTCGCCGACCACCACGAAGCGCCGCGGGAAAGCATAGGACCGTGATCGAGGGCGGTTTCAGGTCACGCCAGCTGCCGCTCGATCTCGGCCACGCCCAGGGACACTCGCGCGACGATCTGATCGTGACCGCGGCAAACGCCGAGGCCGTCGCGCATGTCGAGCGCTGGCCCGACTGGCCGACGACCGTCACGGTTCTTGCAGGCCCCGCGGGCAGCGGCAAGTCCCATCTCGGCGCCATTTGGCGCGAACTCTCCGGCGCCCTGCAAATCGGCGGTTCGGGCGCGACCGACGCGGCGCGCCAGCGGGCGGCGAATGGAACGCCGGTCTTCATCGATGACGCCGACAGCGGCGCCTGCGAGGAGGTCGACCTGTTTCACCTGATCAACGCCGCGCGCGGGGCCGGGTCGACAATGCTGCTGACCGCGCGACGGTTTCCCTCCGCCTGGGGCGTATCCCTGCCGGATTTGGCGTCGCGGCTCAAGGCGGCCACGGTCGTGGAGATCCGCGAGCCCGACGATGCGCTGCTGCATGGCGTCATGGCAAAACTCTTCGCCGACCGCCAGGTGGCGGTTGAGCCGCAGGTCCTGCAATTTGTCGCCCGGCGCATCGAACGATCGCTTGCGACCGCGAACGCGGTGGTCGCCCGCCTCGACACGGCCGCCCTCGAGCGGCAGTCGCGCATTACCCGCGCGCTCGCCGCCGAGGTCATCGCCGAATTCGACGGTGGACAGGCGCAGTTCGACTTTTGAGAGAATGGTCGGAGTGGCAGGACTCGAACCTGCGACCCCCTGATCCCAAATCAGGTGCGCTACCAGGCTGCGCTACACTCCGGACGGCGGGCATGTACTGTGTTGCG
>Ga0190271_10002889_pt1 | contig 10621 bp, 11 predicted proteins | sample Popmic356T_FD_133747 | JGI IMG/M metagenome (GOLD analysis project Ga0190271, IMG submission 133747) | Populus adjacent soil microbial communities from riparian zone of Weber River, Utah, USA - 356 T | ecosystem: Environmental > Terrestrial > Soil > Riparian zone | place: USA: Utah | collected... | reverse complement strand
CTGTCTCAGCCCTGTTCGTCCCACGCGGCCCCGAGAATGGCGGGGGTCAGCGCACCGTGTCCCTCGAAGCCTTTGAGCGGAGTGGTCACGGCGACGGCCTGCTCGCGTGTCTTGCCGGCCTTCCGTTCGGCTTGCACGTGTTCGAGCAGGGCCTGCAGGTAGCGTGCGAAGGTCTGCAGTTCCGCGCGCGATCCGGTCACGGGCAGCGTGCCTCCGGCATGGCCGAAGATGTAGACGGTGTCGGCCGCGTGGTCTGCCGCGGTCCGGCTCAGCACCGTGATCCAGTTGGCGAGCGAGGCACCGGCGGGGCGGTCGACAACAGGATGGCGGCCGTTGAACATCAGGTCGCCCATATGGACGACGTTGGCGCGCTCGAAGGTGATGACGGCGTCGCCGCCCGTGTGCGCGCGTCCGTAGTGCCGGGCGCGCATCACTTCGTCGCCGACGTTGGCCGTCCAGGTGTCGGTGAAGGTCTCGGTTGGATAGAACTGATCCGGACTGCCCGCGCCACGGCCGGGTGGCTGCTTCATGTGCGCCGCGGCCGTCTCCTGTGCCACGACGCGCTTCGTGGCGTTCCGGAACACCGCGTTGCCTCCCGTGTGGTCGCCGTGGTGGTGCGTGTTGATCAACATGTCGATCGCGCGTCCACCCGAGCGTTCGTTCAGACCGGCCAGACACAGCGGCGCGCTGTCGGGAAACTGGCTGTCGACCACGACAACGGCGTCGCGGGTGACCAGGTATCCAATGGTGCCGCCACGACCGGTGAAGAAGCCGACGTTGCGGCGGATCGGCGTGAACACCGGCGTGACCGGTGCTGGCGTGCCGGCTGGCGCCTGTGCCAGCAGCCGGTACCCGCCAAACGTCACGGCCGACACCGTGAGAGCGGAACGAGTCAGAAAGTCGCGTCGAGTGTTCGACATTGGGGGCTCCTTTGGAGGCCACGAGGCCACGAGGCCACGAGGCTACAAGGCCACGAGGCCACGAGATGCGGGCGCGAAGGCCCTGAAGCGACGAAGGCCGCCGGCGGTCATGACAACCACCGGCGGCCCTTGATCCGAGCTGCGCCGTGCCTACTTCTTCAACGGGAGGGGCGTGTCGTCCGCCTTGAGGTCGCCCAGGGCGTACTGGATGCCCGCCAGGTTGTGCGCGAGCATCGCCGGGTTGTTGTAGTAAATCGACTCGTGGTGGCCGAGCACATTGACAAACACGCGACCCTGGCCTTCACGCTTGATGTAGCTCAGCGCGTAGTCGTGGTCCGGGCGCTGGTTGCTCTCGATCCCCTTGTCGCATTCCGACATCTGCGAGTAGTCGATGCTCGTCAGCACGCGGACATTCTCGCGCGAGTACGAGTTCCACGCGAACGTGTAGACCTCGTCGATGGTGTTGAACGACTGACCCTTGAACGCCGCGGTGATCGGGCTCGACGGATCGTCGACCTTGACCGTAATGGGGGTGGGGTAGTTCCAGTGGAACTTGAAGTAGCCGCCGATCATCTTGTTGAACTCGGGCCAGAGCGGGTCGCCGCCAGCAGCCGCACCCTGCGTCTGATTGCTGGTGCACGGCGCCTGGGGCGCACCGCCGCCACGGGCCTGCCCACCAGCACCTGCCGCCGGCGCGCCAGCCGCGGGAGCGCCCGCCGCCGCTGCGCCTGGGGCCGGGGGACCACCGGCCCGGGCCTGCGCCGGGGCGGCGCCGCCTGCGCGGCCGTGATACGAGTCCGTGGCCGCATGGACGCCCGCCACACCCTTGCCGCCGCGGACGAAGTCGAGGAGGGCCTTGCGGCGCGCGTCGGTCAGCGCCTGAATCGCCGGGTCACCGAACGGATTCGGCTCGTCGAGGAACGTGCCGGTCGTGCTCGACAGGAACACCAGGTCGTAGTTGGCCAGCGTACGCGCGTTGATCGCCGCGGCGTTGTAGGTCACGTCGGTCGTCCAGGCGCCCGTCTTCTTGCCCATCTCGACGACCATCTGGGCCGCCAGCGGAATCGACGAATGCTGGAACCCGCGCGACGTGCCGAGCACGAGGATGCGACGCGGACGCGCCGGCGTGGCCGGGGCGGTGGCCGGCAGAGCGGCGACCATGCGCGCGACATCGTTCGGGCACGCTTCCATCGGCGTCTTGCTCCGTCCGCCGCAGGCGTCGGTCAGCGAGAAGTCGAGTGCGCTGTCGTAAAGCGGCATGCCGCCACGGCCTGCCGGCAGTGCTCCCGGCGTCGGGGCCTGTGCCAGGGCTGCCGGCCCCTGAAGGCCGCCACCAAATGCCGCCAGCAGCGTTGTCGCGCTGACCGCGGCCACCATCACACCGGTTGATCGTTTCATCGCCATGATCTCGTCTCTCCTTGCGGGCCCCCGGGCGCACATCCCCTTCGGACGCGGGCCGGATTGATTGCTGTGAGCGCCGACACGTTATCACTTTTCGCCTGTAGATCGCAGGGTTTTGCGCTGGCGCGGCGGTGGCGTACTCCCGGCCTGTGTCGAGCGCCGGTCAGACGGTCGGCGCCCGCTGGTAGCCCCTGGCATCCTGTCGGTGATAACGTTTTCGACTGGAGTTGAGACGACATGAGCTCGAGTATTGCTGCCCTTCTCGGAAAAGACGCTGAACTTCTTTCATACCAGGCCACGGTTCCCGCCTCGTCGATCCACGCGCCGGGCCCGGATTTCGTGGACCGGATCTTCGTCCCGTCCGACCGTCCGATTCCAGTCCTGCGGAGCCTGCAGCAGCTGTTCGGGACGGGCCGGCTGGCCGGCACCGGGTACCTGTCGATCCTCCCGGTCGATCAGGGCATCGAACACTCGGCAGGGGCGTCGTTTGCACCGAACCCCGTGTACTTCGATCCCGAGAACATCGTGAAGCTGGCGGTCGAAGGTGGCTGCAACGCCGTGGCGTCGACGTACGGCGTGCTCGGCATGGTGGCGCGCAAGTACGCCCACCGAATTCCGTTCATCGTCAAGATCAACCACAACGAGTTCCTGACCTACCCGAACAAGTTCGATCAGATCATGTTCGGCGAGATCCGCGAAGCCTGGAACATGGGCGCGGCGGCAGTCGGCGCGACGATCTACTTCGGCTCGCCAGAGTCGGGGCGCCAGATCGTCGAGGTGGCCAAAGCGTTCCACCACGCGCACGAACTCGGCATGGCCACCATCCTCTGGTGTTACACGCGCAACAACGCGTTCAAGACCAAGGAGAAGGACTTCCATGTGTCAGCCGACCTCACCGGCCAGGCCAACCACCTCGGCGTGACGATCGAGGCCGACATCATCAAGCAGAAGCTGCCCGAGAACAACGGTGGCTTCAAGGCGCTGTCGTCGAAGGAAAATCCCTACGGCAAGACGAGCGAGAAGATCTACACGGAGCTGTCGACCGAACATCCGATCGACCTCACGCGGTATCAGGTGCTCAACTGCTACGCGGGGCGCGCCGGACTCATCAACAGTGGTGGCGCTTCGTCGGGTGAGGGCGATCTCGCCGAAGCCGTGCGCACGGCGGTCATCAACAAGCGCGCCGGCGGCATGGGACTGATCTCCGGACGTAAGGCGTTCCAGCGCCCGATGGCCGACGGCGCCAAGCTGCTGCAGACGATTCAGGACGTCTATCTCGACAAGGGCGTCACGATCGCCTGACGACTGACCGCTGCTGGCGACGCCAGCGGGCGATCATCGCCCGCCGGCATCGTCCTTTTTTCAAGGAGTGCCCATGACCAAGCCGGTTCTCGACGCGATCTCGCGTCAGATTGCCGCCGAGTTCAGCGCGTCGTTCTCGTATCTGTCGATGGCGGCGTGGTGTGAGCATCACAAGCTGATGGGGGCCGGCACCTGGCTGCGCCTGCAGAGCCAGGAGGAGCACGGGCACGCGATGAAGCTGTTCAACTTCCTGCTGGCGCGCAACCAGGCCGTTCAGGTGCCCGGGATCGCGCAGCCGCGCAACGAGTTCGACTCCATCGTGTCGGTCTTCGAGGCGGCGCTTGCTCAGGAGCAGGAGGTGAGCCGCAGCATCGATGCCCTCTACGAACTGGCGTTCAAGGAGAAGGTCTTCGCGGCCATGGCCGAGCTGCAGTGGTTCATCACCGAGCAGGTCGAGGAAGAGAAGACCGTGCGCGAGATCGTGGCCAAGTTCCACATGGTCAAGGACGATCCATCATCGATTCTCGACCTCGATCGCGAGCTCGGCGGGCGCGGTCCTGAAGCGGCGGAAGCGGACGCCTGATAATGGTCGTTCAGCTGGTGCACATCAAGGTGAAGCCAGAGGCGATCGAGGCGTTCAAGACCGCGACGCTCGACAACACGCGCAACAGTCGTCTCGAAGCCGGGATCGTACAGTTTGCCCTGACGCAGCAGCAGGACGACCCGACGAAGTTCGTCATCATCGAGGCCTTCCGCGACGAGGCCGCCATCGAAGCCCATCGCCAGGCGCCGCACTACCTGCGCTGGCGCGATGCGGTGACCGACATGATGGCCGAGACCCGATACGCGATTAAGGCCCAGAGCGTCGATCCGGACGACAAGGACTGGTAGGGCAGGACCGGGTGGACCAGGTCGCACGGGACCGGACGGACCAGGTCCTGCAGGTCCTTTCGGTCCTGGAGGTCCTTCAGGTCACAGGAACCTGCTGACGCTGGCCAACCTTCTTCAAGATGGAAGCAGTCGCGACACTACGCCCGGCAGGGTCGCTGGCTGGACACCGCCCCTGAGAACGCATCGGCCACGCCATGAAACCAAAGTTGGCCACGTCTACAGATTCCTGTGACCTGAAGGACCAACAGGACCAGAAGGACTAGCAGGACCGGGGGGCCTCCGGGTCTTCTTGGGTCCTGCCAGCCAAGCTCCCTGATGTTCGAATTCTCAACCGCTGCCCGCGTGATCATCGGCCGCGGCGCCGTCCGTGAGGCCGGCGCCGCGGCCGTTGCCTTTGGACATCGTGTCCTGCTCGTCACCGGCCGTACTCCCGCCCGCGCAGGGCGCGTCCGGGACGCCCTTGTCGCCGCTGGCGCCACGGTGACGATCTGGCCGACGGCAGGCGAGCCTGACCTTGACGACATCACGCGCGGCGTCGCCGCCGCGCGCGATGCCGCGTGTGATGTGGTGGTGGCTGTCGGCGGCGGGAGCGTGCTCGACACGGGCAAGGCGATCGCCGCCCTGGCGACGAATCGTGGCGACGTTCTCGATTACCTGGAAGTTGTTGGTGCCGGGCGGCCGCTCGCGCATCCGGCGCTGCCGGTGCTGGCCGTGCCCACGACGGCCGGCACCGGCAGCGAGGTCACCCGTAACGCCGTGCTCGCGTCCCGCGAACACGGCGTGAAGGTCAGCCTGCGCAGCCCCCACATGCTTCCCCGCGTCGCCATCGTCGATCCGGAGCTGACGATCGATCTGCCGCGCGACGTGACGGCGACCACCGGACTGGATGCGCTGACGCAACTGATTGAGGCCTTCGTCTCCAGTCGGGCGAATCCGATGACCGACGCGCTGTGCGTGGCCGGCATTCCACGCGCGGCCGCGGCGCTGCCGCGCGTGTGCCGCGATGGCCACGACCTCGACGCGCGCGAAGACATGGCCCTTGCGAGTCTGTGGAGCGGCATGGCGCTCGCCAACGCCGGCTTGGGCGCGGTTCACGGGTTCGCTGGTCCACTCGGCGGCATGTTCGGCGCGTCACACGGCGCCCTGTGCGCCGCGCTGCTGCCGCACGTGATGGCCGCGAACGTTGCGGCCCTGAGGCGCGTCGCACACGCGGACGCGCTCGAGCGGTTCGAGCGCGTCGCGCGTCTTGTCACCGGGTCTACCGACGCCACGGTCGATGATGGTGTTGTGTGGGCTCGGGAGCTGTGCCTGGACCTCGGTGTCCCGACGCTTGGCGCCCTTGGCGTCCGCGCCGCCGACATCACCCGCATCGTTCCTCACGCCCAGCGTGCGAGCAGCATGAAGGGAAACCCCATCATCCTGACCGACGACGAACTCGCGATGATTCTGACCAACGCGCTGTAAGCGCAATTCAGGGCCGGAGCCTGCGGAACGAAATTTCGGCCGCGTGAGAGGATCAGCCTCCTGCGACGTTCTTAGTAGCAGGGACGCATGTCGACCGACCGGGACCTCCTTTTCGCGCATTACCACGGCCGGCTTCTCAGGTACTTCTGCCGCGCAGTCGGCCGGCTCGATGTCGCACGCGATCTGACGCAGGACGTCTTCCTCCGCGTCAGCCGCACCGCCATTCCCTCTGGCGCGGACGTCGACGTGTCCGCCTGGCTCTTCCGGATCGCGAGAAACCTTGCGCTCGACCATCATCGGACCCGCCGCAGGCATCCGGATCCTTCGCCGCTCGTAGACGATCGGACACGAGCCGCCCCCCAGGACGTCGCGTTTGCCGTCAACACGGCGCTGGCATCTCTTCCGGCGCTGGACCGAGATGTGTTCCTCATGCGAGAAGTGGCCGGCCTCAGCTACGACGAGATCGCCGGCGCATGTGAATTGACACCGGATGCCGTCCGATCCCGCATCCATCGCACCAGGTTGGAGCTGCGCAGCCAGCTGGCGGCGCCGATCTCCGCACGGCAATCGACGCCCATGCGGCGTTCAGGACGAGACACGTGAGGGCCCCATGAGTGAACGACACGAAGTAATTTCCGCGTTCATAGACGACGAACCGTTTGATCCGCAGGAGCTGGCGAGCGTGCTGTCCGAGCCATCTGGCCGGGCCCTGCTCATCGACCTCGTCGCGCTACGGCACATCGTGCAGCCGGACGACGTGGCGCTATCGGGTGCGTTGACGAGCAGGACGAGCAGTCGTCTCCGAGCCGTGGGCGTGGCCGCGGCGCTGGTGCTGGCCCTCGGTGGCGGCTACCTGATGGGGCAGAGCCGCAGCGGGGCGATCCCCGCGGACGCGCCTGCACCCACGCGGATTGTTGAGGGACCGGCGGCCTGGCAGGCCCCGTTGCCGAGGAGTGCGCAATGAGAACCATGCAGGTCGGAGTAGTGATGCTGGCGTTGTCGATTCCGGCAGTCGCGATGGCCCAGGACGACGTTCAGATCGTCGTCGGAGGATTCTCGACGTCGGTCACCGGCGGCGAGAAGGCTGAAGGCATCTGGCACTCGATCCTTCCGACGGCGGGCAAGGCATTTACGGGCGAGTGGTCGATGTGGGACTGCGGCTACTTCCAGTTGAGTGCCGGCAACGATGGGTTCAAGGAAGGTTCGACGAACGGATGGCGGGTCGAGGTCACGCCAGTCCGGGTTGTTGATCGGGCCGTGACGTTCCGGCTGCGCTGGAGCCGCGCCCTGGTCAACGGCAAGCCCTTCCGAGCCGAGACGACGGATGTCGAGTTGACCATGCGACCGGGAGAGGCGAGGACGATCGATCGTGCGTCCGTGCGCCCCGGGTCGAAGACGTTCGACGGCAGGCCCTGCGGGACGAGCGAGGTGGCCCTGCGGCTGTCGGTGGATGACTATCCGTCCGAAGACTTCGAGCGCCGGCTCGTGGCCACGGATCTCTGGCTCGTCGAACGGCTGGCGAACGGGGGCGAGCGGAGTCTCCCTGTGTCCGTGCGCGGGCTGCCGCACAAACCGGTCGCGTTCTACTTCGACAGCATCACGGAGGGAACCGGCTCACTCGACATTCTGGGTCGGGTCGTGGCGCGACCCGGTGGGGGCACCCTCGAACTGTCGCTTCAGGTGCGAAGCCGGTGGGGCGATACCGCACGGCGGGATGGAGAGTGGCCGACACAGTGGGTCGAGACCCGAGTCGACGTCCGGCCAGACGAAGTGGTTCAGGTCGCGCTGCCGAAACTCGGCGACGCTGGAGGTCCGTTTGCCAACCGTCTGTTCTCGCTCAGGGTCCGGGCACGGCAACTTCGCTGACCGCGTCGTCCAATGGCCCGGGAGGCCGGCCCGCCGATGACGCGATAAGCTTGTCGGTCGATGCCTCGTCTGGAACAGCTGCTGGCGCGGAACCTTGGATGTTCACGTGCCGATGCGCGGCGTCTCGTGCTCGGGCATGCGATTGCCGCCAGCGACGGTTGGGCACTCACCGATCCGCGCGTCGAGATCGACGATGCCGCGCTCCCGTTCATGATCCACCATGACGGGCGCGACGTCGCGCTTCATGGCACGGCGCATGTGCTCCTCAACAAGCCCGTCGGGTTCGTCACAGCGCTGACCGATCCGATCCACCCCGTTGCCAGCAGCCTGCTGCAGGACGCTCCGCTCGCAGGCGAATTGCGTGCGCTCGGGCGACTCGACCTCGACACCAGCGGACTTCTGCTGTGGACCACCGATGGCGCCTGGCTGCAGCGGCTCACCCATCCGAAGCGGCGGGTGCCACGAACCTATCAAGCCGCTCTGGCGCGGCCCTTCACGTCGCCCAGCGGTACGCTCGTGCTCCACGACGGGCATCGTCCGGAGATCGACGCACTGACGATGACGGATGCGGCCAGCGTGCATCCTGCGCTGGCGCGTCCGGCGGACGCGCAGGTCTACGCCACGATCACCATCGTCGGCGGTGCGTACCACGAAGTGCGGCGGATCTTTGCCGCGCTCGGAAGTCATGTGCTGGCGCTGTGTCGCGTGGGATTCGGCGACGTCGTCCTGCCGACGGATCTCTCGCCTGGCCAGTGGCAGCCGATTGCCATCGAGCACGTGTGGCCGGCCGCGGGGCCACAGTCATGACCATCCGTCCGGGCGGCAGCGGCGGAACAGCATTGCCAGTCACGCAACTGCTTCTCCGGAACCTCGACCGTCTCGGCTCTTCAAACCTGCTGCTCCTGGGCGCGCCGGAAGACGATGCCCTCGTCGCGGCATTTGGCGACCGGCATGGAGCGGTGGTGGTGTTCGACTACCGTGCGTTTCGGTGGTACGAATCCCGGCAGTCCGGCACGACGAGTTTGCGCCCTCACTTCACGCCGTCTTACGCACCGGACGGGGCGAAGCATGACGTGGCAATCGTGTTTCTCCAGAAGGGCAGCGAGTTGAACGATCTGGTCACTGCCATGGCGCACGACGCCCTCGCGCCTGGTGCGACGGCGTTCTTCGTCGGCGAGAACAAGGCCGGCATCCGGTCGGCGGCCGACGTGTTCGCACGACGCATGGGACCGATCGTGTATTCCGATCGTGCGCGACACTGCGCGTTGTACCAAGCACGACGTAATCCGTCGTCGCCTGACCACGCGACGGCGCTGCTGGCATGGGAGCGCAACTACCAGCTCGGCGTCGGGCCCTCGCCGCTGCGTATCGTCACGGTGCCGGGCGTGTTCGGCCTGGGCCGACTCGACGCCGGCACCCGATTGCTGCTCGATCACCTGCCAACGGACATTGTGGGTTCGGTCCTCGACTTCGGTTGTGGCAGTGGTGTGATCGGCGCCGCAGTGAAAGCGCGCGTGCCGGATTGTGCCGTGACGCTCACCGATGCCAGTGCGTTTGCCCTCTACGCGGCAAGACGCACCTTTGAGGTCAACAGCCTGTCAGCCGAACGGATCGTGGTGTCGGACGTGTTCTCGCACGTTGACGGAACGTTCGACCTCATCATCTCGAATCCGCCGTTCCATCAGGGCATTGCCACGAACTACGAGATCGTGTCGTCGTTCTTCGCGGGTTGCGCCAGCCGGTTGAAGCCTGGTGGGCGAGTCATCATCGTCGCCAACAAGTTTCTGCCGTACGAGCGGCAGATGGCCGAGGCGCTGACGTCGCCGGTTGTCGTCGCGCAGAACGACAAGTTCAAGGTGCTTGCCGCCACCCGCACTACCGGCCCGCGACGAACTCCAGCCAGTTGGTAATGATGGTGAGCGGCGTCACGCCGACCGGTGGCCGACGTGCGACGAGGAAGCGGTGGCCGGTAGAGAGTGCGAGGTAGGAGGGCGTTGCATCCCCGTCACGTAACAACATCCGGGGCGGCCCGATGACCGGGGTCGCACGAGCGCCGTCGAATTTTACCGATGCCAGTCCGCCGCCAGCCAGGAAGTAGAACAGCTCGCGGCCGTCGGCGCTCCACTGCGGCTCGGCTCCGCCGCTGGAGGAAATGCGCCAGACGCCGCCCTCCGCATCGGGAAACGGACGGACGTACACCTCGTTGCTTCCGCTTTCGTTTGAGCGGTAAGCCATCCAGCGCTCGTCCGGAGACAGGACTCCCGAAACCTCTGAGAAGTCGGTCTGCAGGTACGCTCGGCGCTTGCCTGCGTCGTCGACCGGTGCCACCCAGATGTCCAGGCCTTGGATCGTGTTCTGGGCGCTGAAGACGACCCAATTGCGAGTGAGCCCCGAGACCGTTACCGGCACGTCGAGGTCGATCCACAGCGAGGGCTCTCCCGGGCCGTTGAGGGCCTTCTGGTAGATGGCGTTGCGCCCGGATCGGGCGGACGTCCACGCCAGGCGGGTGCCGTCCGGGGAGACGACCGGTCCGAAGTCATGACCAGGCGCCGTCACGACACGCACGCGGGAACCGCGTTCGAGATCCAGCGACCACAGGTCCCCGAGGCCGAAAAAATCGGCAAGCTCGATGCCCGAGAGCTGATTTCTGCTGAGATCCAACTGCTGCAATTTTGGAAGCCCGAGAAAGTCGCCTGGCTCGATGCTCGAAAGCTGATTTGCACTCAGGTCTAACTTATCCAAACTTTGAAGTCCGACGAAGTGGCCAGTCTCAATAG
>Ga0190271_10002888_pt1 | contig 10621 bp, 13 predicted proteins | sample Popmic356T_FD_133747 | JGI IMG/M metagenome (GOLD analysis project Ga0190271, IMG submission 133747) | Populus adjacent soil microbial communities from riparian zone of Weber River, Utah, USA - 356 T | ecosystem: Environmental > Terrestrial > Soil > Riparian zone | place: USA: Utah | collected... | reverse complement strand
TGGGCTGCGCCGGATGGCCGCCAGATCGACCAGATCGCCCAGCTCGTCGAGAACCTGAAGGTCAATCCGACCAGCCGCCGCCACGTGGTCAGCGCCTGGAACCCGGCCGACGTCGACGACATGGCCCTGCCGCCCTGCCACTGCCTGTTCCAGTTCTTCGTGGCGGATGGAAAACTGAGCTGCCAGCTGTATCAGCGTAGCGCCGACGTCTTCCTCGGCGTGCCGTTCAACATCGCCTCCTACGCCCTGCTGACCATGATGCTGGCCCAGGTCGTGGGGCTGGAGCCCGGCGACTTCGTCCACACCTTCGGCGACGCCCACCTGTATCTGAACCACCTGGAGCAGGCCGAGCTTCAGCTGACCCGTGAGCCCCTGCCGCTGCCCGTCATGCAGATCGCCCCCAAGACCGACCTGTTCGCCTTCGACCTATCCGATTTCACGCTCGACGGCTACGAAGCGTGGCCGCACATCAAGGCGGCTGTCGCGGTCTGACCCTCTGATCTCGGAGTCGTCGATGCCCATGCGCCCCGCCCTGGCAGGCTTTGCCGCTCTCTTCGTTCTGGCCACGCCCATGACGCCCGCCGCGGCGCATCAGGTCGCCCCAGTCCAGCAAGTGGCTGCGATCACCTCGACCCGCCTGTCCATTCCCGCGCCAGACGGCCGCGCCGTACTGCTGGATGTCTGGACCGCGCCTGACGAACGCGGCGTCGTCGTTTTCAGTCATGGTTTCGGCGGTGCGCCCGAAGCCTACCGGCGCCTGTTGTCGACGTGGGCGCAACACGGCTTCACTGTTATCGCCCCACTGCATGTCGATTCTCAAAAACACCCGAATCGCGACGCCACGGGCCAAGTCGCCTTTGTGACGCGCCTTGTCGATCTCGGCGTCGCCCGCGCCGAGGCTGCGCGCACCCATCAGGGCAAGCCCCTGATCGTGGCGGGCCATTCCTTCGGCTCGCTGATGTCCCTGATCGAAGGCGGGGCGGTGACAGTCGCGGGCCCCATGGGCGATCCGGCGGTGAAGGGCGTGATCGCCTTTTCCTCGGCCGGGAACATCCCCAACGTCGTGACACCCGACACCTATCGCACTCTTGACGGTCCGCTGTTGATGATCACCGGCGACCGGGATCTGGTTCCCGGTTTCGCCGACGACTGGCGGGATCATCGCGCCGCCTTCGACGCCAGCCCCGCCGGAGACAAGACCCTGCTGATCTTCTCCGGGGCGGACCATCAACTACCCGGAACGGCGGACGGCGAGCGGTTCGACCAGATCATCCAAGCGACCGAGGATTTTCTCGACGCCTATGCTCTGAAAGAGGCCGCCGCTCGGGTGCGGCTCCAGACTTTCGCCGCAGAGGGCGTCACGGTGGAACGGCGCTGAAAACATGGACCTGAAAGACCTGACCGCTTCTGTCCTGCGCATCTCCGACATCTACGCGGCCGAACACAGCATCGACCGCGACCGGGATTGGGCGCTGCTGAAGCTTCAGGAAGAGGTGGGCGAACTGACGGCCGAGCATTTGCGCCTGACCGGCCGTGCGCGGGGCACGCCCGACGCCCGGGCGCTGGGCGACGAGGCGGCGGACGTGCTGGGCATGCTGCTGATCTACTGCGCCCAAGCCGGCGTCGATCTGGATCAGGCCATGCAGCGCAAATGGCTGAAGTGGCTGGAGCCCCAAACCGAGGTCGCGGCCGAAACCTAAGCCTCTGGCGCGATCATGATCATCGGTTTCAGCCGCTGGATCAGGGCGTCGTCGCTCTCGATGCGTTCGACCACGATCCGGTTCTTCATCATGCCCATCTGCATCGTGGCGCGGAAGGCGATCACGTCGCCGGGCGCGGCGATGAAGCCCTCAAGCGTCGGCTTGTTCTGCTTGCCCGCCAGACCGCCGAACGCCATCGACAGCTGGTGGCCGCCCGGCGAGACCGAAATGGCGGTGAAGCGCGGGCTCTTCAACTGGGCGACGAATCGGTCGTCCACCGACAGGTCCATGCCCGCCGCCTTGCCCACGAAGCCTTCGCGATAAACGATCAGCAGCGCCTGATCATGGAACTGCGGCCGGAAATCCAGCACGGCCTGCTTCTGCTCCGGCGTCGCGGCCTTGCCCAGCTTGGTCCCCGCCAGATTGGCCATGATATAGGCCGTGAACACGCCCACGAAGCCGCCGACCATCATCGGCAGATAGCCGGCGTCCGCACCAACGGACGAAAAGAAGACGGCCAGGCCCGCGCTGATGACGAAGGCTAGCAGGAAACCGACGGCGATGGCGGGGATGTACTTGCTCATGACAGGGCTCGCGTCCATGGGTTGGGCCACCTCAACGCATCGATACGGTCAAGGTTCTTGCCCCAGCCCATCATTTCTCTGGTCGTCGCTCGCGGACGCAACGGCGTCATCGGCCGCGACGGCGACCTGCCCTGGCGGCTGCGCTCGGATCTGCAACGGTTCAAGGCCATCACCGTGGGCAAGCCCTGCCTGATGGGCCGCAAGACTTGGGAGAGCCTGCCGCTTAAACCCCTGCCCGGTCGGCTCAACATGGTGCTGACACGAGACGAATCCTACGAAACCGACGGCATGTCCAAGGGCGCCCTTGTCTGCGCCACCCTGGACGAGGCCATAGAGATCGGGCGCGAGACGGCCGAGGAAGACGGCGTCGATGAAATCTGCATCATCGGCGGCACAACCCTGTTCGAGGCCGCCCTGCCCCGCGCCAGACGCCTCTACATCACCGAGGTCGATGCCTCGCCCGAGGGCGACGCGGTCTTCCCCGCGTTCGACGAAACGGCCTGGGTCGAGGTATCGTCGGAATCGCACCCGGCCGGCGAGAAGGACGATCACGCCTTCACCTTCCGCGTGCTGGAACGCCGCTAGGAGACACAGATGTATGTAACGACCACCAACGACCTGCCCGGTTTTCGCGTCACCCGCCACATCGGCCTGGTGCGCGGTGTCACGGTGCGCTCGCGCAACGCCATTTCCGACGCCATAGGCGGGGTCCAGTCCATGCTGGGCGGCCGGGTCGGCGCCTATGTGAAACTGGCCGAGGCCGGGCGTCAGGAAGCCTATGACGAACTGGTCAAACACGCGACCGAGCACGGCGCCAACGCCATCCTGGCCGTCCGTTACGACGCCACAGAGATCATGCCCGGCGTGACCGAGGTGCTGTGCTACGGCACAGGCGTGATCGTCGAGCCGGCCTGATCTTCGCAGAGACCGGACCGGCTCGACGTTTCAGGTTAGGATAGGGTCATCAGGTCGGCGCGATCGAAGTTGCGCAGTTCGTCCGAACGGCCCTCGCGGATCTTGTTGACCCATTGAGGGTCGGCCAGAAGAGCGCGGCCCACGGCGACCAGATCGAACTCCTCGTTCTCCAGACGACGCAGCAGGCCGTCCAGCGAAGCCGGCTTCGATCCTTCGCCGCCAAAGGCCGCGATGAACTCGCCGTCGAGGCCCACGGACCCGACGGTGATCGTCGGCTTGCCCATCAGCTTCTTGGTCCAGCCGGCGAAGTTCAGGTCCGATCCCTCGAACTCCGGTTCCCAGAAGCGGCGCTGCGAGCAGTGGAAGACATCGACCCCGGCGTCCGACAGCGGCGTCAGCCATTCGACCATCTGGTCCGGCGTCTCGGCGATGCGGGCGGTGTAATCCTGCAGCTTCCACTGTGACAGACGCAGGATGACGGGGATGTCGTCGCCAACGCCCTCACGCACCGCCTTGACCACCTCGGCGCCGAATCGGGCGCGGTCAGCGATGGTCGGGCCGCCCCAGCGGTCGTCGCGGGCGTTCAGGCCGCCCCAGAAGAACTGATCGATCAGATAGCCGTGGGCGCCGTGGATCTCGACGGCGTCGAAGCCCAGTTCGCGAGCGGCGCGGGCCGAGCGCCCAAAGGCTGCGATGGTGTCGGCGACGTCCTCTTCGGTCATCGGCTCGAACTTGGCCTTGCCCGGCGCGGTCATGCCCGACGGGCTGTCCACCTTGCCAAGCGGGGTCCAGTCATCGCCGCGTCCGCGCGCCGATCCCACGTGCCAGATTTGTGGAGCGATCAGGCCCCCGGCCGCATGGACCTCGTCCACCACAGACTTCCATTCCGGCAGGGCCTCGCCGTGGAAGACCGGCACCGCCGCGTCGTTGCGCGCCGCCGGTCGTTCGACGACTGTGCCCTCGGTGACGATCAGGCCCACGCCGCCCTCCGCCCTGCGGCGGTAATAGGCCGCGACATCGGAGGTCGGGATGCCGTTCGGCGAGAAGGACCGCGTCATGGGCGCCATGACGATGCGGTTGGGCAGGGTCAGCCCCTTGATGGTGAATGGGCTGAACAGGGCGTCGACGCTCATCGGATCTCCTTGGGTATCGGTAAGACCCAAGGTGGCGAATAGGGTTGCGTTTGAAAACCCCGCCCTCGCAGATATTTTCTAAAGGTCGAGAGCAGCCGCGATACGACCAGCGATGGCGTCGAATCGTGCGGCGATGTCTCCCGACGGATCAACCGAAACCGGCGGATCGCCTGCATCCCCGCCTTCGCGCAGCGCGGCATCCAGCGGCAGATCGCCAAGGAACGGGATCGACAGCCGCTCGGACTCGGCCTTGGCTCCGCCCTGACCAAACACAGAGCCGCTCATGTTCTCGATCAGGCCCAGCGTCGGCACATTGACGCGCTGGAACAGCGTATGCGCCCGCCGCGCATCCGCCAGGGCCACCTCCTGCGGCGTCGAGACAATGACCGCGCCGTCCAGCGGCGTCTTCTGGATCAGGGTCAACTGCACGTCACCTGTGCCCGGCGGCAGATCGACCACCAGAACATCCAGCGGCGCCTCGGCCGTGCCCCAGCGGGTCTGTGTCAGCATCTGGGTGATGGCCTGGGAGGCCATCGGCCCGCGCCAGATCATGGCGTCGTCCATCTTGGTCAACAGACCGACCGACATGGCCTTTATACCATGGGCGACGTGCGGCACGATGGCCCCGTCCTCATAGGCCGGCTGGCCGCTGATCCCCAGCATGGTCGGCAACGACGGCCCATAGACATCGGCATCCAGGATTCCGACCGACAGCCCGCGCGCTGCAAGTGCGGCGGCCAGGTTCACGGCGACGGTGGACTTGCCCACCCCGCCCTTTCCGCTGGCGACGGCCAGGACACGTCGCACATGCGCCGGGCGATCGGTCGGAACCGGCGCCTTGGCCCGCCCCTGATCGACCGCCGCCTTGGACAGACCGGCGGTGCGCGGCGCGGCGGCAGGCTTGGTCTCCGCGGTCAGGATGACGGAGACGCGCGCCATTCCGGGCAGCGCCTTCAACGCCGCCTCCGCCGCATCTCGAACGGGAGCATAGGCAGCGGCCTGGCTGCGATCGACCTCCAGTGCGAAACCCGCACGGTCGTCGGCCACCACCAGCCCCTGAACCAGACCGGCGGCGACCAGCCCCTGGCCGGAAACCGGATCGATGATCGCGTCCAGGGCGGCGATGACGGCGGTGCGTTCGACCAAGGCGGTCTCCAGAAGACTTGCGGGCGATGATGCGCGCGTTCTATCGCCCTCGAACCCGTCCCGCGAGCCACGATTTGTCCCAACCGCCCTCAATCACCCTGATCGCCGGCCCGACCGCATCGGGCAAGTCGGCGCTCGCGTTGAAGATGGCGCGTGAAACCGGCGCGGTGATCATCAATGCCGACAGCCAGCAGCTTTACGCCGACCTGCGTATCCTGACGGCGCGGCCGTCCGTTGAGGACGAAGCCCTGGCCGATCATCGCCTTTACGGCGTCGCCGACGCGGCAGACGCTTGGTCGGTCGGGCGCTGGAGCCGTGCGGCTTTGGACATACTCGACGACCTTCGCGCGGACGGGCGTTCGGCGATCCTCGTCGGAGGCACCGGCCTGTACTTCATGAGCCTAACTCGGGGCTTGGCGGACATTCCTCCCGTCCCCCTGGCGACGCGTGACGCAGTCGAGGCGGAATATGCGATCGAGGGCGAGATGGCGTTCCGTGCGCGACTGGCCCAAGCCGATCCCGACGCTGCGCGCGCCATCGAACGGGGCGACCGGCAAAGATTAGTGCGGGCCATGAGCGTCTTTGTCGCCAGCGGCCGATCGCTCAGCGGCTGGAAGGCCAATACGAAACCCCTGCTGCCATACGGATCTTGGACTGGACAGGTCGTCGAGCTTGATCGGCAGCGCCTCTATCAAAACTGTGACGCTCGTGTGGACCTGATGCTTGAACAGGGAGCGGTGGATGAGGTCGCCGCCTTGGCCGCCCGCAGTCTATCAGACAGCCTGCCCGCCATGAAAGCCGTCGGCGTGCGCGAACTGGCTGACTATCTGACTGGAGCACTCACGCGAGACGACGCCGTCTCCGCCCTGAAACAGGCCACGCGGAACTACGCCAAACGCCAGTTGACCTGGTTTCGTCAACAGACGCCGGACTGGCCACGCGTCTGACTTGAAAGCGGCGCTTGGAATGCATCCAGTCAGCGCCTATATTGGTCCTGTCCGGTTTCGGCCGGACTATAGCGATAAACGCGCTTGTAATAAGCGGACCGGACCCGGGTGCGATTCCCGGCGGCTCCACCAACTTTCTCCCCGCGTTATCGGCGGAGGCAGCATGGGGCCGACTAGCATCGACGGACGTGTAAAGAGGATTGCTTTCGCTCGTCCTGGCCCACCGTATCGGGCCATTTTCTAACTGCGAACGATAACTTCGCTGGAGAAGTCGCTCTCGCCGCGTAATGCGGTTCGGGTGATTTCGAATCTTAAGTCCTAGGGGTTCAGATCCTTGGGCGGGGCCTGTCGGGAGCCTGGCAACAGAATCCCGGCGCTTTTCCAAATCATCGGTATGGCGACAAATCGGTTCGCTTAACCCTCAAGGCATCTTTCGCCATCGCATTCGCACGTCTATCAGTCGCGCTCTATTGCGAGGTGACGATGAGCGACCAGGCCCCTCCGGTCGATGAGATGCAGTATGAGCGGCTGGCGCACGAGGCGCTGCGCGGCGTGCTGCGCGCGGCGCTGGAACGGGTGCTGGCCGAAGGTCTGCCCGGCGCGCATCACTTCTACATCACCTTCAAGACCCGCGCCGTGGGCGTCAGCGTCGCACCCGACATCCTGGCGAAATACCCGGAAGAGATGACGGTCGTTCTGCAGCACCAGTACGACGATCTGCGCGTCGAGCCCGAACGCTTCTCGGTCAAGCTGCGTTTCGGCGGCATGCCCAAGAGCCTGGTGATTCCTTATTCTGCAGTCACGCGGTTCTACGACCCCAGCGTGCAGTTCCTGCTGCAGTTCGAGGATCCGCAGCTTCTGGAAGAGGTCGAGGAAGAGCCGATTCCGCCGCAGGACAGCGACCCATCCTCGGAAGGTCCCAAGGTCGTCTCGCTGGACCAGTTCCGCAAGAAATAGCCGCCGTCAGTCTTTGCGAGGATAGGAGCGGATCGTGATCCGCTCTCTTTCGCCCTCGCGCCGTTCGACCAGCAACCGCGCGACCTGAGCGTCGTCGTGAAACAGATAGCCCTTGATGGAATCCAGCAGGGCCTTGGCCAGGTTGTCCAGATCCATCCACGGCGGCTCGCCGACATGCTCCATGCGAATCTCGACGACATGGTCGCCCCAGGACGGCCGCGCGGCGCGCCATTCCTTGCGCATGAACTCATAGACCAGCGGCTTGTAATATTTGGCCTGGGTGGTCAGGCCGTCGATGACGATCTCGACCGCGTCGCCATCCTCGCGCGCCCGGACCTTGCCGGTCCCGATCCAGCCGGCGGTCATGCGACGCCTGCCGATCTGAGGATATCTGCGCTCGTCTTGCCCTGCATGGCTCTCGTGCTACACCGCCGCGCAACCCATCGCCACGCCTGAGAGACGAGATTTACGCCCATGAGCAACGTCCGCACAGAGACCGACACCTTCGGCCCCATCGAAGTCGCCGCCGATCGCTACTGGGGCGCTCAGGCGCAGCGGTCGCTGGGTAACTTCAAGATCGGCTGGGAGAAGCAGCCCCTGCCGGTCGTCCGCGCCCTGGGCATCGTCAAGCGCGCCGCCGCCGAGACCAATCGCGACCTGGGCAAGCTGGACCCGACCCTGACCGACGCCATCGTCAAGGCAGCCAACGAGGTTATCGAGGGCAAGCTGAACGACCACTTCCCGCTGGTGGTCTGGCAGACGGGTTCGGGCACCCAGTCGAACATGAACGCCAACGAGGTGATCTCGAACCGCGCCATCGAGATCCTGGGCGGCGAGATGGGTTCCAAGAAACCGGTCCACCCCAACGACCACGTCAATATGAGCCAGTCGTCGAACGACACCTATCCGACGGCCATGCACGTGGCCTGTGCGGAACAGGTGGTCAACGACCTGATCCCGGCGCTGAAGCACCTGCACGCCGCCCTCGACGCCAAGGCCAAGGCCTGGGCCTACATCATCAAGATCGGCCGCACCCACACCCAGGACGCCACGCCCCTGACCTTGGGCCAGGAGTTCGGCGGCTATGCGCAGCAGGTCGCCAACGGCATCGAGCGGATCGAACAGACCCTGCCCAAGCTGATGGAACTGGCCCAGGGCGGCACCGCCGTCGGCACCGGCCTGAACGCCCCCGTCGGTTTTGCGGAAAAGGTCGCGGCCCAGATCGCCGAGATCACCGGCCTGCCCTTCACCACGGCGCCGAACAAGTTCGAGGCCCTGGCCGCCCACGACGCCATGGTCTTCAGCCACGGCGCCATCAACACGGTCGCCGCATCCCTGTTCAAGATCGCCAACGACATCCGCTTCCTGGGCTCCGGACCGCGTTCGGGCCTGGGCGAACTGGCCCTGCCGGAGAACGAGCCCGGCTCGTCGATCATGCCAGGCAAGGTCAACCCGACCCAGTGCGAAGCCCTGACCCAGGTTTGCGTCCAGGTGTTCGGCAACAACGTCGCCCTGACCTTCGCCGGCTCCCAGGGGCATTTCGAACTGAACGTCTATAACCCGGTCATGGCCTACAACTTCCTTCAGTCGGTGCGCCTGGTCGCCGATGCGGCCATTAGCTTCACCGATAACTGCGTGGTCGGCATCGAGGCGCGCGAGGACAATATCGCGCGCGGCCTGAACAACTCACTGATGCTGGTCACGGCGCTGAACGGCAAGCTGGGCTATGACCTGTGCGCCAAAATCGCCAAGACCGCGCACAAGAACGGCACCACCCTGCGCGAAGAGGCCGTCGGGGGTGGTTATCTGACCGACGCCGAGTTCGACGAGGCGGTGCGCCCCGAGAAGATGATCTCGCCGGGCTGACGCCAGCCGACGCGAAAGGTTCAAACGCCGACGTCCAGCGACGTCGGCGTTTTTCGTTGGCGTCAGGCCTTGTCGCGGATCGTGCGGCCGACAGGCGCCAGCGCCAGCTTGGCCAGCTCCAGGTCCTTCAGGGCGAAGGGAATGCCGATGATGGAGACGAACTCCGCCACCGCAATGATCAGGTGCGTCAGCGCGATGTACCAGCCGGCGACGACGAACCAGACGATGTTCAGAACGACGCCCAGGCAGCCCGCCACCGGATGCGCGTCTTGCCACACGACCTCGCGGCCGAAAGGCCAGAAGGAATAGCTGGCGATGCGCCACGCCGCGAACGTCCACGGCAGACCGACGACGGTCAGCGCCAGAATAGCTCCACCGAACAACCACAGCAGGCCTGAGAGCCAGCCGCCGAGCACGAACCACAGAATATTCAGGATCAGGCGGATCAAGGCAGACTCCAGCGCCGCCTCATGCGACGTCTCCCAGATAGCGATAAGGCCCCGCTTATGCAGCGGGGCCTTGGATGAATTCGCGTTAAGTCGCCGTGACTTGGATGAATTCGCGTTAAGTCGCCGTGATCAGTGCGACTTTTCCGACCAGCGGGCCTTGGCGTCTTCCTGGGTCAGGTTCAGGTGGACGTGCTTGTCATCGACCTTCTCGACCCAGCTGACCGGGATCAGGTGGTGTTTGAAGCCGCCAGCGAAATCCAGCTTTGCCAGCTCGATCTGGTCGCCCAGGACGTGATCCACACGCCCCACATGGCCGCCGTCCGAGCCTACGACTTCGAGGTGTTCCTTGATGAGCGAAACGTCGACCATGTCTGTCTCCAACAGTTCGGTTTGTCCTGCCGGTGAGAACACGCGGCGTCAGGCCGGGTTTCAAACGGCGACGCTTGTTCTCTGATGTGGTGACAGGGGACGGCCCGAAGCGGTAGAAAGCGTTTCTCGACACAGGGCTGGAAACAAGCGCATGCGGCGGATCGGATCGGGCCTGTTCGGCATCGTCATGGCCTTGGCGCTGACCGCGTGCGGCACCCTGGATCGGCCGACCGGGCCGCTCAGGATCACCGACGGCACTCTGGTCAAGGCCGAGGATCCCCGCATTCGTGCCAACGACAGCGCGCGACTGCAGGCCTTCACCCGGGAAATCGGCGAACGGTTGCGGCCCGATCATCCGACCTCGATCCTGGCCCTGTCCGGCGGCGGGGCCAACGGCGCCTATGGAGCCGGGCTGCTGGTCGGTTGGACTGAGCATGGGGATCGTCCGGTGTTCGACGTGGTGACCGGCGTCAGCACCGGCGCCCTCGCCGCCCCCTTCGCCTTCCTGGGCTCGGAATGGGATGACGAGCTTCAGCACGCCTACACCAGCGGCGG
>Ga0190271_10002887_pt1 | contig 10621 bp, 10 predicted proteins | sample Popmic356T_FD_133747 | JGI IMG/M metagenome (GOLD analysis project Ga0190271, IMG submission 133747) | Populus adjacent soil microbial communities from riparian zone of Weber River, Utah, USA - 356 T | ecosystem: Environmental > Terrestrial > Soil > Riparian zone | place: USA: Utah | collected... | reverse complement strand
TGCGGCCTGAGACATCTTGCATTTGAAGTTGACAACATTGACCATGCCGTGAAATGGCTGGAACAAAAAGGCGTAAGCGTGGAACCCATTCGTACTGATGAGTATACCGGAAAACGTTTTACATTTTTTGCAGACCCGGACGATCTTCCATTAGAATTTTACGAACGATGACGATGTTGCAATATTCCACATATCTGAAAAATTTCTTGACGAATTTCCCGGAACTGGAAAAGGATCTTCCCTGGAACATCGTTGCCTCGGTTCAAAATACAATTCTGCAAAAAATAAAATCGCTTTCGTCGGAGTTTAAAATCAAACAGGACATTGCCATCCATAAAAAGGCGCAAATTGAAGAGAACGTTACCCTCAAGGGTCCCATCATTATTTCTAACGGTTGCTTTATTGGAGCTCACGCTTATATGCGAGGTGGGGTATACCTTGGCGAAAAGTCCATTATTGGCCCAGGCTGCGAAGTAAAATCAAGTTTGATCATGTCTGGAAGTGCATTGGCACACTTTAATTTTGTTGGCGATTCATTGATTGGCTCCTATGTCAACATGGAGGCGGGCAGTATCATTGCAAATCACTATAACGAACGGCTGGATAAGACGATTTACGTAATGCTTAATAAAAAGAAAACGAAGATCGAAGTCACAAAATTCGGTGCTGTTGTCGGTGATCATTCAAAAATTGGCGCCAACGCTGTATTGTCGCCTGGAACCATCCTAATACCAGAGAGCATCGTTAAACGATTGGAATTAGTTGAACAGTGTTAGTTAAAAAAATCAAATTCGGGAATTCGTTACTTCAATCCTTTACCCGCAACATCATTCCTGAAGCGTTCCATCCCTTTTCGGTCTTGCAGGGTTACAAAGACCAGTTTCCCATTTAATCCTCCGAAAACGAGATTACTGCAATTTTTTCCTTTTAAAAGCACTTCGCGAATTAACTTCCCATCCGGCGAAAGAACGGCAATGGCGCCTTTACCATATCGAGTAACATACAAATTCCCCTCAGCATCACACTTCATTCCGTCAAAACCGAAATCCGGGAACTCAGCGAACAATGTCTTGTTAGCGATATTGCCTTTTTCATCGAGGTTAAATTTCCAGATTTTGCGTTGAACACTTTCATTGACGTATAATATTTTTTCGTCCGGACTTAGCGCTATACCATTTGTCGTTCCCATTTGATCGGTAAGCAAAACAACCTTACCACCTTTATCAATGCGCCAAAGTTTTCCCTTGCTTTCTTTCCAGTTTGGATCAGAAGCAAAAATTTGATCTTTCTTATTGATGCAAATATCATTGGGCTGGTTGAAGGCGTCGTGATGAGCATAGACGCTTATCTCCTTTGACTTCATATTCACTTTTAGAACATTATGGCCCGTAAAATCCGCCAGGTACATTGCACCCTTGCTATCAAACTGAACGCTATTGGCTGTGCTTCCTTCTGGCAAGGTGATAAATAGCTCCGCGTCGCCATTAGGTTTTACCAGTCCTACAGTCCCGTCACGCTGGAAATTGACTACGTATAGATTGCCGTTTTTGTCGAAAGCCGGCCCCTCAATATTGTTGGTAAAAATATTTTCTTTAGTGAAATCCTGAGCGATAAAAAGGCCCGTAACATCTTGTGCTTGTGCTTGGACACAGATCACGGCAGCGATGAGGAGAATGCGGCGCATATAAATCAATTTTTGAGATTGAAATATAGCCCTATACACCAAATAAAAAAACACTTAGCAGGATGGGCGAAGCTAAAAAGAAAAAACCTCCGGAAATTCCGGAGGTTTTTTAGATGATTTAAGATAAGCTTAGAATTGAACGGTCTTTACACGTCCAGCATCATCCGATACTTCGAATGTACATGCTCCAGTCAAATTCTTGACCGTGTAGACTTGTGCGAAGTCGCCGCTCACACTCCTAACTTCATTATGTAACAGGTTATTATAGCTATCGAATATTTTAACGGTAACCTTCTCGTTCTTAGGGCTCATAACCGACACCATGAATTTACCTTCACTTGTCGTTAACCGTGCTACACGAATGTTATCAACAGCCTTGATATCTTTGTAAGCAATTCTTTCGACACGCTTACCATTCGCATCTGTCAATTCCAAACGATACTCACCAAACCCCATTTCGCCAAGGTTCAATGGAAGGATAAATCCCTTCGTATCTTTAATTGAGGCCACGTAGATAATGTCGTCATTAGCATTAAATAGCTTCACTTTTACGTCATTGGCGGTTTCAGTTTCATAAATAACTCTAAATACATCCTTTCCTTTTGCATTTAATACCGCTAAGCTTGAAGCAGGGTCAACATTTCCAAACGCTGCGACCGCGCCCATTAATAAAAATGCCACGAGGTAAATTGACTTTGTTCTCATATTTGTTTTCATAATTGTTTTCTTGTTTTAATTATGTTCAAATATACGGTAGGGATACCGTTCGAGGCTGAAAGTTGTAAGGAAACAATATTTTTAGGTTGAAACAACGTTTGCATAAACTACGAGTATAATTTCCATAAAAGAACGTGTGAAATTTTGTTCGGAAACGATATCCATCACAAATATTTTTATACAACGTTTGCGCTAGAACACAGTAAAAACAATGAGACTATCGATGGTCAATCGACGAATGGTAACTTATGTCGACGACTGACGCGACTGGATAATTGGGGATAAAACACCCTCATTCATTCAATTTTTTGATGATTATTTTCCCGTTTAGCGGTTACCTTTTAATGAAGGCCATGCGACCTTTCAAAATAAAAAAGGCAACATGATAACATGTTGCCTCAGGACATTTCAAAGCAATACCAATTACTTTCTGACTGACTTAGTTAGTCCCTTTCCGTCGGTCACGACAAACCTGTATTTACTGGTTTGATCGCCGAGATTGTAGATCCGGGCAAAATCGCCGTTGATTCTTTCATCGCTCTCATACAGAACCTCATTCAGATCATTGAAAATCGTGATGGAAAGATCTTGTTTTCCCTGGTTGGGGACGGAAAGCACATATTTGCCGGTACCGTCAAGACGCAAAAGGTGCATGGTCTTTTCTTGTCTTTCGGCTTGGTGATTCACCGTCTCCGTGCGAATACCAGCGTTATCCTTTACCTGGATACTGTAATGGCCCTCAGGCAAGTTTGAGAAATTATAAGGTCTCGCAAAACCATTCGTGTTATTGATCTTTTCAGAATACACAATCTGGTTTTCGTCGTTAAGAATCAGAACTTTTACATCTGATTGCTGTGCACCTTGATAAAAAAGTTTAAAGGTCGATCCTTTCTTCATTACAGCCGTAGTTATCCTTGGGTTGTCAGACGCGTTCGCTAAAGTGATACCGCTGATAAGCAGTATTGCTAGAATAGAGAGTTGCTTGTTCATAAAATATTTTTGTTATGTCATTAAGACGAGTTAATTTTTCCGAAAGTTTCGGTCGAAATCTTAATGTTTTGTTAAATAATCGAAGCTGATAGCCTTAACGTTATTTCGCTAGAAAGGATCGTTTAAACGGAATTCTGTTTCAAAGGGTTAAAAAAAAATAAAAAAAAGGAAACAACGATATATACAGGAAAAAGTTGCGGCTATTTTGATCAATTCAAATGGAAATTATCCTTGCTTTTCTCTTCGCGTTCCAACAGGTCGATTTGAAACTTAATCCGGTTGAGGAGAAAAGCTTCCCGTTTGTCATCCTGAATGGTCAAGAATCTATATCGGTCAACAATATCAAGGTTCAACTCATTGGCTATTTGAAACAAGTTAAGGATAGTGAGGCTATGAACGATGTTGCGCAGCTTTAAGTAATGCATAAAGAGGTCATGCAAGGCTGAGTTTGGAAAGGTATCCATGGGAATTTTCCACAATCTGACGTTGCCTCCCGGATAAAGCTTAGTCTTATAGGTCCGGAGCAAAAGGTCCATGCTAAATATATCCTTGCACTTTACAATGATATCGGTCTCGCCCCCCGGATAGCGTTTGATAATACTTTCCAACTGCATCAATGAACCTATTTTTTGTTCATTCACGTCATGACTGAAATAAACCCCAAACTGAATATCATGGATCTCCGCATCCTGCAATAATTGCCGATAGCGAGGCTCAAAAATGTGCAACGGAACCAGTTCCTCCGGCAACGGTAAAATAGCCAAGGGAAACATTGGGATATGAAGGACTTCAGACATATTGTGAAATAAACACTATATGTTTTATAAGGTTAATAGTTAACTAAATAATGTGGCTTAACACCAAAACGTTTTTCCAAATTTTCAGCACCCGGCAAAAAGCTGAGATTTATAAGGAATGAAAACCCAGCAATTACCCCGTGGGAATGTTGAATTAAATCAGCGGTCGCGCCGGCAGTTCCGCCGGTAGCCAGTAAGTCATCGTGGACGAGGACACGCCATCCGGGCTTGACTGCATCAATATGCATTTCGATTTTGGCCGTGCCGTATTCTAAATTATATTCCGCAGAATTCGTTTGGTACGGAAGTTTCCCTGCCTTTCTCACCAAGATGAACGGGCAGCCTAATTCATAGGCTAAAATGGAACCGAAAATAAACCCTCTTGCTTCTGTCGACGCGATAGCATCGATTTTTTCGGGTCTATACTCCTTAACCAAAGCGTCTACGATCTCCTTCCTCAATACCGTATCAGCCAGCACTGGTGTTATGTCTTTGAATACAATGCCCGGCTTGGGGTAGTCCTTCACATCGCGAATAGTCCGTTTGATTTTTTCAGAAAGTTGCATGCATTTCAGGTTGTAATTGCATTAAAATAGGAACGACATATAGTAATCAAATATAGGGTAAGTTTTTACTATCTAAACGGACTAGGCCAATGCTGAAGGTCATAAATTTCTCAAAAAGTTTTTCCGGGGAATTAATTATTTCTGTCCCCATGCTGGAACTTCAGCCGGGTACTTATTGGATTAAAGGAGAAAATGGTGCTGGGAAAACAACATTTTTTAAATCGCTCTCCGGACTGATACCCTGTGCGGGGGATGTTAAATTTAGCGATGGCATTTCTCTGACACGATCCCCCATTCGATATCGTGAACGCGTTAATTATGGAGAGGCAGAGCCTCTCTATCCAGGTTTCTTGACGGCCAAAGATTTGATTCGATTTGTTGGCAAGGCAAGAAACACAGCGCCGCATCAGCAGGATCTCCTTATGAAAAAATTTGGCATCGATGAATACTTCGAGAAACCATGTGCAACCTATTCCAGCGGAATGCTGAAAAAACTTTCGTTGGCGATTGCATTCCTTGGATCCCCAAAATTAATTATCCTCGATGAGCCCTTAATTACCCTTGATGAAAATGCGCAAAAGAACCTTGTAGGTCTCATCGACGAATACATCGACAAACATGAGGCGATCGTTTTACTTTCGTCTCATCAATTTCTTGAGAACACCAAAATTCAGATAAACCAATCTTTTACTATTAAGAACAAAACGCTCACAGCCTTCAATCCGACATGAAAGTCCTCCTCCCAGTTTTCGTGCGTGAATTCTATTTGACCCATACTGGCTTTTTTTTGTTGGTCATCGCCTTTGCCGGAGGTTTTATGCGAAGTTACGACCACATCGCCCTTGGTGAATTCTTTATCAGCTCACCGCTTGTGTTGGTCATACCCATCGTGTTTTGGTTTCTTTACAATCTCAAAGTGATAAATTTTAACGGGGAAAAAATAAGGCAAAACGAAAACGAATTCATTTTTTGCTTCATGCTTTTTCCCGTCTCAAGACAATGGTGGATGGCTATCCGCGTCGTGTTGATTCAGCTCCTCCCTGTTTTTGTATACGGATTGTTCCTCTCCTTACTGGCATGGAAGCATGAAATGATGAATTCGATCATCGTAATTCTAATTGCCTTGAAGATTTTAGTGATCATTAGCGCGTATCACCTTCTATGGTCCCTCCATCATCCGAATTACGAAAAGAAGGTTTCTTTTATTTCACGTTTTCTCAACCTCCAATTTAAAAAGGCATTCCCTCTTTTTTTTATTGAATGGATGACGCGACACGAATTTGCTATGCTGCTTGGAACAAAATCTTTCAGCGCACTAACTATACTGGGCATAACAGCTCTTTACAAAACGGATATTTATGACCTCAGGCTATTGAGCATAGGAATAATAATTGTGTCAGTAGGAAACACAGGCCTTTTACACGCGATGCATCACTTTGAGAATTTTCATTTGAGCTGGCTGAAGGGACTACCACTCCCTTTTCTGAAAAGAATATTTTATAGCCTTTTAACGATTGTTATTATTCTCCTCCCAGAAATGGTATTCCTTATTCAAAGGTTTCCTGCCGGACAGGGCTTGTATAACCTTGCCATCTCTGCATTCTTCCTATTCAGCATTGCTTTTTTAATTTATGGGCTGCTCTACGCCAAGGACCGAAATCAACAGGAGATAATGACCCTGGTATTTTATTGCGGGATCGGGTGGTTTGTACTCGTGTTATTTGACGTCCCGATCTTACTTCTGGGAATCTTAAACGCGCTCGTGGGTCTTGCCCTTTGGAAAAAGTTCTATTATTCCTTTGAATACGTGTCCAGGAAATAAATTCAAATTATAAAATCAAGCACATTATTTACCAAAAGACTCGACTTTGTAGTCAAGGTTGGTTCCAAAGACTGGAAAGCTGATTTTAAACATAGCGTAGAAGGAACGGCCTTCAAAGCTGGGGCGATACCCAACCTCCGCGCCATAGGCCCAACCAAACATTCTGTTGAATCGTCCATCCATACCTACGCGGAAGCCCAGCATTTTTGTCTTTATAGGGCTTATGTTGTATGTCTGCGTACCGAAGTTAGCACTCAGGGGATCTGTGCTGGTGTACACGATATTATCGGCCTCAAGCCATGGTGATACAAGAATATCTGCGTAAGCCGTAAATATGAGGTCATCAATGCCTTCTTCAAATTTGTCAAAATTTACCGCTACATTTTTTATCCACGTCATTGAACCACCAACATACAACCCTTTGGAACTCATGTTGCTGAAGACATCCAGCGATTCAGTGCGGCCTTCTACTATGATGGTTTCAGGAAGAGCAACACCTTCGTCAGTTTTTAAATCTGCATTGGTCATATCTTGTTTTTCAAGAGCCCTGCCCACGTCTGTTGAGCTATCCCAAAGAATACCACCCAAGCGCACGCCGTAAATCTTTCGAACTTTGCAAGGTACTTCAGCGCTGAGCGGAACCCGTGCGGCCCATTTATTTCCTTTATAACTATTTTTATAAAGAAACATTTTTGTCTTAGAGCTTGCTTCAAAATCCTTGATGTGGTAGGTTCCGCCTATTTCGTAGTAGTTGAAAACTTCTGCACGATTTTCAACATCGCTTTTCTTTATAGCAAGATCGCGTGCCATGTCAAAGAATTGCTGGCTATACGTCTTTCTAAAATGTGCGCGAAAGTCCATTTTGTCTTTGTGATAATAGACAACTTCCGCCCCGAAACCGGCATTTATGTTTGTAGAAAACAACTCGGCGTAAAGCGGTTGAATCCCAACGAAAAGCTTGTTCACAGATGACGGCTCATCGTACAATTCCTCGTACGTCACTGCCGTTTTGTCTTTTCTTTCGCCCTGCGCAAAAAGGTCGGCTGAGAACACCGTACACGCAGCTATCAACAGTAAAAAACGATGGTTCATAACCAGATTAAAATTGGTATAATGAATTAAAAATAAGTAATTCCTAAGACTAAAAATGTTTTACCCTACATACCGGCTACTGTGCCGATGTAATAAAGCACTCAAAAAAATATTCAATTACTCCTCTTTTCCATCAAGCTTTTAAGGTGCTCTAGCTCCTTTAATTTGCACGTTATGTCAGCTTCCTTAACTTTCCTTTCGGTAATGTCCTCAAACATGCCCAATACCGCGACTACTTCACCATGCTTGTTCATTACCGGCACTTTACTCGTTAGCACCCAGGATACTTTACCCTCATTATTTACATTCTTTTCTTCCAAATCGAGACGTGCTTTTCTACTGTTCATTACAGCAAGATCATCGGCCCGGTACGCATCGCCATGCTCTTTCCAGGGCATTTCGAAGTCAGTTCTACCGACCAATTCCAGGAAGGATTTCAAGCCTGCAACCTGTGCAAAGATCTTATTGCAACCCTGGAACCGAAGGTCTTTACCTTTCCAGAATACAGCCCTGGGGATGTTGTCAATAATCGTTTGCATGGTCTCCTGATCATCGCTGAGCTTGTCTAGCGTGGTGTTGATCCTCCTATTGTTATAGGCCAATGTAACCAGGTCAGAACATGATTTTAAAAACTCCACGTCTTCATCTGTCCAATCCTTTTGTTCAAGGTTTTCGCACACCAGGATACCCGTGATCTTACCCTCGTTGAAAAATGGTACCGTCAGCATGGATTGTATCCTACGTTGAATTAAATAGGATTCAGCCAGTTCGCGTGTAGCCGGGTGGGAATGGGCATCTTTGGCCATAATAACTTCTTCGCTAGTGATGGCTTCAAAATAGCCAGGGTAGTTTTTGCCAGCCCACTCTGTTTCTGTACCAAATTTTTTAGCCACGTTGTCGAAAAGTTTCTCGCACTTGAGTTTCTTTTCTTCTGGGTTATAAGACCACACACTGCTGCGCGAAACGACAAGCTGTTTTGCAATAGCGGTCGTAAGCTTCTCCAAGGCTCCATCCCACTTTCCTTCCTGAATATCCGCTTTCTTGGAAAGTTCGATATGCGCCTGACGATTTTTATTGCTAATCTCATTGCGTTTCTTTTCACTGTCAAGCATCGTTTGTATATGCTTTTCTTTCCTGCGCATTTCCTCTTGCGTCGCCTCAAGCTCTTCCATATTCTGACGCATCTCTTCCTCTTGCGCCCTCATCTCTTCCGTTTGCTGCTGCGTCTTTTCCAGGAGTATTCTCGTGCTTTCATTAATCTTTACTGTCGAAATAGTGGACGCAATACTTTCCGCAAGTTTTTCAACCAGCTCAATTTCATGCGGCTCATATTTGCCAAAAGTTGCCAGCTCAAGAATACCGAAAACCTTGCCGTTGACTTTTAACGGCATAACTAAAAGTGCATTGGGTTTTGCGTTCCCTAGAGACGAAGTAATTGCGACATAGTCGTCCGGAATTTCCACCAAATAAATAGATTGAGCTTCCAGGAAACTTTGACCAACTAAACCTTCGCCGACATCAATCGACTTATTCAGAAATTTTTTACGTTCGTAGGCGTAGCACGCTACCAACTCTAAATGTTTTTGATTTGGATTTTCTTCATCCAACAGAAAAAGTCCGCCTTGATTGCTTTTTGTATACTTGACAACAAATTTGATAATGCTGTCGAAAAGATCTTGTGTTGTTGTAAATGAAGTTCGTAACAACTCTCCAATTTGTGCCAGCCCTGATGTCGACCAATTTCTTTTACGATCTTCTTCAGCATTTGCCTTAAGCTTGTCACGCATGGAAATAAGTGTATTTCCCATTGTCCCGCTCACCAGTTCATCATCGAGGTTAGCGGAATAGTTTCCCGCCGAAATAGCTTCCATAAAATTCCCCAACGACGTAGCAGCCCGCTCCTGTTGACCTGCGATAGACGTTTTTTCAAATTCCAATTTTCCATTTTTATCGAACAATCGGTACAGCAAAATTCCGATCGAAACAATTGCCGCCAGCAACGTGACGATTGAGAGCCATGAAAGCAGATTTATTGTTGTCGTGTCACTCAGGATTTGATGATCGATATAAGTTATAAAACGATCGGAGGCACGTTGAAAGTCCTTTAGCGAAGCATCAACCTGAAGGTTCAAAACATTGAGTGATTGTGTATCGATGACCTCGGCCGTGCTGTCAGTCGCTGCCGTTATTACCTGAGGTCTCGCTTGCCATCTCCCCTGCGTTGATTCCAGCAGGTTTTGAATATTATAAATGGTTTCCTTCAGAATGGCTTGCAAGTCTTCATCCTCTGCTTTTTCAAAGGTTCCCAAGTCCGTCGCCTTTCCGTCGACGATCGATTCCAGCAGGACTTTAGTTCTTGACAATGGCTCCCGGACGTCTCGTTCAAAATTCAAGTTAGGGTCAACGCGTTTTACGTGCTCGACCCAGAGGTTTGACTGGGCTGCCTGACTTCTTAATTGGTCGCTAAGTCTGACGTAGGGAAGATTGCTGTGGTAGGCGTTTATAGCTCCTCGCTGAACGACTGTAATCAAGATCAAAACAAATAGACCTGCGATACCAAATCCCAGCGTGAACTTCAAACCACGGTTCCTCATGATCAAAAAATGGAAGTTTAAAAAATATGCTAATCGTGAAAAGTTATGAATATTAAGCTTAAAATTAAAAGTTTGCCTGGCATGCCCGCATCGGGCAGGGGTGGGACCGACGTAATAAAATCCGGCAATTGATATTTTTCAATATGATCAGGCAAGCGTTTGACTTCCCGTTTCATTCCGACGGGTTGAAAAATGGCCCTAACAGCGTCTAAACTGACACTGCGACATTTTTCAAGGCCTTCTTACTTGCTTCTAAAATCTGGTCTATTATCGGATCATTTATGGCTGTCGAGATGAACATTGCCTCAAACTGCGATGGAGCGAGGTACACGCCTTGATGAAGCATAGATTGAAAATAG
>Ga0190271_10002886_pt1 | contig 10624 bp, 8 predicted proteins | sample Popmic356T_FD_133747 | JGI IMG/M metagenome (GOLD analysis project Ga0190271, IMG submission 133747) | Populus adjacent soil microbial communities from riparian zone of Weber River, Utah, USA - 356 T | ecosystem: Environmental > Terrestrial > Soil > Riparian zone | place: USA: Utah | collected... | reverse complement strand
CAACGAGCGCGGCTGATACGTCGCCGTGCGGAATCAGCCGGATGCGCGCCCCGGCGCTGCGGATCTCGGCCATCGCGTCGTCGTGCCGAGGCCGGTCGAGCATGATCACCACGACGTCGCCCACGCCCACGCCCTTCGCCTTGGCCATCAGCTCGAGCGTCTCGGGCAACGGCCGGTCGAGGTCAAGCAGGTGCGCCATGTCGCGCGAGGTGGCCATCTTCAGCATGTAGACGCAGGGCCCCGGATCGAACATCGTGTCCCGCTCCGAGAGCGCGATGGTCGCGATGGCATTTGGCAGGCCCTTAGCGCAGAGCTCGGTGCCCTCGAGAGGATCGACGGCGATATCCACCTCGGGCGGCGTGCCGTCGCCGATCTGCTCGCCGTTGTAAAGCATCGGCGCCTCGTCCTTCTCGCCCTCGCCGATGACGACGGTGCCGTCCATCGAGACCGAGTCGAGAACGTGGCGCATGGCGTCGACGGCGGCCTGGTCGGCGGCGATCTTGTCGCCGCGCCCGACCCAGCGGGCCGAGGCGAGCGCGGCCGCCTCGGTGACGCGGACTAGCTCCAGCGCGAGGTTGCGGTCTGGCTTGGCGGTTGCGGGGGTGGCACCCGCCTCCTGAGAACTGGACCCCATGTGGGCTGCAGGCTATTCGAAGTGAGGCCGTGGACGTATGCACGAAATGACGCTGACCTCTAAAGGGCTTGGGATGGGGAACCGATCGGCCAAGAATGGACGCGGAGCTCGAACGGCTGGGCCTGGAGCTGAACGCGCGCACCGCCGAAGTGGTCGAGCGGATGATGCGCTGGTCGGCCGAATCCGGGAGAACACTGGCCAGGGTGGTCGAGGACAGCTTCGAAGACGTCGGCACCGTCTCCACCGTCGCCGTCGGCCGCTGGATGTCCGGCGAGGGCGAAGCGGTCGCCCGCGAGGTCGGGCAGGAGTCGTGGCGGATCTTCGCCCAGCTGGCATCCCAGCGCGAGGCGCCGCTGAACGAGGTGACCAAACGTTGCATGCGCTGGCGGGACGCCACCCTCGAGGTGCTCGGCGAGGGCGCCGCCGACCTCGGATTGGCCGACGAGACGCTGGCGCGGGCGCGGGGGATGGTCCAGCGCAGCCTCGACGTCACCCTGGTGCGGATGTGCCAGTCCTTCGAGGACGAGCGACAGAGAGCCAGCGAGGAACTGTCCAGCCGCGAGAAGGAACTCGTCTTTCTCGCCACCCACGACGCCCTTACCGGGCTGCCCAACCGGACCCTGATCCTCGACCGGATCGAGCAGACGCTGGCCCGGGCGCGACTGAAGCAGGAACCGGTGGCGGCGCTGTTCGTCGACCTCGACAACTTCAAGGCGATCAACGACTCGCTCGGCCACGGGACCGGCGACGAACTGCTCTGCGCGGTTGCCGAACGACTGGAGGGCGTGATCCGCGAGACCGACGCCCTGGGGCGGCTCGGGGGCGACGAGTTCGTCGTCGTCGCCGACGGGCTCTCGCTGGCGGCGGGGCCGGAGCTGGTCGCCGAGCGCATCCTCGAAGCCTTCCGCGAGCCGTTCTCGCTCGGGCCCAACGGCGAGACGCTGGTCCACGCCAAGACCAGCATCGGCATCGCCACCGGGGTCCGCGCCTCGGCCGAAGAGCTGCTGCGCGACGCCGACATCGCCATGTACCGGGCCAAGTGGGGCGGCAAGAGCCGCTACCTCGTCTTCGAGTCGGGGATGGAGGCCGAAGCCCAGTCGCGGCTGGAAATCGAAATGGACCTGCAGAGCGCGCTCGGCAACGAGGAGTTCTTCCTCGTCTACCAGCCGACCTTCGACCTGCAGACGATGGTCCCGACCGGGGTCGAGGCATTGATCCGCTGGCGGCGGCCGGGCCGCGGCGTGGTCCAGCCGGAGGACTTCATCCCGCTGCTGGAGGACTCGAAGCTGATCGTCGACGTCGGCGCCTGGGTCCTGCGTGAGGCCTGCGAGCAGGGGGCGAAATGGCAGCGCGACGGGCGGGCGCTGGAGCTCTCGGTCAACGTCTCCCAACTGCAGCTCGACACCGACGACCTGATCGACGACGTCAAGCTGGCCCTCGCGGCGAGCGGGCTGCGGCCGGAGATGCTGACCCTGGAGATCACCGAGACGAGCCTGATGAGCGACGCCGAGGAGACCGCGCGGCGGCTGGAAGAACTGAAGGAGCTGGGAGTGCGGATCGCCGTCGACGACTTCGGCACCGGCTACTCCTCCCTCACCCACCTGCGCCAGTTCCCGGTCGACGTGCTGAAGATCGACCGCTCCTTCGTCTCGCAGCTGGCCGAGGGCGGCGAGAACGCGATCCTCCTGCAGACCCTGGTCCAGCTCGGCAAAGCGCTGGAGATCGAGACGACCGCGGAGGGAGTCGAGCGACCGCAGGACCTCTCGGTGATTCGCGACAAAGAGTGCGACAACGCCCAGGGCTTCCTCTTCACCCGGCCGCTGAGCGCCCGCGATGCGGAGTCGTTCTTCAGCCAGTGGTCGAGCGATAGGGTCCCGGTTGATGGATCGCTGGGGTTTGACGCTGCCGCTGCCGGGACTGACGCTCGCTGACCACGAGGATCTGGTCAGGCGCGCCGAGGCGGCCGGCTACACCGACCTCTGGACGGGCGAGACCGCCGGGCCCGACGGCTTCACGCCGCTGGCGCTGAGCGCCGCCTGGACCGAACGGGCGCGACTCGGCACCGGGATCGTCGGCGTCTTCCAGCGCGGGCCGGCGCTGCTGGCGCAGCAGGCGGCCGCGCTCGCCGACGCCTCGGACGGCCGCTTTGTACTGGGCATCGGCTCCTCCTCGGACCGGATCGTCGAAGGCTGGAACCAGATCCCCTTCGAGAAGCCGCTGAGCAAGGTGCGGGAGACGCTCGACTTCCTCGCCCCGGCGCTGGCGGGCGAGCGGACCGAGACCGGCTTCAAGCTGGAACAGAAGCCGGCGCACAAGGTGCCGATCGTGCTGGCGGCGCTGCGGGGCAAGATGCTGGAGCTGGCGGTAGAGCGCGCCGACGGCGCCTTCACCAACTTCCTGCCACTGGCCGGCCTACCGAAGGTGACCGCCCAGCTGGCCGACGCGCCGGAGGGCTTCGAGCTGCTCTGCCGCTTCTTCTGCATCCCGGGTGAGCGCGAGCAGGTCGAGCCGCTGGCCCGTTTCATGTTCTCCTCCTACATCACCGTCCCGGTCTACGCCGAGTTCTACCGCTGGCTCGGCTACGGCGAGCAGATCCAGCCGATGGTCGAGGCCTGGGAAGCCGGCGACCGCCAGGCTGCCGCCGCGGCCGCGCCCTGGGAGGCGATCGAGGAGATGTTCATCTTCGGCACCCCGGAGGAGATGAAGCAGCGCCTCGGCGAATTCGTCGCCGGCGGCATCACCTTGCCGATCCTCACCCCGATCGTCACCCCGGACAAGCTGGCCGAGACGATCGACGCGCTGGCGCCTGCCTAACCCGCCGGGGGCTCCGTCAAGGAGCCGTAGGTGTCGGGGCGGCGGGTGGTCAGGAAGGGGAAGAGCTCCAGCCAGTCTCGGCGCTGGTCGAGGTCGAGATCGGCGACCAGGACGGCCGGTTCGTCGCGGGGGGCCTGGGCGAGGATGCGGCCGTAGGGATCGGAGATGAAGGAGGAGCCGTAGAAGGTGAGAGGCGGCTCGGTGCCGATGCGGTTGACGGCAACCATGAAGACGCCGTTGGCGATCCCGTTGCCCACGATCACCTGCTGCCAGAGGGGCTGAGTGTCGAACTCGGGGTGGTCGGGCTCGGAGCCGATAGCGGTCGGGTAGACGAGCACGTCGGCGCCCTCGAGGCTGTAGGCCCGGGCGACCTCAGGGAACCACTGGTCCCAGCAGGTAGGCAGGCCGAGACGGAGGTCGCCCAGGCCGACCAGCGGATAGGCGTTGGCGTCGGCGGGGCCGGGGCGGAAATAGCGGTCCTCGTGGTAGCCGGCGGTGACCGGGATGTGAAGCTTGCGGGTGCGGGCGACGAGCTCGCCCGCCGGCGAGACGACGATCGCGGTGTTGAAGCCGAGGCCGTCATCGCCTTCAGCGCGCTCGTAGAGCGAGGCGTGGATGTGGACCCCGTGCTCGGCAGCCATGCGGGCGGTGAACTCGAAGGTGCGTCCGCCGGGTAGCTCCTCGGGCTCCGCGCCGGCGGCCTCGGGACCTGCCGGGTCGACGGCGAAGTAGCGGCTAAGGGTCAGCTCCTGCAGGCAGATCAGCTTCGCCCCCTCCCCGGCGGCGACGCGGACTCCCTCCGCCAACGCAGCTTCGTGCTCGGCCGGGTCGGGGTGCCAGCGATGCTGAAGGGCGGCGATCCGGAAGGGCGGCCGCTGCGGCTCGCGCGTGCGGGCGGGCGACTCCGGCGGTTGCTCGGCGCGGATCAGGCGGATCTCGTCCACTGGTTCAAGATAAAGGGAGGTGAGCGCGACCCTGAAATCCACCCCCGCGGAAGACGGCTTCCGCATGCCCGGCGAGTTCGAGCCGCACAGCGGCTGCTGGATGGCGTGGCCGGAGCGGCCGGACAACTGGCGCCTCGGCGCCGAGCCGGCGCAGGAGGCCTATGCGGCGGTGGCAGAGGCGATCGCCGCCTCCGAGCCGGTGACGATGGCGGTCTCCGAGGCGCAGTTCGAGAACGCCCGGGCAATGCTGCCCGCGGAGATTCGCGTCGTCGGGGTCTCGGCCGACGACGCCTGGATCCGCGACCACGGCCCCACTTTCGTCGTCGACGGCGATGACGACAGGCGCGGGGTCGACTGGCGCTTCAACGCCTGGGGTGGGATCTACTCCCCCTGGGATCGCGACGAACGGGTCGCGGCGAAAGTGCTTGAGATCGAGGGCGCCGACCGCTACCGCGCCCCGATCGTGCTCGAGGGCGGCTCGATCCACGTCGACGGCGAGGGGACGGTGCTGACGACCGAAGAGTGCCTGCTCAACCCGAACCGCAACCCGGAGCACTCCAAGGAGCAGATCGAGCGCATCCTCCTCGACTACCTGGGGGCCGAGAAGGTGATCTGGCTCGGGGCCGGCGTCTTCGAAGACGAGACCGACGGCCACGTCGACAACCTGGCCTGCTTCGCCCGACCCGGAACCGTGCTGCTGACCTGGACCGACGACGAGGACGACCCTCAGCACGCGATCTCCCGCGATGCGCGCGAGCGATTCGAAGCCGCCACCGACGCCCGCGACCGCCCGTTCGAGGTGGTGCTCCTCCCCTCCCCCGGCCCGCTGCAGCTCTCCGCCGAGGAGGCGGAGGGCATCGACGTCCGTGAAGGCACCCAGCCTCGCCTCGCGGGCGAACGCCTCGCCGGTTCCTACGTCAACTTCTACCTCGGCAACTCGAGGGTCGTGATGCCCCTGCTGGACCCGCGCCACGACAGCGAGGCCGAAGCGATCCTGCGGCGCACCTTCCCCGACCGCGAGGTCGTCAGCGGTCCCGCCCGCGAGATCCTCCTCGGCGGCGGCAACATCCACTGCATTACGCAGCAGGTGCCGTCGTCATTCGCTATCAACCGATAACCGTCGTACGGAGCAGATCACACCGTTGATTCAACTGTGGCCGCCTTTGGCGGCCACAGTTGCAGCCGGGTGCTGGCGCGTGTCAGCTGACGGTCACGTCGTGCGGGACTGTGATTCGAGTCGTGCCAGTCCACTCAGTCGAGTCAGGACAGAGGAATGCTTTCGGTTCCTGCTCGTTGATGACAGCGTTGATCGCCAGGGCACCTGTACTGACCGTGCCCAGATGGGTACCGCCGCCAGTGCCATAGCGGCAAGAGACTCCACCGAAGTTCACTGTAAAAACCGTTCCTTCGCCGCTCACTGTACCGGTACTACTGACGAAGAAACTCCCGTTAGATAGCGTGTCGGTTGTTGCTGAACAATTGATCAAACTCCAGCTACTGACGTCTATCTTCACACTTCCACCAGTGTATGGCGCGATAGTTCCATGGTACGAGTAGCCCGTGCATGTGGTGAGGGTAGTTTTTGTATCTGTGCTCGTCTCTTTCCAAGTAGTCCCGGGCGTCAAGCTGCCAGCGATTGTCGTTCCCGCAGGCTGTGTGACCCCTGTCGAATAGACCTCGGCGGCGGAAGCGCTGCCCGCCCCCGCGAGCGCCATGAGAGCCATGACAGCGGCAAGGCTGAATGCCTTCAGGTTCTTCATTACTCCTCCTTCGATCCGGCGCAGGCCGGTCGTTTGCGAGACCCTGTGTTAACAGGCTGCGGAGGAGCTAGTCAAGAACAGTTGAGTATTTTAGCCAACGCCAGCGAGGCTGAGCGCGTAATCGCCGGCATCGTCGGTGAACCAACCACGCAGCTCCAGGCCCGCCCCCGCGTAGGCGGATTCGAGGCGCTCGCGGGAGAACTTGGTTGAGATCTCGGTTCGCATCTCCTCGCCGGCGCTGAAGGTGATCTCGAGGTCGAGATCGTCGAGTCGGACGTCCTGGTCGGCGAGCGAGCGTAGGCGGATGTCCATCCGCTCCGCCTCCTCGTCGTAGCGGGCGACGTGCTCGAAGGAGTCGAGGTCGAAGTCGGCGCCAAGCTGGTTGTTGAGCACGGCGAGGACGTTCTTGTTGAACTCGGCGGTGATCCCGGCCGAGTCGTCGTAGGCCGCCTCGAGGCGAGCGCGGTCCTTGATCAGGTCAGTGCCGAGCAGGAGGTGGTCGCCGGGCCCGAGGAGGGCGGCGATCCGCTCCAGGAAGGCGTGGCGCTGACGCGGATAGAGATTGCCGATCGTGCCGCCGAGAAAGGCGATCATCCGCTGGTCGGTGCCGTGGGGAACGCGCTCCAGGTGCTGCTCGAAGTCGCAGACCAGGCCGTGGACGTCGAGCCCCGGATACTCGTCGACCAGTTCGGCCGCGGTGCGCTCGGTGATCTCCTCGGAGATGTCGACCGGGACGTAGGTGTCGAGGCTGTCGCAGTCCCGCATCGCGCTCAGCAGGTGGCGGGTCTTCGCTGCCGAACCGGAGCCGAGCTCGATCAGGGTGCTGGGGCAGCCGGCGGCGACATGGATCTCGGCCGAGCGCCGCTCGAGGATCTGCCGCTCGGCCCGGGTCGGGTAGTACTCGGGCAGCTCGGTGATCTGCTCGAACAGGCGCGAGCCACGGTCGTCGTAGAAGTATTTCGGCGCCACCTCCTTCGGGTAGGCGCAGAGGCCGGCGCGGACGTCGTCGGCCATCTTCGCCGCGGCGTCGGCGTCCAGGTGAACCTCGATCGCGATCGTCATGCGTCCCTCGCGCAGCGCAGGCCGGCGAAGATCTGGCTGCGCTGGGGCAGGTCCCAGTTGCGAATGGTGGGACGGGCGACGCGGGGGTGAGTGGCCCAGGAGCTGCCCCGCAGGACCTTGTACTCGTCGCCGAAGAAGACCTGGGAGTACTCCGGGTAGGGGAAGGCCGCGAAGCCGGGGTAGGCGAGGAAGCTGGATGAAGTCCACTCCCAGCTATAGCCCACACCGGCGAGGCGATCGCGCGCTGCTTCCCACTCATGCTCGGTCGGCAGCCGCTTGCCGGTCCAGCGGGCGAAGGCGTCCGCCTGATCCCAGGAGACGTGAATCACGGGGTCGTCACGGTCGATCGGCGCGCGGCCGCCGCGCGCTGTGTCGAACCACCCATTGCCTTCGCGATTCCAGTACAGCGGAGGCGCGGCGCCCGTGTCTTCCATGAAGGAGATGTACGCGCCGTTGGAGACGGGAGTTCGATCGATCTCGAAAGAGGCCAGCTCGACGGTGTGGCGTGGACGCTCGTTGTCGTAGACGAAACCAAGAGCGGGAGCGCCGATTTGGTGCTTGCCGGCTTCGATGGAAATCATTTGGGGGACCCCAGGCACCGGCTCGCGCGGCTTCTGGAATTCATCCCCAGACGGCTCATACCCCTCGACCAACTGCAGCAACTGGAGCATCGTCTCGTCGTGCTGCAGCTCGTGCGCGAGCAGCATCTCGTAGACGAATCCATCTCGCAGCAGCGGGTCATCAACGTCCGGGCCGACCTCCACGCCCTCCAGTACGTCGAGCGTCCGCTCGCGGACGTCCGCCATGTAGGAACGCAACTCGGCATCTCGCAAAATCGGCAGCTCACCGCGGATCTTGCGCGGGTTCTCGATCGCGTCGTAGAAGCGGCCGAGGTCTCCGTTCAACGGCTCTCGTCCGCCAATCGTCTGCACCAGCCAGAGCTCCTCGAAGTTGGCGATGTGGCCCAGGTCCCAGGCGAGCGGGCTGAGGATCGGCGAGTAGACCGTGTTCAGCTGCTCATCGTCGAGTGGCTCGACCAGCGCCAGAGTTCGCTCGCGGGCTTCGGAAAGCGCGTCGGCAATCGCTGCCTTCGACTGTGAGGTCACGTCGGCCGGGATGGAAAAACCCTAGCGCCGATTGCATACCTGCTTGTGAATCAGTCGGTTTCCCGAGCCTCGGGATCGAGCCAAACCTTCTTCAGCCACGGCGGTGAGACAGCGAAGTGGGCGCCAGTCTGAGCGGCGATCTGCTCAAGCGGGACCAGGTGGACCCGGCGACCTGGAGTAAAGCGATCGACGGTTGCCTGGCCGACGGCGTTGCCGGCGTGACTGCCTCCGGAGACGAATAGGTGACGAGTCTCCGGTCCCCAACCGTCATGCGAGACGATCCCCGCGTCCGACATCCAGTTGACGTCGGAGGCGAAGTAGTTGTAGCCGTGGTGCGAGGAGGCGCGCTGATCGACGTTGCCGTCAGGCCGAATTCGGAACTGCACACTCTCCCAATCATCCTCGTGGTAACCCCTGCCGCCAGCGATCGGCACGCCGCGCAGCGTCGCCGAGTCGGGGTAGTAGGTCCAGTACTGCAGGTAGAGGTTGCCGGCGCGCTCGCCCGAGCAGTCGGCCCCGGCGGCTTCGGTTTGATCCGCCTCTCCACCGCGGCAGTCGATCGTGTGGACGAAGGCGGTGACCGCAAGTCCCGCGTCCGTCTTCTGCACCGAGCCCACCCCTGCGGCGTCGCTGCAAGCGGTGTCGCGGCAGCGGCGGAAGTCGACCGGCACCGCGCTGGACCCTTGCTCGAAGGCAAGGGTCGGCATGTGCAGGCGGGCCAGCTTACCGACTTCGGTGCCGTAGGCGGCGATCATCGCGGGCTCGTCGCCACAACCGTCAGCCACCGAGGCTGCGCAAAGAAGCCGATCGGCCAGGGCCCGCGCCAGCGTCGCGCCCGGCACTCGCATCCCAGTCGCGACAGCCGCCAGCATCAGCAGCGAGACAAGCAACACCAGGCCGATCCACTCGACCGTCCCCTGTCCCCGCTCCGAACCCATGCACCGACGCTACGGAGCGAGATCCGACGCGTGGGTGACTCAGGTGCCGTCTTCGTATCGAAACGGTCGCAACATCCGCGCGCGCAGCACCACTACCTTCCGTCTACTTCCCCTTCGGACACTTCGCCCCGATAACCGGAGTGCTCTGCTGCACCAGCCCGTTCTGGGCGACGAGGCGGACATTGGCTTTCCGGGACGTCTTACAAAGGTTTTCCGAGTTTTCCAGCAACGAGCGTTTGCCGGCGAAGAAGGTCAGCGACACGCGGCTTAGGGGCACGTCGGGTATCGAGAGGAAGCGGGTTCTGACCCTGCCTTTGACCGAGTCGATGAAGGCGACCTGGATCACCCGGATGCCGTTGGTGCCCCTGAGGTCGGCGACGATGTCGGGGAGTTCCCGTTCGCCGCCGTTGGAGCGGAAGTAGAGATTGCCCTTGAAGGGCTCTTCGAGCAACGGCGACTTGGCTTCGATCGTGCCGAGGATCGAGCCTTTGGGGCAGGCATCGGCGTTGAACTGCACCCGGGTGCAGGGGTTACTGATGTGGCTGTTGTCGATGAAGAGGCTGCCGGGGAGCTTTGCAATCGCCGCTGCGGCGTTGGCCTGTCCGGGCTTCAGCTCGAGGGTTGCCTTGACCCCGGGGTTGCCGGTTCTCTTGGTCGAGCCGGTGAAGCGGAGCTTCAGTTTGGGGGTGTACGTAAGTCGGGTACACCCGGTTGCCTGGAACGGAGCGCTCGGTTCCGCGGTACGGCCATCGGTCGCCACCACGCTCGCGCGGATCTGCTGCCTGGAGCAATTCGTCGGATTCAACGTGAAGTTCGGCCTATCGACCAGCACGTGCAGGGCGCGGTAGGCGATCGGCACCCCTTCGAGGATCTGGGGCAGGGGGTCGGTCTGGATCGTCGCCAGGGCGGTGTTGGGGTCGACGTAGATCGCGGCGCGGTTGACGACCAGGCCGAGGTCGAAGGGACCGGCCTGGGCGGGGACCACGCTGACCACCGAGTAGGGGGCGCCCTTGTAGGGGCCGGCGAGGTAGACAGCGGTGGGGGCCTTGCCGGGCTGGGGGATCCACAGCGGGGCGCTGCCGACACCCGAGGCGGCGGCGACGCTGCCGATCCGGGAGTCGGCGGGGCAGGAGCCGGTGGCTGCCTGGGCCTCAGGACAGAGGGGGACTCCGCCCAGCTTGGCAAGGAGGCCTTGGGGCATGTGGAGGGCGATCGCCTGGGGGTTTGCTTCACCGTCCTGGCGGGTGAGGGTGAAGGTGAAGGGGGCGTAGGTGCCGGCCGCAGAGCTGGTGGTGCCGGCGGTGAGCGCCGGGGAGAAACCGCCCTTGTTGCAGCCGGAGTTGATCTTCATCGCGGTCTGGCCGCT
>Ga0190271_10002885_pt1 | contig 10624 bp, 6 predicted proteins | sample Popmic356T_FD_133747 | JGI IMG/M metagenome (GOLD analysis project Ga0190271, IMG submission 133747) | Populus adjacent soil microbial communities from riparian zone of Weber River, Utah, USA - 356 T | ecosystem: Environmental > Terrestrial > Soil > Riparian zone | place: USA: Utah | collected... | reverse complement strand
TAATTCATGAGATGTTGCGCTCCGGAGCACTTAAGATACTGATAGGAACACATGCGCTGTTGGAAGAAGAAGTCAAGTTTCAAAATCTAGGACTTTCAATTGTGGATGAACAACATCGCTTTGGAGTAGCACAACGCTCGAAACTTTGGCAAAAGAACCTGGACTTTTATCCTCATGTATTAGTGATGACTGCAACACCGATCCCGCGAACATTGGCCATGACGTTGTACGGCGATCTGGATATTTCGGTTATTGACCAACTACCGGCAGGACGAAAGGCCATCAAAACAATTCATAAATTCGATGCTCATCGATTACAGGTAAATCAGTTTCTCAAAGATCAGATAGCGAACGGTCGCCAGGTTTACATCGTCTACCCGCTGATTGAGGAATCGGAGAAACTGGACCTTAAACACCTGATGGACGGATATGAAAGTATTAGCCGGGCATTCCCTGAACTTGCCATAAGCATCTTACACGGCAAAATGAAACCGGATGCGAAGGAGTATGAGATGGGTCGTTTTACAAAAGGTGAAACGAAAATAATGGTTGCAACTACCGTGATAGAAGTGGGAGTTGATGTACCGAACGCATCTGTGATGGTAATCGAAAATGCTGAACGCTTTGGACTGTCCCAATTGCACCAGCTGCGCGGCCGAGTTGGAAGAGGGGCCGAACAATCATACTGTATCCTTATGACGGATTACAAGTTGGGCGCGGATTCTAAAGTGCGAATAAAAACAATGGTGAACACAAACAATGGATTTGAAATTGCTGAGACGGACTTATCGCTTCGCGGACCAGGCGATTTATTAGGCACTCAGCAAAGCGGTGTGCTGGATCTCTTGATTGCCGACCTTGGGAAAGATGGACAATTGCTTCAGCACGCACGTCAAGTTGCTACCCAAATCCTACAGGACGATCCTGAGTTGGCCAGCGCGGAGAATAAAGTAATCAAGACCCAGATCGATTTAACACGTAAGTCCGCCCTTAATTGGAGTCGAATAAGTTAGGTTTGCGTCACTGCATTTTTTAAATTTGATTTGAGCCAAGTCTAATGCGGTATACTTTTTTATTTTTTTTACTGCTCAATTTTTTTAATTCTTTCGGCCAGACGGGTGACTATTTTCTTTCCCACTTCTCGCCGACCGAGCGGAGTTTTGGCAATGTTTGCTTTGATATCGCGCACACTCAGAATGGTGTTATGTATTTTGCGACCAGAAGCGGAGTTCTGGAATTCGATGGGAGAAACTGGAACCTTATCGCAGGCAATGGAGCCGTTTATTCATTACAAGTCAGCAATGACGGAACGGTTTATTGGTCGGGCGCCGCAGGCTACGGTATTATTACTGCGGATGATCAGGGATTTCAGCAAATTAAGACACTGTCGTCAGCAAATGTCAAAGATGTGTTTGCATCTCTGGCGATTGGCGACAACGTGTATTTTCTCAATGATGAAGCTCTTACAATATACTCTCCAACGCTGGAACAACCAGTTCGCATCTTAGCTACAAATCTCACGGGTGCATTTGTTGGCGTAGTTGAAATACTAGGATCTGTTTATTTAAACACCGAACAGGAAGGGCTTTTTAAAGTTGAAAACAATCAACTTACCCGCGCTACTCTCCGATTTTCAGACCGCGACGAGATTCTCTTTGCTACTCCACACAACAACAGATATCTAATTGGGCTTGCCGACAACAGGGTGTTCCTTTGCGGCGAGGATATGATGCCAAGGGAAATTGTTCTCGAGGCCCGCAAGTACGCCGAGGCAAATGTTATTGTAAGCGGGAAGTGGTTAAATGATGATCTATTTGTGCTAGGTACGTTGCGCGGCGGAATGATTTTCGTGAATGCATCAACCGGTAAGACAGAAGAGATCATCAACTATTGGACGGGTCTCCCAGACAATGAAGTTTATGCGTTGATGACAGATAAAAATCAAAGTGTGTGGGCTGCACATGAGTATGGTTTCACCAGGGTTTCACCACACCTTCCATTCAGGTGTTTCAGTCACTACGATGGACTTCAAGGCAACTTGCTGTGTGCACTTACTTTCGAGGGCAAGGTTTATGTGGGGACTTCCTCAGGCCTTTACACGTTGGTCCAGGAACAAATTTACGACGAGATTGTAACGTACGTTGACGCCGATGTAAAGGCCAACAGAAACCAAGACCGATCTAAGGCGCCAGTGGTTGATACAGCTCCTCAGACCGAAACGACAGGAGCTGAGTCGAAAAAAAAGGGATTTCTTAGATTTCTGAAAAAAAAACGAAACCGCGAGGGAGGTCAGGATTCAACGACAGGGGTAAATACGCCACCAACCCGCCGCGAGCGCAAACAAAATGTTACTGCTGATAAGATAAAAAAAACAGAAAGAATTCTTCGTAGCGCAAACTACAGTTATAAGAAAGTTCAGGGTATTGATGCAAAGGTCACCCAGATGGCAGAGGCGGGTGGCCACCTCATTGCGGTAGGTTCGGGTGGCACGTTTGAAGTGCAGGGGTTAAAAGCCACATCAATTCTAAATGCACCTTCAAGTTCCGTTTTTGTAGCTAAAGAGGCTTCAAGGTTATTCATCTCAACGTATAAAAACGAGATGAAGAGTTTTGAGTATGTAAAGAATCAATGGATCCCGAACGACTTACTGGATGACCTTGACGACAGGATCAACTTTATTTTTCAAGGCAAAGGGAATGACTTTTGGTTCTGTGCGACAGACAAAGTTTACCGAATTGAAATCACAGACGGGCTCCTATCAAATATACAGACATTGTCGTTTCCGAATTCGAATTTCGACGATGTGAAAGGACTACTTTGGAATGATAAGATCCTGTTGGCAAACTCAGAAGGCTTCTTTCAATTCAACGACCGCGATTCGTTGACACGCATTGATTCATTAGGGAAGCTGACTTATTATTTTGCCACCAATGAAAACATCTGGTTTCGGGATTTGCATAACTGGAAATTATTCGGTCAGAAGGCAGGCAGGAACTTACACTTGCTCAACCTGTACCAGGATCTTCGATTTGTCACATCAGATGAAACTTCCGAAAACTTGTGGTTAATCACCGGAAACAATGAGTTGTACAAATTCTTTGGCGAGGATACGACCCCGTACTATGGTGATTATCCCCTTATTCTTAAAGGCATCCGGAACGCAAATCAGAAGTTTTCAAGAAAAGGTAAACTGGAATTCAGCCAGGAGAAAAGCTCCGTAACGTTTGAGGTCGTTCAACCTGATTACCTGGCAGCGAGTTCTATCGAATACCGCTATGAGCTAAAGGGACTCGAAAAATCGTGGTCTGAGTGGTCGGGCAGTTATAACATTATTGATTTTCCTTACCTGCCTCCCGGGGATTATTCGTTGATCGTCCAGGCAAGGGATATTTTCGGTAATGTGAAGGAACTGGATCCCGTAGCCTTCGAGGTTTTTCCGCCGTATTGGAAACGGACATGGTTTTATGCACTCGAGTTTGTGTTGTTTGCGTCTCTGGTGGTGTTGTCGTTTCGGTTGAGTAACCGCTACCATGTGATCAGCAGACTGCTATCGTTGCTGACTATCATTCTCTTGATTCAGTTTATTCAAACGGTGATAGGTGAGACCTTCGAAACGCGGGCCAGCCCCGTAATGGATTTTTTTGTTCAGGTTCTTGTGGCGCTGCTCATACTTCCCGTGGAGGGCTATTTGCGAAACCTGTTGTTACGATCTCTCGAACCCGGAAGCATTTTGCATCACATTATACCCGCCAAAGGAAATCCGGACAAGAAAGAGGATCATTCGGAAAATTAATTATTAAATTCACTTAATAACCTTGTGACCATGGCTCTCAAAATTACCATGGTGTCATTTTTGACTGGCTTGATGCTTTTCTCCTGTGGCACAAAAAATGAATCAGTAAGACTTGGTGAGAACCCACCCGCTGACGGATTTGATTTGGCTAACTCAGATCCTGCTGCCGTCGAGCTGGCCGATAGCATCATGATTGCAATGGGTGGTCGAGTCAACTGGGAAAAAACCAGATTTATTTCGTGGAATTTTTTTGGAAATCGAGACCTGGTCTGGGATAAAATGGAAGGCAGGGTAAGGATTGAATCACACAAAGACAGCATTACTTATCTCGTAAATTTGAATACGCTGGAGGGCAGGGTTAGCGTGCGGGGAAGCGAGATTACTCCAGGAGACTCGTTGCGAAAAATGCTCAATAAAGCGAGAAGCATTTGGATCAATGACTCGTACTGGCTTGTAATGCCCTTCAAACTAAAGGATTCAGGAGTAACGATCAAGTACCTCGGAGAGGATACTTTAGTGGCGGGAGGGAAGTGTAATGTTCTGGAGCTTACATTTAAAGACGTTGGCGACACACCGCAGAATAAATATCGTATTTACGTTGATCTTAGTGATAACTTGGTTAAGCAGTGGGCTTACTATACCCAGGCAACACAAGACTCCTCCAATTTTACCCGGCCGTGGGACAATTATAAAAAGTATGGCAACATTTTACTTTCTGCGGACCGATCAGATAGCGGTGGTCCCCGGAATGTTAAAGTAGACGATACCGTTCCCGACGAAGTCTTTACTGAATTTTAAAGGCCGCCTGTTAAGGCCCGATGCATGAAGCCTAGGAACAACCCGAAAAGTCAGTTAAGTGAAAAAAGCTTTCGAGCATTAATTGAGAATGCGCATGAAGGGATCGTATTGTACGATCATGAGGGGAGCATAAAATTTGCTTCACCGAGTGTAAAAAAAGTTGGAGGTTATCGGGAATCGGACCTGATAGGCAAAAGCGGACTTGAATTTATTCATCCTGAAGATGTTGAAGTCGCAAGGAAGGCGTTCCTGGATCTTGTAAAAAAGCCGGGCAAGAGTGTCACACTCTTTCAGCGACTGAAGCATAAAAAGGGACACTATTTTTGGTCGGAATCCCTGCTCACAAATTTTATTCATGTACGCGAAATCAATGGGATCGTTTCGAATTTTCGCGACATATCGGAGAAGAGGGCAGCGGAAGAAAGTGCCCAGCAGACGAAAGATTTGCTTGAAACCATAAACCGCAATCTGGGAGAGGGAATTTATATGGGTATTCTTGGTACCCGATTCCTGTATGTTAACGACGCATTCCTAAAAATCACAGGATACAAATCATTAGAGGAGGTTTTGAAAGTGAAGCCGGCAGATCTCTACGCTGATGACGAACGCCGTAAAGAACTTGTTAAAGAGTTACGAAAACATTCAACCCTCAAAGGTGTCGAGACTTTGTTGCGAAAAAAGAACGGAAAAACTTTTTGGGCAGTAGTCAACGTCAGTTTGCTTAAGCACGAAGGCAAAGCAGAGCATTTCGTTGGCACCATTCGCGATATAACCCGTGAGCGGCAAATTGAATTAGACCTGATTGAGTCGCGCAACTTCCTCAGCAATGTCATTGGGGCTGTAGCAGCGCCTATGTTTGTAAAGGATTCGAAACACCGGTGGATTATGATGAATCAGAGATTTTGTGACCTTATTGGATTGCCGGAGAAAAAATTGATTGGGAAAACCGACAAGGACTTCTTGAGGAAAGAGGAAGCAAAAGTATTCTGGGACATCGACAACAAGGTGTTGAAGACCGGAAAGACAATTCTTAATGAAGAAAAGATTACACCGCGAAAGAGAAGGTCGTACGATTTATTTACAGTCAAGTCACGATACGTAAATGAGAAGGGTGAAAAGTTTATCATAGGCTTCATTACAGACGTTACGCAAATAAAAAAGGTTGAAGAAAAAATCAATCAATTGAACGCAAACCTTCGTGGAGTGATGGAAAGTACGAATGAGTCAATATATGCAGTTGACACTTCGTATCGGTATCTGACGTTCAATCAGAACCACAAGAAAATAATGAAACAGTTGTACGACGCAGACATAAAAGTGGGGGATAACAAAATTCAATTCCTGAAGGGCTCAGAAGATGCCAGGTGGGTGAAGGCCGAAATAAAAAAGGCGATGGGAGGCGATGTTCTTATTTCTGAACATTATCTGAGTTACCCGCGATTCACCGGATTTATTCAGACAACGTTTAATCCCATTCGGGACGAATCTAATCGGGTGAGAGGGGTCGCTGTTTTCGTAAAAGATATTACAGAGCGAAAACGTTTTGAAGAAATAATACAATCCATCAATGCTAACTTAACTGCGGTGCTTGAGAGCACGGCCGATCGCATACTAGCCGTTGATCCAAATTATCGATACATAATGTTTAACCAGACGTACGCGAAAGCTGTGAGGGAAACAATCGGAAAGGAATTAAGGCCTGGAGACAGCTTGCTAAAAGTATTGCCACCGGATGTGTTACCAGTCGCAAAGAAGGAAATTGGCAAAGCACTAAAAGGAAAGCAATTTTCCTCAGTGCTACAGATTCAAGACAAATCCATTCTGGAAACAAGTTATAATCCCATCCACAATGATCGAAAACGAATAATCGGAGCGGCCCTGTTTGTCCGCGACATTACGAATCAAAAGCAGATTGAGGAAAAAATGAAAGCGTTGAACCAGGAACTATTGAATCAAAATATTCAGATGGCGGCCCAGGAACAAGAGCTAAAAGCAACGCTTGAAGAGTTGTCAGAACGAAATTTTGAGCTGGATCAGCTCATGTATAAAACCTCTCATGATTTGCGATCCCCACTGAGTTCAATTATGGGCCTGGTAAATTTAGCGAATCTGGACAAAGACACGTCGAGCCGGGATAGCTATTTAGCCAAGATCGGCGGTCGGATAAAAAAACTGGATGAGTTCATTCGGTCGATGCTCGACTACGCCCGGGTCAATAGGGTCGAAATTGCACCCGAGGTAATCGACCTTGGAGGCATTGCATCCAACTGTGTACGCGAGCTGGATCATTTGGAAAATTTTCAATCTATAAAAACGGAAATAGATCTTGACAGCTCACTGCAATTCAAGAGTGATCCGCTTCGTATCAGAATTATATTCAGCAACATCATTTTAAACACATACAAATATTTCAACCCTGGGGCAGATAGTTTTTTAAGAATTAAAATAGATGTATCCGAGGGGAACGCAAAAATTGAGTTCAAGGACAATGGGATTGGAATCAAGGATGAATACTTAGACAAGATCTTTAACATGTTTTACCGCGCGACTGAGCGCTCTCAGGGCTCGGGCCTTGGTATGTATATCGTAAAACAGGCCATTGAAAAACTAAATGGAGAAATCTCTATCAGTAGTGAGTACGGGCAAGGAACAAAAATCAAGGTCTTGTTGCCTAATATGCGCGCTTGAAAATCGTTTTTTCTTCGTTACTTGGAGCTCATGATACGTCCCGATTTACAATCCGTTCCCCCATTTTACAAAGGTTATGTCGATAACGTGAAGGACCTTGATATGTACGATGCGCTGAAAAATTCCAATCGCCTTACGCTAGAACTTGTGAGATCAATTGAGGAAGACAAAGGGGAATACCGATACGCGCAGGGAAAATGGAGTATCAAGGAACTGCTGTGTCATATGATGGATGCAGAGCGGATCTTTGCTTACCGGGCGCTGAGATTTGCAAGGAACGACAACACCCCTCTGTCAGGATTTGAAGAAAATGATTACGCCCCGGAAGCAAACGCCCATGGACGCAAAATAAAGGAGATCTCAGACGAGATGGAACGTTTGCGATTAACAACTTTAGATTTGTTTAAATCATTTTCGCCGGCTATGTTGTTGCGAAAGGGTATTGCAAGCAACGTGGAACTTTCCGTTCTTAATCTGGGGTTTATTATACCTGGTCACGAAACCCATCACAGAAAAGTTTTACTGGACCGTTATCTCGGAAAGTAATCATGTACAGAGTTTTATTTTCACTATGCTTTGTGAGCATGATCTTTTCGTGTTCCCCCTTCAGGAGAGGTCTTGAACGAGAATTAAAAGCAACGGAGGAGAAATTTCAGGATCACACTGGTTTCATGCTTTATGATCCGGAGAAAAAAACTTCCCTGTATGAGTACAACGCCGCGAGGTATTTTACGCCCGCATCAAATACCAAGATCTTTACTTTGTATGCAAGTCTCAACATACTTCCAGATTCCGTTCCAGCCTTAAAGTATCTGATCAAAGGGGACTCCATGATTTTTTGGGGAACTGGAGATCCATCGTTTTTATACAGAAAGGTTTATACCAACGGGACAACGTTTTTATTCCTCAAAGGGTCCGACAGAAAACTCTATTTTTCTTCTGCGAATTTTCAAACAACTCATTTTGGGTCTGGGTGGGCCTGGGATGATTATAACGACTACTACTCGGCGGAAAGATCACCCTTCCCTCTTTATGGCAATATGTTCACCCTTGAATACAAACCGTCATATCTGAAAATTCAACCGGTATATTTCACTAAACATCTTACGTTCGGCGAAGGGGCAGGGAAACCTAAATTGATCCGTAATCCGGACAACAACGGTTTTAAGTTTTATCCGTCGGGTAAATCTGATTTCGATGCAGACATTCCGTTTAAAGTAGATGCAGTACTCACAAGCCAACTGTTGATTGATACATTGAGAAAAGATGTTCAGATTTTAGATGTCCCCCTGACTAACGAAGCAAAGACCTTGTACAGTATTCCCTCCGATAGCCTATATCGTGTGATGATGCAGGATAGCGACAATTTTATTGCTGAGCAATTGCTTCTACTTTGCTCAGGAGTTATCAGCGACACTCTTCAACCTGAGATCGCGATAAAGTATGCTCAGAATATGTTTCTCAAGGATCTTCCCGACAAACCATTGTGGATTGATGGGTCGGGCCTTTCAAGATACAATTTGTTCACCCCACGATCGATCGTGCGACTTTGGGAAAAACTGTATGAATTAGTACCGCGGGAAAGATTATTTGCGATGCTTGCAGTAGGAGGCAAATCGGGGACGATTCGCAATTCATATAAAGCGGACAAACCGTACATATTTGGAAAAACCGGCTCGCTAAGCAACAATCATTGCCTGAGCGGATATCTTGTGACAAGGAAGGGCAAAACGTTAATATTCTCCTTCATGAACAGTAACTTTACCGTTCCTGGCAGTGAAATTCGCCAGAACATGCAAACCATTTTGAAATTGATTTATGAGAAATATTAGACGAAAGATTTTTTGTTGCGTGCTGGTCGTAGCGTCATTTGGATTCAAACAAAGTGAGGCTCAAACGAACGACAGCCTTACCATTAAGATCGGACAGATGATTCTCGTTGGATTTAGCGGAACAACAGTCGATGAAAAAGTGCTCGAAGAGATACAAGAAGGTAAGGTAGGTTCGATCATCCTTTTCGAAAAAAATATTCCGCCACAGAATTCATTTGTGGCGCTCAAAAAAATCATTTGGACCTTCCAGCAGGCTGCAGCTATTCCATTGTTTGTAGGGATTGATCAGGAGGGTGGACGAGTCAACCGGCTTAAGGACAAATACGGTTTTCCAAAATCAATTACTGCCAGGGCAATGGCAAAGTCGTCGACACTTGATTCAGTAAGATTTTATAGCGAGGCGACAGCTTCCACTTTGGCGGGTCTTGGTATCAACATTAATTTCGCCCCCGTTGTGGATCTCGCCTCCAATCCGGACAATCCGATAATCGCAAAATATGGCCGGGCATTTTCGGCAAATGAAGACTCCGTCATATTGATGGCGAAGGAATTCATAAAGGAGCATCATAAATACGGTGTGCTTACGTCATTGAAACATTTTCCGGGACATGGAAGCTCGAAGGACGATACGCACCTTGGTATCGCCGATGTTACCAATACCTGGGAAGATCGCGAGTTAAAACCGTATCAGGAGTTGATTGATTCTGGATACGCTGATGCGGTTATGACGTCGCATATAGTGAATCGCAAACTCGATAAGAATGGAAATCCAGGGACGCTTTCAGCGGACGTGCTTACGGGAATTTTACGTGGAAGACTAAAATTCAACGGTGTCATTTTTACAGACGATATGCAGATGCACGCTATTACGAAACACTATGGACTTGAGGACGCAATCAAACTCGCTATCCAGGGTGGAGTGGATATCATGACGTTCTCAAACAACATCCAGGATAGTGAAGACCGAACTGTTGATAAAGTACATTCGATTATCTACAAGTTGGTTGAATCAGGAGCAGTTAAGAAAGAACGTATCGATGAAAGTTATCGTCGTATTATCGATTTAAAGAAACGTCTTGCCCTAAATGATCTTGCTTCGCATTATCAGCAAGAGCTCGAGAAAACGACTCAGGCGTTGAATAATGCAAAGAAAGAACTTGTTGCAGCGGAAGAAAAGGCGAAGGCCGCCGAGGCTGCGGCAGTAGTACCGGAGAAAAAGAAATCAAAAAGAAAAAACAAAAATAAGTGATGCATCCGTATAAGATACGGCTTCCTGAAGGTATACGCGTTCCGCTCTTGTTAAGTGTACCTCACTGTGGAACCCAATTTCCTGACGAAGTAAAAAATCAATACAAAGGCAGTTTGATCTCCGCTCCGGATGACACAGATTGGTTTGTGGACAAGCTCTACGATTTTTCGGCGGCAATGGGCATTACGATGATTTCGTCCGTGTATAGCCGCTGGGTGATAGACTTAAACAGGGATCCTGATAATAAACCCCTTTATACGGATG
>Ga0190271_10002884_pt1 | contig 10626 bp, 3 predicted proteins | sample Popmic356T_FD_133747 | JGI IMG/M metagenome (GOLD analysis project Ga0190271, IMG submission 133747) | Populus adjacent soil microbial communities from riparian zone of Weber River, Utah, USA - 356 T | ecosystem: Environmental > Terrestrial > Soil > Riparian zone | place: USA: Utah | collected... | reverse complement strand
TTGCCCTATCAGCGCGCTTGTTCGCACCTGCGCGACGTCGCCACGTCGCTGGCCTTGCTGCACGCACGCGGGCTGATCCACCGTGACCTGAGTCCGAGCAACGTGCGCGTCACGGAAGACGGCCACTGCAAGCTGTTCGACTTCGGCGCGCTCGCCAGCTTCGGACCGAATCCACGCGTCGTGGGCACGGCGCCGCTGATCGCGCCCGAAGCGATCGAGGGCGTGGCACTCGATCAACGCACGGACCTCTACGCACTCGGGGCGCTCGCGTATTGGGTGCTCACGGGTCGTCACGCCTTCTCTGCACGCAAGGTGGCCGAGCTCCCGCAAGCGTGGAAAGTCGCACCGGCGCCGCCGTCCGCGCACGTACCCGAAATACCGCCCGCGCTCGACGCGCTCGTCCTGTCGCTGCTGCGCCGCGATCCACTGGCCCGTCCGGCCCACGCGGCCGAGGTCATCGCGCGGCTCGACGTGATCGGCCAGCTGCCGCCGGAAGACGGTGAGGACGCGCAGCGCCTGGCGCAGAGCTTCTTCATCCGCCCTCATTTCGTCGGGCGCACCGAGCAGCTCGACGAGCTGAGCGCGCTCGGGGCTGACGCTCGGCGCGGTCAGGGCAGCTGTGCGCTGATCGACTCCGACCCGGGCATGGGCCGCACGCGCCTGCTCCAAGAAGTGGCGATGCGTCTGCGCGTGGAGGGAACCACCGTGCTGTGGGCCGATGCCTCGGCTCATCGCCACGCCAACGGCACCACCCAAACGCTGGTGCTGCAGCTCCTGGAGCAGCTCCAGGAGCCGGCGCGCAAGCACATGCCCCGGTTTCACGCGGCGCTCTCGGAGCTCGACTCTACCGTCTTGGCGCGGATCGGCGCCCTCGCGCCGTCACTGCCACCGCCTGCCGCGAAGGCGGCTCGCCCACAGCCACCAGTGACGCAAGCGACCCAAGGGACGCAAGCGACCTCAGAGACACCGGAAGCGCCCACCGAGCTCGCCGAGCTGTTCACCGCACTGAGCCATGAACGGCCGCTCGCCCTCGTCGTCGACAACTGTGAAGACGCCGACGACGCGAGTCTCGGCCTCTTGGCTTCCATCGCGAGCCGTGCGGAAAAACATCCGCTGCTGCTGATGATCGCCAGTACGCCGGAGCTCGACCAACGACGCGGGGTGTTCGGAGCCGCCGCGCTGCACCGGCACGCGCGCGCGCTCACCCTGAGCGGACTCGAGCTGCCGCAAGTCCGCGCGCTGATTCAGAGCATCTTCGTCGACACGCCGCATCAAGAACGCCTCGCAGAGTGGCTGCATACCCGCGCTGCAGGCTCACCGCTGCACATTGTCGAGCTCTGCCGCAGGCTGCTCAGCAACCAGACGATCCGCTACGCCAGCGGTCTTTGGACGCTGCCGGTCGAGCTGCCGAGCGGCGCCCTACCCGCCGCCCTGAACGACGTGCTCTCGCTGCGTTTGAACGGCCTGACCCCTTCCGCACGCGCCCTCGCCGAGTGCTTGAGCCTGCGGCACGGCGAGCCGACGCTGCAGCTCTGCCGCCTCTTGTGCGAGAGCGAAAGCCCACAAGGCGGGCTCGATGCGGCGAGCTTGCTCGACGAGCTGGTCAAGACCGATGTGCTGCAGGCCGATGAGCAGAGCTATCACTTCAGCAGCTCGGCGCTGCGCTCGGCGCTGGTCTCGGGCATCAAGCGGCAGCACGGTACGTGGGAGCGCCACCACCGACGCCTGGGCGCAGCGTTGGAGCAGCTGGCAGGTCCGGACGACGACGCGCTGCGCCTCGAAGCGGGCTTCCACCTGATCCAGGGCGACGACGATCTGCGCGGCGCACGCATGATCGCTGCCGTAACCAACAATCCATATCTGATCCGGCGGCTGTGCACGACGGGGCCGCGCATCGGACCGGCTATCGAAGCGGCCCTCAAGGCTTGCCGCCGCAAGCGGCTATCGCAGTACGAGCGCTTGCCGCTGTTGGCTGCCGTCGCACAAGCCGGCTACTACGAAGAGCGACACTTCGCCGACAACTACGGCGACGAGGCGCTCGATGTGCTCGAGCAAGCCACGGGCTTGCAGACCGCACGCCGCTTGCGCCCATACCTGGGCCGAGCGCTGAGTCTCGTGTTCGGCGTACTGATCGGCTACGTGTGCTTCCTGCTGGCGCCGCGCCGCACGCGGTCCTATGCGTTCAAAGACACCTTCGTGCATTTGTTCAGCACCCTCACGACCCTGGCCGGCACGGCCGGGCTGTGCTTGGACGCCGAGCGCGCAGATGCGATCGCCGACACGCTCGAGCCCTTTTCGTTCCTGCCCGAACGACTCACGCCGGTCGGGATCTATCAGTTCTTGCGCGGCATCGCGCAGATCCCGCGCGAAAACGCGGTCGCTGCGGCGCGCACGTTCGAGACGCTGCTCGAGCGCTTCAAAGACCGCAGCTACTACGTCTCGCTGCCAGAGGATGGTCGCAAGCTGTACCTCGCGGCCATCCACTTCGCGCATGCGAGCTTGGCCCTGCTCGACGTACGCGGACAGCGGACGCTGGATGCGACCGCCGCGCTCGAGGCGACCGGCATGCGCGTGTACGCGATGATCGCGAGTCAGCTGCGCTATCTGTACTACCTCGGTCGCGGTCAAGCGGCGCTCGCCGAGCCACACCGCTTGCAAGTCGAGCTGCATGCAGCGCACATCGGCTCGACGTGGCAGCTCGAGGCATGGCAAGCGACGTACCTGACCCTTGTTCAAGGCGTGTGCTTCGACGACGTGGTCGGCGCCACGCGCGCCCTCAACTGCCTGGAAGAGCTCAGTCGCACCATCCCCTCGCTCAAGCGCTACAAGGAACTGGCCCACGAAGCCCTCGGCACAGTGCTGCACCGCGATCGCCGCGCGCTCCGCGACGAGGAAATCCACGAGCTGGCCACAGAGCCGCGCAGCTTCCTCGGTTGGGCAGCCGTGCTGAGCGGGATGGCGCGCACCCACAACGACGCGGGAGCGTTCGCGCGCGCCCATGAGGTCGCGCAGCAGGCGCTGCAGCACATCCGCGACGAAGACCGCGATCTCGTGGCGCTGTTTCTGCCCGCGGACCTCGAGATGGCGCGCAGCGAGGCGGGACTCGGCGACGTCGACGGCGCGCTCGCACGCCTCGATCGGCTGCTGGCGCGCTACAGCGACTGCGATCACCCCTTGCCGCATGGCCTTTTGCACGAGACCCGCGCGCGGATCTGTTGGAACGCCAAGCGCTTCGACGAGTTCCGCGCCAGCCGCAAAGAGGTCGAACGCTGGTTTCGGCTCACCGGCACCCCTGCATTGATCGCGAAGTGCGAGCGCCTTGCGAGCCTCGAGACCGCAGACGAGCTGCCGCTTGTCACCCGCCGTGTACCGCCGCCAGCGGCCAATGACTCGGTCGCCGTGACCATCCGGGATGAGACGAAGCAGCCGCGCAAAGCCACGCTGTAGATGCCCGAAGGAGGAAAGCCGCGCGGTCCTGCGCGGCTAAGCTAAAACTTTGGTGGCGTCAGCCTCCACAGACAGGAGGCGCTGCGTCGCAGCTCGTGCCGTCGAGCGAGTCGATCCAAGCCTTGACGGTGGCGAGACCCGCGCTGTCGACGACCTCGGTGCCGATCGGCGGCATTTGTTCGCGCGATGTGCGCGAGCCCATGCGACCCACGATGCCGCTCACAGCGGCATGGCTCGGGGCGACGCGCAGCACGAAGGGCTCGCCGTCTGTATTGCGGCGCCCAGTCCAGCCTGCGATGCACTCGCACACTGCTGACTCGAAGATCGGCGCCTCGCCGAGCTGCGTCATGCCCACGACGGACCAGAGCCGCTGCCCGGCACGCGGCGAGGGACCACCGTGGCAGTGGCCGCAGTTGCCGTGCAGGTAGCCGAGCGCCGCCTTCGCGAGAGCATCGCCGGGGATCTGGCTGTTCTCCACGCTGATGTTCAGCGGCGCGCTGCCACTGCCAGTCACCAGCAGCCCGCGCTCGAGCAACTGCGGCAAGCCGAGCCCGCCGTCTGCATGGTTCAACTGCAGCGCATTGAAGCCTATCGCTGCGTCGGCCCCCGTCATGTTGTGACAGCTCCGGCACTGCGCCTGCGAAGGAATGTCCAGCGTCGTGCCGCGCGCGTTGCTCACGCCCTCACTCGGAGCTGGGCTGACACTCAAGTGATCCGCGGTGCCACCCCACGCGTACGAGAGCGCGGTCCAGCTGGTGAAGCCCGTGGCGGCGCTCATCTTCTCCAGCACGCGCGTCTCCACGAGCGTATCTCCGGCCGCAAACGTCTTGTAGAAGCGCGTGCCGACCGGGAAGCTCCAGCGATCGGGGTTGCTCGTATCGATGCGCGTGCCGGGCGGCAGGTAGATGTAACGGTCTTTCTTGGCGCCATCGCTCCACAGCGGATACTGCGGGCGATAGGGCTCGATGCCCAGGCTCAGCACCTGACAGCGCGTATCGGCAAACATGCCCGGCGGCCCATCGCAGAGTGGCAGCGCCTGCGCGCCGGCGTCAGGCTCGCCGGCGGCGGCATCGGAAGCGCCCGCATCGGGCGAGTCTGCGTCTGGCGAGTCTGCGTCTGGCGAGCCTGCGTCCGCCGGCGCGGCGTCGGACGAGCCCGCATCGAGAACGGCGGCATCCGAGCTCGCTTGCGGACCTCCGTCCATCGCGTCGACAGTTGGCTCTCCGGCGTCCTGCGACGGGGCCTCGTCCTCGTCGCGCGCCTGCGCGTCGTTCGCGGCGCCTGCATCTGGCAGTGGGCTCGGGCGTTCCGTGTCGTCGCTCATGGCGTGGCCTTGGCCTTGCCCTTCGCCAACATCTGAGCCGCCTGCGCCGGCCGCCTCCGGGCTCGCGGTTGTCGTCCCGGCATCCGCCGACGGCGTGTCGCTTGCCGCGGCGTCTGCCACTTCGCCCGCGCCGCCGTCCGCCAGCGGATGACTCTCGGTGCTCACCGCACACGCCGCAAGCCACGTCGTAAGCCCGCAACCCAAGACGAACCAACGCATGACGCTCCCTCTCACTTGGACCGCACCGTCTTGAGAATCAGACGCAGCGCGACGGCCGCCAGCACCAGCCATGGCGCCTTGGCTCATCGCGACTTCACAGCTTCGGCCCGGTCGGACTGATGACGCATCCGACCGTGGCGCAGCCGTTGGCAGATCCAGAGCGGCCGCGATCGGTCACCTCGCGCGCGTCGAGCCCGTCATTACCGGGTCGACCTGGACCAGACACCAGTCACTATGTCGCCGCCATCAGCTGCAGGCAAGCCGATGCCGACCCACGCCCACAAGCACGCGGCGGTCGGCGAGCGGCGAGCCCCCCCGACGTCTCGGTTCCACGACGGTCGCGCCGAGGCTCCGTACAGCGCTCGTCCAGAATCGTAGACAAAATCGCGATTTTCTGGTCTAAGCGCGACTCATGCTGCCAGCCACGACGAGCTCACCTGTCATAGTCAAATACGCACAGCGAGTAGCGCACGCCAACTCGCTCTTGTGCGTCGGCCTCGACTGCGCCTTCGAACGTATTCCCGAGCGCTTCCGCGCGCATCCACACCCGCAGTTCGAGCTCAATCGCTTCATCATCGAAGCGACGCACGCCTACGTCGCGGCGTACAAGCCGAACATGGCCTTCTACGAGGCACGCGGCCCCGAAGGCCTGCGCGACCTCGGCCTGACGCTCGACTACCTGCGAAAGCACCACCCGGACATCGTCACCATCAGCGACGCCAAGCGCGGCGACAACAAGACGACGAACCAAGCCTACGCGACAGCGATCTTCGAGCACCTGGGCTTCGACGCGGTCACCCTGCAGCCGTACATGGGTCGCGCCGTGCTCGAGCCGTTCCTCGCCCGCGGCGACAAAGGCTGCATCGTCTTGTGTCGCACATCGAACCCGGGCGACGAAGAGCTGCAAGAGCTCCCCGTGCACGATGTCGCAACAAACACCAACAAGCCGCTGTGGCGCGTGGTGGCCGAGCGCGTACGCGATCACTGGAACGAACGCGGCAACTGCATGCTGGTAGTAGGCGCAACCGTCCCCAGCATCTTGAGCGAAGTGCGCGCACTGGTAGGAGACATGCCGATCCTCGCGCCAGGCCTTGGCGCACAGGGCGCCGACATCGAACGCGCAACCCGCGCAAGCGTGGATTCACGAGGTGGCGGCGTCTTCCTAAGCGCGTCACGCTCGGTGATCTTCAGCGAAGATCCGGCTCACGAAGCTCGCACATTACGCGACGCGATCAATCGGTACCGTAACGGCTGAGCGTCTCACCGTCGCCTCTGCCACGCAGAGAGGATCGAAGTCGAGATTCGATGCCATGGCTCTAGGCGGAGCGCGCGGTGATCCTGCGGACGCTGTCGAGCAGGTGGCCGTAGGTACTGGGTTGAGCTCGCTGCCAGTACGGGCCTTTGAGCAAGGCCGCGGCCGCGAGTTGCCCGGAGCGTACGGCGCCCTCCATGCAAACGCCCCAGCCCTGCTTCGTCCAGTCGCCCCCGAGCGCGAGGTTCACGAGACCGATGTGTTGCGGCGCGCGTAGCTGCCAGACGCCAGGCACACACGCGATGATGCCCTCGCGCGTGTGCAAAAAGCTCCGTACCACGCGGTTACTGCGAATCTCACCGGGGTACATGCGCTCGAGATCGGCCAGCACCTTGTCCACGACGCCACGCTGCAGCGGCCCGTCCGCCAAGTACTGCTCACGCTCGTAGGCGAGCTCGGGCAAGTGCTGTTCGACATCTTCCACGAGGCAATCGAACAGCTTGATGCCCGACTGACGCGCCGGCTCCGGAGTCGGCCGCATCACGTCGAACAGCGTGCCGCGCGTCAGAATGTAGCGTTCCTCGGCCCCCGCCACCGCTCGCTCGAACCACAAGCGGATCGTCAGCGGGTGCACGTTGCGCAAGCCGCGCAGACGCGCCAGTGCCGGCAGCGCCATGAGCCGCGAGTCGCCCGCGCACACCGCGCGCAGCCGCTCCTGCGGCAGCGTGCAGACGATCGCGTCGATGCGCCGCACATCCGGAGGCTCGGCCGGCTCGAAGTTGGGCACCAGGATGTGCCGCAGCCCGGTGCGATCGGGCGCCCGGTCGAGCACGGCGCGCACTCGCCCGTCCGGGCCGAGCCGCAGTTCATGCACTTCCACGCCCAAGCGAAAGTCGGCGCCGCGCCGCTGCAGGTAGCGCATGATCGGATCGCACATGGCCGTGCTGCCGCCACCAGGCAGGCAGCGGATCCGAGGGTCCGGCAGAATCGCCGCCATCCAGCGCAGCATCTCGAGCGCGCTCAGCCGCGACAACGAAAGCGAGGTGAGCGAGTACAAACAGGGGCCAAACACCGAGCGTACGGCCTCCTCGGGCACGCCCATCCGCGCAAACAGCTCCGCAGCAGTCTGGCGATCGGTATCCCCCGGAGCTTCGAGCGCGCGCTCCAGGTGCGCGATCAGGCGCCCAAACGCCAAGAGCGCGTGCCGGCGCGAGCCGCGCAGCTCGCGCGGTAAGCCGAGCGCATTCATCAACCAGATGAATGGCCCACCCGCTATTTCGAGGTGACCTGCCTCGGGACTAAACAGGTGCACGCCGCGCCCAGCAAATGGCGGTTTCGGCACGCCAGCGCGCGCCATCAGGCCGAACAGCGCCTCGTAGTGCTGAAACCAGGCGTGTAGCCCGTGCTCGACGACGTCACCCGGAATGAGCCCGGCGACCTCGGTCTGGACATCGAAGCTCGCAACACGCCCGCCCACACGCGGAAACGCATCCACGACTACAACTTCCACACCGCTGTCCAGCAAGCGTTCCGCAGCCGCCAGGCCTGCAAGGCCGGCCCCAATCACCATGACGCGCATAGGTGGAGCTTACGTCAGATGCGCGAATGCGCTGCTCGCCACTGGGCCATGGGGCACACGCGCGCGCTTTACGAAGACCCGATCCGCTGTGCTTGAATTTCGAGAAACTCCAGCTCTGCCAAGCTGCAAGCAACGCAGCGAGCGGCGGCAAGACCAAGCGAGGCACGGCTGCTTCAAGGGAACTTGGGGGTCACCACGCACCACGCGAGAAGCACGCGTTGGGTTATGTACAGCGACGCACTGGCGCGACGGCCCGCCATGCCGTACATGAGCGCCGCGCGTGTCACGAGACCTCGGTTTCAGCCCACAGCCAGGGACGCGTACTGCCACACTGTCTGGCGAGGGCACAACACGCTACGATAGGGTTAAATCGCTCGATTGCTCCGTGTCCAGTGCAGCTCGGAGCGGCGAGCACGACCCAAGAAGTGTCTGGCAGGTAAACTGGCGCGCGCTGTAAACCCGGTAGATCCCTCATGCCTGTGCCTGTTCCAGGTCCAGACGCCCGTTGACACCGTTCTGCAGTGGCTGCTAGCAACAAGCGTTGGGAACGCGTATGAGGCTACAGACGTGAAGCAAAACCCAGCCGATTGGCCCGCAGATGGACCAATCGATTTGTCGATACACGACTTGCCACACGGTTCCTCCACCACCGAGTGGTGGTACACGAATGGCCATTGTCAGGTTGCCGGTGGCGGTCGTTTCGCCTACTTCGCGGCATTTTTTCGTAAAGTCCAAGGTTACGACTCGGTCACGCGTGAGCCGCGTTACGCTCACTCCCTGACTTGGGCAATCCATGATCTCGACGCGGGGCGCAGCAGTTTCGCTGCACGCGTAGATCCGGTTGCCTCGAAGGAGGGTCTGCGCCGTTTGCAGGCCGGGATGGGTGCGCGCGATCCACGCCTGAATCGTGCGCTCACCGAGATTCTCGAGCGCGGCGTCGTGCCCAAGCCCGACCTCGTGTTCGACGGTCGCGTGTCCGTGAGCTTACATAGCCTGGATCTCGACTATGCCGGCGACACCTTACGGAAGAATCGCGACGGCACGTACACGCTCAAACTATTCGACAAGAAGCGTGCGCTCGGCTGTTCGCTGACACTAACAGCGAAAAAAGCCCCAGTTCGGCACGGTCACAACGGAGTGGTTCGCGGCTCGGAAGACGAGTCGATGTTTTACTACTTCATCCCACGTTGTGACGTCAGCGGGACGATCACGAGAGCGGGCGTCACCCACGAGCTGATCAAAGGCCAGGGCTGGTACGACCACGAGTTTGGCGTCGGCGTGGTCGACGATCCGAACCCCGAAGCCGAAGCGAAGCTCGGAGCTGAGGCGTGCGAGAAGCTGCAGACCGAGCGGCGCGCACGCTGGGACGCGCGGCAGGTGGGCTGGAACTGGATCTCCGCCCAGCTCGACGACGGCACCGAGCTGACCTACTACCCCGAGCAGTATGTCTACACGGGCGAGAGCGCTGGAGAGCACGCGCTAACCATCGCCGCCGATGGCACCGTGCAAAACTGGCAGGGCGCGAAGTTCGAGCCACTCGAGTGGTGGCAGAGCTCCCAGACCTTCGTCGAGTACCCGGTGCGCTGGCGCCTGCAGATCCCCGGTGCGGGGCTCGATCTCGACGTGCGCGCGACGTTCAAAGACCAAGAGGTCATGACGTTGATCGCGAAGAACTCGTTCTATGAAGGGCGAGTCGAGGTCAGCGGCACGAAGCACGGCGCCGCCATCAGCGGCGTAGGCTTCGTAGAGCGCAGCGGGCTCGGTCTCACCGAGGACCTCGACGGCTTCTTCGAACAAGTTGGCAAGCTGGTGCGCCACTCGGTGCAAGAGCTCATGCCCAAAGAGCCGACCTTCGCCCAGGCAGCGTACCTGCTGACTGCGCCGGACAAGCCCCACTACATGGAGGGCGTCGATCTTCAGCAGTACGCGCGCGCGCACTTGCATCCGATCCGCGAAATCGTGGATCGCGGTGGCAAGGGCTGGCGATCGTACGCGATGAACACCTGCATCGACGTCGTGGGCGGAGACTCACGCCAGTTCGTCGAGTGGATCGCCGTACCCGAGCTCATGCAGACCGGGTCGCTGATCGTCGACGACGTCGAAGACAAGTCCACCGTACGCCGCGGCGGTCCGGCCGCGCACATGATCTACGGCGAGCCGCAGGCCATCAACTCCGGCACGGCGGCGTTCTTCATCGGCGCGCCGGTGCTGCGCAGCGACAAGCTGACCGATCGCCAGCTCGTGCAGCTGTACGAGATCTACTTCGACGGCTTGCGTGCGGGGCACGCGGGCCAAGCCTTGGATCTCGATGGCTTTCTGCCCCTGATGGAGCAGGCCATCGACAGTGACGAGCTGTCGAGCACGCTGGTGAGTCGCGTGCTTGCCGTGCATCGCTTGAAGACGGGCGCACCGGCGGGCTGCTTGGCGCGCATCGGCGCGCTCGCTGGCGGCGGCACCCAACAACAGATCTCCGCGCTCGGGCTCTACTTCGAAGACGTCGGGCTCGCCTTCCAGATCGTCGACGACGTGCTGAATCTGCGCGGCTTCAAGGGCAACTGGAAGTCGTACGGCGAAGACGTGACGCACGGCAAGATCACGCTGCCGGTCGCACGCGGCATGGCTCGCCTACCGGCTGCGGATCGCAGATGGTTGTTCGAGACCCTGCGCTCGAAGCCCGAAGATCGCGAGACCATCGCGCGCGTCATCGATATGCTCGAGGAATGCGGTGCGCTCGAGGAATGCGCGCAGCAAGCTCGCAGCCTCGTTGAAGTCGGCTGGACCAAGGTATCTCCGCTGGTCGAAGAC
>Ga0190271_10002882_pt1 | contig 10626 bp, 9 predicted proteins | sample Popmic356T_FD_133747 | JGI IMG/M metagenome (GOLD analysis project Ga0190271, IMG submission 133747) | Populus adjacent soil microbial communities from riparian zone of Weber River, Utah, USA - 356 T | ecosystem: Environmental > Terrestrial > Soil > Riparian zone | place: USA: Utah | collected... | reverse complement strand
GGTGGCCGGTCGTCATCGACGCACAGCACCACCCGGGGATCGCGGGACAGCGCACGCCCCTTGGCGGTCTCTCTGGCGGTGTTGAAGACCAGCTGTTGACCGTCCACGATGAACCACACCGGGGCAACCAGCGGTCTGCCGTCCGATGCGACGTACCCCAGCTTGCCGGTCCGAGTGCCTTCGGACAGGAAGGCGACCACCTCGTCGGAGAGTTCCGTCATAGCAGCGACTGTAGTTCCTCGACGAATGCCACGGTTTCGCGTCGGTCACCCGCCAGCGGATGGACCAGCAGCGTCGTCACGCCGGCGTCTGCGAACGCGGCCACTCGTTCCTTGACGAATCCACGTGGCCCCACCAACGACACCTGACGCACGAGTTCGTCGGGCACCGCAGCGATGGCTTCGGTCTTCTTGCCGGCCAGATAGAGGTCCTGAATGTGATCGGCCACCTCGCCGAAGCCGTACCCCGTTGCCAGGTTGTGGTAGAAGTTGCGGCCCCGTGCGCCCATACCGCCGATGTATAGCGCCAATTGTGGCTTCGCCCAAGACAATCGGTCTTCCACATCGTCGCCCACCGCCAGGCTCGCGCTGACCATGACGTCGAGCGGGCCCAGCGCCGGGTCGCGTCTGGCAGTGCCCGCTCGCAGGGCTTCGCCCCACACCACGTCGGCCTTCTCCGGGTAGAAGAACACCGGCTGCCACCCCTCGGCGATCTCGGCCGTCAGCTCGACGTTCTTCGGGCCCAGGGCGGCGATGGTGATCGGGATCCGTTCCCGGACGGGATGGTTGATGAGCTTCAGGGGCTTGCCCAGGCCGGTGCCGCGCTCGGCAGGCAACGGAACCTGGTAGTACTTGCCGTCATAGGTGACGCGCTCGCGCCGCCACACTTGGCGGCAGATCTCGACGACCTCGCGGGTGCGTCCCAGCGGTCCGTCGAACGGCACTCCGTGGAAGCCCTCCACGACCTGCGGGCCCGACGTGCCAAGGCCGAGCCGGAAACGTCCGTCGGAGACGTAGTCGAGCCCGGCGGCGGTCATCGCCATCAACGCCGGGGTGCGGGTGTAGATCGGGACCACACCGGTACCGAGCTCGATGCGTGACGTCCTCGCCGCCAGGAAACCCAGTTGGCTGATTGCGTCGTAGGAGTAGGCCTCGGCGACCAGCGCGATGTCGACGCCGATCTTCTCGAGTTCGACCACCTCCTCGACCGCATCGAGGAAGCCGCCGGCGTAACTGAGAAAGATGCCCGTCCGCATTCAAAAGGTATACACCCCAACCGGTTGGTTGGGTGCCGTCGGCTGGATTATTCAAGGCTTGAGCAGCGCGACGACCTTGTCCTCCAGATCCACCGGGTCGTCGGAGAACGGATCCAGCACCGCCGCCTTCGGCAGTTCGACCGCGGCGTCGGCGAAGCCCTTGTAGTTCTGATCACCGGCCAGCAAGTAAAGCAGGTAGCCGGTGAGCAGCGCCCGAACCGTCTTCTGCGAGCCTCGGTCCGCCCCGGGAAGGCCGACGACCGGAGCCAGTCTGCGACCCTCGACCAGCCCCCCGGACTTGACCTTGGGGGTGCTGCGCAGCGTCGCGGTCTTCCACACCCGTGACAACTCCACGGCGTTGGACCGCAGGGTCATCGGATCGCCGGGGGAAGTCAGGATCAGGCCGGGAACCGTCAGCGCGGCGGCGGGTTGCTCCGCCGACGGCTTGGTGACCGTGGGGTACGCCGCGAAGACGGCCTTCGGCTTGGTGGGCATTCCCGCCGCGGCGAACACCGCCGCGGATGCCCCGAAGCCGTGACCTGCGACGCCCAATTTGGCCGGGTGCACGCTGATGTCACCCGTGCCCAACCGCACGCCCGCGATGATGTCCAGCGTCGCGCCCAGGTCGTAGGCCAGAGTCAGCACCGACGGCGCCAGCCCGGTCTCGGTATTGGGCGCGGCGGCGACGATTCCCCAGGACGCCAGATGATCCAGCGTCGCGCGGTAGCGGTCGGCCGATGTGATCCAGTCGTGGGCGAACGCCACACCGGGCAGATTCTTGCCGGTGGCGGGCGTGTAGACGATGCCAGGAAGCCCGGCAAAGGACAGGTCACCACGCAAAACGCGGTGTGGACCCCGGCGTGTCAGCGCGGCATAGAGCTTCCTCGTGCGAGCCACCCGATGACCGTAGCCCACCAGGGTGTGACGTGATTCCTGCACTACCCTGGATGGCTATGTGTGGAATCGTCGGCTACGTCGGGCAGCGTCCTGCCTGCGGCATCGTCGTCGACGCGCTGCGCCGCATGGAGTACCGGGGATACGACTCGGCCGGCGTGGCGCTGCTCGACGGTCATGGCGGGCTCACCGTGCGCCGCAAGGCCGGGCGCCTGGCCAACCTGGAGGCCGCCCTCGGTGAGGCCGGTGCGGAGAGTCTGGTCGGTGCGACGGGGCTCGGGCACACTCGCTGGGCCACCCACGGCAGGCCCACCGACCGCAACGCCCACCCGCACCGGGACGCCAGCGGAAAGGTCGCGGTGGTCCACAACGGGATCATCGAGAACTTCGCCGCGCTGCGTGCTGAGCTCGAGGGCACCGGGGTGGAGTTCGCCAGCGACACCGACACCGAGGTCGCGGTCCACCTGGTCGCGCGTGAGTACGCCTTCGGCGAGAACGCCGGAGACTTCCCGGCCTCGGTGATGTCGGTGCTGCGCCGGCTCGAGGGTCACTTCACGCTGGTCTTCGCCCACGCGGACGAACCGGGCACGATCGTCGCCGCCCGCCGATCCACGCCGCTGGTGCTCGGCATCGGCGACGGTGAGATGTTCGTCGGCTCCGACGTCGCCGCGTTCATTGAGCACACCCGCGAGGCCGTGGAGCTCGGCCAGGACCAGGCGGTCGTCGTCACCGCCGACGGATACCGCATCACGGATTTTGACGGCACCGACACGGCCGACTACCGCGTCTTTCATATCGATTGGGACACCTCGGCCGCTGAAAAGGGCGGCTACGAGTACTTCATGCTCAAGGAGATCGCCGAGCAGCCGGCCGCCGTGTCGGACACCCTCCTCGGCCACTTCATCGACAACCGCATCGTGCTCGACGAGCAACGCCTCTCCGATCAGGAACTGCGCGACGTCGACAAGGTCTTTGTCGTCGCCTGCGGCACCGCGTATCACTCCGGGCTGCTGGCCAAGTACGCGATCGAGCATTGGACCCGGCTGCCCGTCGAGGTCGAGCTTGCCAGCGAATTCCGCTACCGCGACCCGGTTCTCGACAGCCACACGCTCGTCGTGGCCATCTCCCAGTCGGGGGAGACCGCCGACACGCTGGAGGCGGTGCGGCACGCCAAGGAGCAGAAGGCCAAGGTGCTCGCCATCTGCAACACCAACGGCAGCCAGATCCCCCGGGAATGCGACGCGGTGCTCTACACCCGCGCCGGACCGGAGATCGGGGTGGCGTCGACCAAGACGTTCCTGGCGCAGATCGCCGCCAGTTACCTTGTCGGACTTGCGCTTGCGCAGGCCCGCGGCACCAAATACCCCGACGAGGTGGCCCGTGAATACCGCGACCTCGAGGCGATGCCGGACCAGATCTCGCGCGTACTGGCCACCGCCGCCGCTCCGGTGGCGGACCTCGCTCAGCGGTTCGCTTCATCACAGACCGTGCTGTTCCTGGGCAGGCATGTGGGATACCCGATCGCGCTAGAAGGTGCGCTCAAGCTCAAGGAATTGGCCTACATGCACGCCGAGGGGTTCGCCGCCGGCGAACTCAAGCACGGGCCGATCGCCCTCATCGAGGACGGCCTGCCCGTCATCGTCGTGATGCCGTCGCCGAAGAACGCCGCGACGCTGCACTCCAAGCTGCTGTCGAACATCCGGGAGATCCAGGCCCGCGGTGCCGTCACGATCGTCATCTCCGAGGAGGGCGACGAGACGGTGCGGCCCTACGCTGATCACCTGATCGAGATTCCCTCCGTGCCAACACTTTTCCAGCCTTTACTGTCGAGCATCCCGATGCAGGTGTTCGCGGCCGGCGTCGCCCAGGCGCGTGGATACGACGTCGATAAGCCTCGGAATCTGGCGAAGTCGGTCACCGTCGAGTAGTGAACCTCGACGTTCCGCACGTCCGCACGGCGCCCCGGAGCGTGCGCAGCAAGGTCGGGCATTTCGTCTCCGACGTCGGATACGACGGATTCGCCGACTTTCTCGATGCCTACCGCGCGGGGATGGCACAGCTTCCCCCGTTCGACGCGCAGACCGACGTCGTCACGACGTTCGGCAGCGTGCGCATCTACCGGTTCGACGGCCGGCCCGCCGCGCCTCCGGTGCTGTTGCTGCCCGGCCGCAATGCGTCGACGCCGATGTGGCGGGCCAACCTCGCGCCGATAATCGCGCAGCGCACCGTCTACAGCGTGGACCTGCTGGGCGAGGCCGGGTTCAGCGTGCAGGAGCGCCCGATCACGAGCGCCGATGAACAGGCGCAGTGGCTCGCCGAAGCGGTCGAGGCGCTCGGGTTGGACCGGGTGCACGTCATGGGGGCATCGATCGGCGGTTGGACCGCGGTGAACTGGGCGGTTCGCCGGCCCGGCCGGTTGGCGTCGCTGGCGCTGCTCGATCCGGTGTTCACGTTCGCCAGGATCCCGCTGCGCACGCTGCTATTCTCGGCCGCGATGGTCTCTCCCCGTGTGCCGCAACGGATCCGGCAGTCCTTCCTGCGCTGGGTGTCCGGTGGTGCCGCGGTGGACGATTCGGTGCCGGAGGCGCGCCTCATCGCTGCGGCGATGGTCGACTACGTGCTGCGGCTACCGCCGCCAAAGGCGATCACCGACGACCAGTTGCGCGGGCTCGAAGTACCGGTGCTGGCGTTCCTTGGCGGGCGCAGTGTGATGCTCGACGCGGCCAAGGCTGCGCAGCGGGCCCGGACGCTACTGCCGCACGGTCAGATCGAGGTCTATGCCGAGGCCTCCCATGCGATCAACGGCGAGTACGCCGGGGAGATCGCCGAACGGGCCCAACGGTTCTGGGACGCCGTGGACGCGTGAACGAAGCGCGGTCAGCTCTTCGCCGACTGCTGATACAGCGCCAGTTTCCAGCCGTCGTCCGTGCGGTGGTACACCGAGGACATCGCGCCGACGAACGGTTCGTCCTCGCCGTCTCGCCACCCCTTTCCGGTGTAGACGAGCGCAGCGGTGTCAGGGGCAACCGGGATCAGCCGCACGTCCTCGATTGTGTAGCGCGCCCACGGCGGCGACTGGCCCAGCGCGGAGGTCACCGCATCGCGGTCCATCACCGCGCCGTTGGCCAGCACCATCAGTGCGTCGTCGGTCATCACGCCGCCGTAGAACGTGTCGCCGGTGCCGTCGCACAGTGATTTCCAGCCGGAGTGTTCGAGTTCGAGCAGGTCATCGGTCAGCTGAGAATCCGTCATGTTCTGCGGGTACCCACGTAACGTGGTGCCAATGAGGTACTTCTACACGGCCGACGAGATCCGCGCCGGTGAAGCACCCTTGTTGGCGTCGCTTCCCGACGGCGGGTTGATGCGCCGGGCCGCCTTCGGTCTGGCCACCGCGATCGCCCGGGAACTCGGCACCGTGACCGGGAAAAACGTCTGCGCGGTCGTGGGCTCCGGCGACAACGGCGGCGACGCGCTGTGGGCCGCGACGTTCCTGCGCCGCCGCGGCGCGGGTGCGACGGCGGTCCTGCTCAACCCGGACAGAGCCCACCAGCCGGCACTTGCGGCGTTCCGGAAGGCAGGTGGACGCATCGTTCAAAACGTCCCGACGGCAACGGATCTGGTGATCGACGGCGTCGTGGGTATCTCCGGTTCCGGCCCGCTGCGGCCGAACGCGGCCGAGGTGTTCGTCGGCGTCGGGAAGGCGGGCATCCCGGTCGTCGCGGTCGACCTGCCCAGCGGTGTCGACGTCCAGACAGGCGCCACCGACGGCCCCCACGTCACCCCCGCCGTGACGGTCACGTTCGGTGGGCTCAAGCCCGTCCACGCATTCGGGGACTGCGGGCGCGTCGAACTGATCGACATCGGGCTGGATCTGCCGCCGACCCGGATGGTGGGATTCGAGGCCGCCGACGTGGCCGCCCGCTGGCCGGTCCCCGGACCCCATGATGACAAGTACTCCCAGGGCGTCACCGGTGTGATGGCGGGCTCGGCAACGTATCCCGGTGCCGCGATCCTGTGCACCGGCGCCGCAGTGGCCGCCCACTCCGGGATGGTTCGTTATGCGGGAACCGCTGCGGCAGAGGTGGTTTCGCATTGGCCCGAGGTGATCGCCACACCCGGCCACGCGTCGGCGGGGCGGGTGCAGGCCTGGGTGGTCGGCCCCGGCCTGGGCACCGACGAGACCGCTGCAGCGGCGTTGTGCTTTGCGCTGGAGAGCGACGTTCCGGTCCTCGTCGACGCCGACGCCCTGACGATCCTGGCCGCTCACCCCGGCCTGGTCGCGAACCGCCGGGCCCCGACGGTGCTGACGCCGCATGCAGGCGAGTTCGCCCGGCTGGCCGGGTCGCCCCCGGGTGCGGACCGGGTCGGCGCCACCCGTCGGCTGGCCGATCAACTGGGCGTGACCGTGCTGCTCAAGGGCAACGTGACCGTCATCGCCGAACCCGGGGGCGCGGTGTATCTGAACGCCGCCGGCCAGTCGTGGGCGGCCACTGCCGGATCCGGCGACGTGCTGTCGGGCGTCATCGGCTCACTGCTGGCAGCGGGACTGTCGCCCGGTGAGGCCGCGGCTGCGGCCGCATTCGTGCACGCGCGTGCCGCCGATCTGTCCGCGCGTGACCCCGGACCGGCGCCCGCGCCGACGTCGGCGTCACGCATCCTGGCCCATCTGCGCACAGCACTGGGTTCCATCCTCTAGAAAGAACCCATGCCCAACGTTTCCCGCCACACGTCGCTGACGCCCGCTTACACCGGACGGCTGTCCACCACGCCTGTGCCTGCCCTGCGCCTGCCCGACGAGTCGATGGAGCCCGAGCAGACTTACCGGTTCATTCACGACGAGCTGATGCTGGACGGCAGCTCGCGGCTGAATCTGGCCACCTTCGTGACGACCTGGATGGACCCCGAGGCCGACCGGCTGATGGCCGAGACGTTCGACAAGAACATGATCGACAAGGACGAATACCCGGTCACCGCCGCGATCGAGCAGCGCTGCGTGTGCATGGTCGCCGACCTGTTCCATGCCGAGGGGCTGCGGGACGACGACCCGTCCACCGCGATCGGGGTGTCCACCGTCGGGTCCAGTGAGGCCGTGATGCTCGCCGGCCTGGCGATGAAGTGGCTGTGGCGCGAGCACGTGGGCGACGGCTGGCAGGGTCGCACCCCCAACCTGGTGATGGGGTCGAACGTGCAGGTGGTGTGGGAGAAGTTCTGCCGTTACTTCGACGTCGAGGCCCGCTACCTGCCGATGGAGGATGGCCGCTACGTCATCACCCCCGAGCAGGTGCTCGGCGCCGTCGACGAGGACACCATCGGCGTGGTGGCGATCCTGGGCACGACCTTCACCGGTGAGCTCGAGCCCGTCGCCGACATCTGCGCGGCGCTGAACAAGCTGGCCGCCGACGGCGGACCCGACGTTCCGGTGCACGTCGACGCGGCCAGCGGCGGTTTCGCGGTGCCGTTCCTACACCCCGACGTGGCGTGGGACTTCCGGCTGCCGCGGGTGGTGTCGATCAACGTCAGCGGACACAAGTACGGCCTGACCTATCCGGGTATCGGATTCGTGGTGTGGCGCAATGCCGCTCACCTGCCGGAGGACCTGGTTTTCCGGGTGAACTATCTGGGCGGCAACATGCCGACGTTCACGCTGAACTTCTCCCGACCGGGCAACCAGGTGGTGGGTCAGTACTACAACTTCCTGCGGTTGGGCCGCGAGGGGTACACGCAGGTGATGAAGTGTCTGTCCGACACGGCGCAGTGGTTTGCCCGCGAGCTGGCCGGCGTGGCTGGACCCGACAACACGCGGGCGTTCGAGGTGATCTCCGACGGTTCGGCGATTCCGGTAGTGGCGTTCAAGCTCGTCGACGGCAGCAAGTACACGGTGTTCGACGTCTCCGCGCTGTTGCGCGGCTATGGCTGGCAGGTGCCCGCGTACACCATGCCGGACGGTGCCAGCGATATCGCGGTGCTGCGCGTGGTGGTGCGCGAGGGTTTCTCGGCGAACCTGGCCCGCGCGCTGCGCGATGATCTGGTCGAGGTGCTGGCCAAGCTGGACAAGGTAGGAGTCGGCGGCTTCGCCGATGAGGAGCATTTCGCCCACTGAGAGTCCGCCTGGGACAATCGGCCGCAGTGATCAGAACCGAGAACTTACCGAGCGCGGTCGTCGACCTCGACGCCATCGCCCACAACGTGGCCACGCTGCGTGAACACGCAGGCTCAGCTGCGGTGATGGCCGTCGTCAAGGCCGACGGCTACGGCCATGGCGCCACCCCGGTGGCCCGCGCCGCACTGGCTGCGGGTGCCGCCGAGCTCGGCGTCGCGACGGTCGACGAAGCGTTGGCGCTGCGCCGGGACGGCATCACCGCACCCGTCCTGGCATGGCTGCACCTCCCGCACACCGATTTCGGGTCCGCACTGCTGGCCGACGTCCAGGTAGCGGTGTCCTCGGAACGTGAGGTGGACGACATCGTCGGCGCCGTGCGGCGCACCGGCCGGACCGCGACGGTCACCATCAAGGTGGACACCGGCCTGAGCCGCAACGGGGTCGGGGCGGCCGACTATCCGGCGGTGCTCGCGGCGCTGCGGCGGGCCGAGGCCGACGACACGGTGCGGGTTCACGGGATCATGTCGCACCTGGTGCACGGTGACGATCCGGACCATCCGCTCAACGACCTGCAGGCGCAGCGGCTGACCGACATGGTGGCCACGGCCCGCGACCACGGTCTCGCCGTCGACGTCGTCCACCTGAGCAACTCGCCGGCGGTCCTGACCCGGCCCGATCTGGCGTTCGACATGGTACGCCCCGGCATCGCCGTGTACGGGCTGAGCCCCCTGCCGGAGCGCGGCGACCTGGGGCTGCGCCCGGCGATGACGGTGAAATGCCCCGTGGTGATGGTCCGTCCGCTGAAGGCCGGCGACGGCGTGTCCTACGGGCACACCTGGGTCACTGAGAGCGACACCACGGTTGCACTCGTGCCAGCCGGGTACGCCGACGGGGTGTTCCGAACCTTGAGCGATCGCATCGAAGTGTCGATCAACGGCAGGCGGTACCCAGGTGTCGGCCGCATCTGCATGGATCAGTTCGTGGTGGATCTCGGTCCGGGTCCGACAGACGTCGCGGTCGGTGACGACGCGATCCTGTTCGGTCCGGGCGCCGACGGCGAACCGACTGCGCAGGACTGGGCGGAGCTGCTGGGCACCATCAACTATGAGGTGGTCACGAGCCCGCGGGGCCGCATCGTCAGGACCTACCGCGGGGGCGGATCCCGTTGAGCGGTCGTGCGGGATGGCTGGCCGGTGCGGCGGGGGTGTCTGCCGTCGGTACCGCTGCGGGAGTGTCGCTGGCCCGGTCGCTGCGTCGCCGGGTCACCAGTGAAGACCCGCATTGCGACGAGGATTTCGAGCTGCTCGATGCCGACCGCAGCTGTGTGGTCACCACGCCCGACGGGGTTCCGCTGGCGGTGCGCGAGGTGGGTCCCCAGGACGCGCCGTTGACCGTGGTGTTCGCCCACGGCTTCTGTCTGCGCATGGGATCGTTTCACTTTCAGCGCGCCCGCCTCTCCGAGGAGTGGGGACCCCAGGTGCGCATGGTGTTCTACGATCAGCGCGGCCACGGCCAGTCGGGTGAGGCGTCGCCGGATACCTACACCGTCGAACAACTGGGTCAGGACCTCGAGAGCGTGCTCGCCGTGATGGTGCCGCGCGGCCCCGTCGTCCTGGTCGGTCACTCGATGGGCGGCATGACGGTGCTCTCCCACGCCAGGCAGTACCCGCAGCGGTATCGGACCCGCATCGTCGGTGTCGCGTTAATCTCCACTGCCGCAGAAGGCGTTTCACGATCTCCGCTGGGCGAGGTCCTGAAGAACCCGGCATTGGAAGCCGTGCGCCTGGCCGCGCGGTATGCCCCGAAGTCCGTGCACCGGGGCCGCGGCGCTGTGCGCTCGGTGATCGGCCCGATCCTGCGGGCGGCGTCCTTCGGCGACGAGAAGGTCAGCCCCAGCGTGGTGGCGTTCTCCGAGCGGATGATGCATGACACCCCGATCGCGACGCTGGTGGAGTTCCTGCACGCACTCGAAGTGCACGACGAGACCGAGGGTCTGGAGACGCTCAACAAGGTGCCGACGCTGGTCGCCTGCGGTGATCACGACCTGCTGACGCCGATAGAGCACTCGGAGGAAATCGCCGACGCGTTGGCGAAGTCGGAGCTCGTGATCGTCTGTGGCGCAGGTCATCTGGTTCAGCTTGAGCGCCCCGAGGTCATCGACGACGCGTTGGTGCGGCTTGTCGAACGGGCTACACCGTCCAAGCTGGTCGCGCTGACCCGCCGGTTTCGGGATCGGGTTCGCACGAATGGCTGACCGCTCGGGCACCGGAGCCGCCCCGGCGGCGACATCGGGCACCGGAGCCGCCCCGGCGGCGACATCGGGCACCGTGGAGTTGCTCACGGCTGACGACACCATCGCCCTGGGGGAGAGACTGGG
>Ga0190271_10002881_pt1 | contig 10626 bp, 8 predicted proteins | sample Popmic356T_FD_133747 | JGI IMG/M metagenome (GOLD analysis project Ga0190271, IMG submission 133747) | Populus adjacent soil microbial communities from riparian zone of Weber River, Utah, USA - 356 T | ecosystem: Environmental > Terrestrial > Soil > Riparian zone | place: USA: Utah | collected... | reverse complement strand
CGGCGCGGTTCGGGAGCATGATGGAGACGTGCGCACCCCCGAGGAACGCGACCGCCAGACCCTCACCGTCGTGAGCTACCTGGTCCGGTTCCTGTGCGTGGTCGCGTGGACGTGGGTCGCGCTCGCCGCGCTCGACCTGGCCGTCGGGGTCGACCACGACGACAAGGTCCCACTGCTGGTGGCGTCGGCCGGCCTCGCCGTTCTGGCCGTGGTCGCCCCCCTGGCCCGAGCCAGAAGGAAGGAACCGGTCAGCAGTCCCAGAGACCGAGGTGGTGACGCTTCGCGAACGTCTGGGCGGTCCGGTAGGCCCGGACCCGCTTGAAGGGAGTGTTGTCGTACACGTACACCCGGGCGTGGCCGCGGTTGACCAGTCGCCGGTTCACGTCCAGCTTCCCCTTGGCGACGTAGCGCAAGATCCGGCCGTACCGGTCCGTCAGGTCCTGGGACGGGTCGGACGTCAGCCGGACGCGCGTGCCGCGGGGCAGCATCTTCTTGGTGGCCCGCGACGCCCCGGGACCGTGGCACTCCACCCCGCCGAAGACCTCGGGTGTGTCGATGCCGAGCATCCGGACCGTCGCGTTCGGCCCTGGGGTGAGGTTGACCTCGACGGTGTCCCCGTCGACGACCCGGATGACCGTGGCGCGCTGGTGCCTGACCCGCGGGCCGGTCCCGGCGTCTCCGCCGTTGTTGCCGCCGCCACCGCCGCCGGTGATGCAGGGGCACGGGTTCGACTCGCAGACGACCCCGTCGCCGTCCCCGTCGAGCTGGTGCGGGTCCGCCGACGGGTTGTGGTTGTTGAAGAAGTTCTGTGCCTGGGCCTGGGTGTCGAAGTCGCCACAGTCCATGTCGCCGACGGCCGTGGCCGGGGAGGTGGTGGTGAGTGTGGCCGCGGCCAGTACGAGAGCGATCAGAGCGAGGGAGAGTCGGGTGCGCATGGGTTCCTGCCGGAAGGAGGGGAACGGACACCCATGGGATCGGCAGCCGACCGGCGGTGCCTGAGGGGTTCGAGGGTTTTCCTGTGCCCGAGAGTGCCTGAGACCCCGGTTTTCGCCGCCTCGCTTGAGGTTGGACTGCGCATTCAGTCCCGACATCGGGACGTTAGTGCACTGTTTTCGCAGGTCAGAGTGTGTTTTCTACCTCAAGTAGGGCTTGCCGAACGGTCTTGAGAATCCCTTGAGGATTCCTCATGGGTTTGCCGCATGGTGCCTTGAACTCGGCCCGGCATTGTTCTGGTCATCAAGGAATGACCAGCCAAGCCAACAGCGCTGGTCCCCCTCACTCGAAGGAAAACATCATGCGCTTTGGATCCCGCAAGACTGCCGTCAAGATCTTCGCTTCCGTCGTTCTCGTCAGCGGCGCGGCCTCCGTCGCCGCGATGGGCACCTACGGTTCGTTCACCTCCACGACCTCCGCCAGCGAGAACGTCTCGACCGGCACGGTCGTCCTCAACTCCGCCGCCGGCGTCCGTGGCCTCTCGGTCGACGCCGCCGGCCTGGTCCCCGGTGACACCGTGCAGCGCACGGTCACCCTGAGCCGCAGCACCGACACCGCCTCGTTCGGCTCGGTCAAGCTCTCCACCACCGCCACCACCAACAACGTGCTGACCAGCGACGCCACCAACGGCCTGCAGATGAAGGTCGAGCAGTGCTCGGTTGCCTGGGTCAAGCCGGCCGGCAACGACCTGACCTGCTCGGGCGCCACCACCCAGGTCGTCGCCCAGCGTGCGGTCATCGGCACGAACCTCGACCTGGCAGCAGCCACCACCGCCCTCAACGCGGCCGGCGCCACCTCGAACCTGAAGGTCACGCTGACCCTGCCGACCGCCGCCGACAACGCGTTCCAGGGCCTGAACAACACCGTGAACTTCACCTTCGACGCCACCCAGCGGGCCGCCGAGTCCCGCTGACCCTGACCCCTGTGCGGCCGCCGACGGCGTCGGCGGCCGCACGGGCCTTCAACCCAGTTCCGCATCAAGCTCCGGACGTCAAGCTCCGGCCGACAGCCACCAACACCAGCGAGGAGACAGACCATGAGCAGTACCACCGCCGTCAACGCCCGGCACCGGGCCGCCAAGTCCGCTCCGGTCGCCCCGCTGGACACCGACGCCACGGCGCCGGTCGCCGTACGTCGCCCGCTGCCGCGCCGGATGCTCGGCTGGCTGGCCAACGGCCTGGTGCTGCTCTGCCTGGCGGTCTTCCTCCTGATCGCGGTCGGCCCGCACGTCTTCGGCTACCGCACGGCGCCGATGCTGACCGGGAGCATGGAGCCGGGGATCATGCCCGGCGACGTCGTCGTCACCACGCCGGAGCCCGCCTCCGAGGTCAAGGCCGGCGACGTGATCAGCTACCACATCCCGGTCGAGGACCGCCGCGTCGAGACCCACCGGGTCGTCAAGGTGGTCCACAAGAAGGACGGCTCGATCGCCATCAAGACCAAGGGCGACAACAACAGCAACGTCGACCCGTGGACCGCGACCATCGAGGGCGACACCGTCTGGGAGGTCCAGACCGTTGTGCCCAAGCTCGGCTCGGCTATCCGATTCCTCCGCTCCGACGCGATCCAGCACGGTATCTTCTGGGTGGCCTTCGGGGGACTGCTCCTGCTCGGCCTCAGCCTCATCTGGGGCAAGGGCAGCGGCGACGAAGGCGACCATGGGGATGGGGGACAGTGACGATGAGCGTGCTCGACCCTGCGCCGGCAGTCTTCGACTGCGGCGCCGTTCGCAGCCTGACCGGCCACTCCGGTGACCGCGAGTTCGCCCGCCTGTTCGTCAGCCGCTACCGGCAGCTGCTGCCCCTGCGCGTACGCCGGATCATCGGCGCGGTGCGTGACGGGGACCTCGACGAGGCGATGGACGCGGTCCTCAGCCTGAAGGCGTCGTCCGGCACGGCCGGCACCGCGGAGCTCTTCGAGCTCGGCACCCGGATCGAGCAGCACCTGCGGCAGCTCGACATGAGTGGCGCGCTGGCGGTGGCCGACGAGCTGCCCTGCGCCGCGCGCCGCGCGCACCAGGCGCTCACCGCCTTCCTCGGCGGCTGAACCCACCTCTCCGGTCAGTACAGCTAGCCGACGAGCTCCATCCGATAGCCCACACCGCGCACCGTGCGGATGTAACGCGCCTCGCCGCGGGCTTCGCCGAGCTTTCGTCGGAGGTTGCCGATGTGCACCTCAACCAGATGGGTGTCCGAGGCCCACTCCGTGCCCCAGACCGAGCGCAGCAGCTGTTCGCGGCTCCAGACCCGGGCGGGCGCGCGCATCAGCTCGGTGAGCAGGTCGAACTCGGTGCGGGTGAGCTCCAGCTCGTCGCCCTCGCGGAACGCCCGGCGTCCGTCCACGTCGACGCGCAGCCGGCCGTGGACGAGCACCTCGTGGTCGGCGTCCGCAGCGGCCGGGGTGGCAGGGGCGGGGCCGTTGCCAGCCGCGGCCGGCGCGGCGACCCCGGTGCGTGGCCGCCGGAACATGGCGTTGACGCGAGCCCGCAGCTCGCGGGCGGAGAACGGCTTGGCGATGAAGTCGTCGGCACCGGTCTCGAGGCCCAGGAGCCGGTCGATCTCCTCGTCGCGGGCGGTGATCATCACGACGTACGCGTCGCTGATGTCGCGGATCCGCCGGCAGACCTCGATGCCGTCGATCCCGGGCAGTCCGAGATCGAGGGTGACCAGGTCCGGTTGGGTCTCGCGGACCGCTTCGACGGCCTCCAACCCGGAGCCAACGGCCAGGACCTTGAACCCCTGCGTCGTCAGGGTGTACTGGAGGAGCTCGCGAATATCTTCATCATCCTCGACGACGACCGCGCGACGCTCATCACCCGAACCGTTGTCCATGGGACGCATGATGCCAGTTCTTGAGGCTTTCTTGAGTTTGGCCCGCGGGGCTCTTGAACCTCGGACGGCAGAGTAGCCATCGAAGCACCCGAACCCTGCGACCCCGGAGACACCCATGACCGTGTTCGACCACAGCCGCCGTGCGGCCTCGGTCCTGCTGGTCGTGCTCTGCCTTCTGGTGGTCCCGGCGGTGGCGACGGCCAAGTTCACCGGCAGCAAGGCGGCCGGTCTCAAGGTCGGAACGGCCACCATGGGCACGCCGAGCAACTTCGACGGGTCCTACAGGTGCACGAGGTCCGGGAACACCGAGTACTTCGAGGTCTCGATCACCAACTTCGCCTACACCGGTCCGGCTGGTTCGACGTACGGCTACGGGCTGGCGCTCGGCACCACGATCAAGGACACGGGAACCTCGAACACGAAGACCCAGACGCTCAACGGCTCGAAGTCCAACGACGGGCAGAGCACCACCTGGACGTTCGGCGCCCAGGCCTACCTCAGCGAGTGGTACGGCGGCATCGGGACCGTGGACATCGTCTGCCCGGCCAACGCCACGAAGACCGGCACCTTCTGAGACCGAGGGTCCCTAGCGGGGTCCCCAACTCACGCCCAACAAGAACCTCGGCTCCGCAATCACCGGCTTGATGCCGTCGGCCGAGTCCAGGCTGATCAGGTTGAGCGTGAGCAGGTCTTCCGACCCGATCAGGAAGGCGATCGTCTTGCCGTCCCAGGACCACGCGGGGACGTACGCGCACGCCGTGCACGTCTCTGGCTGGTCGGGGGAGTCGGGTCCCGTCGTGTGCTTCACGGTCAGGTTGCAGAGAGGTGTCCCCGTCTCGCTGTCGCGCACCGACTCACGCGGGCCCGGGCACGGTGGAGCCGGGCCGTCCGGGTCGGACGCCGCGACGTACAGGTCACCGTCCCGCACGAAGGTGATCAGCTCTTCGGTCGGTGAGGCCGTGGGGTTCTCGTCCTGCTCGCCGGAAGTGAGCCTGCGGGAGGAGCCGTCGGCGCTGACCACGTGGATCCCCGGTTCCTCGCCCTCGAAGTACGACACCACGACGTCACCTGACGGGAGGTAGCTCACGCCACGAAGGTTCGAGCTGGGCGATCCATCCGGGCTGTCCGCCGTCGGGGAGTCGTTGCTCAGCAGCATCTGGAGCTGCGTGCCGTCGACCCGCCCGTCCTCGCCGACCGGGCCGGTGTACAGGCTCGGCTCGGACTTCCCGTCTCCGTCGTCGTCCTGGAAACAGTTGAGCAGCACCTGGTCCTCCGTCGGGTGCCAGGCGACGCGGGTTCGCCGGCACTCGATGCCTTCGGGTGGACGACTGAAAAATGGGACGACCGTCCCGTCCGCTGACATCTCCTGGATCGTCCATGGGCCCTCTTCCCACGCGCTGGTGGCAGCCTCCCGGAAGCCGACGATGGCCCCGTCGCGCGAGGCCCACGCCGCATCGGTGGACCCGGCGCCCGGGCTGACCGGGCCAAGGTCCTCGCCCGTGGTGGTGTCGAGCGCGTGCACCTCGGGTGGGCTGTCCGCGTCATCGGCGAGGACGACCATGAGGACGTTCTCGCCGAGGAACGGGTCCGGAGGACTCTCGGTCGTACCGCTGTCAGTGGGGCTCGGCCCGCCTGTGTCGTCGCCCGCCCGGTCCGCGTCGTCACGGGTGAAGGCGTAGGCCGAGGCGCCGACGACCAGGAGAGCCACGGCGGCGGCGATGCCCAGTAGCACGGGTCGGCTGGTCAGTCGACTGGACCGTTGGGTCGCAGGAGTCCCGGCCGGACCGCCCGCGTCCGCGGTGTCGGGCGGCTTCCACACCGGAGGGCCGGGCGGCTTCTTCTCCTCGGGCTGGACCGGCAGGGGGGCCGTTGGCTCCGGGTCGGGTACGTCGGGCTCCGAGGCGGTAGGCATTGGCGTGGGCGTGGGGACCGGCGGTGTCGGGGCCGGAGGTGGCGGTGCTGGCGGACTGGGCTCGGGAGGCTTCTTCCCGCGGGTGGGCCATTGGGCGACGGTGGGTGCGGCCGCCGGGGCCGTTTCCCCGGATGAAGCGGGGTGGTACTGCACGGCGCCGAGGGCGATGTCGTGCTTGGGATGGGTGTCCATCGCGGTGCGGACGCCGAACTCGCTCTGCAGCAGGTGGCTGACCAGGGGGATGCGTGAGCTGCCGCCGACGAGGACGACGGTGGCCAGCTCGGAGGCGGTGAGGCTCGCCGAACGCAACGCGCGTTGGGTGGCGTCCAGGGTGTCGCGGAGCGGTGAGGTGATCAGGCCTTCGAGTTCGGCGCGGGTCATCCGCAGCGAGGTGGTGATCCCCGGCAGGGTCACCGAGATGGTGGCCTCGACGTCGCTGGACAGGGCCTCCTTGGCCTCGACGCATTCCCGGCGCAGCCGCGCGAGCGCGTTGGTGACCTCGGGGTCGTCGGGGTCCAGGTCGCCCATCCGGTCGGCCAGCATCCCGACGACGTGCTGGAAGACCGCCTCGTCGAAGTCGATGCCGCCCAGGTGCTCGACCCCGTCCGGTGAGCCGATGATCGCGAACCCGGTGTCGTGCTTCTCCAGCACGCACACGTCGAACGTGCCGCCGCCGAGGTCGTAGACCGCGACCTTGTCACCGGAGGCGAGCCGAGCCCGGGAGGCGTACTGGATCGCAGCGGCTTCCGGCTCGGTGCAGGTCAGGGCCGGCGAGACGTCGGCGAGCGTCACCAGCTGGTCCAGCAGCTCACGCTTGTAGCCGCCCCAGTTGGCGGGGTAGGTGACGACAACCTCGTCCGGTCCGCCGCCCTGGCGCTCGGTCGCGACCGAGACCACCCAGGCGAGGAGCTTGGCGGAGAGTGCCTGCGGTGAGAACGGCTGGCCGGCGACCAGGATCGGGACGGTGTCGCCGATCCGGCGCTTGAACTCGCGCGCCGCTCGGGACGGGTCGGAGGCCGCGCGCCGGTCGGCCGCCTCGGCGAAGAGCCAGGTGCCGTCGGGAGAGAGGTAGACCACCGAGGGCACCGTCAGTGCCCGGTTGCCCAGCCCCAGCACGGTTGGCCCGGTGCCGTCGTCCACGGCGGCCGCCGTGAACGTCGTCCCGAGGTCGACACCCAGCCGGTACCCCATGGACGGAGGCTACCGGTCCCGTACGGGCCGGGCCTACACTCAAAATTCCGGTCACGGCCGGGGCAGTGGCCATCGGTTGGGCCAGCGGTTGCCCGGCGGAGGCCTCGGGTGATGTGACATGAAACTGGGAATCCGCGAGATCTACGACGCAGCGCGTGCTGCGGGGTTCACCCCTGACCAGGCGACCACCTGGACCGCGATCGCGATGGCCGAGTCGGGCGGCGAGACCGGGGCACACAATCCCAACGGTGAGGACTCCCGCGGGCTCTGGCAGATCAACATCGCGGCCGGGGTCCGTCAGAACGTGTGGGGCGACCTGAGCGATCCGAACGTCAACGCCCGCGCCGCGTACGACATTTCCAACCACGGGCTCGACATGCGGCCGTGGACCACGACCCATGCGTCCCATGCCGGGACCGCGACTGACTACCGCACGTACCTCGACGACGTGTCCGCGGTGACCGGCTACACCGGGGACCCGCGGGGGGTCGAGGGCTACGGCTCCCCGCTGCCGGAGCCGCTGCCGCCGTCGGGACCGGACACGCTCATGGCCACCGCCACGTCGTACGACGCCATCGACCTTGGCATGCAACCCGGCAACAACCTCGATTCCGACAGCGATGGGCTGACGGACGCGTTCGAGCTGATGAGCGGCAGCAGCCCGGACGTGGCCGACACGGACCAGGATGGGCTCTCCGATGCCTACGAGGCGGGGGTGAGCCACACCAGCCTGTTGCTCGCCGACAGCGACGCGGACACGCTGTCTGATGCCGCGGAGGCCGCGCTGGGAACCTCGCCGACGATGTTCGACACCGACCTGGACGGCGCATCGGACGGGCTCGAGGTCCAGCAGGGCTTCGATCCGCTGAAGGCCGAGGGCGGCATCGATCCTGCGGCGGCAGCGGCGGCCACCACAGCGTCCGGGCCGTCGGTCAATGGAATGCCTGACACCAGCCCGACCGGCGTCCCACAGGGCTTTGAGGGCAAGGATCCGTGGGAGAAGGTCAACATCGACGGCGAGACGGTGGACAACTTCACGGCGGCAGCCCTCGAGGCCGCGTCCAACGAAGCCGGCACCGACTGGCGCATCCTGCAGGGCTCCTTCTCCACCGACGTGGCAGCCTCGGGTTCCACCCACTCCGGCGGAGGCGTCATCGACATCGCCCCCACCAACGGGGACTGGGAAGGCGCCGTCACGGCCCTGCGGAAGATCGGCTTCGCAGCGTGGATCAGGAACGTACCGGGCCACGGCTACGCCGGGTCCGGGGAGCACATCCACGCCGTCCTGATGGGTGACGAGCAGCTGTCGGACCAGGCGGCCATCCAGGTCCAGTCGTACCTGAACAACGACAACGGGCTCGAGGGCTCCACGCCCGATGACGGCCCCCGCCAGTTCGTCAACAATCGCTTCTCGTGGGAAGCCGGTGACGCCGCGGCGACGTCCGCGTCGTACGACCAGATCGACACGGGGTCCGGCCTCGGCATGGTGGGGGACACCGACGCCGACGGGCTCTCGGACGTGTTCGAGCAGACCTACGGGTTCGACCCGGCGTCCGCCGACACCGACAGCGACGGTCGGCAAGACGGCTTGGAGCTCCTTCAGGGAACCGACCCGCGCGCCGCCGACGCCGTCGCGGTCGCGTCGGTCGCGAAGCTGGACGGGCTGGATCCGCAAGGGGACGAGGACGCCGACAGCCTGCGCAATGCCTTCGAGGTCGAGCACGGGCTCGACCCGCGACTCGCCGACAGCGACCAGGACGGGCTCAGTGACGCCGCCGAGCTCGCGCTCGGCACCAACCCGCTGGCGGTCGACTCCGACCTGGATGGCTTCACGGACCGCGCCGAGCTGGAGTTCGGTACCGACCCTCTCGGTACCGAACCGCCGGTCCCGGCGTTGAGCGATCTCGACCCGCCGGATGGGGACGACGGTTTGACCTGACAACCGAAAGGGGAGGGAGTGCCCGGCTACGCCGAGGCGAACGCCGACCGGCCGGACCCATTGGGACTGCTCCGGCCGCGGCTGCTGGCGCCCCTGGTGGCGGATGACGCACCGGGGGTCGTCGTGGTGATCGCGCCGCCCGGATCCGGCAAGACCACCCTGCTGTCGCGGGCCGCCGCGTTGAGCCCGCGTCCGGCCGCCTGGTACGCCGCGGGCCCGGAGGAGCGTTCGGGTCCCGACTTCGTGCGGCACCTGGCGCGAGCGACGGCCGAGGTGATCGGCGAGGACCTCGGCGCCCCGGAGACCGCCGCGGAGCTCATGGGATCCCTCGACGCGCGGCCCGACCGACCGCTCCTGCTCGTCCTGGACGACGTGCACGAGCTGGAAGGGTTCTCCGCCGAGGACGAGCTGGCCGACCTCCTGCGATGGCGCCCCCGGCACGTCCGGGTCGCCCTGGGCACTCGCCGTCCGCTGGGCTCGAACACGCCACGGCTGATGGTCTCCGGTGAGCTGGTCGAGCTGGACAGCGAGGCTCTGCGCTTCCGATCCTGGGAGGTCGAGGAGCTGTTCCGCCTTGTGTACGGCGAGCCCCTCTCACCCGAGGGCGCGGCGGCGCTGACCCGACGTACCGGTGGCTGGGCAGCGGGACTGATGCTGTTCCACCTGTCCACCAGCGGGAAGTCGGCGGTGGAGCGGGAGCGGGCCGTGGCCGACCTCGGTGGCCGCTCGCGACTGGTGAGTAGCTATCTGACGCGAACCGTGCTGGACGAGCTGGACCCGGAGCGGCGCGAGTTCCTGCTGGCCACCTGCACCCTGGGGACGCTGACCGCGCCGTTGTGCGACGCGCTGCTGCGCCGCGACGGGAGCGCGGCGGTGCTGGACGACCTGGCCTCGCGCCAGTTCTTCACGACGCTCGACGAGAACGGCCGGTCCTACCGCTACCACCAGGTGCTGCAGACCCTGCTCGAAGGACTCCTCGTCGACGAGCTCGGCCACCGGGCCGCAGTCGACCTGTACGCACGGAGTGCGCTGCTCCTCGAGGCCGAGGGCCTGGCCCGGGAGGCGCTGCGTGCCTACGCGATGGCGGAGGACTTCGCATCCGTCGCGCGGGTGCTCCAGCAGTCGAGCTCGGGTCTCGCCATGGATCCCCAGCTGGCCCACGTCGACGATGCCGGCGACGACCCGTGGCTGGCGCTGGTGCGCGCCCGCAGGCTGCAACGGGCCGGCGACTTCGCGGCTGCCGTCGGGGCGTTCCGCGACGCGGAGGGGCTGCTGGACGACTCGGAGTTCCGCCGGCGCTGCGGCGAGGAACGCGCGGTGGCCCACGTGTGGCTCGCCGACGCGACCCTCCCGGACCAGCCGGTGCCCGGCTCGACGACCCCGCGCGCCACGGCCCAAGCCGTCCGGGCCGCCACCCGCCGGCTCCCCGCCCCCGACCGGCTCCCACCTCAGCCGCTCGCGGAGGGTGTGGCTCTGCTCCTGGCCGGTGACTGCGGTCGTGCGGCCCGGACGCTTGCGCACGTCGTACCCGGTTCGATCGCCGAACAGCTCTACGCGGACCTGGCTCGCGTGGTGGCGGAGATCGCGGACGGCGCCGGAGCTGAGTCCGTCGCGACCCTCGAGCAGATCATCCTCACCGCGGAGGTGGAGGAGCAGCCCTGGCTGGCGCGTCTCGCCCGCGGCGTCCAGGCGGCGGTGCTCCTGGTCACCAGCGGGGAACCGTGGCGCGTGGAGTCGTGCGAGTCCCTCGTCGAGGAGTG
>Ga0190271_10002880_pt1 | contig 10626 bp, 11 predicted proteins | sample Popmic356T_FD_133747 | JGI IMG/M metagenome (GOLD analysis project Ga0190271, IMG submission 133747) | Populus adjacent soil microbial communities from riparian zone of Weber River, Utah, USA - 356 T | ecosystem: Environmental > Terrestrial > Soil > Riparian zone | place: USA: Utah | collected... | reverse complement strand
CTGATGTCGAACTCGTCGGCGGGCGGAGGATTCGTGCCGACGAGGTCGGCGAGCGACGACCCGCTCGACACGACGACGCCGACGGCGACCGCGAGCAGGAGCACCGGCACGACCGCCCAGATCCGCCAGTCGAAGCGGCTGCGCCCCTCGGCCGCCTGCGCTTCCACTAGTCGACGACCTCGAAGAACCCCATCCAACCGAGCTCCGCGAACTCGGACTGGTGCGCGTGGAACATGAACGTGCCCGTGTTCGAGAACTGGATCTCGAGCACCCCGCGCTGGCCCTGGCACTGCATCACGGTGTCCGTGTACTCCCAGTTGTCGCCGGTGCCCGTCGGCTGGTAGCGGAAGAAGTCCGCGTGCAGATGGAACGAGTTGATCAGGTCGAACTCCGTGAGGTTCGCCAGGTAGATGCGAACGAGCTCGGAGCGCTTCACGCGGATCGGGTACTTGGCGTAGTAGAACGAGCGTCCGTTGACGGTGTAGAAGTTGTTCCCGCCGTCGGCGTCCGTGTCGAAGCCGTTCATCACCATCACGAGCTCCTGCGCCGGCGGGCGCGGCTCCTTCGGGTCGATGATGAACGCGCCGTACAGGCCCCGGTGGATGTGCTTCTTGAGCGGCGTGGCGTGGCAGTGGTAGAGGTGCATTCCTGCCGGCTTCGCCTCGAACTCGTACCTGAACCTGCCGCCGGGCTCCACGATCTCGAAGACCCCGTCCATGTTCGTCGGATGGATGCCGTGGAAATGGATCGTGTGCGGATGCGACCCCGCATTGACGAAATCGACGCGTAGCCGGTCTCCCTCGGTCGCGCGGATGACAGGCCCGGGGGCGGACCCGTTGTAGACCCACGCGGGGAAGAAGACGCCCGGCGCGACCTCGAGGTCGACGTCGGTCGCCGTGAGCGTGTACGCGCGGACGCGCCCTGGCTCGAACGGCAGCGCGGGCGGCGGGTAGAGGAGCGCGTCGAGATCACTCGGGCCGCCGACGGCGGGCACCTCCGCGCCGATCATCGCCGCGTGGCCCATCGCGGCCCGCTCGTGTGTCGTGAGTGAGCGCGAGCCGTTGTGACTCGAGTGGTCGTGGCTCGAGTGGTCGTGGCCGCTCGCCGTCGCGTTGTCGTCGAAGGCGAGCTTGCCCGCGAGCGGAATCGCCGCGAGCGGTGCTGCAGCGGCCAGGAGCTTTCCGCGGGTGATTCGAGCTTTAGCCATGACTAATTCCGGAACGGAGTGTAACCTAAGGCGCTCGAAATGCGAACGCCGTCACCCGATCTCACCGTCGCCGTACAGGACTACCTGAAGGCGATCTACGTCCTCGAGTCCACCGGCGAGCGCGTCACGACGTCGGCGCTCGCTCGGCGCATGGGCGTCAGCGCGCCCTCGGCGACCGCGATGACCAAGCGCCTCGACGAGCTCGGGCTCGTCGAGCGGCTGCCCTATCGTGGCGTCGCCCTGACCGAGGAGGGCCGCCTCGGAGCGCTCGAGGTGCTTCGCCATCACCGCCTTCTCGAGCGCTACCTCGTCGACCGGCTCGGTCTCTCCCTCGACGAGGTGCACGCCGAGGCGGAGCTGCTCGAGCACGCGCTCTCCGAGGAGCTCGAGGCAAAGATCGACGAGGAGCTCGGATACCCGACGCACGATCCGCACGGCGATCCGATCCCGGACCGCGAGCTCCGCCTCGTCCAGGCCGAGAGCCAGTCGCTCCTCGATCTCGAGCCCGGGTCGCGAGGTTCGATCGCGCGCGTCCCGGACGGGGACCCGGAGCTCCTCCGGTACCTCGGCGAGTTGGGTCTCCTCCCCGACGCGGGTGTGGAGATGCTCGCGCAGGCGCCGTTCGGCGGCCCGGTCACGGTGCGCACGTCGTCGGGCGAGCACGCGATCTCGCGCGAGCTCGCCGACCGCATCGCGGCCGCGTAGGTCTACGCGAGCTCGAGCTCGACGACCTTGACGTCCTGGGCGCGCTCGGCGCCGAGCGCGTCGTCGAGCTTCTGCCGCAGCTCTCCCGACTCGAACAGCTCCTCGGTGATGTCCGCGCCGCCGATGAGCTCGCCCTTGACGAACACCTGCGGGATCGTCGGCCAGCCCGAGATGGAGGAGAGCTCCTGCCGGATCCGCGGGTCGGGGAGGATGTCGACCGCGGTGATCGGCGCTCCGGCCGCGTGCAACGCCTGCAGTGCGCGATGCGAGTTGCCGCACATGGGCATCTGGGGCGTGCCCTTGATGAACACGGTGACAGGCTCGTGCTCGATGACCTCGGAGATCTGCTCGTTCAGAGGCTTCATGTCGTTCCTTTCGTCTTGATCCGAAGCTCGTGGATCGAGCCGTCGGCGAGGGGCGCTGCGAGGACGTCGTTCACGCGGCGGTGCTGGTCGATGAGCGAGACGCCGTCGAACTCCGGGCTCACGACGGTCACCTGGAAGTGGTCGCCCGTCCCGGTCCGATCCTCGACTGCGAGCTCGGCGCCGGGGAACGCGCGCTGGAGCAGTTCGCGGATCGTGTCGGCCACCATCGACGGCCATGCTAGATGCGCGGGGGTACGCTGGGGCGATGCGACTCCTCCGTGCGCTCCTGCTCTTCAAGCTCGGGTTCTGGGCGGGGACGTTCGCCTCCGCAGCGCTCCTGAAGCGAGCATTCCCGTCGCGTGGTGACGAAGAGAGCGACGAGGTGAGGCTCGTCGCGATCCTCGACGGCATCGAGCTGCGCAGCCGCGCGCAGGCGTTCCGCGGCGGCTCGATGTTCACCTGGCTCGGAGGCATCGCGGTGGACCTGCGCGAGGCGCAGCTCGCGCCCGGCGCGCACTTGGAGGTCGGCTCGCTGGTCGGGGGAATCGCAATCCGTGTCCCGGCCGGGTGGCGTGTGGAGTCGGACGTGCAATCGCTCGGCGGCGGCGTCGCAATCGGCGCGCCCGAGCCCGCGGATCCCGACGCGCCGACGCTCAGGCTGACTGGCTTCTCCGCTTTCGGCGGGGTCGCGGTCGGTGCGAAGCCCGCCGAGAGCTAGCCGTGCGTCGAGCGACCCAGTACCTCGTCTCGGTGCCTGAGAGGATTCTCCGTGCCGTGGCTGCCGCCCTTGGCGGGACGATTCACGAGACCGCCGAGCTCGTCCTCCCGCGGCTCGTCCGGAAGTCACGGTTCTACGAGGCGACCGCGAAGAACCTCCTGCGCATCACTGTGGAGCTCGTCGGCGGCGTCGAGCGGGAACGCGAGACGGTCGAGGACGAGCACGAGTCGTCGCCGAAGAAGCTGGCCGTCCGGAAGGCCGGCGGGAACGTGGTCGAGCTCGGATCGATCCTCGCATTCGGGTTCTCGCCGCTGTGGCTGCTCGCCGGCGCCGCAGACGTCACCAGGGGCACGCGCGTCTATCTCGACGCGCTCGTCTCGGAGCTCAAGGACGCCGGCGTGCTCGCCCGCGAGGCGGAGTTCGCGTCGGTCGACGACCTGCTCGCGTCACTCGAGGGAGCGAGCGGCACGACCGCGCGCCTGATCGACATCCCGCCGCTCGAGATCGAAGGGCTGAAGCGCTCGCTCGCGGATCTCCGCACGGATGCGCAGGGGCTCCCCACTCCGCCGGAGCTGGCAGCCGTGTACCAGGGCCTGCTCGCCGAGGCCGACCGCGAGCAGCGCTCGCTCCTCGAGGTCTCGGTCGGCATGGGTCTCGCGTTCTTCAACTCCGCCCGGAAGGTCGGCCGCCAGCACGTCCTCGATCCGTACACCGAAGATCTGCAGCCCGTTCGGGACGAGGGCTTCGCCGCTTACGCACGCCGGGTCGGCGTTCCGTATGCGAGGGCGGTCGCACGACACTTCGACCCGAGCCAGGCGACACTCACCGAGCGCGGTCTCGCGAGGGTGAAGCCGGGCGACACAGAGTCCCAAGGTCGAGAGATCACATGACGTCTGGTTGAATCGAGATATGGCGCATCCGGACAGCTTCGGCGCACGTTCCACGCTCGAGGTCGCCGGCGCGCGTCACGAGATCTTCCGCGTCGAGGCGCTGCAGGACGCGCACGACATCCTGCGCCTGCCGTACACGCTCCGCGTCCTCCTGGAGAACGTCCTGCGCACGGAGGACGGCGTGAGCGTCACGACGGCCGATATCGCGGCGGTCGCCGGGTGGGTCGCGAGCGCGCAGCCGTCGAAGGAGATCTCGTTCACCCCGGGCCGCGTCCTCCTCCAGGACTTCACAGGCGTGCCGGCGGTCGTCGACCTCGCCGCGATGCGCAATGCGATGCACGAGCTCGGCGGCGACCCGAAGCGGATCAACCCGTTGCTGCCGGTCGAGCTCGTGATCGACCACTCCGTGCAGGTCGACGAGTTCGCAACCCGTCGGGCGATCTTCCGGAACGCAGAGCTCGAGTTCGAGCGGAATCGCGAGCGCTACGCATTCCTGCGCTGGGGTCAGGGCGCGTTCGACAACTTCGCGGTCGTCCCGCCGAGCACGGGGATCGTCCACCAGGTCAACCTCGAGTTCCTCGCACGTGTCGTCGACGAGCGCGACGGAATCGCATTCCCGGACACGCTCGTGGGGACGGACTCGCACACGACGATGATCAACGGGCTCGGCGTCCTCGGCTGGGGCGTCGGGGGGATCGAGGCCGAGGCCGCGATGCTCGGCGAGGCGATCTCGATGCTCGTGCCACAGGTCGTCGGGTTCCGGCTGACCGGGGCGCTGCCCGAGGGTGCGACGGCGACGGACCTCGTGCTCACCGTCACGCAGATCCTGCGCGAGACCGGCGTCGTCGGAAAGTTCGTCGAGTACTTCGGGCACGGCCTCGAGACGCTTCCGCTCGCCGATCGCGCGACGATCGGGAACATGTCGCCCGAGTACGGCGCGACGTGCGGGTTCTTCCCCGTCGACGACGAGACGCTGCGGTATCTCCGACTGACCGGCCGCTCGCCCGAGCGGATCGCGCTCGTCGAGGCGTACTGCAAGGAGAATGCGCTCTGGCACGACCCCGACGAGCCCGCGACGTACTCGCAGATCGTCGAGCTCGACCTCTCCTCCGTGGAGCCGTCGCTCGCCGGCCCGCGGCGGCCGCAGGACCGCGTGCCGTTGCGCGAGGCGAAGCACGCCTTCATCGACACGCTCCCGAGCTTCGGCATCGACTACGGCAACGCCCACGACGAAGCCGTCGCGGAGACCTTCCCGGCCAGCGACCCGCTCGCGTCCGCTGCGCCGGGCAGCGAGCCGGAGGAATCCGATGCCGAGGTCGCGACTGGGCCGCGCGTGGTGCTCGCCGAGAAGCCGGCCGTGGAGGTGACCTACGAAGGCGAGACCTTCCACCTCGATCACGGCGCCGTCGTGATCGCCGCGATCACCTCGTGCACGAACACGTCGAACCCGGCCGTGATGGTCGGCGCCGGGCTGCTCGCGAAGAAGGCGGTCGAGCGCGGCCTGGCACGCAAGCCATGGGTGAAGTCGAGCCTCGCGCCTGGATCCAAGGTCGTCACCGAGTACTACGACCGCTCCGGGCTGACGCCGTTCCTCGAGGAGCTCGGATTCCACACCGTCGGCTACGGCTGCACGACGTGCATCGGGAACTCGGGCCCGCTGCCCGAGGAGATCTCGAGCGGCGTGGCCGAGGGCGACCTCGTCGTCTGCGCGGTGCTGTCGGGCAACCGGAACTTCGAGGCGCGGATCCACCCGGAGGTGAAGGCGAACTACCTCGCCTCACCGCCGCTCGTCGTCGCCTACGCGCTCGCCGGGCGCATGGACGTCGACCTCGTGACCGAGCCGATCGGCGTGGGCTCGGACGGCGAGGACGTGTTTCTCGCCGACATCTGGCCGACGCCCGACGAAGTACGCGAGACGGTCGCGGGAGCGATCGGCGAGGACATGTTCCGCGCGACGTACGCGGACGTGTTCACAGGCGACGAGACGTGGCGCTCGCTGCCGGTGCCAGAGGGCGAGCTGTTCGAGTGGGATCCAGACTCGACCTACGTTCGGCTCCCGACCTACTTCGACCGTATGCCGCCCGAGCCGGACACCGTGGGGGACGTCGTCGGCGCGCGCTGCCTCGTCTCGATCGGCGACTCGGTCACGACGGACCACATCTCGCCCGCAGGGTCGATCAAGCCGGACTCGCCTGCAGGCCGCTACCTCGTCGAGCACGCGGTCGAGCGCAAGGACTTCAACTCGTACGGCTCGCGCCGCGGAAACCACGAGGTGATGGTGCGCGGGACGTTCGCGAACGTGCGCCTCCGCAACCAGCTCGTCCCGGGATCCGAGGGAACGTGGACGGTGCACGTCCCGTCGGGCGAGGAGATGACGATCTTCGAGGCGGCCGAGCGCTACCGAGCCGACGACGTACCGCTCGTCGTCCTCGCCGGGAAGGAGTACGGATCGGGCTCCTCGCGCGACTGGGCGGCCAAGGGCCCGAAGCTGCTCGGAGTGCACGCGGTCATCGCGGAGAGCTACGAACGGATCCACCGCTCGAACCTGCTGATGATGGGCGTGCTACCGCTCCAGTACCTGCCGGGCGAGAGCAAGGAGTCGCTGGGGCTCACCGGTCTCGAGGAGATCTCGATCGTCGGCCTCGAGAACGCCGAGGCGACGGAGGTGACGGTCCGCGCCGACGACAGGGAGTTCCGCACGACTGTGCGGCTCGACACCCCGCGCGAGCGCGAGTACCTGCGCCACGGTGGGATCCTCCCCTACGTGCTGCGTCGCCTGCTCGCGGCCTAGGGCCGCTTCCAGCCCACGAAGATCGCCCAGCCGAGGTACTCGCGCTGATGCCGGAGATAGGTCCACTTGGCGCGCTCGTGGCGCGCGCGGATGTCAGCGGCATCGGAATCGTCCGCGTTCTCCGCGAGCCAGCGCTCGACGGCCTGCCAGTGAAGAGTCTCGTAGCGATCCCAGTCGTCCTCCGACGAGGCGATCACCGACACGACGGGTAGACCGCACGACTCGAAGACCGTGATCGTGCCCTCGAGCGTCGTCCACGGCTGGCTCCGATCCTCGTAGTCCTCCGGAAGCGGCAGGCGACGCCAGTACGGCTCTCCGACGACGACGTGGCCACCGGGGCGCACCGCGGGCGTGAGGGCGTCGACGGTGTCCGCGAGGCTCCCGTAGACGAAGCTCGCGCCAAGGCAGAGCGCGGCGTCGTAGCTCTCCGCATCGTGCGACGCCCGCGCGGCGTCGCCGAGGTCGAAGGTCACGCGCTCGGCGAGCTCCGCCTCGGCGATCCGCTCGACCGCAACCGCGTGGAAGTCGGGCGAGACCTCGATGCCATGCCACGTGCACCCGGACTCGCCGGCGAGAAGCAGAGCCGGCCCGCCTCGTCCCGACGCGATGTCGAGGACGCGCGAGCCACGCTCGAGCCCGAGCAGCCTGCCGAGCCGAAGGAGCTTCTCCGGCGACGTCGGGTTCTGGATCTCGTGCATCGCCTCGGCGACGACGAAGTAGCGGGGGATCACGACCTCAATCATCTAGCCTCACGCGTCGGTGACGCCGCCCGAACGAGTCGAGGGAAGCTGGGGCATCGAGCCCGTTCCGCCTCGACTGCAGGTGCTCGGCGGGCTCGAGACGGGACTCCTCTGGGGGAACCTCGGCGCCTCGCTCCTCGTGATCGTCGCGGGCGCGGTGCTCGTCCCGGCGCTCTCGCTCTCCGATGCCCTCCTCGCAATCCTGCTCGGCTGCCTGATCGGGAATCTCATGCTCGCGACTGCAGGGCTTATCGGCGCCGACGCGCGCGTCCCGGGGATGACGTTGATGCGTGCGCCGCTGGGCCAGCGCGGCTCGCTGCTTCCGACTGCGATCAACGTGCTGCAGGGAATCGGCTGGACCGTCTTCGAGCTCCTCGTCATCGCCACCGCAGCGGCGGCGCTCTCCGACGAGCTCTTCGGGTTCCGTGCGCAGTGGCTCTGGACGATCGTGTTCGGCGCGTTCGCGCTCGTCCTCGCGCTCCTCGGGCCGATCGGCTTCGTCCGGCGCTTCATCCGCCGCTTTGCGATCTGGGCGGTTCCGCTCGCGCTCGCCTACCTCACCTGGTGGGCGCTCGACGGCGCCGACCTCGGCGCGCTCTGGGACGCCCAGGGCGAGGGCGGGCTCTCGGTCTGGCAAGGCGCCGATGTCGTCGTGGGGATCACGGTCTCGTGGGTGCCGTACGCGGCCGACTACACGCGCTTCTCGAAGACCCGCCGCGGCGCCTTCGCGGGAACCGGGATCGGCTACTTCACGCTCGACGCCTGGCTCCTCGCGCTCGGCGCGGTGCTCGTCCTGTCACGTGGTCTCGGCGACCCGGCAGCTCTGCCGGCGGCGGTCGTCGCAGGCGGCTTCGCCGCGATCGTCGCGCTCTTCGCGCTCCTCGTCACGGAGACCGACGAGGCGTTCGCGAACGCGTACTCGGCGGCGATGTCGCTGCAGAACGCGTTCCCGCGGGCGCCGCAGGCGCTCCTGATCGTGCTCGTCACGGCCGTCGCGACCCTCGGCGCGCTCGTGATCGACATGGGCAGCTACCAGAGCTTCCTGCTTCTGCTCGGCTCCGTGTTCGTGCCCCTCTTCGCCGTGCTCCTCGCGGACTGGATCGCGGCCGGGGCGCACTATTCCGCCTCGAGCGTGTTCGACTCGCCGCCCTGGCGCCCGGGCCTGATCGCCGCGTGGATCGCCGGCTTCGCCCTGTACCAGTGGCTCTTCCCGACCGGGCCTACGTGGTGGGTCGAGCTCGTGAGCGAGCTGAGTCCGCCAGACTGGAGGATCGGCGCCACGGTTCCCAGCTTCCTCGTCTCGTTCGGGATCGCGATGGTCGTCGCGCTCATCACTCGTCGTCAGGCCGCGGGGACGGCGACGGCGTGACCGAGGTCGCCGCGCTCGGGCACCTCACCCGTGACGTCGTAGCCGGTGCCGATCCCCGCCCGGGCGGAGGCGTCTTCTACGCGACCCGCGCCCTGGCGCGGCTCGGCGCCGACGCACATGTCGAGGCGTCCTGCAGCGCCGAGCATCGTCCCGCGCTCGTGCCTCCACTCGAGGCGTTCGGCCTGCACGTGACCTGGCACGAGTCGTCCACGACGGCCGGGTACAGCTTCCACTACGAGGGCGACCGACGAATCATGTGGCAGGACGCAGTCGGAGACCCGTGGACGCCCGAGCAGGCTGTCGAGGCGGCCGCCGACGCGATCTGGATCGACGTCTGCGCCCTGACGCGCACGGACTTCCCACCGGACACCCTTGCCGCGCTGGATCCCGGCGGCCGGCAGTTGCTCGTCGACCTGCAGGGACTCGTCCGCACCGCCGAGACCGGGCCGCTGCGGACCGACGCGGACATCGGCGACGTGCTCCGGTACGTCGAGATCCTGAAGCTGAACGACGAGGAGGCGGAAACGCTCGTCGGCGGCGCGGAGCCCGAGAAGCTGCACGCGCTCGGGGTACCCGAGGTGATTCTCACGCTCGGCTCGCAGGGAGCCTGGGTCGTGACGCCCGGGCACGTCGAGCACGTCCCGTCGGTTCCGGTCGACGGCGACGTCGATCCGACTGGTGCAGGCGACACCTACTCGGTGACCTATCTGGTGCAGCGAGCGGCCGGCGCAGAGCCGGTGGAGGCCGCACGCGTGGCCGCCGCGACGGTCTCGGCGTTTCTGGCGTCGCCCTAGAGGCGGAACTCGCCGCGCGCGACGATGACGGCACGACCCCCGCAGAACACCCGGTCGATCGATCCGTCGCCGCCGTCGGCGCGGGCGAAGAGCGTCGACGGGCGGCCGATCTCGACGCCCTGCGAGATCTCGATCCAGTCGCCCCACTCGACGAGCCCGTGCCGAGCGAGATGGCAGGCGATCGGCCCGGCTGCCGACCCGGTCGCGGCGTCCTCTCCGAGTGGCCAGAACATCCGGCTCTTCCAGCGGTTGTCGAGCGCGGCAATGCAGTTCACGCCGGTGACTCCGAACCGCGCGATCGCCGCAGGATCTGGCTCGAGCGACGCGACCGCCTCGCCATCGGGGAACGTCACGACGATGTGCGTCGCCCCGTTGTCGTACAGCTCGACCGGAAGCTCCGACGAAGCCACGCCCAGCACGTCGAGAAGCGCATCGGCTTCCTCGAGGACGCGCACACTCGGAACCGGCTGCTGCATCCGGCCGAAGACCAGCGCGCCCGACTCGTCTCGATCGATCTCCACCGGCACGACACCCATGCCGGTCTCGAGCTCGATCACGCCGCGCTGGAGTGGCTGCGCGAGCACCCACGCCGAGCCGAGGATCGGGTGCCCGGCGAAGGCCATCTCGTGGCTCGGATTGAAGATGCGCAGGCGCACGTGGCCGCCCGCCTCGGCGGGCAGTAGGAACGTCGTCTCCGAGAAGCCGATCTCCTTCGCGAGCGCCTGCATGAGGCGTTCGTCCGCCGCGCGCGCGTCCGTGAAGACCGCGAGCTGGTTGCCCGCGAGCGCAGTGTCGGTGAAGACGTCGACGACGACGTAGCGCAGGGTCGGCACGCGGGCCACCCTACCCAGGCGAGGCGAGGCGAATATCGTCTCGGGCCGTGACGCCCGCGATCACCGTCTCCGACCTCCGAAAGACCTACGGCCGCGTCGAGGCGCTCCGTGGCATCAGCTTCGAGGTCGCGACCGGCGAGGTGTTCGGCGTGCTCGGCCCGAACGGAGCGGGCAAGACGACCACCGTCGAGATCCTCGAGGGCTACCGGCCGCG
>Ga0190271_10002879_pt1 | contig 10628 bp, 13 predicted proteins | sample Popmic356T_FD_133747 | JGI IMG/M metagenome (GOLD analysis project Ga0190271, IMG submission 133747) | Populus adjacent soil microbial communities from riparian zone of Weber River, Utah, USA - 356 T | ecosystem: Environmental > Terrestrial > Soil > Riparian zone | place: USA: Utah | collected... | reverse complement strand
CAGATAGATCAGGACCAGCAGCACGACGCCGCAGGAGATCGCGACGTCGGCGACGTTGAACGGCGGCCAGGAGCCGATGGCGATGTAGTCGGTCACCTCGCCGGCGAAGATCCGGTCGGCGAGGTTGCCGAGCGCGCCGCCGGCGACCAGACCGCTCGCCAGCCACATTCCCCGCCGCCCCGGGTCGCGGGCGAAGAGGTAGACGATCAGGCCGAGCGCGGCGAGCGTGACCACGACCAGGCCGATGCCGGCGCCACCGGCGAGCCCGAAGGCGACCCCGCGGTTGTGCGAGAGGGTGAGTTCGATCGGGCCCAGTACCTCGACGTACTCGCCCGGCACGAGGTTCGACTCGACCACGGCCTTGGCGACCTGATCGGCGGCCAGGACCAGGGCGCAGAGGACCCCGGCGAGGGCCCAGGGACGGGCGCTGGAGCCGTTCACCCTCGGATCAGGCCGACGACTATCGCCTGGGCGATGAAGAGGACGAACAACCCGATCATCGGGCTGAGGTCGAGGGCGAACCCGCCGCCCCCGATCCGCGGCAGGAAGCGACGGAAGAAGTTGAGGTAGGGGTCGGTGACTTCGTGGACGAAGTCGAGCGTCGCCTTCAGCCAGGGGCGGTAGGGCATCCGGGGGATGAAGGAGACGACGATGCGGATGAAGATCAGGATCACGTAGACGAGGAAGAGAGCGCTGACGTAGTCGGCGACGTCGTCCCGGGTGAGGGTGAGGGCGAGCGGGATCATCCGCGCATCCTCTCCAGCGAGGCCTCGACCGCCGCCTCGAAGGCGCGCCGGGCGTTCTCGCGCTCCAGCGCCTCGAGGCCGGCTTCGGTGCTGCCGCCCGGCGAGGCGACCGCCTTGCGCAGGTCGGCGGGATGGTGGCGACGTAACAGCTCCGCCGTTCCGGCGGCGGTCTCCACCACCAGCTCGCGGGCTAGATCGGCGTCGAGCCCGTCTGCCGCCCCGGCATCGGCAATCGCCTCGACCGCCAGCGCCAGGTAGGCGGGCGCACAGCCCATCACCGCGGTAGCCCCGTCGAAGTCCTCCTCGGCGATCTCGACCACATGACCGAGCAGATCGAGCTTCGCCCGCACCTCCCCACTCGCCGAACCAGCCACACAGAGCACGCCCTGGCGGACTTCCACGCCGACGTTAGGCATCACCCTCAAAACATGCTCCGCGCCCGACAGAGCGCCTTGGAGCTGCTCCAAAGTCGTGATCGCAAGAACCGACACAACCTCTCTGGCCCCAGCCAGGTCCGAAGCAACCTCATCCAGCCTGTTCGGCTTCACAGCCAACAGCACCAAATCCGCCCGCTCCGCGATCTCAGCGTTCGAAGCAACCTCTCCCCCGAGCTCCTCAGCCAACGCCTGCGCCCGCCCCGATCCACTATCGGAGAACAGCATCCCCTCGAACTCCCCACTCCAGCCACGAGCAATCGCCGCGGCCATGCTCCCGGAACCGACGAATCCAACGATCACGCCCGAGAGACTAACCATGTCCCCGCGACCAGCCGAAGCTTCGGCGCGGGTAGGCATGCCGAGCATCCAGCGCAGGTATGCCTACCCGCGCCCACACACCCAAACTAAGACTGGTTAAAGAACCCCTTGTCGATGAGCCTGGCCTTTTCCTCGGCCGAAACATCGACATTGTGCGGCGTCAGCAAGAACATCTTCTCGGCAATCCGCTGCATCCCCCCATCCAGGGCATAGGTAAGCCCCGAGCAGAAGTCGATCATCCGCTTCGAAAGCTCGTGATCGGCGGTCTGCAGGTTGAGGATCACCGGCACCGAGCGTTTGAACTGGTCGGCGACCTGCTGGGCATCGTTGAAGTTGCGCGGGATGACGAGGTGGACCTGGATGTCGTTGCCGTTGTCGACCGGGCGCAGGGTGCGCGTGCGGCTGGCGGCGATCGGCTCGTCGTCGGCGAAGATGTCGTCGATCTCGTCGCGGCGTGGGCGGCGGCTGGTCGGCAGGCGTCGCACCGAGGAGCTGCCTTCGCCACCGCGTTCGCGGCGGCCCTCGTAGACCTCCTCGGACCCGGTCTCGGGCTCGAAGTCTTCTTCGTATTCGGGACCGTAGTCGTGGTCCTCGGCCAGTCCGAAGTAGACCAGCGCCCTATGCCAAGTGTCTTTTAGAGCCATCTGTCCCGCGTGTTTCGGCCTCTAGTAGCCGACTCCTTTACGAATTATTCCCAGATTTCGAGTGAAATCACACGAAGAGGGCGTGTCCCAGCCGAACGATCGTCGCCCCCTCCTCGATTGCGACCCGCCAATCCTGCGAGGTGCCCATCGAAAGGCGGTCCAGGCCGTTGGCCGCCGCGAGCTCCGCCAGACGGGCGAAATAGGGCCGCGAATCCTCCGGATCGGCGCTGAACGGCGGCATCGTCATCAGGCCGCCGACCCGCACCGGGCAGCGCTCGACGAAGGCGGGCAGCTCGGCCGGCTTCACCCCGCCCTTGCCCTCCTCGCCGGAGACGTTGACCTCGATCAGGACTTCGGTATCGGGGCCGCCGTGTTTCTCCAACTGGGCCAGGACCGAGTCGGTCGCGACCGAGTGGATCAGCCGGCAGAGCGGCAGGATCAGCTTCAGCTTGCGGCTCTGCAGGTTGCCGATGAAGTCCCACTCGAAGGCGTCGCCCCAGCGCTCGTGCTTGGCGGCGAGGTCCTGCTGGCGGTTCTCGCCGACCAGGCGCACCCCCGCCTCGGCAAGCTTGCCCATCTCCTCCAGCGGCACGTACTTGGTCGCGACGAGGATCTCGGCCCGCTCCCCGGCGAGCCCCTTCGCCTCCTCCAGGTTCGCCCTCAGCCTGGCGACGTCGATGTCGTGGATCAGCTCGGCCACGCCTCAACCCTCCTCGATCCAGGCGAGGCCCGCCTGCCGGCCGGTACGGCCGTCGTCGCGACGGTGGGAGAAGAACAGCTCCGCCTCGCAGCTGGTGCAGAGCCCGGCGGACTCGACCTGCTCGATCCCGGCTCGGGCGAGAAGCCTGCGGGCGACCTCGGGCAGGTCGAGCATCCGGCCCTCGGCGACATCGCCGAGCTCGGCAAAGGCCCCGAGCACCTCCTCCCCCACCTCGTAGCAACAGGGCCCGATCCCGGGGCCGATCGCCGCCCGGATCGCTCCGACCTCCTCGGCACCCGCGGCGAGGATTCCACCGGCGAGCCCGCGCCAGCCGGCGTGGACCATCGCCAGCCCCTCGGGTCCGCACAACGCCACCGGTAGGCAGTCGGCGACGAAGACGAGCGGCACGAGCCCGGGGCCTCTGACGATGTGCCCGTCGGCAGGCACCACTCCTCCCCCATGCGGATGGTGGACGAGATTCGCGCCGTGGACCTGGCGGGCGAAGACGACCTGCTCGGGGGCGAAGCCGAGGGCCGCGGCCAGGCGCCGGCGGTTCTCGGCCACGGCCTCCTCCGTGTCCTCGGTCAGCAGGCCGAGGTTGAGGGCGTCGAACGGCGGCTCGCTGACCCCGCCCAGCCGGGTCGAGAAGGCGGCCCGGGCGCCGCCGAGGTCGGCTTCGAGCCAACGCACGCCGTTTGCCTCACGCCACTCCATCAGTCCCGCAGCGCCGCCGCCAGGGCCGTCGCCAGCTCCTCCTCGCGACCCGAGATCTCACCTTCGAGCTTCTTCAGCCGCGCCGCCCGCAGACCGCGGCCGACCGCGGGTCCCTGCGGGATTCCCTGGTCGATCAGGTCGCCGCCGTCGATCTCGAGCTCGATCTTGCGCCAGATCGTCAGGTACAGGTCCAGCCAGGAGGCCCCCATCGCACGGGCGAGGATCAGCTCGACCGGATCGCGCCGCTCCGCCAGCTCGACCCCCTCGCCGGGGTTGGGCGCCCACATCGAGGCCAGCACCTTCTCCGTTCCTTCCGGCCCGAGCGCCGCCGCGATCAGCGCCTGCTCGCGCGGCACCAGCTCGGCCCAGTGGGGCACTTTGAGCAGGTCCTCCACCGACTCCATCAGCTCCACCCCACCCTCGCGCAGATCGATGACTCCCCAGCCGGCGAGCAGGCCGAGACCGACGACGCCGGTCGGTTCGGCCGCCAGCCGCTCCAGCTCGGCGCGACGCCGGTCGGCCGAGACCGTCGCCAGGTCGGCGCGGCGCAGCAGCCGGTCCGTCTCCGGCTCCAGGGTTAAGCCATAGCGGGACGCGTAGCGCGCGGCCCGGATTGCTCGCGTCGGGTCGTCCTCGAATGAACGGGGGTGGAGAACTCGCAGCAGCCCGCGCTCCAGGTCCTCGCTGCCGCCGCGCGGATCGATCAAGCGCGACTCGCCGTCGAGCGGGACAGCCATCGCGTTGATCGTGAAGTCCCTGCGGTCGAGGTCCTCCTCGATGCTCTGCGCCGGCGCGACGACCGGGAGCGAGCCCGGCTCCGGGTAGGTCTCGCTGCGCGCCGTGGCGATGTCGAGCTCGTGGCCGTCGACCTCGACCTTGACCGTGCCGAAACGCTCGTGCTCGGCACCGACGCCGCCCAGCCGCTCGGCAAGGCCGGCGGCATCGCCCTCGACGACCAGGTCGACGTCGGCGCGTGGCCGGCCGAGCAGAAGATCGCGCACCGCGCCGCCGACCAGGTAGACCGGCTCGCCCGTCGCCTGCCTCACCACCTCAAGCTCCGGGTGGGCCGCCCGCAGCGCCGCGCCGAGATCCTGCTCCCGCATATACGCCCCTACGATGATCGATCGCGCGGATAAGAGCCGCGCGCCCTCAGAGCCGGACCGAGATCCCGTCGGCCGCCATCCGCTCCTTTGCCTCGCGCACCCGGTACTGGCCGTAGTGGAAGATCGAGGCGCAGAGGACGGCGTCGGCGCCGCCGCGGGAGATCGCCTCGCTGAGATGCGAGAGCTCGCCGGCGCCGCCCGAGGCGATCACCGGCACGCTGACCGCCTCGGCGACCGCGCGGGTCAGCTCGAGGTCGTAGCCGTCGTTGGTCCCGTCCCGGTCCATGCTGGTCAGCAGCACCTCCCCGGCGCCACGCTCGACCGCCTCTTCGGCCCAGGCCACCGCGTCGCGCCCCTCGACCTTCTTGCGGCCGCCGTTCACGTAGACGCCCCAGCCGTCGTCCTCGCGTTTGGCGTCGATCGCGATCACCACGCACTGGGCACCGAACTGGTCCGCCAGCTCGCCCAACAGCCCCGGCCGCGCCAGGGCAGCCGAATTCACCGAGACCTTGTCCGCCCCCGCGTCGAGCACCGCCTGCGCATCCTCGACCGATCGAATCCCGCCGCCGATCGTGAAGGGAATGAAGACGTTGTCGGCCGTCCGCCGCGCCAGCTCCACGATCGTCTCCCGCTGTTCGTGCGAAGCGGTGATATCGAGGAAGACCAGCTCGTCGGCCCCCTCGGCGTCATACCGCTCCGCCAACTCCACCGGATCCCCCGCATCTCGCAGCCCGACGAAGTTCGTCCCCTTGACGACCCGCCCAGCGTTCACGTCAAGGCAGGGGATGACCCGTTTGAGCACCATGGGCCTAGCGTAGAGCCGCGATGCCCTCGGCGACGGTGAATTGCTTCTCGTAGAGGGCTCGGCCGACTATGGCGCCTTCCAGGTTGGAGCGCGATTCCGCGGCCAGAGCCAGGGCATTGAGATCCGAGAGAGCACCAACACCACCGGAAGCAATTACTGCTGCTGAAGTACGAGAGGCGATTCGGTTCAGCTCATCCAAAGCAGGGCCCTCCATCGTCCCGTCAACGTCAATCTCAGTACAGAGGAAGCGCGACACGCCCTTTTCGTCCAGTTCTGCGACCGTGTCGGCGACGTCTCGGCCCGTCCGCTCGGTCCAACCGGAGAGAGCTACCGCTCCACCCCGGGCATCGACCGAGACGACAATCCGCTCCCCATGTTCCGCCAGCACTTCGTCGAGGAACTCCGGGTCACGTAGCGCCGCAGTTCCGATCACAACCCTTTGGGCACCGGCCTCGAGCACTGCCGCAACCGAGCCGGGGTCGCGGAGGCCGCCGCCAACCTGGATCGGGCATCCGACCGCGGCGGCGATCCGCCGCACGGCGTCGAGGTTCTGGGGCTCCCCCGCCTTCGCCCCGTCGAGGTCGACGACGTGGAGGAACTCGGCCCCTTCGCCGGCCCAGCGGGTCGCGGCGTCGACCGGGTCGGTGTCGTAGGCGGTCTCCCGCTCATAGTCGCCCTGCAGCAGGCGCACGGCCTGGCCGCCGCGGATGTCGATCGCCGGATAGAGGATCACGCCGCGGGGCAGATCAGCCGGCGACGGGCGCCTTGGCGCAGATGCCGGCGAAGTTGGAGAGCAGCCGCAGCCCGGCGGCGCTCGACTTCTCAGGGTGGAACTGGACGCCGAAGACGTTGTCGCGCTCGGCGGCGCAGGCGAAGCGGGTGCCGTACTCGGCGGTGCCGAGCAGCTCGTCCTCGCTCGCCGACGGCGCGAAGGAGTGGACGAAGTAGAAGGGGGTCTCGGAGGGAATGCCCTCGGCCAACTGCGATTCGCGCTCCCAGCGGACCGGCGACCAGCCGATGTGCGGGACCTTGAGGCCGGGCGCGTCGAGGCCGTCGACCGGCCCCTCGAGCAGGCCCAAGCCCTCGGCGCCACCGAGCTCGGTGGTCGAGTCGAAGAGCAGCTGCAGGCCGAGGCAGATGCCGAGGATCGGCACGCCGGCCTCGCGCCGCTCGCCGATCAGCTCGTCGAGGCGCAGGTCGTGAATCCGCTCCATCGCCCGCGGGAAGGCGCCGACGCCCGGCAGGATCACCCCGTCGGCCGCGCGCACCTCCTCGGCCTCGTTGCTGATCTTGGCGATCACGCCGACGTGCTCGAGCGCCTTCTCGACCGAGCGCAGGTTGCCCATCCCGTAATCGAGGATCGCGATGCGGGCGCTCATTCGCTCAGCGTCCCCTTGGTCGAGGGCACGCCGCTCTCGTCGGGGTCGATCGAGACGGCGACCCGCAGAGCGCGGGCAAAGGCCTTGAACGCGGCCTCGATCATGTGGTGGGCGTTGGTCCCCGAGCGCACCGAGATGTGCAGGGTCAGCTTGGCGCTGTTGGCGACGGCGCGGAAGAACTCCTCGGCCAGCTCGCTGTCGAAGCCGGCGATCGAGACCACCGGCAGGTCGGCGGCGAATGCGCAGTAGGGCCTGCCGGAGATGTCGATCGCGCACTCGGCCAGTGACTCGTCCATCGGCACCAGGGCCGAGCCGTAGCGGCGGATCCCGGCGCGGTCGCCGAGCGCCTCGTCGAGCGCCTGGCCGAAGACGATGCCGACGTCCTCGACGGTGTGGTGGGCGCCGGTCTCGAGGTCACCGTCGGCCTCGACCTTCAGCCCGAGGCGGCCGTGCCGCGCCAGCAGGTCGAGCATGTGGTCGAGGAAGCCGACGCCGGTCTCGGCGCCGGCCTCGCCGCCATCGAGGTCGAGGGAGAGCTTGATCTGGGTCTCGGCGGTGCTGCGTTCTTTTTGCGAGGTGCGGGTCATGAGCGCCTAATCATCGCTGACTCGCCGTGAACGGGCAGCCCCTCGGCCTTGGCGAGGGCGTCGACGTGCGGCGCCAGCTCGGCGGCGGCGTCCTCGGTCATCTGGACCTGGGAGATCCGGCGCCGGAAGGTGCCGGGCCCGAGCGGCCCCGAGAAACGGCCGGTCCTGGTGGTCGGCAGCACGTGGTTGGACCCGGCCGCGTAGTCGCCGAAGGCGGTGGCGCCGAAACGCCCGAGGAAGACGCAGCCGGCCGTCCTGACGAGGCCCGCCTGGAGGATGGCGTCCTCCTCCATCAGCTCCAGGTGCTCGGGGGCGAAGGCGTTCGCGAGGTCGATCGCGTCGCTCAGGTCGGGAACCAGGGCAAGCGCCAGGGGTGCCTCGGACACGGTCGGCCGGGTTGCAGCGGCGCTCACCGTCGCGGCGGCGATCGACTCCAGCACCTGCTCCTCCACTGCCACGACGACCAACGGGCTTTCTGGACCGTGCTCGGCCTGGGCGCAGAGATCGAGGGCCGCCCACTCCGGATCGGTGTCGTGACCGGCGATCAGCATCAGCTCGGAAGGGCCGGCGTAGGAGTCGATGCCGACGATGCCCATGACGTTGCGCTTCGCCTCCTGCACCCAGAAGTTCCCGGGCCCGGCGATCACGTCGACGGGCTGCACGGTCTCGGTTCCGAGGGCAAGCGCAATCACGGCCTGAGCCCCACCCACCGCGTAGATCTCGTCGATGCCGCAGAGCGCGGCGGCGGCGAGGACCTGCTGCGAGAGGCGGCCGTTGGCGCGAGGCGGCGAGGCGAGAGCGAGGCGCTCGACGCCGGCCGCCCGGGCCGGGATGGCGCCCATGAGGACGCTGGAGGGGTAGGTCGCGCGGCCGCCCGGGGCGTAGATCCCCACGCTGGCCACCGGCACTTCGCGCGAGGTGACCCGGTGGCCCTGAGGCAACTCCACTTCGATGGTTTCGTCGCGGACCTGGATGTCAGCCACGGCCTGGATGTTGGCGGCCGCCATCTCCATCGCTTCGCGCCAGCGCGGTTCGACCGTCGCCAGCGCGGCTTCCGCCTCGGCCGGGTCGACGCGCAGGTCTGCCGGCGCCTGCCGGACCCCGTCGAACTCGGCGCTGAGACGGCAGAGCGCGGCGTCCCGCCCGGCCTCCACCTCGATCTCGCCCCTGATCCTGAGCACGTCCGTGTAGACACCCGCGGGCTCCGTGGAGCCGACCCAGCGGCGGAGCGCCCGGGCGGTCTGCTCGGCCCCCTCCCAGCCGAAGCGCTGCACGCTCACGTCGCCGCCTCCTTCAGCCGCGCCGTCAACTCGTCGATCTCGGCGGCACGCAGTTTGTGAGCGACCCGGTTGGCGACGAAGCGGGCGGTGCACTCGACGATCTCCTCGCGAACCTCGAGTTCGTTCTCTTCCAGGGTGCGGCCGGTGGCGACGAGGTCGACGATCCCGTCGCCGAGGCCGACCAGGGGCGCCAACTCGACCGATCCCTTGACCTCCACCAGCTCGACCTGCCGCCCGGTCGACTCGAAGTAGCGCTCGGCGATCCGCGGGTACTTGGTCGCGATCCGCATCATCCCCAGCCGTCGCTGCGCTTCGGCCAGGCGGTCGTTGCCGGTGCGGGCGGCAAGCACCATCGTGCAGCGCCCGAAGCCGAGGTCGACCAGCTCGTAGACGACCCGGTCGGACTGCTCGAGCAGCACGTCCTTGCCGGTGATGCCGACGTCGGCCGCGCCGGACTCGACGTAGGTCGGAACGTCAGACGGGCGCATCGTCACCAGGGTCATCTGCGGCGTCTCGAAGATCAGCGAGCGCGAGTCGCCGCGCGGCTCGCTGGTGTCGACACCGACGGCGTCGAGGATGTCGAGCGTTTCCCCCAGCAGGGCACCGCGCGGCACGGCCAGCTTCAGCGGCCCGTCAGGCACGGCGCGCCTCCTCCAGTTGAGCGGTGTGGACGCGGTCCAGGTAGAGCGCGAAGCCCGCGGCGGAGAGATCGAGCCCGAAGTGCTTCATCAGCCCGTCGTAGCGGCCGCCGCCGCCGAGGACGTAGCCCAGGGCCGGGTCGTAGACCTCGAGGATCGCGCCGCTGTAGTAGCCGAGATCGCGCAGCAGGCCGAGGTCGATCTGCACCCGGTCGGCGACGCCGCGACGCTGCAGCTCCTCGTAGGTCCGGCTGAGGCTGGTCGTCGCCCGCTCGACTGCCTCGCCGCCGAGCCCGCGCGCCTGCTCCAGCACCTCGCTGCCGCCCCGCAGCTGCGTCAACTCGACACAGGTTTGCGCCCGCTCGGCGCCGATGCCGGCATCGAGAAGCTTCTGCTCGAGGCCGACGAGGTCGTGTGTGGCGAGGCTGGCGAGGACCGAGTCACGTGCCTCCCCCTCCACCCCGAGCTCCTCCAGTAGCTGCCGGTAGAGATCGGCGTCGCCGAGACCGATCACCGCTCGTCCCAGCCCGGCCGCGTCGAGCGCGGCCTCGAGGACCTCGATCACCTCGACCGTGCCCTCGTCCGCGGCGGCGCCGATCAGCTCGACCCCGGCCTGGACGAACTCGCGCATCTGCCCGCGCTGCGGGCGCACAGGGCGGTAGCCGTTGGCCAGGTAGCTGAGACGGAAGGGCGGCTCTCCCGCGGAGGCGAAACGGGTGGCGACCAGGCGGGCGATCGGCACGGTCATGTCCGAGCGCAGGGTCAGCAGCTCGCCGCTCTCGTCGAAGAAGCGATACGAGGCGCGCCCCGGGCCGTCGGCCTGCGCCATCACCTCGTCGTACTCGATCGCCGGCGTCGAGACCTCGCCGTAGCCGCGGGCTTCGAAGACCTCGATCAGGGCGGCCTTGAGCTTGCGCATCTCGCGCATCTCGTCGGGCAGCACGTCTCGCGTTCCGGGTGGAATCGGGTGGATCATCGGTTCGACCTTACGCGGGCTGCCGAAAAACCCCTGCTAGGCAGGGACCTCCGCAGAAACACGTTCGATCTGCGCCCCCAGGCCGCGCAGCCGCTCGTCGATCTGCTCGTAGCCACGGTCGATCTGGCGGATGTTGCCGATCTCCGACGTCCCGTCCGCCGCCAACGCGGCGATGAGCATCGCCATCCCGGCGCGGATGTCGGGGCTCTCGACTCGCTCGCCGTGAAGCCGGCTCGGACCGCTGACGATCGCCCTGTGGGGATCGCACAGCGTGATCCGAGCGCCCATCGCGACCAGCTTG
>Ga0190271_10002878_pt1 | contig 10628 bp, 9 predicted proteins | sample Popmic356T_FD_133747 | JGI IMG/M metagenome (GOLD analysis project Ga0190271, IMG submission 133747) | Populus adjacent soil microbial communities from riparian zone of Weber River, Utah, USA - 356 T | ecosystem: Environmental > Terrestrial > Soil > Riparian zone | place: USA: Utah | collected... | reverse complement strand
CGGGTCGAGCAGGGCAAGGGCGGCAAGGACCGCTACGTCATGCTCTCTCCGCAGCTCCTGAGGATTTTACGCACCGATTGGCGGCTCGCTCGGCCGAAGCGATGGCTGTTTCCCGGCCGTGATGATGAGCGTCCGCTCGTACCCAACGTCTTGCACGCCGCCTGCCGCTTGGTCGTGGGCTTGCCGCGCTCGCCGAGCAGGCGATCGAGCTCGAGGGCGACCCGCATGCCGGAGATCGAGGTGTCGAAGGCACTCGCGGGTGCAGTCGTCGACCACCACCAGGATGCGCAGATCCGGCAGATGATCGGGAAAATCCGCTACGGGGTGTCCTCGTTAAAGCCTCACACGTTCAGCCGCGCTGCGGCCCAAATAGGCTTGGCGCACGCGATCGTCATTGCGCAACGTCGCGCAGTTACCGCTCGCGACGATCGATCCTGTCTGCAACACGTAACCTCGGCTCGCGGTCTCCAGCGCGTAGCGCGCGTTCTGCTCGACAAGGAGGACGCTCGTGCCAGCGGCATTAATTGCCTTGATGGTGCGAAATATATCCTGCACGACCAGAGGGGCGAGACCGAGTGAGGGTTCATCAAGGCAAATGAGGTGCGGCTCGGACATCATCGCGCGGCCGAGGGCCAGCATCTGTTGCTCGCCACCAGACAGCGTGCCCGCCTTCTGGCGTGCACGCTCGTGCAGGCGGGGGAACATGTCGAAGATCTTCCCCATGAGGCAGTGTACCTTGGCGCCATCCTTGCGGTACTTAAAAGCGCCGAGCTCCAGGTTCTCACGCACCGTGAGGAATGGAAAAACACGCCGACCTTCGGGGACAAGCGAGATCCCGAGTCCAGTACGCTCATAAGAAGGCAAGCGCGTAATGTCCTCTCCGCGGAAACGGATCGTGCCGGTGCGCGGCAAGAGCGCGCCGGCGATGGCACGCAGCGTGGTGGATTTTCCGGCACCGTTTGCGCCGATCAGCGTTACTATCTCACCCGCATCGACATGAAAACTGACGTCGCGGCAAGCCGAAATCTCGCCATAGGCAAGCTCGAGTCTTTCCGCTGTCAGCAGCGCGCTCATATCAAGCTCCAAGGTAGGCGGCGACCACGCCTGGATCGACTTGGGCTTCGGCCGGCGCGCCCTCGAAAAGGTACTGTCCGTAATCCATGACCAGCACGCGGTCAGCAACCTTCATGACCAGATCCATATTGTGCTCGACAATTACAACGGTCATTCCGCCGGCGCGCAATTGAGTGATCCGGTCGAGAAGTTTCTCGACTTCGGCTGCATTCAGGCCGGCGGCGGGCTCATCCACCACGAGCAGACGAGGCGAGGTCGCAAGCGCGCGGGCGAGCTCAAGCATCCGCTGCTCGCCATAGGCAAGCGAGCCCGCCCGGGCCTTCGCCCGTTCTTCGAGACCAACAAAGGAGAGAAGCTTCCTCGCCTCGTCTCGGCAGCGTGCGTAGTCACGCCTAAACGCGGTCCCCTGGAGAACATATTGCCAGGCTGGGATGTCGTGATGGATGTGAAAGCCCGCAATGACATTATCGAGCACTGGGAGGTGCTTAAAAAGGCGGATCTTTTGGAACGTACGCGCCAAGCCGAGCCGGACCCGTCGGTGTGCCTTTAGCCCGACGAGATCCACACCATCAAGGCTCATCGTGCCGGAATCCGGCTGATAAAGTCCGCTCATCAAATTGAGTAGCGTCGACTTGCCGGCGCCGTTCGGCCCGATTATCGCAAACACGCCGCCGTGGGGGATATTGAGCGAAATGTCACGAACCGCATGCACGCCCCCAAAGCTCTTGTTCAGGGATTTGCTGCGAAACAGAACCTTATCCGAGTTGCGCCGCCCGTCCGCCTGACCCGCTACCCTCCCTGATATGTCATCGCTCATCCGGCTTCCAGCCTGGCTCGCAACCGGTCAAACTGCGCGCGCACGATTTGGGCGGCTTGTACGATGCCTCCCGGCATGAACAGCACAACCAGCGTGAGGGCCGCGCCGTAGAGGACGAGACGAAGATCGCCGAACCCGCGCAACACCTCGGGCAGAACTGTGAGCAGGATCGCGCCCCAGACCGGGCCGATCAGGGTTCCCATACCGCCGACGATCACCATAGCAAGGATCGTGAACGACTCGGTGATGATGAAGGCATCTGGAACCAACGTGCCGACGGAGCTCGCATAGAAGGCACCGGCCGCGCCTGCGACCGCCGACCCGGCGCCGAAGGCGAACACTTTCCAGGCCGGGCAGTTAATGCCGAGCGAAGAAGCTGAGACCTCGTCCTCTCGGATTGCGGTGAGTGTCTCGCCGATTGGTGAGCGGACGAGCTGGTCGAGCAGAACGTAGAAAAGCAGTGCGAAACCTGCGACCAGATAGAACATGTTCGCCGAATTGCCGAAAGAGATGACCGGCAGGCCGGGCAGCGCAATCTCCGGCGGCGGCTTGATGCCGTAGATGCCAAGCGGCCCTTGCGTCAGGCTGATCCAGTTCACCAGCACCTGGTGCACGATGACGGCAAAGCCGAGGGAGGCGATCGCAAGGTAATGGCCGCGCAACCGGACCGCAAACATCGACAAAGCCATTCCCGCTGCACCCGCCAGTACGATCCCGCAGAGGAACGCCACCCAGAATGGCAAGCCGAGCTTCGTAATGACCAGCGTCGAAACATAGGCACCAATGCCGTAAAACGCGGAGTGGCCAAGGTTCAGTTGGCCGGCGTAACCGAGAATGAAATCGAGCCCAATGGCCAGCATGACGTTGAGCGCGCACACGATCAGATTTGTACGCCAATAAGAGTCCTGAAAGACGAGCGGCAGAAGCCCAATGGTGACAATGGCGCCGAGAAGCCACCAGCGCCGGCTCACGCTGCTGCGATCGAAGGGGTTGGCAAGCTCGGTATGATCCCGGCTAGACATTCTCTTCGCGCTTTTCGGCGATGAGTCCCGTGGGACGGAAGGCAAGCATCATGAGGAGCAGCGTGAAAACTACAATGTCGATCAGTCCCGGATTGACGAACTGGGTTGTGTAGCTCTCGATCAGCCCGACTAGAAGCCCTGCGATAATCGTCCCTTCGACGTTTCCGAATCCGCCAATGATCACGATGGCGAAAGCCTTCACGATCACGGTCGTGCCCGCAAAGGGCGTGAGCACCAGAATGGGCCCAAGCATGGCGCCGCCCATGCCCGCGAGCGCCGAGGCGATCACGAAGGTCAGCATAATGAGATGATTGGGATTGATGCCCATGAGGCCCGCAGTTTCGCGGTCTTGCGCGACTGCGCGTAGCGCCTTGCCCATGAAGGTGAATTTCATGAAAGCATAGAGCAAGGCGATCGTCAGTGTGGAAACGACAATGATGATGAGGTTCTGTCCGGTGATAAATGTGCCGCCCCACAGCCGGATGACTTGATTACTATAGGGGCTGTCGAAGGCATATGGGATGGGCCCAAACCACAGCAACATCACGTTCTGCAACAGTACGGATACGCCAATGGTGGCGATCAGCGGTAGCAATTCACTTCCACGTTCTCGCAACGGTGCAAAGATTGCCGCATTCACGAGCCACCCAAGGATAGCACCGACTAGCAGGGCGACAGCAATGCTGGCGAGATAATTGCCGCCGAAGGTGAACGTGAAGAAATAGGCTGCGAATGCGCCGATAGTGACGACGTCCGCATGCGCGAAGTTGATTTGGACGAGTACGCCATAGATTAGGGTGAGCCCCAATGCCACGAGCACATAGAGGCTCCCAAGTACGACACCGTTGATGCCTTGCTGGAGTAGGACGGTCGACATGACCACCGCTCAGTTCCAGCCGAGCGCCTTCCAGGAGAGGTCCGGCAACGTCTCCATGTAGTGGATGGTGTCCATCTTGATGTTCTGGTTGGTCTTGTCGAACTCGACGCTGCCAGTCACGCCAGAGAAGTTCTTCGTTCCCGCCATGATGTCGCGGACCGACTGCGCATCTGTGGCGCCGCGGCGAACCACGTCGGCAATGAGCAAAATCTGATCAAAGGCGTGCGCATTGATGTGCGTTGGGTCCTGGTTGTATTTCGCTTTGAAGGTCCGGATGAAATCTTGCACAACTTCGCGCTTGTCGGTCGGGTCGAACTGGACGATGCGGACGTAGCCAAGCGACGCCTTGCCGGCCTTCTGCTCGAAACCGAACGGCAGCCAGATCGTACCGAGCTGGATCGATTGCCCGCCGCCACCCTTTGTCACTCCAGCTTGTGCCAGTGCCTGCGTGATGCGCAGGCCCTGGCCTTCGAGCGTGTAGGTGGGAATGACGTCCACCTTGCCGAGGCCCGTGATGCGCGTTGCGATCGAGGTGAAATCGTTCACATCTCGGCCGAAGCCAATATCGGCCAGGATTTGTCCGCCGAGCGCCTTGAACGTATCGCCGAAAACTTTTGCATTGCCAATCCCGGCATTGGTGTTCTCGTAAAGCAGCACCGCCGTGCGCGCGTTGAGGCGCTTATAGGCATGAGTAGCGATATCGACGCCCTGCATCACCTCGTTCGGCATGATGCGGAACGTCCACGGGTTGCCCGGATCGGTGATCTTGATCGAAGATGAGCCGGCATTGAGCAGCGGCACCTTCGCCTGCTCCATAACCGGCATGACCGCAAGGGTAGCGGCAGAGCACTCCTCGCCCACAACCACAAACGGCTTGTACTGTTCGAGCAGGCGCTTGGCGGCCTGCGTCGCCGGCAGCGGGCTGCATGCCGAGTCCTCGAATTTGACCTCGAGCTTGTAGCCATTGACGCCGGCCTTATTGAACTGCTCGATCGCCAGTTCAATTCCCTGCTTGTCCTGGGCGCCAAAATAGGCGCCCGGGCCCGACATGGGGAAGAGTCCCCCGATCTTGATCAGTTTATCTTGCGCGTGGGCGGGGTTCGCAACAGCGAACATGCCAAGAATTGCAACCATGCCAAGACAAAAAATGGCCGAGCGGGTTTTCATGGTCACCCTCCGTTAAAGAAGCTCATTAAAGCCCCAAAAGACGACACTTGCCAACCTGTCCAAGGTCGGGCTGCGCCGGTTGGCCGCCGCGAGGGCCGCACGCATGTTGTGCACGGTGCCGTGTTCACACCTGCGCAGCTGCACAGATTGCTGCGGCTACGAACAGACCGACAAGTTCGATAGCCGTGAATGGCATCGCCACGCTCGAACGAAGGGATTTCGCAAAAGCAGGTAGCCGTGGCTGACCGACTTATCCTGACCAAATTGGATATTGCCGGAGCAGCACAGTGTACGTCATCTACTCGGCGCCGAACATGCCAACCGCGACGGCCAGAACGAACGGCGCGACATCAACCAGCCCTGCCTATGCGTCTATGGGACGCACGGTGTCGAGCCGTGGGGTCTTGCAGCCAGTATGGTGAGGCCCGGTAACGGCCGTGCCGTTGAAGCAGTTGCTCGCCGACAGCAAACGTCTCGTCGCACGCGACTTATTCGATCCGGCCAACGCCGAGGTGACCTTTACCATCTCGAGCAACGATCTGCCTCCACCCTCCCGGCCAGCCGGCGGCCGAACTTTTCGTGGCGCGTGTCGCCGCCTGATCAACGTTTCGCCCGTTCTGCGCTACCACGCGTTGCTACTAGCCAAGCGCTGCTGACCCTCTTGGGGCAGGTTGAGCGTGCTGCAACCGACTGCCCATCGTCGGCTGGATGTTATCCCAGCGGCACCGCCACGGCGGGAGGGAGGAAGCCAATGATCGGCATGCGGCGGCGCGATTTCATCACACTCTCGGTGGTGGGGCGGCGGCTTGGCCGCGCTTAGCGCCGCCGCTCGCCACATCGACGCCTCATTGGCTATAGTTGGTGCGCAGAGGTGGCCGGAGGCAGGCCCGCGCAAGTACGGAAACGTTCCATGGACACCGTCGAGGCAGGCGGACTAAGCGTTGCGAAAGCTCTTTATGATTTCATGAATGACGAGGCTTTGCCCGAAACGGGGCTCGCGGTCGAACGCTTCTGGGACGGGCTTGGTGCGATCATACGCGGCTTCGCTCCCCGTAATCGCAAGCTGCTCGACCTGCGAGACACGTTGCAGGCGCGCATCGACGACTTTCATCGCGCTCGGCGAGGTCGGCCGTTCGACATGGCCGAGTATGAAAGATTTCTGCACGACATCGAATATCTGGCGCCCGAGCCGCCGGATTTTTCAATTCGTACCGCGAACGTGGATGACGAGATCGCGCACATCGCCGGCCCGCAGTTGGTCGTGCCGCTGTCGAACGCCCGCTATGCGCTCAATGCCGCCAACGCCCGCTGGGGCTCGCTCTACGACGCGCTCTACGGCACGGACGCGATCCCGGAGGATGGCGGGGCCACCCGCGGCAGCGGCTACAACAAGGTGCGCGGCGTGCGCGTGATCGCACGGGCGCGCGAAATCCTGGATACGTTCTGCCCGCTGCTGCAAGGCAGCCACAAGCATGCGACCGCTTACGTGATCGAAAACGGGCAACTTGTCATCCAGCTTGGCAGCGCGCGAGCCGCCCTGGCGCGCTCGCAGCAGTTCGTCGGTTTTCTGGGTGAGCCAGGCGCGCCTTCCGCGATTCTTTTGCGCAACCACGGCCTGCACCTGGAGATCAGGATCGATCGCTCGCGCCCGGTCGCCCGCGACGATCCCGCCGGGATTGCCGACGTGATCTTGGAAGCTGCAATCACGACCATCATGGATCTGGAAGACAGTGTCGCGGCCGTCGACGCCGACGATAAAGTCGAGATCTACCGGAACTGGTTGGAGTTGACGAAGGGGACGCTGACCGCGCGCTTCGATAAGGCGGGACGGATGATGGACCGGCGGCTCAACCCTGATCGCACGTACAAGAAGCCCGCCGGCGGCGAACTGACGCTGCCCGGGCGCAGTCTGATGCTGATCCGCAACGTTGGAAATCACATGTATACCGATGCCGTCCGGATCGATGCGCAGGACGTCCCGGAAAGTATTGTCGATGCGGCCGTGACCACCCTCATCGCCGTGCATGACCTGCGCGCCTTGCATCCACTGCGTAACAGCCGCACCGGCTCGATCTATATTGTCAAGCCGAAGATGCACGGGCCGGCCGAGGTCGCGTTCACAGACGAGCTCTTTGCGCGCGTGGAAGATTTATTGTTGTTGCCGCGCAATACGCTCAAGATCGGCATCATGGACGAGGAGCGCCGCACCACCCTCAACCTGAAGGCCGCGATCCGTGCCGCTGCGGACCGGGTGGTTTTCATCAATACCGGTTTCCTCGACCGCACCGGCGATGAAATCCACACGTCGATTGAAGCCGGCCCGATGGTGCGCAAGGCGGCCATGCGCGATCAGCTGTGGATTAAGGCGTACGAGGACTGGAACGTGGATATCGGGCTCGCCTGTGGGCTGCGCGGCAAGGCGCAGATCGGCAAGGGAATGTGGGCGATGCCGGATCGTATGGCCGACATGCTGACGCAAAAGATCGCGCACCCGGAGGCCGGAGCCAACACCGCTTGGGTCCCGTCGCCCACCGCAGCGACTTTGCACGCGCTACACTATCACCAAGTCGACGTCGCCGAGCGCCAGGCCGAGCTCGCGGGCAAGCGGCGCGCAAGGCTGTCCGACCTCCTGACCATCCCGATTTCGCAATCGAACTGGGCGCCGCACGCGATCCAAGAGGAGCTCGACAACAACTGCCAGGGCATTCTCGGCTATGTGGTGCGCTGGATCGACCAGGGCGTCGGCTGCTCGAAGGTGCCGGATATCCACGACGTCGGCCTGATGGAGGATCGTGCCACCTTGCGCATTTCCAGCCAGCACGTTGCCAACTGGCTGCTGCATGGCGTCGTCGACGACAAGCAGGTCATGGCGACGCTCCGGCGCATGGCCAAAATCGTCGACCGCCAAAACGCCCGTGATCCAAACTATCGGCCGATGGCGCCGGCTACGACGGCCCGGCATTCAGGGGCGCCCGCGACCTGATCTTCCTGGGCCGCTCGCAACCGAACGGCTACACGGAATGGATTCTGCATGCGCGCCGGCGCGAAGCGAAAGCGCTGGCATATCAGGCCTCACGCGATTAAATAACTCATCTCGCGCAGGCTGCTTTCGACATCGGGGAAGGGTAAAGTGGAGAACTTTCCGAGGTGTCGCGCGCTGTGTAGCGGAATCGCCACGACGCTTTCCCGGACAAACCGCCCAAAGTCGACGTTTACGAGATTACAAACGACTTTGCGTTCCATCACGGCGGCATGAGCCGGAACCGCGCCGATCTTAGGACTACTTGTCCGGTGCATTTCTGAGCGGGTCGGCCTCCGCAGTTTGGTGCGCCGCTACGTCGCGATCCTGTGCAACCTGAAGATCGAGAGGATCGACCGTGAGCATCTCGACTGCTTGACGAGATTCTGTCGGCACTAAAATCATGGTCGACACGCGCCGGTAGACTGGAAAGGACAGTCCCTCCATTAGTTCCTCGTCCGTAACGACGCGATAGTCGCCAGCCGGCAATACCCGATCGACCCCTTTCAAGAGAAATGGAAGAGCGAAGGTAACCGTTTTGCTGGTCGTTCGCGGGCTCATCGAGCGGCCTCTCGCCATCGTGCTTCGACATTCTCAAATAGGCTCGAAACATTCGCATGAGCGGCCGCCATATCCCGTTCATGCTTGAGCAAACAGTAGGCCATCATGCTGCCAATTGGGCGAGCGGAGACTTCGGTTGGTCGCCGTTTTTTGGGCAGCTCGCGACGCGAACCAAAGCTCGCTTGTGTTAGGTGGCGGCCACGACATGGTTTCGCCATCGCACAGGTCGGTAAGACCATCTATGCCGTGTCCGGCGTGAACAATGCGGGTGCGGCCGGCACGCTTTCTGTGTTCCCGTCAACGAGATCTACGAGCCCCGACAATACGATTTGCTCATCACGGATGAGCTACTTGATGCCGATCGTCGATTCGGACGGCAACGATGCGGCCATGTTACTTCGCGTAGGCTGCGGCCTGGAAAGCGCCCCGGACAGCGGGGCGCCCCCAAATTTCAAGGTCAAAGCCTCAGGCAGCGACCTTGGTCGGCTCGACATCCAGCACTTTGTCGGAGCGGGCGATGGGGATCGCCCGAGGCTTCATGGCCTCCGGGACCTCGCGCACGAGGTCGACGTGCAGGAGTCCGTTCGCCAATCTCGCGCTCTTGACCATCACATGGTCGGCGAGCTGGAAGCTACGCTCGAAGGTTCGCTCGGCGATGCCCTTGTAGAGCACATCGCTGCTCTTCTCTTCGTCATTGGTCTGCTTCTCGCCGCGGATTGTCAGCGTGTTTTCCTTTGTTTCGATCGAAAGATCGGCGTCGGTGAAGCCGGCAACTGCGACCGAGATGCGAAAGGCGTTCTCGCCATTCCGCTCGATATTGTACGGTGGATAGCTTGGAACCGACCCTTCCGTGCCGCCGAGTTGGTCGAGCATGGAGAACATCCGGTCGAAGCCGACGGTTGAACGATAAAGGGGAGCAAAATCGAATGTACGCATGGCATGACCTCTTTGTTTGAGCGACATGCGAACGGTCCGCCCTCAGGGCCGGACCTTCCGTATCACGCAGCCTCATGGCCTGCGCACCTCGTATTTGGCAATGCATCCACGCCGTTGCAATAGATCAAACCAAATAGTTATCGGAAATAGCGTTGTAATCAACGAAGCCCAATATTCAAAATACGTTCATTTGGCCTGCATCAAGTTCTGGCGTGTGATGTAGTTGAAGGCTCGGCAGGAGAGTTGATCTGAGAGGCGTTTAATGTCAGCAAAGCTTACCAGGTATTCGGCTCGCCAGTGCACCATTAGCAAGTGGCAGACGGGGTGATGAGCCACTCCGACCTTTGCGTGCCGTTTCTTAGGGACTTTTACTTCGCAGGCTGTGGCCGCCAGCATCAGTGCTGCAGCGGCGGTGTCGGCATTAGAGAAATACACCTCCATTGCTCACGGGCCGTGCTAGAATGGCAGTTCAATTGTACAAATGGGAGGAATCTCAATGTCAAAAACTCAAAAAGGAAATAAGGAAAAAAAGAAACCGAAGGCGGACAAGGACCAGCCTAAATCTCATGTGTCGGCATACAAGGCGGCACAAGGCCAGGGCAAGCCGTCCTTTAACCCGTTCGCGCGAAAGACCTGAGGCTAAGCCGATGACCTCGATGCCGTTTGGAATTTGACGCGTTGAAGGACTTTGGGCAATTGATTTTCGCCCTTCAATCGTTGCCACGTTTTCGCAGCGGCATTGACTTCGCCGACAGGGCTCCCTTTGTCCGCACGGTTCGATGCCGCACCGTCGCAAACATATCGGATTTGATGTCCGAGTGCTCGGCTGGGAAGTCGAAGAAGGCGAGCAGCGTCGCTTCGCGATCCTTCGTCAGGCAAGCGACCGCCTTGTCGTACTTGGCGCCGTATTTGTCGGCGAACATGTCGATCGCCGCCTCGGCCGCGGCGCGGGTCGACGCGCCATAGATCTCACGGAGGTCCACCTTCATGTTGACCTGGACCGCGCGGGCGACCTTGTTCAGCACATCCCAGTCGCATTGCCTCCCGGTCGCGCCAGGCTTGCAACTAGGCCGCTGCCGATCGGTTCGTTCGCTGTCGCGAAAACTATGGGAATAGCCGATGTTGCCCCCTTGACCGCCACCGCCGCCGAGCCGG